>Ga0070734_10000663_pt1 | contig 64825 bp, 57 predicted proteins | sample Coa_R1_8_FD_66444 | JGI IMG/M metagenome (GOLD analysis project Ga0070734, IMG submission 66444) | Surface soil microbial communities from Centralia Pennsylvania, which are recovering from an underground coalmine fire - Coalmine... | ecosystem: Environmental > Terrestrial > Soil > Unclassified ...
TCGGTGCGGTGTGCCCCGCCTGGGGCGTGGGCGCAGCGAGCGCATGACCGATCTGATCCGGTGACAGGAGCTCGGAGGCGGGAACAGGCGCCGGAACCGTCTGGGCGGCTGCCTGGCCCGCGATGAGGGTAAGCGCGAGCGCGCGAACGGGACTTCTCATTATGGCTGGCCTTGCGAGTAGAGATAAAAAGCGATGAGGCGGGCCTGCTCGTAGGTCACGCCCGTATCGGGCATCACATCACCCGGCAACATCTGCTGTGGCTCATAGATCCAGCGGGCGAGGGTGTCGGGCGTATTGACGAAGTGCCCGGCAATGATCATCTGTCGACCGATGCCCTCGAGCGAGGGACCGACGCGGCCGGTGGTCCCCGGAACGCCGGGAACGCGGTGACAGGCACCGCAGTGATCGGCGATGAGCGTTCTCGCCGCAGCGAGGCGCGCATGCCGGGAGTGGCCGTGACTGCAGCCGGCGAGCAAGACCAGCGTGATCAGCGACAGCCTGCGCATCGCGGCAGCATGAAGTAGGCCAGGAACGTGAGCACCGAGGCGAGAGCAAATCCGGCGCTGAAGATCACGCCCCAGAGTGCGAGAAAACAGGTGCGCTCGGCACCCACCCGCACGACGTGGCGCACGTCGCGTTGCATCTCGAGCGAGCTGCGGCGATAGGATCGTACGGAGCTTGCGCACGCGAGGAGCGCGATCACGCAGGCAGCGATCATCGCGAGCGCCAGGGCGCCTCGCGTCCACGTGAGATGGGCGCGCAGCGCCAGGCGGCGCTCCGCGCCGGGAAAGCACGACTCGCTCGCGAGCGCGTAGCCCAGGCAAAGCTGCATGAACCAGGCGAGCGGGCCACCGAAAAGGGCGAAGAAGCTTTCATGCAGCTGCTCGGCCGGCCGGCGCGGCTCCTTGTGCAAGGTGAGCTCGGGAGCCTTCATTGCCATTGGCCAAATCCCAGGTAAGGCGAGACATAGAACGTGACGAAGATCGCGAGCCAGGTGACGGTGAGGAAGTACCAGTAGAGGGCGCTCACCGTCACCACGAGGCTGCGGCGCGCACTGAAGTAGCCGAGCGCGGTCCACAGGATGAGAAAGAAGAAAATCACGAGGCCCACGAGCACATGAAGGACGTCGAACCCGGTGGTCACGTAATAGATGGATGAGTAGCTCGAGGTGCCCAGATGGAAGGGCTTCGCCTTCCAGTCGAGGATCTGCAGCCAGACCGAGCCGATACCGAGGAGCCAGGCCACCGCGAAGGCGATCGCGGACTGCACGCGTCGGTCTCGGAGAATGGCTTGTACTCCCCACCAGGTGAGCAGCGCGGACAGCAGGACGATCACCGTGCCGGGGACTGCGTACTTGAGCGAAGGATGTGGCTCGAGGAGCCACCCCGGGGGCCCTTGCGCCCCCAAATAGAAATAGGCGAACAGCAGGTAACCGAACAGCGCTGCCTCGGTCGCAATCACCGTCCAGATGCCCCAGCGGCCCACACCCACGCGGTGGGTGGGCCCGAGCGGAATGTCCTGCGGCCGGCTGACTGCACGCTCAGCCATGTTCGGGCTCCCGCTCCCGCAGCTCGAAGCTCGGCCACATCCACGCGATCAACGCGAGCGTGGCGATCGCGACGCCCAGGGCGCCGATCGGAATGCTCTTGAGCAGAAGTCCCACGAACAGCAGCGAGGTGCCCGCCGCCAGGCTCACCGGCGCATAGCTGTCCTCGGCCATCTGCAGCACGATGTCGGGCGAGGCGTCGACTCCCGAGGTGCCGATGGTCTGCTTGCCCTGCGTGAGCAACATGCCCCGCTCGATCGAGGAGCGCAGACCCTCCTCCCCGAGACGATCCTCCCAGAGCGGGTAGCGCGAGACCACGGTCGGAATGACCGCAAAATTGTACGGCGGCGGCGGTGAAGGCACGGACCACTCGAGCGAGTAAGCGTCCCAGGGATTCGCGCCGGCGGGTCCGCCGGACTTCAGGCTCTTGAGCACATTGACGAGCAGCAACAACACCCCCAGGGCGAACAGGAAACTGCCGATCGAGGTGATGAGGTTGAGCGTGTCCCAGCCACCGTACGCGCCATAGGTGTAGACACGGCGCGGCATGCCGAGGAGTCCGGTGACGTGCATCGGCAGGAAGGCGAGGTTGAAGCCGATGAACATCGTCCAGAAGTTGAGCTTTCCCAGCGGCTCATCGAGCATTCGCCCGGTCATTTTCGGGAACCAGAAGTACACGCCGCCGACCACCGAAAATACGTTGATGCCGATCAGCACATAATGGATGTGCGCGACGACGAAGTAGGTGTCGGTGAGCTGCCAGTCGACCGGTACGCTGGCGGTCATGAATCCCGACACCCCGCCGATCACGAACAGCAGGATCACCGAGGAGAAGAACAAAAAGGGCGTGCGATACACCGGTCTTCCATGCCAGATGGTCGCGATCCAGGCGAACACCGAGATGGCGGAGGGCAAGATGATGAGGAGCGATGCACCGGAAAAGAACGACATGCCGAGTCCGGGCAGGCCGGTCGCAAACATGTGGTGCACCCACACGCCGAAGCCGAGGATCATGGTCGACACCGTGGCAAAGGCGACGAGGGCGTAGCCCACCAGCGGGCGGCGGCAGAAGACCGGCAATGCATCCGAGACCATGCCCATGGCGGGCAGCACGATCGCGTACACCCAGGGATGCCCGTAGATCCAGAACAAGTGCTGCCAGAGCAACACCTGACCACCGTTCGAGGGCTGGTAGAAGTGCGTGCCGAAGTTGCGGTCCATCCACAGCAAGAAGAAGGCAAGACTCACCGCCGGCACGACGATGAGATTGGCCACGTTCGCGGTGAGAGTGCCCCACACCATGATCGGCATGCGGTTGATCGACATCCCCGGCGCACGCGTGCGAAAGGCGGTCACGATGAAATTGGCGGCGCCGACCGTGGTCGAGATCCCGAGGAGGATCATGCCGAGCGCGTAGAAGTCCTGGTTGAGTCCCGGGTTGTAGTCGCGCTCGGCGTAGGGGACATAGTTGAACCAGCCGTCGTTTGGCCCGTTGCCCGTGAGAAATCCGCTGTAGAGAAAGATCCCTGCGGCGAGGTAGATCCAGTAGCTCAAGGCGTTCAGCCGCGGAAACGCCATGTCGCGGCTGCCGAGCAGCAGCGGCCAAAGATAGTTCGAGAACCCCGACAGGATGGGCGATGCGTACAGGAAGATCATCGTCATGCCGTGCGTCGAGAAGAGCTGGTTGTATTCGCGCGGTGTGAGGAGCGAGAGGTTGGGTCCGGCGAGCTGCATCCGCATCACGAGCGCCTCCACGCCGCCGAGCGCGAGGAACACGAACGCCGTGACGATGTAGCGAATGCCGATCTTCTTGTGATCGACCGTGCCCAAGAAGCCCTTGAGGCCGGGCTCGCTCTCCCAAAGCCGCTCGAGCTTCGCCTCGTGCTCGACGCCGCTGATCCCGACCCTCGGCGTCGTCGTCACCTCGGGCATCATCGCAGCGTCTCCAGGTAAGCGCGGGCGTCGGCGAGCTCCTGCGCGGACAGGTACTGATCGGGCATCAGGGCGCCGGGCTTGATCGACTGCGGATTCTCGATCCAGCCCGACAGATTGCCGGGATTATTGAGGAGCGTGCCTGCCGCGAGGGTGCGGCGGCTCGCCACATGCGTGAGGTCCGGCGCACTGAGGGCGCCGGCCAGCGTGCCACGCACCTGATGGCAGGAGCCACAGCGATACTGCACCAGCTCCTCGCCCCGCGTCTGCTCCGCGGTGATCGGTGCCGGCGCCGGGGCGAGCTGCGCGATGCGCCAGTGCTCGAAGGCGGCACGCGGCTCGGCAACGACTTCGATCGACATGTGGGCATGCTGATAACCGCAGTACTCGGTGCATTGGCCGCGGTAGAGACCCGGCCGATCGGCGCGTATCCAGCTGAAGTTCACCTGGCCGGGGATCGTGTCGGTCTTGCCGGTGAGCTTCGGCACCCAGAAGCTGTGGATGACGTCACCCCCGTGCAAACGAACGAGCACCGGCTCGCCCACCGGAATGTGAATCTCGTTGGCGGTCAAGAAGACCTGCGAAGGGTCGGTCGAGTCGTAGCGCACTTCCCACCACCACTGATGCCCCGTGACATCGAGCGTGAGGGCGGGATGAGCCGGCGGGCCCGAGGTGCTTGCGAGGGCCGTCAGGGTCCAGATGAGCGCGATCACGATCGGAACGGCCGACACGGTCAAGCCGACGCTGATCCAGCGCACCGCATCGGGGCCTCGCACGAGGGGCACCTCGCGGATGGCGAGTGAGGAGATTGCCGATCGGTTGCGTCGCACCGCGATCCACAGGAGCACGCCGATGACGAGACACACCAGGATCGCCACCCCGAGCATGTACCGGGTGAGCGGCAGGATGTGATCGGCTCGGGTGCCTGAGGCTTCGAGATAGCTCAGCGGGTAGGCAGCGAGGCCCATGCTCATGCTGGACGCGGCCTCTCGAGGTGACTCCAGAGCCGGCGCAGGGAGCGCAGCGCCGCCCACAGGAACAGCACGATGCCGGGTACCCACATGAGCACGCCGCCGAGCTGCTGGTCCTGGAGCGGGGTGAAGCCCCAGGCCCGCGTGGTGGTGAGATGCGGAAAGAACATCGGGTGCGTGGCAAGCGTCAGGATCGCACCGAGCATGCCCATCTGCATCGAGCTGAGCGCGCCGAGCGCGAGCGCCTCGAACGCATGAGCGTCCGTCGGGTGCAGGATTTCCCGCCAGAGCATGAGCGCGCTGCCGAACAGCGTGACGTGCATCGACCAGTAAACAGCGGTCGAGTAGAAGGTCGCGGTGTAGGGCAGTGGCATGTGCCACATCCAGAGGAAGATCAAGAACGCGCAGGCGGCCAGCCACAGCAGGCGGGTGCCGCGCCTCGGCGCCCGCGGCGGCAGGCCGAGCGCGATGAGGGGCGCTGCGATGAGCATGAGGATCATGTGTTGGGCGATGCGCGCCGAGAACAGCGCAACCGACAGGGCGCACAAGGGTGAGATGAATGCGAGCGCCGCGACGATCCAGCCCGCGATGACCGGGGCCGCGAGCGGGCCGCGCCGTACGTGCGCCACGTGCAGACCCCCCAGGAGCACCAGGACCGAGATCAGCACGGGATCGAGATTGAAGCGGGCGAGCAGCTCCCCGGGCAGCGGCGGCGTGCCGCAGTAGGGAATCACGTCGAGCACGCGGGTCTCCGGGCGATCGCAATTCTCCACATCATCGTCTTAGCGCCATCGTCTTACCGCCGGCTCTCGAATCCCGACAACGCGGCCTTCAGCACCTTGACATCCTGATCGACGGTGCCGCCGCTTGCGCCCACGGCCCCGACCACGGCATCGCCTAACTTGAGAGGCGCACCGCCCCCGAAAATCACGACCCGCTCCTGATTCGTGCTGTCGATGCCGAAGAGCGGCTTGCCGGACTGCGCCATCTTCGCCAGATCCTCGGTGGCCATGTCGAAGGCCCGCGCGGTCCATGCCTTGTTGATCGCGATGTCGACGCTGCCAAGCCACGCCCCGTCCATGCGGACGTGGGCGACCACGCCCCCGCCCACGTCGACCACGGCGATGTTGTAGGGAATGCCGAGCTCCTCGGCCTGTCGCTCGCCCGCGGCGATGATGCTTCGCGCCTCAGCCAAGCTCACGGAGAAAATCTGCCGCGGCATCGTCGACTCCAGTGAGAGGGTGTGTGTCGGAGGACCTTACGTGGGGGTCGGGGATCCCGCCATAAGGTCTATGACGCTCGTCGAGGTCGGTGTGTGCTCACAAAAGATGCGTCGCATCGATGCAGTGCAAATCAAGCTTTTCCTGCTGACAGCTCCTCGCCGCCGCGCGTATACGCGGGCGGCGAATAGAAATTGATCGTGCGCAACGGGGTGGTGCCGGTGTTGCGCACCTCGTGTCGCTTGCCGTGCTCGATCAAGAGGAGCGAATTTCGGCTGAGCCGGTGGCGCCTTCCCGCCACCGTCGCCACGCCCACGCCCTCCACGACGAACAGCCATTGATCCGAGCCGCGATGGCGGTTGCGTGGACCTCCCTCGGCTCCACCCGGCTGGATCACCATCTGCGCCGCTTGCACGCGCCGATTGCCCAGCACCACGCGAAACCCGGCTCCGAAGCGCAGCAGCTTGCTCTTCACGGGACTCGCTCGTAGGTTGCGGTAATCGAACCTGCGGCGAGGACTCTCGCTTGCACCCGCTCGAAGAATTCCTTGCGCCCGGGGGTCCGTGAAAAACCGGGCCCCGCTCCGAGCGCAAAGACCTGGAACACATAGTGATGCGGTCCATGTCCGCGCGGAGGGTCCGGTGGGAGCCAGCTCTGGCGCAGATAGGAGTTGCGACCCGTGGCCAATCCCGCTCCCTTGTGGTCTGGACTGTCGAGGGCGCCCTCTGCCAGGGAGCCTTCAGGCTGCAGATCGACCACGATGGCATGCACCAGCGGCTCCGGGGACGGCGCATCGGGGTCCTCCACGATGAGCGCCACCCCGTGGGTGGCGGCGGGAAGCCCGCGCCACTCGAGCGCGGGTGACCAGCCGGCCCCGTCGGCGGTGTAGCGCGCCGGCATCGGCTGATCGTCCAGAAAGGCGTCACTGCGGACCTCGAAAGATGGGATACTTTTCTCGGCGCGTAGTCTCTGGAGGACTGTTTTCTCGAAACCCGCACGATGACGGTGCAGAGCGCGTCCTAGACTTTCAGGTAGCTTTTCAAGCATGGCGGCCTCCTCGTTCCCACAGGTCCGCCAGTGTGACCGAGGGCTCGACCAAGTCTGTAAGCGCGCCGAAGCCGGCCGTTGTCAGGCACAGCCGACCCCGGGTGTTGCGTTTTCATATAGAAGGAAGAGGTACCCACATGAGCCGTGATCAGAGGACGTTCGCAGGACATCGCTGGATGAGCACGGTTGCGTTGCTCGCCCTGTGCGCCGTGGCCGCAGCCACCGAGGCGCCCGATCCGGCGTTGAAAGCAGCGGTTGCGGATCCGGCAAGGACGGCCAAATTCGTGGCGCGCGACTCCGTGCGCCACCCGCTGGAAGAGCTCAGTTTCTTCGGTATCAAACCGACGATGGAAGTCGTCGAGCTGTGGCCGGGGGGCGGATACTGGACCGAAATCCTCGGGCCCTATCTCGCCAAGAGCGGCAAGTACTACGTCGCGGTGCCGACGGGGGACGCCGAGGAAGACAAGATCACGCAGGGCTGGCGGGCCCGCGTCGCGGCCGAGAAGGACCGCCTGGGGACGATCCACGAAACGACGTTGGGTGCGGGCCACTTCGAGATTGCGCCGCCGGGCTCTGCGGATCTGGTGCTGACGTTCCGCAATTTGCACAACTGGATGGATGGCGGGTACGTCGACCAGGCGCTCGCGGCGTGCTTCAAGGCGCTCAAGCCCGGCGGTATTCTGGGCATCGAGGATCATCGGGGTCGCAACGATCAGCCGCAGGACCCGAAAGCGGCCAATGGCTATGTGCGTCAGGATTACACCATCGCACTCGCGAAAAAGGCGGGCTTTGAGTTCGTCGGTGCCTCGGAGATCAATGCGAACCCCAAGGACACCAAGGATTGGGTCGATGGCGTGTGGACGCTGCCGCCGACGCTCTCCCAGGGAGACAAGGACAGGGCGCGCTATCTCGCGGTGGGCGAAGCGGACAATTACGTGCTCAAGTTTCGCAAGCCCGCGTCCTGAATCATTCCGCGCCCCTCAGATGTCCGTCCCCAGCACGAGCGCCGAGCCATCGCTGAAGCGCCCGAGTCGAAAGGCGGTGGGATCCACGATCGGGGGTTGACCGGTGGTCAGCTCCGCCGCCAGTCGGCCGGCCGCGGGCCCGATGCCAAAGCCATGCCCTGAGAATCCCGCGGCGACGGTGAGCCCAGGCACCTCCGGCACCGGGCCGATGTACGGCACGACATCGGGCGTGACGTCGATGTAGCCGGCCCACCGCTGCACGATCGCGACGTCACGAAACGGCGGATAGAGACGCACCATTGCCTGCCACGCTTCCGAATTCAGTTTCGCATCGGGCGCAGGATCGAGCACGCGCAGCTTCTCGAACGGACTGGTCGCATCGAGCGGCCAGCGCCGCGACATCCTGAGCTCCGCAGAGCTGAGCGCGTTCAAACGCGGCTTGAGGGTGCTCTCACGACGCAGCGTCGGCCAGAAGTCGCGGAAGTAGCGCAAAGAATCCGGCACGAGCGGCACCACGTGACCTGTGCCGCGCGCGATCGTGTAGCCTCCATCCTGCCGCCGCCGGTATGCAAGATCCGCGAGCAGCGTGCAGGTGTCGGGTCCTTGAGCCGGCGCGGTGCGCATCACCGAAGCGAGCACCTTGAGCTGCGGCAGCCGCACGCCGAGGCTCGCACAGAAGAGGCTCGTCCAAGCGCCAGCGGCGAGCAGCACCGCCTCGCATCCAATGCGTCCGCGCTCGGTGAAAACCCCCTGCACCCGGCCGGCGGACAGATCGAGACCGCGCACCGCGCAGGGAGCCAGCACCCGCGCACCGGCGGCCTGAGCGGCGCGAGCCATCGCCGGCACGGCGCGCTGGGGCTCGGCGCAACCGTCGGTGGGCACGTGCAGGGCAGCCCGGTACGCACGGCTCGCCCCCGGCATGAGCTCGGCGAGGTCGGCTCCGCGCACGAGACGCGCCCCCACATCGAAAGGTCGCGCCATCTCGATCCATTGCGCGTGGCGTGCCTCGTCGGCCTCGGATTCGGCCACGTACATCACACCGCACTGGCGAAAACCCGTCGAGCCTCCAGCGCGCCGATCGAGCTCGCGCCACAGTCGCAGGCTCTCGACGATCAGCGGCATCTCGCGAGGATCGCGGCCCGTCTGCCGGCACCATCCCCAGTTGCGGCTCGACTGCTCGCAGGCCAGATAGGCTTTCTCACAGAGCACGACCCCGACACCCGCAGTCGCCAGGTGCAAAGCGGCCGATGTTCCGATGATGCCGCCACCGATGACGACGACCCCAGTGCTTGCGGGCAGGAGCGGGTCGGGCTCGATCGAATCGACGTAGGGCCCCATGAGCATCCCTCGGGGAAATGCGCGATTATAGAGTGCATGCCGCAGCCCGCACGCATTCCGCTCATCGACGTCTCGGCGCTCTTCGGTGGCCCTTGCGCTGCGCGCGAGCGCGCCGATGCCGATCTCATGGCCGCCGCCGCGAGCCCCGGGTTCTTCGTTGCACGAGGCTTTGGCGCAGAGGTACCGATCGATGCCGGGTCCCGCGCGCAACTACTGAAGATATTCTCGCTGCCCGAGCCCGAGAAGCATCGCCTCTGGCGGCAAAAGTTCGAGCCCGCGAATGCCAATGTGTATCGAGGCTGGTTTCCTGCGCAGCGAGGATTCCTCACGAGCAAAGAAGGGATCGATCTCGGGCCCGACGTCGTATTCGGTCCTGAGGTGCTGAGGAAAGGCGACCCGCTGCGCGAAGCGACGCCCCTCCCGGATGAGACCGCCCTGCCCGGCTGGCGCGCGGCCGTCGCACGCTACTACCGGGCGATGCTCGCGGTGAGTGGGGCGCTCATGCACGGCATTGCGCGCGGACTCGAGTTGCCGGAGCACTATTTCGATGAGGCGTTCGACCGCGGCCTCTCCACCCTGCGCCTTCTGCGCTATCCGGTGCGTGATGATGCCGAGGAAGCGGCAGCGCAGAACCCGAGCCTGTGGGTCGAGCACCACGGGCAACGCTGCTACGTGCGCGGCGCGCCGCATGTCGACTCGGTATTCGTCACGCTGCTGGCGCAGGACGGTGTGGCCGGTTTGCAGGCGTACCACGAGGGTTACTGGATCGATGTGCCACCGCTCGAGGGAACGCTCGCGGTCAACTTCGGCAAGGTGCTCGAGCTTTGGACGCGCGGTCGCCTGCGCGCGACGCCGCACCGGGTGATCGGAACGGGCGACGTGCGCCAGTCGATTCCCTTCTTCTACGAGGCGCGCGCCGAGGCGCAAATCCGCCCCCTGCCGATGGATCCGAGCGATGCTTTCGAGCCTTTTCTCTACGGGGACTATCTGTGGGCGACCACCACGCAGTTCGTGGAGTTCAAGGGCATGCAATCCTTGCGTCCTGCGAGCGGGGCGCTCGTCGAGCCTTGAAGTCGAGACATCCATCCCCACGCTGGTGGCTTGAGCTCTTCTCGACCTCGACCTACCGCGACGACCCGGCGCTTCCTGAGTCCGCTCTGGCTGCTATTTTCTGTGCCGGGGTACGTCGGCGTGCGCCTCGTGCCTGCGCTTACCCACGGCCTGTTGGCCACCGGCGCCGCGTTCGCGCTGCTGCTCGGCGCCTGTCTGCTCATTCCGACCTCGGTCCGCACGCGTGAGATGCGGCCGGGGTTCGTGCGCGACGCCATTGCGTGGCTCGGTCTGCTTGCACTCGGATTCTTCTCCACGCTGTTTGTCGTGACGCTGCTGCGCGATCTGCTGCTGCTCTTGGTTTTCCTGATCAGTCCGGCTCGCGCAGCGAGCCTCGTCGTGCCATCCGCCGTCGCAGCGCTCACCATGGCCACCGGCTCGAGCCTCATCGGCTTATGGATCGCTCGCCGGCCGCGCCTCGTCGAGGTGACGGTGCCGGTGCGCGATCTGCCGCCCGCGCTGGAAGGTTTCACGATCGCGCAGATCAGCGACATCCATGTGGGTCCCACGATCAGGCGCGGATTCGTCGAGCGGATCGTGAGGCGAACCAACGCGCTCGGCGCCCATCTCATTGCGCTCACCGGAGACCTGGTCGACGGCTCCGTCGCCGAGCTCGCCGCTCACACGGCGCCGCTCGGACTGCTCACAGCCCAGCACGGCGTCTACTTCGTCACCGGCAATCACGAGTACTACTCCGGCGAGCGCGCCTGGACCGAGGAAATCCGTCGCCTCGGATTGACACCGCTCAAGAATGAGCACGTCGTGTTGAGCCATGAAGGCGCATCCCTCGTGATCGCGGGCATCGACGATGAGGGAGCGCCGCGCTTCGATCCGCAGCAGCGCAGCGACGCCGCCCACGCTCTCACCGGTGCGCCCGATCCGGCCGTGAAGATCCTCCTCGCCCACCAACCGAGCGCTGCGCTGCAGGCAATGCACGCAGGGTTTGATCTACAGCTCTCCGGCCACACGCATGGCGGGCAGTTCTGGCCATGGAACTTGGCCGTGCGCTACTTCCAGCCCTTTACGGCGGGTCTGCACCGGCTCGGCGATTTATGGGTGTACGTGAGCCGCGGCACCGGCTACTGGGGTCCGCCGAATCGCTTCGGGGTGCCCGGTGAGATCACGCGGGTGCGGCTGGTGGGCGTGTCTGAAGCGTAGACAGGGAATCGTTCAAGCCAGGCAAGCAGTGCCCTCGAATCGCGTGGGTTACGACCGTGAGCTCTGCCGTTTCATACGGGGCCCAGCCCATCACGGTTGGCCTAGCCGGCGACAGCCACTTTGGAAAGCGAGTTTTCGCGCAGACCGCCTCCCAGTACCTTGTAGAGTGTCACGAGGTTCTCGAAGCGCTGCAGCCGCACGATTTGCAGCTGTCGCTGCGCGTCAAAGAGAGAACGCTGAGCATCGAGCTCGCTGAGATAGTTATCGACGCCGCCTCGAAAGCGCATCTGAGCCAAGCGGTACGCACCTTGCGAGGCGCTCACCAGCGCCTGTTGCGCCGCCAGCTGCTCGTCGAAGTAGCGTCGAGCCGCGAGCGCGTCAGCCACCTCGCGAAACGCGATCTGGATCGCTTTTTCGTATTGCGCCACCGCCGTGTCACGCGTCACTTTGGCTGCCTTGAGGTTCGCCTCGTTGGCGCCTCCTGCAAAGAGGGGTACATTGATCTGCGGTGCAAATGTCCACGCGAGCGAGTCTTTCTTGAACAGACCGGAAAGCTCAGTGCTGGCACTGCCTAGAGTGCCCGTCAGTTCGATAGCGGGAAAGAACGCAGCCCGCGCCGCACCGATGTCGGCATTGGAGGCCTTCAGCAAGTGTTCGGCGGCTAGCACATCCGGCCGTTCGACCAGAACGTTGGAGGGAATGGCCTCCTCCACCGCCGACACGACATCCGGCCTGTCAAGACCCGCAGAGAAGTCAGTGCCTTCGGGAACGGGAGCGCCCAGCAGCAGTTGCAACGCATCTCGATCCTGAGCCAGCGCGCGGGAATACTGCGCCAAGCTCGCGCGAGCGGTGTCCACGGTGGACTCGGCTTGGCGAAGAGCGAGCTCCGAGGCGGTACCTCGTTCGAACATCTTCCGCGTCAATTCGTAGGAATCGCTCTGGTTTTGTAGTGTTTGGCGTGTGATCACCAGCAACGTCTGATCCGTGAGTAGCGCCAAGTAGGCATTTGCCACTTCTGCCACAAGGGTAATCTGGGCGGTGCGCCGGGTCTCTTCGAAGCTGAAATATTGCTCCAGGCCGGCGTGATCGAGGCTGCGGATCCTGCCAAAGAGATCGAGTTCAAAGTTGGTGAAGCCGATGCCCGCGGTGTAAGAATGAGAGACAATGTCCCCTTGCGCGGAAGTGTTTCCGGCGGCCAATGAGGTCGCAAGCACGCTGGCGGGTAGGCGCTCGGCTTGCTCCGTCGTGCTGGCTGCGATCGTCGGAAACAGGTTGGCGCGCTGGATCCGGTAGCGTGCCTGTGCGGTTTCGACGTTAAGCGCGGCGACGCGCAGGTCTCGGTTGTTGGTCAGGGCCAGAACGATCAGCTGTTGCAGTTGCGAATCAGGGAAAAACGCTCGCCAGCCTAAATCTTTTGCAGATATACCTGAATCGATGCTGTGCTCCGGTATTTCCACCGGCGCATCCGGTCGAATGTATTTAGGCTCGAGGGTGCAGGCCGAGAACGTCATCGTTCCTACGATGATCGCAGCGCGCCCGTGTCTGTACCGCATGGCTCAGGTCTCCAGTGCAGGGCGCCCGACCATCTCTTCGTCAAGGGTGCGTCGACCTTTGAACACCGAACGCACCGCGACGAAGAACACCGGCACAAAGAACACGGCGAGCACCGTGCCCGTGACCATACCGCCGATTACGCCGGTGCCGATGGCAATGCGCCCGCCTGCACCGGCACCTCTGGCGAATGCCAAGGGCATCACCCCCAACACGAAAGCAAACGAGGTCATGAGGATGGGGCGCAGGCGTTGCCGTGCAGCACTAATCGTCGCCTCGACCAAACCCATTCCGTGGTCGACGTTCCCCTTTGCGAACTCGACGATAAGGATCGCGTTCTTGGCGGATAGGCCGACCGTGGTAAGGAGGCCCACCTGAAAGAACACATCGTTGCTAAGTCCGCGTAGCAAGGTCGCGCTGACGGTGCCGAGGATCCCCAACGGCACCACCAGCATGACGGCAAATGGGATCGACCAACTCTCATAGAGCGCCGCCAAGCACAGGAATACTATGGCTAGCGAGATCGCATACAACGCCGGCGCCTGTGAGCCCGATTTTTTCTCCTCGTAGGACAGGCCCGTCCATTCGTATCCGATGCCTTTGGGGAGCGTGGTCACTGCCGCTTCCATCGCCGCCAACGCATCACCGCTGCTGCGGCCCGGAGCCGGGGCGCCGAGGAACTCCAACGAAGCCGTGCCGTTGTAACGCTCCAGCTTGGGCGAACCGATGCTCCACTGTGCCGAAGAGAAGGCGGAAAACGGCGTCATCCGCCCTGCGGCGTTTCGGACGTACCACTTGTCCAAATCCTGCGGCAGCATGCGCGAAGCGGCCTCGCCTTGTACGAAGACGCGCTTGACGCGGCCGTGATCGACAAATTGATTGACGTAGGCGGAGCCCCAGCCAATACCGAGGGTTTGGCTGATGTCATTGATCGACAAGCCAAGCGCGCTGGATTTCTCCCAATCGATATTCAGCTTGTATTGGGGTTCATCCGACAAGCCGTTCGGCCGAAGCGATCCAATAGCCGGGCTCAGTCGCGCAATATGCATCAGCTGTTGGCGGGCCTTCATCAACGCGTCGTGCCCGACGTTACCCAAGTCTTCCAACTCGAAGTCGAAGCCGGTGGCGTTGCCGAGCTCGAGAACCGCTGGCGGTGGGAACGCGACGACAGACGCGCCGCGTATGCGCTGGAAGCGCCGATTGGCTCGCTCGGCTAGGCCAAAAACGGAATCTCGCTCGTTCGGACGGTCTCTCCAATCCTTGAGCCGCACGAAAGCCAAGCCGGCACTTTGCCCACGGCCACCGAAGCTGAAACCGTTGACCGTGAAGACATCGCTGACGGTGGCCGCTTCATCCTTCATGAAATAGTCACGGATTTCGCCCAGCGTTTGCTGCGTCAACTCGCTCGCCGTACCCGGAGGCTCGACCACCTGCAGGAACAGAATGCCTTGATCTTCGTCCGGCAAGAATGACGTGGGCACTTGCACAAACAGCATTCCCAGGCACACGACGATGGCCAAATACGCCAGGAAATAGCGCCCCGTCCGGACCGTGACGCGGCTGACGCCGCGCTCGTAGCCCCGATTCACGCTTGCAAAACCTCGGTTGAACAGACCGAAGAAACCGCCTTTGGGTTCGTGCTCGGCGATCCGAGACGTGCGGAGCAACGTGGCACACAGGGAAGGTGTGAACACCAGCGCCACCAGCACCGACAGTGTCATCGCCGAGACGATTGTGATGGAAAACTGCCGATAGATCACTCCGGTCGAGCCTCCGAAGAAGGCCATTGGCAGAAACACCGCTGACAGTACCAGAGCGATGCCGACGAGCGCGCCGGTGATCTGGTCCATCGACTTGCGCGTGGCCTCTCTCGGCGATAGACCTTCTTCCGCCATCACACGTTCGACGTTTTCCACGACCACGATCGCATCGTCGACAAGCAGGCCGATTGCCAGCACCATGCCGAACATCGTTAGTGTGTTGATGGAGAAGCCCGCGACGGCCAGGATGCCGAATGTACCAAGCAGCACCACCGGCACGGCGATTGTTGGAATGAGCGTGGCGCGGAGGTTCTGCAGGAAAAGGTACATCACCAAGAACACCAGCACGATGGCCTCGAGCAGCGTCTTCACCACTTCTTGGATGGAGGCGCTTACGAACGGCGTGGTGTCGTAGGGGTAGACCATCTTCAGGCCGGGCGGAAAGTACGGCTGCAGACGATCCATCGTGGCTCGGATCGCTCTGGCGGTATCCAGCGCATTGGCGCCCGTGGCCAGCTTGATGCCCAGTCCCGACGCCGGGTGGCCGTTATACTCGACGTAGATCGAATAGTTCTCGCCGCCCAGGGTGACGCCGGCGACGTCATTCAACCGAACTTGGGAGCCATCCGGGTTGACCTTGAGAAAAATCTGCGCGAACTGCTCAGCGGTTTGCAGGCGTTGTGGACCAACGATGGTGGCATTCAAGCGTTGGCCCTTCCCCGAAGGCAGACCGCCCAGTTCGCCGGAGGCGATCTGTACGTTCTGCGCCTGCAGAGCGTTGCTCACGTCCACGGGTGTCAGGCCGTAGTTGTCCAAACGCCCGGCATCGAGCCAAATGCGCATGGCGTATTGCGACCCGAACAACTGGTAATCGCCGACGCCGCGCGTACGGCTAATCGGATCCTGGACGTGGGATGCGACGTAGTCACTGATGTCGTCGTTATCCATGGAGCCGTCGACCGAATAGAAGCCGATCACCATCAAGAAATTTCGTGTCGCCTTGGCCACTCGGATGCCTTGCGATTGAACCTCGGCCGGCAGCAACGGCGTTGCCAATTGCAGCTTGTTTTGCACCTGCACTTGGGCGATGTCGGGATTCGTTCCCTGCTCGAAGTACAGCGTGATGGTCATGCTGCCGTCCTTGTCGCTTTCGGATCCGAAGTACAATAAGTGGTCGATGCCGGAGAGTTGCTGCTCGATCACCTGCGTCACGGTGCTCTGGACGGTCTCTGCCGAGGCGCCCGGGTAGGTGACTTGGATCGAGATTGCCGGTGGGGCGATGCTCGGGTATTGCGCCACCGGGAGGATGGTGATGGCCAAGACACCCGCCGACATGACCACGATCGCCAGCACCCAGGCGAACACCGGACGGTCGATGAAGAACCTGACCATCAGTGTCTCCTACTTCCGATTGGCCGACAGGCGCTCACCGGGGGACGCTTGCGCGGTCTCGCTGAACTCTTCCGGCTGGACCTTGGCGCCAGGCTGTACGAGTTGAAGCCCTTCCACGACAACCCGATCGCCCTCCCGGAGGCCTGCGCTCACCAGCCATCGGTCACCGACTGCACGATCGGTTTTCAGGATGCGTAGGGCGATGGTGTGGTCGGCGGCCACCACCAGCGCGGTCGGGTTTCCCTTCTCGTTGTGGCTGACGCCTTGCTGCGGCACCAGCAATGCCCCCAGGCGAACGCCTTCCTCGATGTGCTCGCGCACGAACATGCCCGGCAACAGGATGCGGTCGGGGTTGGGAAACCTGGCGCGCATGGTCACCGAGCCCGTGCTCTCATCCACGGTCACCTCCGAAAACTGAAGCGTCCCGGCCTGCGCATAGTCGGTGGCATCCTCCAGGCGCAGCCTTACAGGTGTTCGGCCAGCCTCGTTTTGGTGCAGCTCTCCGGCTGCCGCTTCTCGTTTGAGGCGCAGCAGCGTGCCGATGGGCTGCGTCACGTCCACATACACATGGTCGAGCTGTTGCACCGTCGCCATTGCGGCGGATTGGTTTGCAGTGACCAGCGCGCCTTCTGTCACCGTCGAACGACCAATGCGGCCGGAGATGGGCGACAGCACCCTGGTATAGCGCAGGTTGATGCGCGCGGTCTCCAATGCCGCTTGCGCTTGAAGATTGGTGGCGACGGCGTTGTCGTAGTCCTGCTGGCTGACCGCGTTGGCAGCGGCCAGCGGCTTGTAGCGCTCCGCCAAGGAGCGCGCCGAAGCGGCGGCAGCAATCGCGCTGTGGTAGCTGGCCTCATAGGGCGCCGGATCGATCTGATAGAGCTGCTGCCCTGCTTCGACCTCGCTGCCTTCCACGAACAATCTCTTTAGAATGATGCCGTTGACTTGCGGGCGTACCTCCGCGACTCGCAGAGCAGCCACGCGTCCCGGCAGATCAGTGGTGACCGGCACCGACTGTGCCCGGAGGGTCACAACCGATACCTTGGACGGCGGAGGAGATGCGGGTGTGGAGACTGGTTTATGGCCACAGCCGAACAGAGCCGGCATCGAAAGCAGCACCAGTCGTAGTGGAATGTCGAACGCAATGGGTTTCATGGTTGATCCTTGCACCGGGACCCCAGGCCATCACGCGATGGCGCGCTCTTCCGTCCAGTCGACGTACAGCCGACGTTCTGCAAACAACCAATTTCCGTTCTGCTTCTCGAACGCGTCGAGATAGCGGAGCGATGCAATCATCAGGTGGCGCTTTGCGTCGGCCACCGTTACATGGTGTGCCAGGCAGTAGGCTTCCCCATTAGCCTTGCCGTTTGTCAAGGAGAAGATGGTGCTCTGTCCGACGAAATGGGTGGTAGCGTCGTATTTGTTGAGATCTGCGAAGACGGGAGCCAACGCATCGCGTGAGCGGAGCTCCCACGTCGGCTTGCGGTCCTTGGCGTTCATGAACACCACGAAGTGCGTGTCCGCGGTAAACAAGGACATTTGGCCCTTGGCATCGCGACGATCGGCGCAATGCGCGTAAGCCTCAACAAGTTCTCGAATGGCGAGGCGATCTGCAGCCTCGCCGGGAGAGATCGTGGTGTGTGAACTCATGGTCGAATTACTCCAGGATGGCCCGCGGTTCAAGAAACGCCTCGATCCCGAACAATCCGAATTCACGGCCGACGCCGGAATGCTTGAATCCGCCGAACGGCGCCTGTTGGTCGTCCAACATGCCGTTGATTGCCACGCGACCAGCTTGGATCCGAGAGGCGACGCGGCGGGCGCGTTGAATGTCTGTGCCGCTTACATAAGCGTGGAGGCCGTATTCCGTGTCGTTGGCGATCCGGATCGCATCTTCTTCGTCTTCGTAGGTGATGACCGAGAGGACGGGCCCGAAAATCTCTTCCCGGGCGATTGTCATGTCATTCTTCACATTGACAAATACCGTTGGTCTGACGAAGAAACCCGACTCAAGGCCGGGCGGGTGTCCCTCGCCTCCAACGAGCAGTTCTGCGCCCTCTTCGATACCCTTGCGAATGTAGGACTGCACGCGCTCGTATTGCTTCTGGTTCACCATGGGCCCGACGGCGGTCTTGGGGTCGGACGGATCGCCGGCTGGAAACGCGAGCGAAGTATTCAAGATCGCCTGTTTGACTTCCTCGAAGCGACTCTTCGGCACAAGCAACCTCGTACCGGCGACACAAGCTTGACCGCTGTTCAGAAATCCGATGATGAAGGCGTTCGGAATGGCCTTTTTGAGGTCGGCATCATCAAGCAAAATGTTAGGCGACTTGCCGCCCAGCTCAAGGGTGATGCGTTTCATCGTCGCGGCACCCTCGCGCATGATCGACCTCCCCACAGCAGCCGAGCCCGTGAAGGAAATCTTGGCTACGTCGGGATTTCGCACCAGCTCCGCCCCGACGACATCTCCGCGACCGGGGACAACGTTGCAAAGCCCATTAGGAAGTTTCGCCTCGTGCACACAGTCGAGCCACGCGTGCGTTTGCAAAGCGCTCAGCTCACTGGGCTTCATGACCACCGTGCAACCGGCGGCGACTGCCGAGGCAAGCTTCATGCAAAGGAAGAACGCGTTTGCGTTCCACGGCGAAATCAGGCCGGCGACGCCGACCGGCTCCAGGGTGACCGTTGTCTTGCCCCAACTCCGAGTCAGCGGTAGCTCGCGAAGGGCCTTCTCGGCCGAGAGGAACACGTCGGCACCCGCCTGCACGATGGGCGCTGCGAACTGCACGACACCCCCATACTCCTCGACCATCGTCTTCGTGAGAGCATCGGTATGCGCCGAGACGGCACCGTGCAGTCTACGTAGGATCTCCATGCGCTCTTCTTTGGTAGACCGCCCGAAACTTGCAAACGCGCGCTTGGCGGCGGCAATGGCGCGACGCGCATCCTCCTCATCTGCCAGCGTCACGCGCGCAATTACTTGGCTGTTGGTCGGATTGATAGTGTCCATAACCTCGCGGCCATGGGAATCGACGAACGCTCCGTCGATGTAGTGTTGCGTGATGGCCTTCATTGCGCCTCCTTGGGGAACACAGAGCAATTAGTCTGCATCGTATGAGGCACCCCGCTGAGCTCGCCATTACATCTTCCTGGTAGCCGACCGCACGGAGTCGCGGCTTTGGTCTTATCGCATACAAGGAATATGTGGTTTATCGAGCGCCTATGTATTGCTACCGTCGCGCTCTGCACTGGCTCGATCATTTCATTCCGGCCATGCCCGAAAATGAAGGAGGCACTAACGATGGAAACTCCGCCTGAGGACCCGCCTGCGCTGTCGAAGCCAACTTTGTCGCCGTTGTGCGAGCGAATGCCCCGGGTAGCGAAGCCCCTGGATGCCGCGACTGGTCAGCTCTACGAACTACAGGACTCGGCACAGGGTAGGTTGCTTGAAGTGGCCTCGCCGTTGCGTCAAAAGATGCATACACGACCCGTGGGAAACATCCCCGGAGAAACGTGCTTGCTAGCCTGGCAAGCACACATGGTGCACGCCTACATTGATAGTCACATCAGCGGGCCGATACTGGTCGCGGATCTCTGCGCGCTCGTCCGGCGGAGCAAAGCGCACTTCTCGCGTTCCTTCAAGCGCACATTCGGGGAGTCACCGCACTCCTTCGTCGTACGTCGTCGCGTCGAGCTGGCCGCTCATTACATGCGCACGACCGAAGCGCCCTTGAGTGACATTGCCGTACGGTGCGGTTTTGTCGATCAAGCCCACCTGTGTAAGCATTTTCGGCGCTGCGCGGGTCAAACCCCGGCGGCCTGGAGACGGGTTTACAGGTTTCACTACGATGGGAACGCGAAGCCGCCCATCGAGCGGCATGCGACGCCCCGGCGCGGCGACGCGCTGGCGCCCTGACATCCAACGGGCTGGCCGGGCGGTCTTCCATGAGCCACCGGCCATTGGCGAGTGCTATTCTTGGTGCGCTCCCATCAAGTCGGACAGTGACTGCCCATGAGCAGAATTGAGCTGCGTGGCGGCTGGCATAAGGCTCGAATACAAGTTGTCAAGGCCCTTCGCGCCCTGAGAGCGTGGGGCGCGGAGCGAAGCTATGCACTCGAGAAGGCCAATGCCGATTTGAAGGCGGCGCAGGCCGACTTGCAAAGAAGGTGGCAGGATCTAGCCGAAGCTCAGAAGCTGAGTCATTCGGGGACGTTCGGATGGAAGGTCGATAGCGGTGAACTTGTTTGGTCGGAAGAGTCTCGCAGAATTTTGGGTTTCAGCCGCGAAACGGATCCCAGACTGGATCTGGTATTGGACAGAATCCACCCCGAAGACCGTGATCGCATGGAGCACGTCAGGGAACATGCGGTCAGGAGCGGCACGGACTTTGATGTAGAGCACCGAATTGTATTGCCTGGCGGCAACATCAAATACGTCCACGCGGTTGCTCATGCGGGTCGAGATGGCGCCGGAAGGGTCGAATACATGGGCGTCATCACCGACGTCACCGAACGTAAGCTCGCCGAAGAGGAGCGCAAGACACTAGCTCGCGAGCTGCAGGAGAGCAACGCAAAGCTCGAAGAAGCCCAGCGGGTCGCTCATCTAGGTCACTGGGAATGGGACCTGCAGACGAATGTGATCGTCTGGTCGGACGAGACCTATCGTATCTTTGGTCTTAAGCCGCAAGAACAGCCAATGGACTTTGCCACCAATCGTGGCATGGTCCACCCTGATGATAGGGAGTCCCTTTACGGGAGGGTAGACGCAGACCTCTCTGCCGGCGCGTATCCCATCGCCGAGTTTCGGGTGGTGCGTCCCAATGGCGAAATCCGCACGGTTCACGCCATCACCTCAAAGCGCTGGAGCGCGCCTCTAACTGAGTCGAACGGGGCGTCACCGGCGCACCCGCGAAAATTATTTGGCACTATCCAAGATGTCACTGAGCGCAAACGCGCCGAGGAAAAGCGAGAGGCTCTGTGGCGCGACCTGCAGGCAAGCAATGCCAGGCTCGAGCAAGCGCAACGGCTTGTTCACATCGGGTATTACGAATGGAACCTCATTACCGGTTCAGTAACTTGGTCCGATGAGCTCTATCGCATCTATGGACTGACTCCCCAAGCTGGCCCGATCGACATGGCGATGGTCAGCCAAATGATCCACCCTGAAGATCGAGAGCGTGTTTTCCGGGAGGCTGACGAAGCCGCTCGTGGCGGTATAGCCGCGGCGGCCGAGCATCGCATCGTTCGTCCCGACGGCGAAGTGCGTACTGTTCAAGGCCACGGCGCGGTGAAAAGAGACGCGGCGGGACGGGCTTATGAGATGTTTGGGACCGTGCAGGACATCACTGATCGTAAGCGCGCGGAGGAAGCTCTCAGGCGGAGTCAGTTTTACCTCAGCGAAGGAGAACGTCTCGCTCATATAGGGAGTTGGGCCTTCAACGAATCCGGTCACTATTGGTCGGACGAACTGTACAAGATCTATGGTTTGAATCCGAAGAACGGAGCCCCAACGGTCGAACAGTACCTGGCTCTCGTGTATCCGCAAGACCGCGCTGCTGTCGCTGAATCCATCAAACTCATGCTGGAGGACCACCGTGGCTTCGACCAGATCGAACGGATTGTCCGGCCTGACGGACAGTTGCGCTACGTTCGCGCGGTGGCCGTTCCCGTCGTTGAACAAGGAGTCTTTAAGGGGTTCATCGGCACCACGATGGACGTTACGGAGCAGGAACTGCTAACGCAGGAATTGCGCCGCGAGCGGGCATACCTTGCGGAGGCACAAGGCCTGACTCATATCGGCAGTTGGGCGGCCAATTTTCACACAGGGCAAAATCATCACGTCTCTAATGAAATTTATCGCCTGCACGGTTTTGAACCCGACAACGGACTCTTAGCCGCCGACAGCTTTTATAAAACCATTCATCCCGACGATGCGCCAATTGTGTGGGAAAATATAAACAATGCGATTCACGCCCGAAAAGACTTCGAGATACCCGAGTACCGCATTTGTCGACCTGATGGGACCATCCGATTTCTGCGCGCCATAGGGCATCACAATCCCTCCGGCGAGATGGGTGAATTCGTCGGCGTCACTATGGATATAACGGAACGAAAGCGTGCCGAGGCGGAGCACGAAAGGCTGCGCCAATTGGAAGCCGATCTCGCGCGTGTCAACCGCGTCAACATGATGGGCGAGCTGGCCGCGGCGCTGGCTCACGAAATCAAGCAACCCATTACCGCCTCGATTACGAGCGCAGACGCTCTATTGCGATGGTTGGCGCATGATCCGCCCGAGCTGGACAGAGCGCGGGCAGCAGCGTACAGAATTGAACAGGACGCCAATCGTGCGGCCAACGTCATTGACAGTTTGCGGTCGTTTTACAAAACAGGAACGCCCACGGAACGCCGTGTCATCGACGTGAAAAAAATAATTGAAGAAATGACCGGTCTGCTGAGGGGTGAAGCGGATCGGCACAGCATTTCGATCCACTCCGAACTTGAGGTCGATAGTTCTAATATCATGGTAAACCCGGTACAACTCCAACAGGTCTTCATGAATTTGATGCTCAATGCGATCGAGGCGATGAAAGATTCGGGAGGAGTCCTCACAATCAGTTCTCGGTTCAATCCCGAAGGTCGTTTATTTGTTTCCATCAGCGATACCGGCATCGGCTTGCCGACCGGGTCCGCCGAGCAGATTTTCGAGCCCTTCCATACGACCAAGCCACAAGGTACAGGTATGGGTCTGACGATTACCCGCTCGATCGTCGAGTCTTATGGTGGGCGCGTGTGGGCTACCGCCAATAAGGACAAGGGCGCAACTTTCCATTTCGTTCTTCCCTGCGAGGCCAAGAGCCAGGTATGAAACCGGCGGTTGTCCCTACCGTGTTTATCGTCGACGATGATGGTGGCGTACGTCGGGCCGTACAGGATCTCGTTGAGTCCGTGGGCCTGCGCGCAGAGGGCTTTGCGACCGGCGAAGAGTTTTTGCGCAAGAAGCGAACCTCGGACCCGTGTTGCCTGGTTCTAGACGTAAGGCTGCCCCAGATGAGCGGGCTCGATTTCCAGCGCGTGTTGGCTAACTTCGGGATTCAAATTCCGATCATCTTTATTACGGCGCATGGCGACATACCCATGTCGGTCAGGGCTTTGAAATCGGGTGCCGTCGAATTTTTGACAAAACCGTTTCGCAACCAGGATTTGCTGGATGCGATCCAGCAGGCTCTGCAACGCGACTGCACGGCGCGAGAACAACAGAATGAAGTCCACGAACTGCACGAACGGTACCTGACCTTGACAGCTCGAGAGCACACTGTCATGGATCTGGTAGTCGATGGAATGTCAAACAAGCAGATTGCCTCAGAAATCGGAGCCAGTGAGGCCACTGTGAAGATCCATCGAGGCAATGTCATGCACAAGATGCAGGCGGGCTCGCTAATCGAGTTGGTCCGTATGGCCGACAAACTCAAATCCGTTGTTGCTCCATAGGGTGGATTCATCACCCCCGGATTCGGATACCTCAGGTTGTAGGCGACTACCACCTCAGTAGTAGTTCCTTACCCGCCGTGCGATTGCGCTTTCCCCTCTTGAGGGGATAGCGTTGGCCAATGGATATCGAGCACGCGCCGCGACTTCTGGCAATTCTCGACGATGACAAGTCTGTTCAAAACGCGCTGCAGGATCTCATCGAGTCGGAGGGTATATCAACGCTTTGCTTCGACTCTGCGGAGCAGTTCCTGGATGGTGGGGCAAGGTATCAGGCGTCATGCCTGGTTGCCGACATTTGCATGCCGGGCATGTCGGGCATTGAGCTCCTAGCACGGCTCAAGTTCGAAGAATGTGCAATTCCGATCATTTTCATCACCGCGCGCGGCGACATACCGCTGGCAGTTAGCGCGATGAAGGAAGGTGCAAGTGATTTTTTTGCCAAGCCGTTTGAGGGTAGAGTGTTCCTGGCGGCCATCGAACGAGCGCTGGAAAAGAGCAGAAATGCCAGACGGAAGGCCCTCGAACACGCCGAGCTACTCGCGCGCTACAGTTCCCTCACCCCCCGAGAGCAAGAAGTGCTGCCGCTGCTGGTGAGCGGTCTAATGAACAAACAGGCCGCCGCACATTTAGGAATCACGGAGTACACTGTTCAAATTCACCGTGGGCACATCATGCGCAAGATGAACGCCGACTCTTTTGCGGCTCTCGTCAGAATGGCGGAGAGACTATGTCCTCCCAGGCAATAGGAGCGAACCCGGCCATGCTAGCCCACGGTCGGAATCGTGCCCCCGCCAATCACGAAAAGGGCCCCGGAAGGGGCCTTTTCATTCGCGCTGGCGGAGAGGGTGGGATTGCTCGCGACCGGGGACGGCCGTTCGTCCACACACCCTGCACGCCCAGAAATTAAAAAGGGCCTGAAGACAGGCCCTTTTATCTGGCGGAGAGGGTGGGATTCGAACCCACGTGCCGGAATTACCCGACCATCCGATTTCGAGTCGGCGCCGTTATGACCACTTCGGTACCTCTCCGTTTGCCTAAAAAAAGTGTGATCTACTTATATTTTCAGCCGTTAACTTAAGCCTCCGGGGCCTGTGACGCGCATAACGCGTGCGATATTAATCGATTTGTCAAGGGTTCATTAACGGCCGGGAACCGTTATTCTAGCTCATCGGATTTGGGCACGAACAGAACTGTCCGGGCCCCACGGACTCTATATAGAGCCTTGACACCTATAGTAAAAGCCGTGCCTAAACTCTACCAACCCACAATCTGGCTGCGCTGGTCGAAGCTGTCTCTCGCGGTGTCCTGCGCCGCGATGCTCACCACCTGCGCACCCGCGCCCTCGCTCTTTCAGCAGATCAAGACGCTGGGCGAGCTGCGGGTGGTCACGCGTGAGGCACCGCTCGCCTTTCACTATGAGGTCGGGGGCGAGCCTGCTGGCCCCGAGTATGAGCTCGCCAGGCGCTTCGCCAATCAGCTCGGCGTGACGCTCAAGATCACCTCGGTCCGGACCTATGGGGAGATCTACGCAGCGCTCGCCGAGGGAAGGGCCCATCTCGCCGCGGCGGCCCTCAAGGTGCCCTCCGACGCCGTACCCGGTATTTCCTTCGGGCCCGCCTATCAACGGGTGAGCGAGCATCTGGTCTATCTCAAGGGCTCGCCGCGACCCAACTCGCTTGCAGACATCGGCGACCGCGACCTGGAAATCCCCGCCGGCAGCTCCCAGTCCACGAGCCTCACCCAGGCGCGCAGCTCCATCCCGGAACTCGTCTGGGTCGAGAACTCGAGCGCGAACACCCACGCACTCCTCAAACGCGTGGCAGCGGGCGAGATCGACTATACGATCGCCGATTCGACCGAGTTCGCCCTGGCGCACGAGGAGAATCCCGATCTGCGCATCGCATTCGATTTTCCGGGCAGCCGCTCGGTCGCCTGGGCCGTGAGCGCGCGCGACCCGCAATTCCTGACCGAGGTCTACGACTATTTCGCGCGCATGCACCGCAGCGGCGAGCTCGCCTCGATCGTCGATCGCTACTACGGCCGGTCGGAGCAATTCGAGTTCGCGAGCGAGTCGGTGTTCATACAGCACATGCAGAGTCGCCTGTCGCTCTACAAGAAGTGGTTCGAGGAGGCGGCCGAGCAGAGCTCCCAGGACTGGCGCTTGCTTGCGGCGATCGGTTATGAGGAGTCGAAGTGGAACCCTCGCGCCGCATCGACCGCAGGCGCCCTCGGTCTCATGCAGCTCACGACCGAGTCTGCGAGCGCGCTGAAGGTCCAGAATCCGATTGATCCGCGTCAGAGCATCTTCGGTGGAGCGCGCTATTTCCGTCAGATCTACGAGAAGATCCCGGCTCACGTACACGAGCCCGATCGAACCTGGTTCGCGCTGGCCGCCTACAACATCGGCTACGGCCATCTCGAGGATGCGCGGGTGCTCGCGCAGAAAGCGGGGCGCGATCCGGACACCTGGCAGGACGTGCGCGAATTCTTGCCGCTGCTTGCCGAGGAGTACTGGTACTCGCAGACCGCGAATGGCTATGCACGTGGCTCCGAGCCCGTGCAGTACGTCGAGAACGTGCGCAGCTACCGTGATCTGCTCGAGTGGGCGTGGGGCGCGAACGCCGCGCCCAGCGGCGCGGTCGCGCTCAATTAGCTGCGCGCCGCCTGCGCTTCAGCGGCGCACCTCAAAGAATTCGCGCAGCAGCCTGCCGCTCTCATCCGCACACACGCCTCCGAACACGTCGACCCTGTGGGGCAATCGCCGCTCGCGCGTAAGGTCAAAGACGCTTCCGCAGGCGCCCGCCTTCGGATCCCAGGCACCGAACACCAGCCGCTCGACGCGCGCATTCAAAATCGCACCGAAGCACATCGCACACGGCTCGAGAGTCGCATAGAGGGTGCTGCCGGTCAGGCGGTAATTGCTCTGCGCGAGCGCCGCGGCCCGCAGCGCCACCACCTCCGCATGCGCCGTAGGATCATTCGTCCCGACCGGTCGATTCCAACCCTCGCCGATCACCCGACCCTCGAGCACCAGAAGCGCTCCGATCGGCACCTCGCGCTCAAGTGCCGCCTGCTCGGCGAGCACGAGAGCCTTTCGCATGAACTCGACGTCGCTCGGCGCATTGCGCATCATGTGCTCAATAGTGTATCGCGGACCGCCTGTCGAGGCGCCGGTCGTCCGCATGCCAAAATGCGCTCCGGCCCCGCAATTGCGTAGAATCGCCGCTTCATGCGCGCTTGGCTGACTCCCAGTGGCCCCGTGAGGGCGGCGGCACTGGTTCTGGGATTGATGCTCCTCGAGGCCCCCGCCCGGGCGGACGAGGGCATGTGGACGTTCGATCATTTTCCTGCCGACGCTCTCAGGCGCGCCCATGGCATTGAGCTCTCGACGGCCTGGCTTGATCATCTTCGCCTCGCGACCGCCCGACTGACCAACTGCACCGCCGCCTTCGTCTCGGGCGCGGGCCTGCTCATCACCAACCATCACTGCTTGGAATCGTGTCTGGGAGAGCTCTCTTCCAAGGAGATCAGCCTCCTCGAGCGCAGTTTCGTCGCGACCGACGCGAAGCGGGAGCGACGCTGCGCCACGCAATCGGCCGAGGTGCTGGTCGGGACCGAGGACGTCACGGCAGCCCTGCGCAAGGCCGCCCTCGGGCTCGATCCGCAAGCCGCCTACGAGGCACGCAAGAAACTCATGACCGAGCTCGAGCAGGCCTGTGAGCAGTCGAGCGCGAAGGCGCGCGGCGGCAAGCTTACGTGCCAGGTGGTGACGCTCTACGAAGGCGGTCAGTACGCGCTCTATAAATACAAGCGCTACGAGGACGTGCGGCTGGTGTTCGCTCCGGAATCGGATATCGCGGCCTTTGGCGGGGATGCGGACAACTTTCAATATCCACGCTGGAGCCTCGACTTCGCGTTGTTGCGTGCCTATGAGGGCGGACTGCCGGCCAACACGCCCGAGCATCTGCGAATCAATTTCGGCGGACCGCGCGCGAACGAGGTCGTGTTCGTCTCGGGGCATCCCGGCTCGACGTCCCGGCATGCGACCCTCGCGCAGCTCGAGGTGGAGCGCGATGTCGTATTGCCCACGACGCTGCTGCGCTACTCCGAGTTGCACGGCGGCCTTCTCGAGTTTGCTCGCCGCAGTCCGGCCGACGAGGAGCTCATCGCCGGACCGCTTGAATACCTGGAGAACGGCATCAAGGTGCGGCGCAAGCTCCTCGATTCCCTTCACGAGGAAACGTTGCTCTCACGTAAGCGCGAGGAGGACGCAACGCTCGAGGCGCATCTCTCCGCCGGCTCGAGCAATGCCTGGCAGCAGATCGCGAGTGCCACGGCCCTCGAGCGCACGCTCTATCTGCCTTATAACTTCATCGAAGGCGGCTCAGGCTTCAACAGCATCCTGTTCCGGGACGCACGCTGGCTGGTGCGCGGCGCGGACGAGCGCCTCAAGCCGAATACCCAGCGTTTGCGTGAGTTCACGGACTCCGCGCTCCCTCGCATCGATCAGCAGCTCAATGCGCGTGTGCCGATCTACGGCGAGGTCGAGGCCCTGACGCTCTCATTCTCCTTGCGGCGGATGCGCGAGTGGCTCGGTCCCGACAATCGCTTGATGCACTGGCTGTTCGCGAACGAGGGCCCGGAGCAGCTTGCGACCCGCCTGGTTGCGGAAAGCAAGCTCGACGATGCCGCCGTCCGGCACAGTCTGTGGGTGGGCGGAAAGCGGGCCGTCGATGCCTCGCATGATCCGATCATCGAGCTGGTACGCGCGCTCGATCCGGATGCGCGGCGGTTGCGCAAACTTTACGAGGACACGGTCGAGGCGCCCGTCGCGGCAGCGACCGCGCAAATCGCGGCACTGCGCTTCGCCACATTCGGCAATCAAATCTATCCCGATGCAACCTTCACGCTGCGCCTCAACTGGGGCACCGTGCGGGGTTGGACCGAGAACGGCGTCCTCATCGAGCCGTTCACGCATCTCGGGCGCGCATTCGAGCGCGCCAACGGTGTGAGCCCCTTCAGAATCCCGGACAGCTGGATGAGCGCCAAGGATCGGCTCGATCCGCAGACCCCTTTCTGCATCTCCACCGACAACGACATCGTCGGGGGCAATTCCGGCAGCCCTCTGATCAATGCGCAGGGCGAGGTCGTCGGATTGATGTTCGACGGCAACATCCATTCGATCGCGGGTGACTACTGGTTCGATCCGGCGAGGAATCGTGCGGTGGCCCTGCACCCCGCCATCATCCGACTTGCCCTCGATCAGGTCTATGGTGCGCACTCCATCCTGACGGAGCTCGAAGCGCCATGAGCGAAAGCAAGGTAGGCCAGGCCAGCGAGCCCGGCGAATACGACAGCGCCATGCTCGCATTGCTGCAGATCATCTGGGGCGAAGGATTTCTCTCACCGGGAGGGGCCGACGAGGTGGCCCGCGTGCTCGAGGGCAGCGACATCGGCGGCTGCGAGGTGCTCGACATCGGGTGCGGGCTCGGCGTGATCGATGAGCTTCTGGTGCGCGAGCACGGCGCCCGCTCGGTGACGGGCGTCGATATCGATCCTGTGTTGCTCGAATTGATGCAGCGGAGGATCGAGCGAGCGCGTCTCACCGACCGCATACGCGGCCAGCGGGTCGAGCCCGGGCCCCTGCCCTTTGCGGCCTCGAGCTTCGATGTGGTGTTCTCGAAGGACGCGATGGTGCAGATTCCAGACAAGGCGGCGATCTTCGCCGAGGTATTGCGTGTGTTGCGGCCGGGCGGGCGCTTTCTTGCGAGCGATTGGCTTCGTGGCGGATCGGGCGAATACTCGGCTGAGATGCGGGAATTCTTTCGTCTGGAAGGCATTGCCTACAACATGGCAACGCTCCAGGAAAGTGCTGCTCTCATGCGGGCTGCGGGTTTCGTCAAAGTCGAGATCCGTGACCGTCACGACTGGTATCTGCCACTCGCACGCCGCGAGCTCGAGAGCATGGAGGGACCACTGCATGCCCTCATCACGCGCGAGATCGGCGAAGCCAGGGCGCAGCATTTCATTGCCGACTGGCGCCAGCTCGTCGTCGTGCTGGAGCGCGGTGAGCTGCGTCCGGGGCATCTGAAGGCGGTCAAACCATGACTATGGAGGTGAGCCGTGAGCACTGAGCATGCGGAACTCGATCAGATGCAACGGGAGTACAAGTCAAAATCAGACTACGAAGCGGCGCTGCGCAAAAAATTCTTTCATATATGATCAGAGCACGCCCGCTCGTGAGCCTGCATTCAGGGGCGCTGTCGTTGGCGATCCTGCTGATTACCGCATCGATCCAAGCGCCTGAAGGCCAATCCGCTGAGCAAGCCGGCGCGATGCCGACCACCGAGGTCGCCTTCGAAAATGACCGGGTGCTTGCCGAGAGGGTGACCATCGCACCCGGCCAGCGAACCGGGCCCCGGACAGCTCATATCAACGAGCTCGTGATCTTCATCAGAGGCGGGGTACTGACCTCCATGACCTCAGGGCGGTCGGTATGGTGGCGCGATGGCCGCGTTGCCTGGCATGGCGCCGAAGATGCCCTCGACGCGGGAAGCTTCAACTCAGGCGCCGCACCGATCGTGATCGTACGCATCAAGCTCAAACCGCACCCGCACGCTGCCCATGGCCCCTTCGTGAAGGCGCAGCCGGTCAGCTACCCAAACATTGCGGGCGAGGATCTTCTCGAGAACGACCATCTCATCGTGCAGCGCTTCATCATGCAGCCCGGCCAATGGGAGGGCGTGCACGCGCACGAGCCCAATACCTTGTGGGTGTTCATCAAAGGCGGGCGCAGCGCCTCCCGGACCAAGCGGGAGCCGGAGCACCCCTATCCACGGGCGTTCGAGGATGGTGAGGTCGGCTGGATGCCGGCGATCGACCTCACTGAAGGGCACGAATCGAAAAATATCGATGATCACCCGGAGGACTGGCTGTGGGTGAGTCTGAAGGACTGATCTGCCCGCGACCCGCAGCGCCGCGCTCAAGCGGCGAGCGATGCATGCTGCTTGAGAAAATCATCGACGGCGCCGACGAAGCGCTCGAGGTCGGCGGCGGTCGTGGGTAGCGACAGCGCGATGTAGCCGCGACGGCCCAGGTAGAAGCCTCGCTCGATCATGTCGAGATGAAAGAGCGCCTCGATCCGGGTGCGGGCATCCCCGGCGGCGACTCTCCAGTGCAGCCCGATCAACGAGCCGATCCCCGTGGCCTCGAGCGGCGCAGCGCGCTCGAGCGCGACGGCATTGAGCCGCTCGCGCAGCGTGTCGCCCAAGGCATTCAGCCGCTCGAGGGCGCTCTCCGTGTACACCTCGGTGAGCCCGGCGAGTCCGGCGGCCATCGAGATCACGTTGTTGTTGAAGGTGCCCGCATGCTCGAGCGCATCGGGTCGTGAGGCATCGAAACGCTCCATCAGGTCGCGCCGACCGCCGAATGCGCCAAAGCTCGCACCGCCCCCGAGATATTTGCCGAAGGTCGTGAGGTCGGGGCGAATGCGCAGCCGCTCCTGCAGACCGCCTCTCGAGAGGCGCGAGGTCATCACCTCATCGAAGATGAGCACCACGCCCAAGGCCGAGCACTCCGCTCGCAGCATCTCGAGGAACTGCGGCCGCGCCGGTATGCACCCCCCTCCCTGCATGGGCTCGATGAGCACCACCGCGAGCTCATCGCCGCGTGCACGCAGCAGCTCGCGCGTGCGCTCGATCTCGTTGTAGTGCCCGAGGCACCAGTCGAAATCGATGTTGAGCGCACCGTGCTGCCGGCGGAAGTTGAAGACGCCCCCGTGATAGCCGCCCTCGAATACCAGAACGCCGCGCCGTACGACGCCGGCACGAGCACGCACCGTCGCAAGCGCCATGAGATTGGCCTCGGTGCCGGAGTTGGTGAAGCGCACGAGCTCGAGCGATGGGAAACGCTCGCACAGCGCTGCTGCGAGCAGTCCCTCGTAGCAATTGCGACCGCCCAGCACCAGCCCGTCCGCCACGGCGCGTGCGATGGCGTCCCGGATGCGCGGCTCGGAGTGCCCATAAAGCCCCGCGGAGTATTCACCGAGCAGATCCAGATACTCGATTCCATCCACGTCGGTCAGCCACTGATCGCGTCCCTCGCGAAAGGTGAGCGGGAACGGCGGGAAATCGATGGCGCTGCGGGTGCTGCCGCCCGGCAGATGGCGCCGCGCAAGCTCATGGCAGCGCGCACTTTGCGGATGACGCACCCGATGGCGGGTCTGCGCCGCCTCGAGCGCGACCGCGAGCGGATCAGTCATGGACCTGGCCCATGGCCCCGCCAGCCGCGTTCCCGCCTCACTGCGTCGCGATGGCTGCGCGGCGTCCCCGCAGCACATATTTCTGGATCTTGCCGGTCGCGGTCTTCGGCAGCTCGGAGACGAAATGAAACGCGGTCGGCACCTTGAAGTGCGCAAGGACCCCACGCGCATGGTCGTGCAGCTCGCGCTCGGTCGCCGCCGCACCGGGCCTCAGCACCACGAAAGCATGCGGTGTCTCGCCCCACTTCTCGCTCGGCATCCCGACCACCGCCACCTCGAGCACCGCCGGGTGCCGCAGCAGTGCGCCCTCCACCTCGATCGAGGAGATGTTCTCCCCGCCGCTGATGATCACGTCCTTGAATCGGTCGCGCACCTCGATATAGCCGTCCGGGTGCACCACCGCCGCATCGCCCGTATGAAACCAGCCCCCCGCCAGTGCCGCGGCGCTGGCCTCCGGGTCCTGATAGTAGCCTTGCATGATGACGTTGCCGCGCGCGACGATCTCGCCCAGGGTCGCTCCATCGTGCGGCACTTCGTGCATGTGCTCATCGACCACCGTCATCTCTCCGGAGGTGATGAGCTCGACGCCCTGGCGCGCCTTGATGCGCGCGCGGTCGTCCGCGCCGAGCGTCGCGTGCTCCGGCAGCGGCGCGCAGATCGAGATCGAGGGCGAGGTCTCGGTAAGCCCGTAAAGGTGGTCCATGACCCAGCCGAGCTCGTGCTCCATGCGCTCGATGGTGGCCGCCGCCGGAGGCGCGCCCGCCGTGAGCACCCGCACGCCGCGCCGCAGCTCTCGCCGCTGTGCCTCCGGTCCACCCGCGATGCTGATCAGGACCGTGGGTGCCGCGCACAAGTGGGTGATCTGCTCGCGGTTGACCTGCTCGTACACGCCCAACGCGTCGACTTTGCGCAGGCACACGTGAGTTGCACCCGCGGCGGTCACGATCCAGGGAAAGGTCCAGCCGTTGGCATGGAACATCGGCAACGTCCAAAGGTAACGATCTGCCACACGAAGCGGCCAGTGAATGAGCATGCCTACGGCGTTCACCCAGACGTTGCGATGCGTGATCATCACGCCCTTGGGCCGGGAGGTGGTGCCGCTCGTGTAGTTGATCGTGAGGAGCGCGTTCTCATCGATTTGCGCACGCGGCGGCACATCGCCGCCTTCGGCGATCAGAGCCGCGTAATCGAGCCACCCGCGCTTTGCGCCGCCCTCCAGTGCGACGAAATGCCGCACCCCCGGCATGCGCTCACGAACCCCATCGATGAGATCGAGGTAATCGGCGTGCACGCACAGGACTTTCGTGCCGCTGTGGTTTGCCATGTAGACGAAGTCGTCGGCGGTGAGCCGGTAGTTCATTGGAACGAGCACCGCTCCGAGATGCGGCACGGCGTAGAACTGCTCGAGGTGCTGGTGCGTGTTGGGCGCGATCGTTGCGACCTGATCGCCCCGCCCGACGCCGAGACGGGCCCAGGCGGCCGCCGCGCGATCGCAGCGATCGAAGAACTGCTCGTAGGTCAGGCGCACGGACCCGTCGACCACGGCCTCGCGCGCCCCGTGCAGCTTGCGCGTCCGGCGGGCGAACTCCATTGGCGTCAGCGGCATGTGCATCGATCCCACTCCCCGATAGAGCCGCACTTGTGGTCAGCGGGTTCATCGTAAACTATCCGACCTACCACGAAAACATGGGGCAGCAATGCAGGGCATGACCGTGAGGCCCGCGAGAGCGCACGATCTGGCGGCCATCGAGGAGTTTCAGCAGGGAATCATCGAGGCCGAGCGGCCCTTCGACCCGACACTCGGCCGCGGCGCGATCCGTTACTACGACACCGCGCAGCTCCTCGCGGCAGACAATGTGCGCCTCGCCGTGGCCGAACTGGACGGTGCGCTTGTCGGTTGTGGATTCGTGCGCATCGAGGCCGCAAAGCCCTACCTGGCTCACCGCCTGCACGGCTACCTCGGGCTCATGTATGTCGATCCGTCGGTGCGCGGCCGTTCGATCAACGCCGCCATCGTCGATCATCTGAAGGAGTGGTGCCGCACGCGCAACGTGCTCGAGCTGCGCCTTGAGGTCTACCACGGCAACCTCGCAGCCCGTCGCGCCTACGAGAAGTCGGGTTTCGCGCCCCTGCTCATCGAGATGCGCTGCTCGATCTAAGTCCGCACGGGGCGGCCTTGCTCAGGGTAGAACCTGCTCGCCCAGGTGCCTCCAGGCCACGACCTGCTGGCGCTGCTCGCCGAGCCCCCCGATGCCGAGACGCATGACATCGCCCGGCTTGAGGAACCTGGGCTCGGGCTTGTGCCCGAGACCGACGCCCGGGGGCGTACCCGTAATGAGCAGGTCCCCCGCATAGAGCGTCATGAACTCGCTCACATAGCTGATGAGCTTGCGCACCGGAAAGATCATGGTGCGCGTATTGCCGTGTTGCATCCGCTCGCCGTTCACCTCAAGAAACAGCTCGAGATTCTGTGGATCGGGGATCTCGTCGGGCGTCACCAGCCAGGGACCGACGGGACCGAACGTGTCGCAGCCTTTGCCCTTGTCCCACTGCGTGCCCTTCTCCATCTGGAACGCTCGCTCGGACACATCATTCGCGAGCACATAACCCGCGATGTGCTCGAGGGCCTGCACTTCGCTCACATAACGGGTCGTGCGACCGATGAACACACCGAGCTCGACCTCCCAGTCACCTTTGCAGGCATCGCGCGGTAGCATCACCTCATCATTCGGCCCCGACAGACAGCTCACGGCCTTGGTGAACAGCGGCGGCTCGGCGGGAATGGGAAGTCCCGCCTCGCGCGCATGATCGGCATAGTTGAGTCCGATCGCGAGGAATTTGCCGACGCCTTTAACGGGCACCCCGAGGCGCGGCGTGCCGGCCACGTGAGGAAGCGAGGCTGCATCGAGCTCCGCTAGGCGACGCAAAGCATTGGGAGCGAGCACCGCCGGAGTGATATCAGGGATCACCCGGGAGAGATCGCGCAAAGCGCCCCCGGCATCCAGCAAACCGGGTTTTTCCTGGCCTGGCGGACCATATCGGAGCAACTTCATAGGATGGCCTGAGCGCCTCGGAAGCCACGGGAACCGATCCAGGGTACCGCGCGGGCAGCACGCCTCACAAGGGAGCGCTGGGGGCGATGCCCGCGCGCTTGACTGCACCCGCCCGAGCCGCACAATGCCTGCCCCATGACCGGTCGAGTTGCCATCATCACAGGCGCCGCACAAGGCATCGGCCGGTGCAGCGCGGAGTTGCTCGCGAAGCTCGGTTATTCGCTCCTGTTGAGCGATGCACGTGCACCGGAGGAGACCGCGCGGGCGCTCGCTGGGGCGCGAACCGACGCGGTTGCCGAGGTCGGCGACCTCACCGACGAAGCCGTCGTCAAGAACATCGTTGCGGCGGCGATGCAGCGCTGGGGGCGCGTGGATGTGCTCATCAACAATGCCGGTATCAGCTCGATAGCGCCCGCCGAGACCGTCTCGAGCGCCCAGTATCGGCGGGTGATCGAGGTGAACCTGGTGGCACCCTTCGTGCTCTCACGCGAGGTGGGGAGGCTGATGCTGATGCAGGGCGCGGGCAGCATCGTGAACATTGCCTCCGTCGCCGGGCTGGTGGGCATCGCGGACCGCGCCGCCTACAACGCCTCCAAGCACGGGCTCATCGGTCTCACGCGCACCCTCGCGGCGGAGTGGGGCGGACGCGGCGTGCGCGTGAACGCGGTGTGTCCCGGCTGGGTCAAGACCGAGATGGACAGTGCGGATCAGGCGAGCGCCGGCTACACCGACGCCGACATCACCGCGCGCGTGCCGATGGGTCGATTCGCCACGGCAACCGACGTTGCCCGCGCCGTGGCTTTTCTGGCCGACCCCGAGCAGAGCGGTTTCATCAATGGTCACGCGCTCGCAGTCGATGGCGGCTGGACCGCGGACGGCAGCTGGGAATCACTGCGTCTGAAGCACCGCCGGTAGGTCAACGGGCCCGCACCGCTCCAGCACGATGACCGGCCGCCCGGCGGGATTCAAGTGGCTTCGCCGAAGCGCGTCTCATAGCGCGGCGCAAACAGCTCCATTCGCCGCAGCCGCATGCACACCCAGGCGCCGACGAAGGCGATTGCGGCAAGGCCCAGGAAAGCACCGACATCGCTGCCGGTGATCCTCTTGAATGCGCCGATGATCATCGGGCCGAAGAAGCCGCCGCAGGCGCCGACCGCATTGATCAGCGCAATGCCGGCGGCAGCCGAAGCGCCGCGCAGAAAGCGCGCTGGCATGCACCAGAAGGCCGGCAGACACAGCGCACCGCCCATCGCGACCAATAGCAATGCAGCGACGCGCAGCAGCGACTGTGGAAAGAAGGCGGACCCGATGCATCCCAGACAGCCGAGAGCGAGTCCGGCCGCCAGCACACCACTCCGCTCATCGTGCCGATCCGACCAGCGCGCGGCCAGCGGATAAGCGGCAGCCGCCACGAGCGACAGGGCGCCCGTGATCATCGCGGTCTGCGTGTTGCTCGTGCCGAGGGCGCTGCGCACCAGCAGCGGGGCCCAAAGAATGAAGCCGAGGCTCAAGGCATAGGTGGCGAACCAAGGGATCGACAGAGCCCACACAAGGGGGTTCGCCAGTGCCTTGAGCGCAGAGCCTCGAGGTGAGGACGTTTGTGATTGCTCGAGCGCGAGGCGTTGCTCGAGCCACGCCCGCTGCTCGCTCGACAGCCAGCGCGCTTCACGCGGCCGATCCGTGAGAAGCCAGAGCACGGCGATGCCGAGCAGCAGCGAAGGAAGCCCCTCGACGAGGAACAGCCATTGCCAGCCCGCGAGGTGCGCAACTCCATCGAGCTTCAGCAAGAGCCCGCCCAGTGGGCCGCCGACCACTTGCGAGATCGGGATCGCGATCCCAAACGCTGCGTACGCCCGGGCCCGGTAATTCGCCGGAAACCAGGTGCCGATGTAATAGATGATGCCGGGAAAGAAGCCGGCCTCGGCGACCCCGAGCAGCAGCCGCATGGCATAGAACTCGGTCGGCGTCCTGACGAACATCATCGCGCCGGCGACGATCCCCCAGGTGACCATGATGCGCGCAATCCAGCGCCGCGCGCCCACACGGGCGAGCACGAGGTTGCTCGGCACCTCGAACAGCGCGTAGGCCAGGAAGAACACGCCGGCTCCGAACCCAAACACGGCCTGGCTGAAGTTGAGATCCGTGTTCATCTGCAGCGCGGCCACGCCGACGTTGGTGCGGTCGAGAAAATTGAACACGTACAATATGAAGAGGAACGGCAACAGCCGCCAGCGCACGAGTCGCATCGTGGTGAGCTCGACGTCCTGCCTCATCATGCCTCGTCTCCCTCAGGCAAGCGTGCGCCGGGACGGAACCGCGCCCTGCTCGCCTCGCTCGGCAGGTGAGGTTAACACGGCCGCAGCGGCGCGTTCGCGGGAACCCGCAGCGCTGTTTGGGGCGCCGCATCCGTCTCGGCAAGTCCGATGCCCGTGAGTCATTTCCTACGGTAGGCGCCGGGCGCCGGAGACTGCGCTTCGAGCCCGGTTCGAGGAGAGTGCGTGTGAAAAGCGCAACCAGGCCGCAACAACGGTGGTGCAATCATGAACACGGTACCCGGCAGCGAGAACGCTTCCATCAACGATCCCGCCCGAAGGAATCTCCGACCCGAGGACGCCCAGGACCCGGAGGCAGCCGCTCAAAGGGATGCGGCACGCGAGGAGCCACCGAGTACGCGGCAGAGCCCGCCGCGCGAAGAGCCTCCTGACACTCGCGATAGCCCCCCTCGCAGAGAGCCGGCAGGAGAGGAGAAGCGCATCGCCGGCGCCAGCAAACCCGCGATTCCCTTGGGTAGCGACGATGCGCCCGACAGGAGTGCAAAAGCCGACCTCAAGGATAAGGCGTCCGCGCAGGGCGAGCAGCTCGCTCCCCTCTTTGCACCGAGCGTCGCGAGCGAGTACCGGGCGCGCTGGGTGGTCGTGCAACAGGGCTTCGTCGATGACCCGTGGCGCGCGCTTCAGCAGGGCGATGAGCTGCTGAGCGAGGTCATGGGTAACTTGAGGGACACCTTCGAAAAAGAGCGAAGTGCGCTCGAGGGGCGCGACAGCGACTCGGACCGGTCATCCACTGAGCTGCTGCGCGTTGCTCTGCGCCGTCATCGGGCATTTTTCGAGCGCCTGCTGTCCTTCTAGAGCATTGCCCTGTTTCAGGACCCTGGTCGCCGTCGTTAAATCCCGGCCAGCGGGGCTGGGGTCGACTGCCCGCGTCGATCGTCCGCTAGCGTCGCTCGTATCCATAAAGAAAAACATCGACTGCGCGCCGCACGGCTGCGCTGATGGTCTCCGGCTTTACGCTGTCGATGACGCCCAGAAGCAGACGTTGCAGCAGCTCCGATTCGAGCAAGCTCAGCATGTGCATCGCGGCGACCTTCGAATCGGCAGCTCGAAGCAGTCCGCGTTTCATGGCCTTTCTCAGGAACTCAGCGACCTGCTTCTCGATGGGGACGACCGCCTGCTCGAACGACAGCCTGCCGATGTCTGAGTGCCGGGATTCGGCAATCGTCAAGCGCCTGACGGCAATCGCATCGGCTGAATAGAGCACCGTCAGGAATTTCAGGCCGAAGTGAGTCAACTCCCGCCTGATGTCATCGGTATCCGCGTCGAGCTCACCGGCAATCGTTTCGAGCTCTGCTTCCTTGGCCTGATGCATGACCTCGAAGAACAGCTTCTCCTTTGAGGGGAAGTAGTTGTACAGGGTCGCCTTGGAGCCCCCCAAGCGCTCACGGATGTCCGACATGGAGGCACGATCGAAGCCGAACTCTCGAAAAACTTCGGCCGCCGCCTTGATGATCGCCTGACGTTTGGACTCAGTCTTGGTCTTCATGACGCCCGCATAAACGGAACCACTGAGTCCATTTTAGCGTCAACGGCAGCCGGCGCACAGCGCTTTGCCTCGATCGCGCAGGCGCGCTCCCGACAGTCATTCGAGGGACTCCGTGCTCGAGGGCGCGCTCGCGCTCTGTACTCGCTTGGGTCTGCTCCTTTCAGCGATGCTGGAAGGTGGGACCTCGGGTGCGTACGCCCTGAGAAACGCGGCCACGGCGCGCCTGGCCGCAAGCGCGGTCTCCTTCGCATCGGGCGCCGTCTCTCGCACGTGCAGGAGAAAGGGCTCGAGAATTTCGGCCTCGAGAAGCGCACCGAGATGATCCGCGGCGAGATTGGGGTCGTCCCTGCGCAGGGTCCCAGCCGCCATGCATGCGGCCAAGAATGAGGACACCTGGGTCCGCAGCGCGGCGATCTTGTCGAAGCAGAGCTTACCGGTGCCGGAGCGCGCCGCCTCCGCGATCATCAGGCGACGCACTTCCACCTGTTCGGGAGAGCAGATGAAGTTGAGGACGCTGGTACCGAAGTTGCGAAGCGCCTTCTCCGGATCAGGGCGGCAAGGATCGAGGTGCTTCAACGTGCCCGACATGTAGTTCTCCATCGCCGCCATCATGCATTCGACGAACAGCTCCTCCTTCGATGGAAAGTGGCTATAGAGGGTCGCTTTCGAGCCGCCGACTTGCGTGGTGATGTCCGCCATCGAGGTCCCCTCGAATCCGCGGGCGCGGAACAGGCGATAGGCGCTCGCCAGGATCGCCTGCCGCTTGCTGTCGCTTTTACTCATAACTGAGTCGCTTCCTGATTAGTACGGTACCGTTCAGTACATTTTTGTTGACAAGAGCGAAAAAGTCAATAAACTGTACTGTACGGTTTATTACAGGAGCTGGACCCGATGAAACCGATCAACAAGCCAAGCGTTGAAAAGCGGCCGCACAGCCTGACCCTGCTGCTCGCCATGAGCCTCGCCCTCGCCGGCGGGTGCGCCCAGATTCCCCACCTCGATCCCCCGCCGGCCGTCAAGAAGATCGACGAGCTCGGCAGCACTCAGTCATTTGCCGCGTCCGTCGTGTCGTGGCCGGGCGATGGGTGGTGGAAGGCTTACGGCGACCCGCAACTCGATGCGCTCATTGACGAGGCGCTGCGCAATGCGCCGGACCTCGACCTCGCCCAGGCACGCCTCAGGGCCGCAGCGGCCCAGGTCCAGGGTGCCGGCGCCACGCGCCTGCCCGAAGTCACGGGGTCGGCCGAGTTGGCCGAGGCCAAACAGAGCTATGACTTTGTGGTGCCGCGTCAGGCCCTCCCGCAGGGCTGGAACGGCTACGGCAGCGCGGGCCTCAACATGTCCTACGAGATCGACTTCTGGGGCAAGAATCGCGCGGCCCTGGCAGCGGCAGTCTCGGAACAGCGCGCGGCCGAGATCGAGATCGCGCAAACGCGGCTGATCCTCTCGACCTCCGTCGCCTCCGCGTACGCGGGTCTGGTCCATCTTTACACGTTGCGCGACAACGCGGCCGACACACTCGCGCTGCGCATGCAGACGGCGTCCTTGTTCCGTCAGCGCCATCAGTTTGGACTTGAGACTCTCTCGAGTGTGCGCCAGGTCGAGGCACGGCAGGCGGCCGCCAAGGGCGATCTCCTCGCGATCGACGAGCGCATCGGCCTGCAGCGGAACGCCATTGCGGCCCTGCTCGGCGCAGGTCCCGATCGGGGCTTCGAGATCACCCGCCCGAAGGTCACTTGGGCCGGCTCTCATGGATTGCCGGCGAATCTGTCCCTCGAGCTTCTAGGCCGACGTCCCGACATCGTCGCCGCGCGCCTGCGCACCGAAGCAGCCGCCCACCGCATCGATCAGCGCAAGGCCGGTTTCTACCCGAGCGTCAACCTGCTCGCTTTCGCAGGCTTTCAGTCGGTCGGCATCGACAACCTCTTCAAGTCGGCGTCGCAATCGGGCGCAGCGGGCCCCGCGATCTCACTGCCGATCTTCAACACCGAGCGCCTGCAGGGTGAGCTCAAGGGCGCACGCGCGGAATACGACGCCGCGGTTGCCGTGTACAACGGAACGCTGTCGACGGCGTTGCGTGAGGTCGCCGATACGGCCACCAGCCGCAAGTCGCTCGACGATGAGCTCGCGGCCGCTCGGGAAGCCGTCGCCGCCGCGGCCGAAGCCCATCAGATCGTCAGCGCGCGATACCAGGGAGCGCTCGCGACCTACTTGGACGTGCTGTCGGCCGAGGACTCGCTGATCTCGGCGCGCCGCTCCGAAGCCGAGCTCGAGACCCGCGCATTGATTCTCGACGTCTCACTGGTGCGTGCTTTGGGCGGCGGCTTCGCCCCGGACAGCCCGAGCGCCCCACTCCACAACCCGCAAACCTGAAACTAGCAAAGGAGATCGACCATGGATATGCAAGCTTCAATCGTCCCCGAGTCGGCGGCCGAGCCGCCTGTTGTCAAGCCGCGCAAGAAACAGCGCGCCGTGCTGTTCTCGCTTCTCGGCCTGACCGTGGCTGCGGCGGGCACTGCAGGCTTCGAATACTGGAAGCACGTCGGTTCCCGCTTCGTGAGCACCGACGATGCGTACACCGCGGCCGAGGTCGCTCAGGTGGGCTCCGAGATCGAAGGGTCCGTGATGCAAGTGAATGTCGTCGACAGCCAGAGTGTGAAGCGCGGCGACATCCTCGTGATGATCGATGATACGGACGCACAGCTCGCCCTGCGACAGGCACAGGCTGATCTTGCCCGCGCCCAGGCTCAGGTGATCGCGGCCATTTCGGACGTCGAGCGCACCGGAATCGACCTCACGCGGCGCGAAGCCCTCGTGGCCTCGGGCTCCGTCTCGGGGGATGAGCTGACCAATGCCCGGAACCGCTCAAGCAGTGCGCGAGCCACACTCGATGCCGCCCGAGCGCAGGTCGCTCTCGCCCGCGCCCGCGTCGATAAGGCCGAGGTGGACCTGGGCCGCACTGTGATCCGCGCGCCCATCGACGGGGTCATCGCCCGCCGCCAGGTGCAGCTTGGTCAGCGCGTTCAGCCCTCGACTCCCCTTTTGTCCGTGGTGCCGGTCGATCAGATGTACGTCAACGCGAACTTCAAGGAGGTGCAGCTCGCCAAGGTTCGCGCCGGGCAGAGCGTCGAGCTCAAGTGCGACCTTTATCACGGCAAAGTCGTGTATCACGGCGTCGTCGAAGGCTTCGATGGCGGTACGGGCGCGGCCTTTGCACTGATCCCTGCGCAGAACGCCACCGGGAACTGGATCAAGGTCGTGCAACGGCTGCCGGTGCGGATTCGGTTGAATGCCGATGAGCTCGCCGCCCATCCGCTGCGCGTCGGACTGTCGATGGACGCCAAGGTCGACCTGCGCAGCAATTCCTGACCTCTCCACCAACTCCTGACCTCTCCAGCAACTCTCGGGGAATCGCCATGACACACCCTGCCATCGACTCCAAGGACCCGCCCTCACTCGAGGGCGGGATGCTCTGGACGGCCGGCATCGTCCTCGCGCTGTCGAATTTCGTCGCGGTGCTCAATATGACGATCGCCAACGTCACCGTGCCGAACATTGCGGGCGCGCTCGGTGCGGGCTCCAGCCAGGGCACCTGGGTCATCACCTCTTATGCGGTCGCAGAGGCGATCACGGTGCCGCTCACCGGCTGGCTGTCCGGCCGCTTCGGCGCCGTGCGGCTCTTCTGCGTGGCTGTCGTGCTATTCGGAGCCTGTTCGCTCCTGTGCGGCCTGTCGACCTCGCTCCCGATGCTGCTCGGCATGCGGGTGCTGCAGGGGATGGCCGGCGGGCCGCTCATGGCCCTGTCGCAGACGCTGCTGCTGCGGATATTTCCCAAGCACCAGTCGATGCAGGCGATGGGCCTGTGGGCCATGACCACGCTGCTCGCGCCGGTGGTCGGTCCGGTGCTCGGCGGATGGCTGTGCGACCAGTACTCCTGGTCATGGGTGTTCCTCATCAACGTGCCCATGGCGTTGCTCTTTGGGGTCATCGCCTGGTTCATGCTCAAGCGCTTTCACGAGCCCGCCATCATCAAGCCGGTGGACAAGGTCGGCATGCTGCTCTTGATCGTGTGGGTCGCCGCGCTGCAGATCATGCTCGATGAGGGCAAGGATCTCGACTGGTTCTCATCGATCGAGATTCGCGTGCTCGCCGTCATTGCCGTGATCGGGTTCATCTCATTCCTGATCTGGGAGCTGACCGAGGAATACCCGATCGTTGACCTGCGGGTCTTCCGACATCGCGGATTCTCCTCGTGCATGCTGGTGCTCGGCCTCGCGTTCGGCGCCTTCTTCGGAATCAACGTGCTGACGCCGCAATGGCTGCAGTACAACATGGGCTACACCACCACCTGGGCCGGACTCGTGGTCGCCTGGGGCGGGCTGCTATCGGTCGTGTTCTCACCGATTGCCGCAAAGCTGGCGAACCGGATCGATCCGCGGATCCTCATCTTCATCGGCTGCGCATGGCTCGGCCTCGACACTTTTTGGCGGGCATACGCGACCTCCGACATGAGTTACTGGGTGATCGTCCTGCCGCTCTTCTTCATGGGAGTTGGGATGCCGATGTACTACGTACCGCTCACAGGCCTCGCGATGGGCTCGGTCAAGGAGGAAGAGACAGCCTCGGCAGCAGGTCTCATGAACTTCGTGCGCACGATCTCCGGCGCCATCGCCACATCGCTCGTGACGACCTCGTGGCAGAACCGCACGATCATCGCACACGCGAAGCTCGCAGACGTCGTCGATCCCACCCGTCAGCTCGCTGCCTCGCTGCCCGCCGGCGCGAACGGACAGCTGATCCGCGAGATGTTCAACAATCTCGTGACCAGCCAGAGTCTGATGCTGGCCACCAACGGGCTGATGATGGTCATCGCCGTCGTGTTCATCGTTGCCTCAATCGCGATCGTTCTCGCGCCCAAGGCGGCTCGGGCGGTCGATCCGGCCTCGGTCGGTCATTGAAGCCGGCGTTGGACGCCCACGAGCAACGCGGGTCGGGTATGGACACGATGCGATCCAGACTCGACCCGCGTTGGCCGGGCACGGTGCTGCGATGGACGTGCGTGGTGTTGGGTCTGGCGCTCGTCGGTTGTGCCTCGCCGCGTCTTGATGCGCCACCCGCCCTCTTCAGTGCGGCAGCTCCCGTGGATTTTCCTGTCGACGTCCGATTCCTGAGCACGGACCGGGCGAGCGTCGAGGCGAGGTCTGCAGCGGCTCTGCAGCGATTGAAAGCCTCATCAAAGGATGGAAGGTTGCAAGCTCTGGTGCTCTCCGGAGGCGGTGCCGGCGGCGCGTTCGGCGCCGGAGCACTCATCGGCCTGAGCCGCCGCCACGAGCGCCCGCAATACGATGTCGTGACAGGTGTCAGCACCGGTGCGCTCATCGCTCCTTATGCGTTTCTCGGTTCCGATTGGGACCCGCAGCTCAGCGAAGCCTTCACCAGCGGCCAAGCGGAGCCGATCAGCGTGCGCGGACTGCTCACGCTACCGCTCGGTGCGTCGCGTCGAAGCGCGGCGCTTGCGGCGCTCGTGGATCACTATGTCACGCGGGACCTGATCGAGGCGGTGGCGCGAGAGGCTCGCCGCGGCCGGCTTCTGTGGGTGGCCACGACCGATCTCGACCGGGAAGAGACCGTCATCTGGGACTTGGGCGCGATCGCGATGCGCGGCGGCGAGCCGGCCCGCAAGTTATTCCGCGACGTGGTGGTGGCATCGGCCAGCATTCCGGGCGTGTTCGAGCCGGTGCTCATCCACGTTCAGCAAGGGGGGCGCTCGTACGATGAAATGCATGTTGATGGCAGTGCATCGACCTCCCTGTTCATCGCGCCCGCTGCAGCCTACTTTGCGCTGCTCGATCAGCACAGCCTCGAAGGTGCTCAGGTTTATGTGCTGATCAACGGACAGATCGTCGATGCGCCCGCGACGACCCCCTTCAAGCTGCGACCGATCGTGGCCCGCACCTTCTCGGTCGCGCTGAAACACATGTCCAGGGCGGAAGTGGTTGGCGTCAATCAGTTCGCCGAAAAATATCGCATGGCCGTCCGAACGACCTATTTGCCGTTTGATTATCCGAGATACAGCTTGACCGATTTTCGAGCATCGACGATGCGACCGCTGTTCGAGTACGGCGCCCGATGCGCAGAGAACGCACGTTTGTGGACCACCCTGGACGATACACTGGCCGCGGCAGTCGAAGCGGCCCCTCCGCCGAAGGGAAGCTCACCGGCGAATCAGGAGGTGGAGTGCCCTCTGAGGAGCGCCCAATTCACGGCCGCGGATCGACGATGAGCAAGATCCCAATTTCTCCTTGGCGTGCAGCGGAACGGATCACTGGCAGTCGTTGATCGACTACAGCGATAGCACACATGGCACGGGAGCAGACGCTCACGCCAGTGCTGCTACGGATCTCGCAGAAGATTAGAAATATATCGCAATGCTGCCAAATACTGCGATTGGCTCGCCGCTCAATCCGTAGAAATCCTCTGCCTGGTTGGCCCCCGTCGTGTCTCGATTTCGTATATTGACCTGCGCAGAAGAGAAGTAGCGCTTATCGAACAGGTTATCGACATGTAAAGCGAATCGGACGGCCTTCGCCAGGCTCCAGTTGAGGGGAATCACCTTGATGACCCCTGTGCTGACCAGGAAGTAGCTCGGAATTTGCGTCCTCTGCCCAGGCTCGAGTTCGCCCGGTGCAACGGGCAAGTTGGTGAAGTAGCTGGCCAGTCCCTGGGGGCCGACATACTGGCCCTCCACGTCCACGTGCCAGCCGGAGAAATCCCAGATTAGTCCCACGTTCGCAAGGACCTTCGGCACGTTGGGCAACGATTGACCGGAATCGCAGTTCTGCCCGGTTAAATCGCTCTTTGTACTCGACGTGCAGATCGCTTTGTTGTACGAGGCGTTCACGTAGCCTTTCAACTCCCCCACCAGGAAGTGACCGAATTCGTCGGTCAATTGCATCTCAACGCCCCGGTATCGCTCGCTGCCGCCGTTCTGATATTGCGTAAAGCCTGCGGCCGTGGCGCTTGAAAAGATGATTTGCGAAAAATCCTCCTGGTAGCCATTGAGTGCGGCGGTAAGCTTGCCCGCCTGGTAGCGCAGGCCAAACTCATAGTCCTTTGCGTATTCCGGTTTAACGACGATAGGCGCGGTGTTCGAGCCGGCGATCGCGTTGTAGAACGCCGTGATGTCCGGGAACTTCACGTTCTTGCCGTAAGCCCCATATATCGTGAAATCCCGGATGGGCTCGACGCTGGCACCGACGGTCGGCGATACGAAATTCTCGCTCCCCCGGTCGGGGCCCGGGGCGGAGTAATAGAAGCCCAGCGCATCGATGTCCGTCGTGCGGGCCTTGATGTACTTCACGCCGGGTGTGATACGAGCGCGGTCGTTCCAGAAGTGAATGCCGTCCTGGGCGTACACTGACCACATCGTGCGCGTGTCGCGCTCATCCCAGGCGTCGTTGTAGCCGACGATCATCGGCATGTTGGCGCTTCCGTACCAGTATTCGCGCGAGTGCAGCCTGCCATAGTTCAAGTCCCCGCCACCCGTGACGGTGTTGTACGGCAGCTCTGCGCTGATCTTCAGACGATCGCCGTAGGACGACCCGTCATAGCCATAAAAGTGATAGTCGGTGCCGGCGAAGGCGCAGGTCGGCGCGCACCCGTAGCCGCTCGCGCCGGTGGACACCCCATAGGCCTGCGTACCCGTGTACGGGAACTTCGTGAAGCCATCATATCCCGTGTATCCGGTCCAGAACGGGTAACCCGAGCCTTGATCGTCGATGAAGTAGGGGCCCGTGTAGTTGGGATTCGAGAACGAGGTACGGGTGTAATTGTTGTCGCCCACGTACGCCTCGTCTTCGATCGTGAGAATGTTGCCGACTTCCGTCTTGAAACCGAGGATGCCAAGATAATTTTTGTCCAGGTTGTCCGACCGATACAGGTTGGTCGGCCACTGAAAGTCGACCTGGTTGTTCAGGATGTTCTGCGGAATGAACTGCGGGGCATTGCCATGATTTCGGTTGTAGATGAAATAACCGAAGCCTTCGGAGTTGCCGGCGATCTTGGCGTTGCCGGCATAGTAGACATTGAGGTTACGGTCGGTCGTGTTCTGGAGCCAGCCCTGGCTGTCATCAACCTCGACGGACGCCGTCTGCTTGATGCCGTGCCAGGCGCCCGTGTTGATCGTGGCGTGATAATCGATGGTTCCGAAACTGCCGAAGTCGGCCCCGACGTCGCCGCTCGCGGTGTCGGTGGGCTGACGCGGGATGTAATTAATGGTACCGCCCAGGGAATTGTAGGTATTGACGGCAGGGTTATTCACGCCGCGATACAGGTTGACGCTGTCCAAATCGCGGGTGATGAAGAGGACGTTGTTCCGGTTATCGGCCTGGTAGGTAACGCCGCTGTTGAAGAGATCGTTCAACGGCACTCCGGCGACGGTTTCGCCAAATTCGCCGTCGGAAAATGAGCGGAACTTGATGGTCGTCTCCATCCCATTGGTGGCACCCGTCGTGGCATAGATAGAGGGCTGCGTGTTCAGAAGCGTCTGGACCGTCGTCGCTGGGCTGGGGGTGATGTTCAGAATCGCCTCGGGCGTGATGGCGCTCTCGCTGAATTGCGCCTGCATCGGGATCGTGTTCAATTCGGGGCGATCGCCGGTGACGATCACGGTCTCCAGCTGGGCCGACTGCGTGGCACCGGGCTGATCAGGATTGGTCTGCGCGTATGCGTACATGCCAGTGACCAAGCCCATACCCGACAGCAACGCGACGGACGCGCCCTTAGGTATCTCAACGAACATTGCCGAGTCTCCACATAACCCAAGCGCGGCACCGGACATTTGGCCCGTCGGTGGGCTTTGTTCGCCTGTCGGTACGCTTGCACGCGCGTCAAGTCATGCTAGTTTTACGGCGTTACGCTCACGTGACACTACGGATCGGCATCCGCGCCCATGCAGCGCAATAATATGATCGTGCTGAGTCTGATCTCGGGGAGCCGCGAGACTGGCTTGTACTGTGCGGGACCCTCACTTGACACGGTGTGCGCCACTCCTTCGGTGGGCAGCACGGTCGGAGTTGTTCAATCTCACCGGCGGCATCTTCGCATCACCCTTCGCCGCGCCCGGGTCAGTAATTCGTGCCAGTACTGCGGCCCGGGTGATCAGCGTTGGTTCGGCGGCAGGTAGTGACCTTGGAGGCGCCCTCAGCCCGAAGTACAGTGGTACTCCATCCTCGAAGACTTCCCAAAATGAGATCGCCGGCCGGGGTCGCGATCGTGTGTCGTTCCGAGAGCACTTTCGTGATCATCGCGGCGGGCATGCGTCAGCGCTAGGCATCCCAGTAGCGTGCCGTTGACAGTCGCCATGCTCAGGAAGGCTCGAAGCCGACGCCGAGCCCTTTCGCAGCTTTCCGCACGCGCTCGTCCAGGCTCAGTAGCCTAAGGCCGGCGACCGCGGAACGCGCGACGAGAAGCGACGCGAGGTGGATGGCGTCGAGCGTCCGAACCGGCTCACCGGGAAACGGCTGACGCGCGCGCTCGACAATCTCGGCCGCGATTCGCAGGACATGCCAATGAGCAGCGGCCGAGTTGAGGTGTGCTCGACGATCGGCGGCTTCTGCCTCCGTCAGTTCCTCGAGCGCCACCGCCCGCAGCAACACTCGATCACACTCGATCAGGGTCAGGTCCGAGGTGACGATGGCCTCGCCCTCAACAAGCAGGCGTCGCACCACGGGTGCGGTCGGCTCGTCAAGGAGCCATGCCAGCACCGCACTCGATTCGGCGTATAGATTCACCGAGTGCCGCGCTCCTCGTCGAGTAGTTGGGCTACGCTCCGCCGATGTTCACCTTTGTCGCGCATCAGAGCGGGGTACAGATCCGTTCCACCCGGAGCACCCAAGGTCAAAAGGCCGCGTTTGGCCAGCGACTGAAGCCCCGCCGGCACCGACGGATCGCCTTGCCCGTGCCCCGGTGGCAGGAGCTCAGCCACGACTTCTCCCCGATCGGTGACCAAGACGCTTTCCCCCAGCCGCACGCGGCGAAGATATTCGCTCAGCTTGTTTTTGAGGTCACGGACACCGACAGTTCTCATACGGCCTATTGTAGCTACTTGTAGCTACATCATCAAATGAGACGACACCCCGCGCGTGAACAGGCACCCACCAGTGATCAGCACCTGGCGACCGGCCCGTATCAGGCTCGTGTCGGCCGGATTCTTCGCGACATTCCGGCATTCGGCTTGGGTCGTATAGACCAGATATCGTGGGCGATACTGCAAAACCACCAACACTGAGGTTCTCCTTCAAGGATCCACCATGCCCAAGCTCGTCGCCCGCTGTATCGCCCTCTCGTTGGACGGATTCTCCGCTGCCAAGGGCCAAGCGCTCGATGCGCCCTTTGGTAGGGACGGACTGCGCCTGATGGAGTGGGCCTTTGCCACCCAGTACTTCGCCGAGATGTTCGGTCGAGAGGGCGGTGCCGAGGGCCTCGACAACGATTTCCTCGTCCATGCTCATGACAACATCGGCGCCACCATCATGGGCCGCAACATGTTCGGCCCGCAGCGCGGTCCCTGGTCCACGGAGGACTGGAAAGGCTGGTGGGGCCCGAACCCGCCGTATCACCACCCTGTCTTCGTGCTCAGCCATCACAAGCGCTCGAGCTTCGAGATGGAAGGCGGCACGAGCTTCACTTTTGTCAACGATGGCATCGAGTCCGCCCTAAGGCAGGCCTTTACGGCTGCCAAGGGCAAGGACGTTCGCATCGGAGGGGGCGCTTCTACGCTCGGCCAATATCTGAAGGCTGGACTGGTGGATGAGCTGCATTTGGTACTGGTGCCAATTTTGCTGGGCGGCGGCGAACGGATCTTTGAGGGATTGGACAGGCTCTCAGATAACTACGAGGTCGTCGAGTACATCCCCTCGAAGGCCGTCGCTCACATCCGCATCGTCCGGAAGGCTAAGTGACGAACTCATGCGCACCGGCATCATCCAGCGCGTTAACAACCGCGGCGCCGATGCCTCTAGTTCCACCGGTAACCAGCGCGCAAAGGTCCGTGAGCTGAAGATCGAAGCTCATGGCGTGATCTCCAGTGAGGAGATCTTGCCGCGCTCAAGACGGAAGACGAACCGCAAAGTGACGGGGCTTCCAGGAAAGCTTCCCGTCAATTGGCTCGTAACAATCGTCGTGTTGTCCTTCTCCTGCGAGTCGAGCGGCTCCGCCATGTAGTTGTATCTTGCGGAGGCTTCCGTCTTCCACCGCTTGATGGCCGCGAAGCCGGTGTAGGTATGACCCTCGTCTTTCACGACGGCACTCGCAGTAAAGCACCGCGCCACAGCTTCACCATCCATGCGATCCGCAGCAAAGTAGGCTGCAATTGGTTCAGGAAGCTCAGTCTTCATCGGAAGGTCTCCAGGGCGGCTGATGGAAGCCAAGGTACTGCACCTTAGAGATAAGAAAATCGCGTATAATCTTTATTAGCTATTTAGGTTGTGATGTATAAATGAGAGGGTCGGAATTCGCTGAATTGAGAGCCTTCGCCGCCATAGTCGAGCGGTCAAGCTTCGCCCGCGCGGCAGATCATCTTGGTCTATCGCCTTCGGCCTTGAGCCAGACGATCCGGCAGCTCGAAAACCGTCTGGGCGTTCGGCTTCTGAATCGCACCACCCGTAGTGTTGCCCCGACTGCTTCGGGCGCACGGCTCTATCAGCGTGTCGCACCGCTGATTCTGGAGTTCCACGCTGCAATTACAGAAACGATTGCTTCGACCGGGCGCGCCGCGGGAACACTGCGCATCAACACACTTAGCATGGCCGCGAAGCAGCTGATTGCCCCACGCCTCGGTCGCTTTCATAGGAACAATCCTGGCGTGGTGCTCGACCTCGTAATTGACGATGGCTTGAGCGACATTGTCGCAACCGGCTTTGACGCCGGTATCCGTGTTGGAGAGCGTCTTCAGAAGGACATGATCGCGGTACGTCTGACACGAGACATACCGATGTTGGCAGTTGCCTCGCCGGATTACATTGCTCGTTGTGGGGAGCCAAAAACTCCAGCTGATCTGCATCAACACGCGTGCATCAACTGGCTCTTTCCGGGCAGTGGCGCCATCTATCGCTGGCAGTTCAAGAAAAAGGCCAAGCAACTCGAGGTGAGCGTGGCGGGTCCCCTCATTTCCAACCTTCAGGAGGTCGTCGTCGAAGGCGCCTTGCAGGGCCTGGGAATTCTATACGCGTATGATGATGGTCGAGTTCTAGACGCGCTGGAGAAACGGCGCCTGAAGCGCGTGCTTGCCGACTGGTCCCCGACCTCGCCTGGGCTTTTCCTCTACTATCCGCATCGTCGAGGCCCTCAGCCCGCACTGCGCGCTTTCATCGATTGCCTGCTAGATCGGGACGAGGCATGTCTACCTAGTAAATGAGGCTACTGACTTCCCTTGCTTGTCCACCGGACGGCAGAGATAGTATCGGCCGCCACGAACATTAACTGCCGTTTCATCCATACGCCACGAGGAATCAGGCGACCGTGCGAAGCGGGCCCATCGAGCCTCATATTCCGGCACGTACAATGTCCGCGCGATTCGGAACTTTCTCTTTCATTTGCTCTGACTGTGGTCGTCATTGAGAATGCCAGAAACCAAAGTGAAGGATCCTTTTTCTTTGATGAACGGGATCGCCTCCTGAACCAGATTGATCTGACGCATGAGTTTGCTTCCCAATGAAAACTGCCACTTTTCAGCGGTGAGTTCCGAAAGCGGGGCAAATGCTACTTGGCCTGCCGCAATGGCCACGGCGTCAAACGAGCCGACGGCTTGATAAAGCTTTCTGACACTTTCGCTGCACTCACTGGAAGCGGCAATCGCAAAGCAGGCGCACTCCGGCGCATATGACATCGCGACGGCCTTTGCTTGGCGTGGAGAACACGCTCAAGCGTTTCGTTGGTTGGACCGGGCATACGCACAACGAGAGCGCGGTCTATCCGAGATTAAGGTTGATCCGCTGCTGAGCAGTCTGCGCGGAGATGCCCGATACAAGATCTTGCTGCACAAGATGAATATGCCGGACGGTCTTTGAATCGCAAGGACACGTCCCTCACTCCCACTCGATCGTCGCCGGCGGCTTACCGGAAATGTCGTAGACGACGCGTGAGATGCCGGGCACCTCGTTGATGATCCGATGCGCAATGCGATCCAGGAACTCATACGGCAGGCGCGCCCAGCGCGCGGTCATGAAATCGACGGTCTCGACCGCGCGCAACGCGATGACGTGCTCGTAGCGTCGGCCGTCGCCTTTGACGCCCACCGAACGCACCGGCAGGAACACGGCAAAGGCCTGGCTCACCCGATCATAGAGCTCCTGCCGCCGCAGCTCCTCGATGTAGATGGCATCCGCTCGACGCAGCAGATCCGCGTGCGCCTTCGTGACTTCGCCCAGGATGCGCACGCCGAGCCCGGGACCGGGAAAGGGGTGGCGTTTCACCATGTCGGGCGGAAGATCGAGCGCCAATCCGAGCTTGCGCACCTCGTCCTTGAAGAGCTCGCGCAGCGGCTCGATGAGCTTCAGGCGCATGTCGGCCGGCAAACCGCCCACGTTGTGATGCGATTTGATGACGTGTGCCTTGCCGGTCTTTGCGCCCGCCGATTCGATGACGTCGGGATAGATCGTGCCCTGCGCGAGCCACTTGACGTCGAGGCGGGCGGCTTCCGCATCGAACACCTCGATGAAGACCCGTCCAATGGTTTTGCGCTTGATCTCGGGATCGGTGATGCCGGCGAGCGCCTCGAGGAAGCGCCGCTCGGCATCGACGCGAATGACGCGAACACCCATGTGCTCGGCGAACGTCGCCATGACCTGATCGCCCTCGCCCTGCCTGAGCAGTCCATGATCGACGAACACGCAGGTGAGCTGCTGGCCGATCGCGCGGTGCAAGAGCGCGGCCAGCACGGAGGAATCGACGCCCCCCGACAGGGCCAGCAGCACCGCATCCGATCCCACCTGGGAGCGTATCCGCGCCACCGCATCATCGATGATGCTGCCAGCCGACCACATGGAGGCGCAGCCCGCGATCTCGCGCACGAAGCGCCTGAGGATCTCGGCACCGCGCAGCGTCTGCGTCACCTCGGGATGGAACTGCAATCCATAGAGGCCCCGGGCCTCGTCCGCCATGGCCGCGAGCGGCGCATTGTCGCTCTCCGCCGTGACCTTGAATCCCGGCGGCACCGCGACGACCCGGTCGCCGTGGCTCATCCACACATCGAGCACCGGGCGCCCCGCAGCATCGCGATTGTCCTCGAGCCCGTCGAACAGGCGGGAGACGCCGACCGGTCGCACTTGCGCCGCGCCGAACTCACGATGGGTTGCGGGCTCGACGCGCCCGCCGAGCTGCGCCGCCAGGGTCTGCATGCCATAGCAGATGCCGAGCACCGGCACGCCGAGCTCGAACAGCCGCGCCGGACCTTCGGGACTCTTGTCCTCGTAGACCGACTCGGGGCCCCCTGAGAGGATGATCGCCTTCGGCGCGAAGCGCTCGATGTCCGCCATCGGCGCATCGCAAGGATGGATCTCGCAGTAGACGCCGAGCTCGCGCACCCGGCGTGCAATCAGCTGCGTGTATTGCGAGCCGAAATCGAGAATCAGCACCCGGTCGGCGTGGATGTCGTGCATCAACTGATCCGGTAGTTCGGGGCTTCCTTGGTGATCGATACGTCGTGCACGTGGCTCTCGCGCACGCCGGCACTCGTGATGCGCACGAACTGCGGGCGCGTGCGCATTTCCTCGATGTTGTTCGACCCCGTGTAGCCCATGGCCGCGCGCAGCCCCCCGGCGAGCTGATGCAGGATCGAGACGAGGCTGCCCTTGTAGGGGACGCGCCCCTCGATTCCCTCGGGCACGAGCTTCTCGAGCTCGCTGGTCGTGTCCTGGAAATAGCGGTCGCTCGAGCCGTGCGCCTGCGCCATGGCACCGAGCGATCCCATGCCACGGTACGCCTTGTAAGATGCGCCCTGGTAGAGCTCGACCTCGCCCGGCGACTCCTCCGTCCCCGCGAACATGCCGCCGATCATCACGCAGTGCGCTCCCGCGGCGAGCGCCTTCGCGATGTCGCCCGAGAAGCGGATCCCGCCATCACCGATGACGGGGACCCCGGTTCCTTCGAGTGCCGCCGCGACGCGCGCAATCGCGCTGATCTGTGGAACGCCCACGCCGGCGACGACACGCGTGGTGCAGATCGATCCGGGACCGATGCCGACCTTGACCGCGTCCGCACCGTACTTCACGAGATCGCGGGCGGCCTCGGCGGTCACGATGTTGCCGCCGATCACCTGCATATCGGGATACTTCGTCTTGATGCGCTTCACCATCTCGAGCACGCCCTTGGAGTGGCCGTGCGAGGTGTCGACCACGATCACATCGACGCCCGCCTCGCGCAACGCCGCAACCCGCTCGAGCGTGTCGGGCGCCGTGCCCACCGCAGCGCCGACCCGCAAGCTCCCGACATTGTCTTTGCAGGCATTCGGGAATTCGGTGGCCTTCTGGAAGTCCTTCACCGTGATCATGCCCTTGAGCTCGTGGTCGCCCGCGACCACCAGCACTTTCTCGATTCGATGCTTGTGCAGAAGCGCCAGCACCTCATCCTTCGGCGCGTTCTCGCGCACCGTCACCAGCCGCTCCTTCGGCGTCATGACGGAGGAAACGGGCGCATCGAGCTGCGTCTCGAAACGCAGATCACGATGCGTCACGATGCCCACCACCTTCGTGCCGCGCACGACGGGCACTCCCGAGATGTTCTTTGCGCGCGTGAGCTCGAGCACTTCGCGGATGGTCATGTCCGGGTGCACGGTGATCGGATCGCTGATCACGCCGCTTTCGAATTTCTTCACCCGCGCGACCTCGCGCGCTTGATGCTCGATCGACATGTTCTTGTGAACGATGCCGATGCCGCCTTCCTGGGCGATCGTGATCGCGAGGCGCGCCTCGGTGACGGTGTCCATCGCGGCGGACACGACGGGCAAGTTGACCTTGATTTCCCGGGTGAGGTGGCTCGAGAGGGAGACGTTGCGCGGCAGCACTTCGGAATATGCCGGCACCAGCAGCACGTCATCGAAGGTGAGTGCCTCTTCCAGGATGCGCATCAGCGGCCTAGGGTAGGTTAAGAGGCGGCGCATTGTACCTTGCGCCCGCCGCGCGGTAAACCGCTATCATTTCCGGGATGCCGATCGAAACCGTACCGAGGAGCGATCTTTTCGCCCCGCCCGAGCGGGACATTTACTCGGTCTCGCGCCTGAATCGTGAGGCCCGGATTCTCCTCGAGCGCGGATTCGGCGCACTGTGGATCGAGGCGGAGATCTCGAACTTCGCCCGCCCCTCCTCGGGCCACTGGTATTTCTCCCTCAAGGATGCGCAGTCCCAGGTGCGCTGCTGCATGTTCCGCCAGCGCAATATGTTGTGTGCCTTCACGGCGCGCGATGGACAGCGGGTGCTGGTCCGCGCGCGCATCGGCCTGTATGAGCCGCGCGGCGAGTTCCAGCTCATCGTCGAGCACATGGAGGATGCGGGGCTCGGTGCGCTCAAGCGCCAGTTCGAGGAGCTCTCCGCACGCCTCGCCGCCGAGGGGCTGTTCGCCGCCGAGCGCAAGCGGACGCTGCCGCCGCTTCCCCGGCGCATCGGTGTCATCACCTCACCCACGGGCGCCGCGGTGCGCGACATCCTGCACGTGCTCAAGCGCCGCTTCCCGGCCGTCGCGGTGCTCATCTACCCGGTCTCGGTGCAGGGGAGCCTCGCCGCTGCGGAGATCATTGCGGCGCTCAAGCTCGCCGGCCGGCGCGCCGAGTGCGACGTGCTCCTGCTCGCCCGCGGCGGCGGCTCGCTCGAGGACCTCTGGCCTTTCAACGACGAGCGCCTCGCCCGCGCCATCATTGCCTCACCGATCCCGGTCATCAGCGGAATCGGCCATGAGATCGACATCACGATCGCGGATTTTGCGGCGGACGTGCGCGCGCCGACGCCCTCGGCCGCGGCGGAGATGCTGGTGCCCGACGCGGCGGAATGGCTCGAGACGTGCGCGAGCCTTGGGCAGCGGCTGAGGCGGGCGCTGCGCCGCCGCCTCGCGGAGCGGCACGAGCGGCTGCGCTGGCTCGCGGGGCGCGCCCAGCTCGCCAGTCCGGTGACGCGACTCCTCGAGCAGTCGCAACGCCTCGATGAGCACGAGCAGCGCTTGAATCGCGCCATGCGCCGCCGGCTTGCCGAGCTCGGTGAGCGCGTACGCTGGCTCAGGGGTCGGGCGGCGCTCGTGAGTCCGCTGACGCGACTTGCGCATCGTGCCCGCGCGCTTGAAGGGCTCGAGAGAAGGCTCGCTCGGGCGCTGCGCCAGCTGCAGCACGTGCGCTTCTCGTGCCTCGCCGAGCGGCAGCACCGGCTCTGGCGGGCGAGTCCGCTCGCGCAGCTGCGCGCCGCGGAGTCCGCCCACGCCGCGCTTCAGCGCCGTCTCGCGAGCGCCGGGCAGGGAACCCTGCAACGAGCCCGCGAGCGGCTGCTGCCCCTCATTCGCACGCTCCAGGCGGTGAGCCCGCTCGCGACGCTCGAGCGGGGCTACGCCATCGTGCATGGCGAGTCGGGCGCCATCCTGCGCGAGGCGGCGAGTGTCGAGCCGGGCAGCCTGATCGAGGCGCAGCTCGCACGAGGCCGTATCAAGGCACGGGTCGAGAAACCGTGAGGTGCTCGCCCGCGCTCCTCGCAGCGCTTTGCACCCTGGCGCTTGCGCCGCGCTCATGGGCGCTCGAGCTGCCGACCGAGAGCCCGGTCCCGGGCGGGGTGAAAATACTGCATCTCGGCTCGATTGCCGAGCTCGGCCGGCAGCCGCCGCGGGTCGAAGCTGGAGATAACCGCGTGCTCGTCGTCGAGGAGGGGAGCGAGTGGTTGGCCGTGGTCGGCATCCCGTTGTCGGCGCCTCTCGGCGAGCGCAGCGTCCGGCTCGTGCTGCCTGCCGCCCATGATCTACAGAGCGGGGCGCCGCACGAGCAGGAGCGCGCGCTCGAGTTCACTGTGGGCGAGAAGACCTACGCCAGCCAGTCACTCAACGTCGCACCCGCTCAGGTCGATCTGTCGCCCCGCGATCTCGCCCGCGCCAAGCGCGACTCGGCGCGCATCGGCAGCGCGCTCGATCACTGGAGCAACACCTCGCCCGAGGCACTGCGCTTTCCGCCGCCCGTGCCTGGGGTCCGTTCCAGCTCGTTCGGCATGCGCCGCATTTTCAATGGCCAATCGCGCAATCCGCACACCGGCATGGACATCGCGGCCGCCACCGGCACGCCGGTGATCCTGCCGCTCGCCGGGCGCGTGCTCGACACGGGAGACTTCTTCTTCACCGGCAACACCGTGCTCATCGACCATGGACGAGGGCTGATCAGCATGTATTGCCACCTGAGCGAGGTGGCGGTGAAGGTGGGCCAGAGGCTGGCCGCGGGATCGCGCATCGGCGCCGTCGGCAAGACGGGGCGCGCCACGGGGCCGCATCTACACTGGGCGCTGAGCCTCAACCACGTCTGGGTGGACCCCGCACTCTTCGTCGACTGAGTGCGTCCGCCACCGCGCAAGCGCCCGGGCTAGCGCGAGATCAAGACCCGCTCGCGCTCAGCAAGTGATCGACCGCATGCCCTTCGAGGGAGGTCGATGCACCCGGCGTCGAGGAAAGTGCGGCCTGACGCAGGCGGGCGCTGTGCTCTTGCACCGCCGCCCCTGAGGGCTGCATCTCGACCTGACCCTGGAAGAAGGCGCCCTCGGTGATGCCGATGCGGGGGGCGAAGACGTTGCCCTTGACCTTGGCGGTCGCGCGGATGCTCACCGACTCGGTGGCATAGAGATCGCCCTCGACCTTGCCGTCGATGATGATGACGCGCGCCCGGATGTCGCCTTTCATCGAGCCGTCCGTGCCGACGGTCAGGCTCTGCGTGTGGGTGATGGAGCCCTCGACGCTGCCCTGGATGATCAAATCCTCTTGTGCGGAGAGCTCACCCTTGAAGCGCAGCGTCGGTCCGAGCACCGACGCCCGCGGGGCCTCGCTGCGAGCAGCATCCGATGCACGAGTCTCGTGGCGTGGCTCTGTCGGCCGTGCAGGGGCGCGCGGCTCCATGCGGGGCTCGACTCGTGCATCATGCGCCGGGCTGCGGGGGTCGCGCGCTTCCAGGCGCGGATCACGGGGCTCCACGCGCGGCTCGCGCGGCTCGGGACGTGCACTCATAGGCTCCTGCGGCATCGCTCGTCCGGGCGGAGTGTTCTGCATGACGGGGTCTCCCTCATCCGATTTCTTGAACCAGGCCATTCGTTCCAACGCTCCCTCAGGAAGCCTTGACCATGCGGGCCGCTGCGGAGTCGGGCTTGACCTGCGCAGCTTTGCGGCCGCCCATGTCGATGTTGCCCGTGAAATTCGCTCCTTCCATGATGCTCACCGAAGGAGAATGAATGTTGCCGCACACGGTCGCCGTGTCCTTGACGATGACCGAGCGGTCCGCGTGCAGATCACCGTCCACCGTTCCCTCGACCACGATGAGCGCCGCACGCACATTCGCCTTCACGGTTCCCTGCGGGCCGACCGTGAGTCGCTGCGTGTGGCTGATCGAGCCTTCCACCCGCCCCTGGATCAACAGATCCTCCTCGGCGCTGAGCTCGCCCTTGAAAAAGAGCGTCGGACCCAGGATCGATGCGCGGTCGGTGGCACTGTTGTAGGGATTGCTCATGCGGGATCTCCGTTACGCATGCGGGGTCGGGGCTTGGGGAGTGCAGAGTACCTGGCATAATCGGGGGATCTGTGCGACGCAGGTCACGAATTGAGGTCCGCGCGCCGCGCGCGGTCCTACAATGTCGCCAAAAACGGACGGCCCCGCCCCCCGGACGGCATCCCTCGGACGGCGACGCTCGGGCGCTGGCGCGCTCGCACGGCGGCGCTCCGCCCAGTCAGCGGTGCCCTCAGCTGCTGCCGCGTGCCGCCGCGGTGCGCTCACGCTGCAGGTAATCGCTCAGATTGTGCGCGAGTGAGACGAAGTCCGAGGGGATCATGATCACGGTGGTGCTGTTGTTCTCGGCGCCCACCTCCGAGATCATCTGCATCCGTCGCAGCTCGAGCGCTGCCGGGCTCGTGGCGATCTGCTGGGCGGCGGCTGAAAGCTTCACGGAGGCCTCCAGCTCGGCCTCGGCTTTGATCAGCCGTGCGCGCTTCTCGCGAATCGCCTCCGCCTGCATCGCCATGACCTGCTGCATGGCGACCGGCAGCTCCACGTCCTTCATCTCGAAGCGTTGCACCTCGAGTCCCCAATCATGAGTCGAGCCAGCGATCGCCTCACGGAGCAGCGCGTTGATCTTGTCGCGCTCCTGCAGTACCTCGTCGAGATCGTGCTGACCGATGATGTTGCGCAGTCCGGTGAGCGCAAGCTGGTAGACGGCCGCGGGCGCATCGGCCACCTCGATCACCGCGCGCGCTGCATCGACGATGCGATACCAGAGCACTGCGTTCACCTTGATGGTGACGCTGTCGCGAGTGATCGTCTCCTGCTGCTCGGCGGAGACAGTGCGCGTGCGGATATCGATGCGCACCGCGCGTTCGATACCCAAGGGAATGATCCAGTAAAGGCCGGGGCCTCGCAGCCCGGTGTAACGGCCGAGCCGAAAGACGACGCCGCGCTCGTACTCCTGCGCCACGCGCAGGCCCGACAGCGCGATGAGCACCAGAGCGATGATCAGGATCTGCTGTAATGTCATGGGCGCCCCCTCCCTCAAGGGCGCCTAAGCTTACGCCATCCCTCGTCGCGAAATGCGTTGGGCTACTCGATGCTCTCGCCGTGCAGGGAGATATCGAGACCCTCGCGCTCCTGCTCCTCGGTCACCCGCAGCCCGAGGGTCTTGTCGATCACGGACAGGATCGCCGCGCTCGCGATGAGGCCGTAGATGAGCGTCGTGAGGACCCCTTTCAGCTGCGTGAGCAGCGAGCCGTCGACCCCACTGATCTCCTTGCTGACGAGCACCCCCGTGAGCAGTGCGCCGACGATGCCGCCGATCCCATGCACGCCGAAAGCGTCGAGCGAATCGTCGTAGCCGAAGGCATGCTTGAGGGAGGTGGCCGCGTAATAGCAAATGATTCCGGCCGCAGTCCCGATGAGGATCGCAGGTGAGGGGCCCACGAAGCCGGAGGCGGGTGTGATGGCGACGAGCCCGGCAACGGCCCCCGAGGCGATGCCGAGCACACTCGGCTTACCCTTGCTCAGCCATTCGGCGAACATCCAGCCGAGGGCTGCTGCGGCCGTGGCAAGCTGCGTCGTGAGCATGGCCATGCCGGCGCGACCATCCGCCGCCGCAGCCGAGCCCGCATTGAAGCCGAACCAGCCGACCCACAGGAGCGAGGCGCCCATGAGCGTGAGGGTCAGATTGTGGGGCTGCATGCGCTCGCGTCCGTAACCGAGCCGCTTGCCGAGCATGAGGCAGCTCACGAGTCCCGCGATGCCGGCATTGATGTGCACCACCGTGCCGCCGGCATAATCGAGGACTCCCGCGCTGTTCAGCCAGCCGGTCGGCTCCCAGACCATGTGGGCAATCGGCGCGTACACGAGGAGCGACCAGGTCGAGAGAAACAGCAACATCGCGGAAAATTTCATTCGATCGGCGAATGCGCCGGCAATGAGTGCCGGGGTGATGATCGCGAAGGTCATCTGGAACATGGCGTAAACCGTCTCGGGAATCGTCGGCGCGAGCGGCGAGACGGACAGGGTGTTGCCGGACTTGGCCGTCACGAATGTCAGGCCCCGAAACAGGGCGCGGCTCGTTCCCCCGATGAATCCATTGCCCGGCGTAAATGCCCAGGAGTAGCCAATGAGCCACCACAGAAGACTGACCACACAGGTGCAGGCAAAGCTCTGCATGAGGGTCGCAAGTACGTTCTTCTTGCGCACCATGCCGCCGTAGAACAGGGCCAGACCGGGCACGCACATCATGAGCACGAGCGCCGTCGAGGTGAGCATCCAGGCGGTATCGCCCGCACTGATCTTGTCGACGTTGACCAGGGCGGCCCCCGTCATCGAACTGCTCCGCGGAACGCGCTCATTGGAATCCCCCGCCACCTCGAGATTGGGTGCCTGAGTAAGCACTCCTCATGCCAGGAGGCGCGACACCCGAGCGATCAAGCGCTTAGCTCGAGCGCCGCGGGTGAAGATGCACCGATTTGGCGCGCGACGGGCCGCCCGATGCATCGCTTTCGAGCGAGCAGTCGCGCGGCGGCCTTGAGTCCATGCACCGAGAGGTCAATGCACCGAGAGCTCCAGGCGAACGCGGCCATCCTTGCTCACCGCCTTGTCGTTGGCGACCAGGAACACCCGTTCCGCGTCGATGCCGCTGTCGGTGAGGAGCGCTTGCTGCACGCTCTGGGCACGCTGCTCGCCGAGTGCGCGCAGTTCCGCATCGCCTGAGGCGATATGCTCACGCAGCGCCGCCGCGAGGAACTCGCTGCGGGCCGTGATCGATTCGGCGGGCGATTTGATCTGCAGCACCGCCGGGCTGAAGGTGGGCGGCCCGCCGCTCGAGCGTTGATAGAGCCTCATCAGGATCTGCAGCCGCTGTTCCGGCGAGAGAGGTGCCGCCGCGCCGCCTACGGCTGCAGGACCGCTCCCCGTGGCCGCTCGCGGCGCATCGGAGGCGGTGCGCGGTCGCCGGCTTGGCGCGGCGGCGGCCGCCGCCGCCTCGGCCTGCACCTGCGCCTCGAGTGCGGCGTCGATCAAGGCGGGCTTGTCGAGATCGGCGGATGCCGCGATGGGAACATCGATCTTGAGCTGCGGCCGCTCATTGAGCGCCTTCACCAGCACCCGCACCTTATCGGCCGCAGCCGGATCGAGCCGGCTCGATCCCGGGTCAAAATCGATGAACTGCAGCTCGGGGCCGCCGCCGAACAAGCGACCCAGCAAAGCGAACGGCGCGGTCACCGCCTTCTCGCAGATATTGACGATCGCCTTCCAGATGAAGGGGCCGATGCGAAAGGTCGGGTCATCGAGGGAGCCGCCGATCGGCAGATCGATGTCGATGACGCCGTTGCGGTCCTTGAGGAGCGCCACGGCGAGCTTCACCGGCAGGGAGACCGCCTCCTTGCTCGCGGTCTTGTCGCCAAATTCGAGCTGATCGATGACGATGTGGTGCTGAGCATCGAGCGCGCGTCCGACCACCTTGTAATGCAGCTCGGTGGTGAGCTTGCCCTTGGCGATGTTGTAGCCCGCAAACTTTCCCGAATAGGGGTTGAAGATGCTGAGCTCCATGTTGCGAAAGGTCATGGCAATGTCGGTATAAAGGGCGGCGCTCAATAGATTCGCCTCCCCTTTGATCGTGACCGGGGAGAACGCATCGACGCTGCCCGCAAGATCGACCCGGGCGCGCGAGCTTGGGTCGGAGGAGAGGTTCGAGACCCCGCCTTCGAGTTGTTTGATGCCGGCGGAGAAGTTGGGAGCCACCGACAGATCGGTAAAATCGAGCTCTCCCTTGTGAATGCGGACCTCGCGGATTTCCATCGGCATCCGGCCCGGGCCGGCGGCCGCGGGCCTCGAGGTGTGCCGGGTCGGATGCGCTGCAGCGTCGGGCGCACCGGTGCGGGCGCTCTGCGCCACCTGCGGGGCGGCTGCGCTCGCGGTCTTGAGGACCCGGCTCACGTTGAGACTCGAGTCCGGCGCAATGATCACGCGTGCATAGGGTTTATCGGCGCGAATCGCCGCGATCTTCAGTCGATCAGGATTGTGCGTTAGCACCAGGCCGTGCACCTCGAGGCGCCCGGCGTTGATGAAGTCATCGTGCAGGGCATCGTCGATCGTGTGCAGATCGGCGAGGTGGATATCGCCGCTGACGGTGAACGCCGGAGCGGCGGCCGCCGCCGGTCCAGCCTCGGCGTAATGGATCGCGGTCTCGGCGGATAGCCGGCCACTGCGCAAGCTCATCGCGGTCGCGAGGGCGATGTAGGGCTGTGCGGCGCGCAGATCGAGCTGCGCAAGCTTCACCGCGAGCGTCACCGCCAGCGGTTGCGGTGTCACCTCGCCCTCGATGTGCAACGTGCCCGTCTCGTTGAGCCGCGCATCGAGCGAAGCGTGAAGCGATCGCGTGGGATCGAGCGTCAGGTGCTGGAGCGCGAGCGACAAGGGCGCAATCTTGAGCTGCGCGGCCGGCTGCACCACGCGGTCCTCGGCCTCGATGACCGCATCATGCACCTCGAATCGATCGAGCTCGAGCTGCCACGGTGCCGCCGCGCTTGCCGGCGCCGGCGGCGATGCCGTGACGCGCACGGTGGGCGCTGCAGCGGCGGGGGGCGCAGGCGTCGCGCCCGCCGCGGTCGGGGCCGTCGCGGGGGGCGTGGCGGTCGGGCCCGCGGCGCTCGCGGGCATCGCAAGCTCGAGCAGATTGAGGGTGCCGTCGGGCTTGCGCCAGACGCGGATGTCCGCGCCGGCGAGCACGACCGACTGCACCTGGCCGCTATGGCGCGCGAGGTCGATCGCGCCGCCGCTCACGCTGAGCGTGGGAATGCTGATCCAGCGCTCCGCCGAGGCCTTCGGTCCGACCTGCAGGTTCGAGAGGGTGAGCTTTTCGAGCGTCACCGTACCGGTGAGGTCCGATGCCAGCTGCAGGCGATAGCTTGCGGCGAGGTCGAGCGTTCCCGAGTCGATGCGGCACGGCAGCCGGCCGCCGGCATAGGCGGCGAGCGTGCTCGCACGCAGCGCCGCAACGTGCACCGTGCCCTCCGAAGCGAGCGGCTGAACACCGAGTCGCCCCCGCCACTCGATGCGCTCGCCGAGCGAGGAAGTTCCCGCAAAAACAAAGCGGCCGGCTTCCACGGTGGTGTCGAAATCACGAAGCTCGACATCGAGCGGCTCGAGCTGGGCGGCGAAAGCGGGTGTGCGACTCGCATCCTCATAGCTCGCCGTGCCGCGCGCGATATGCAACAGCCCGACGTGCACTTTCGGCATGGCGCCCGGGTGCGCGGGGCCGGCGGGCGCCGCGGCGCCCGGGCGCGGCCCGAGGGCCGCAAGATTGAGCGCTCCGTCGGGCGCGATGTGCACCTGGAAATCCGGCGCCTGGATCTCGATCAGCGCGAAGGAATAGCGGCCGGTGATGAGCTTGTGCGGCTCGAAATCGACGCGCAGCGCCTCGAAGCCCGCGAGCGGCCGATCCTGAGCATCCCGCAGGCGCAGGTTTTCAACACGAAGGCGAAAGAGCAGGGGATTGAAGTGGATCGGGCCGACGGACACTTTCGCGCCGCCCATGCTCCGCGGCAGGCGCTCGACCAACACCGAGCGCAGCACCGCGGGCACCCCCCAAAAACCGGCCGCAACGTACAGCACCATGAGCACGAGAACCGCGAGCACGATTCTCACGCCAATGCGCGCGCCTTGATTGAGCTGCATCCCGGGCACCTGTCGTTAACGGCCGGCGCTGCGCTGACCGCTCCGGCCGCGCGCGACCCCGCAGCAAAGTCTAGCGAAAGCGAGGGCCCGGCGCTTGTCGGCCCGGCCCGGCGCGGCCCGGCGCGGCTCGTCGCGGCTCGGCTCGGCCCGGCTCGGCTCGGCTTCAGCGCTTGTTGCGCCGGATCAGTCGCTGGCGCTTTCGGGCCTGGCGCGGCGTGAGGCGGTTGCGCTTGCCGGCATAAGGATTTGCATCGCCTCGAAAAGCCAGGCGCACAGGCGTCCCGAGCAGATTAAATGCTTTGCGATACACGTTCACCAGATAGCGCCGGTACGCATCGGGAACGTGCTCGGTCTGGTTGCCATGAATCACGATCACCGGCGGGTTCTTGCCGCCCTGATGCGCGTAGCGCAGCTTGATGCGCCGGCCCGAGACCAGCGGCGGCTGATGGCTCTCGAGCGCCGCCTCGAGCACGCGGGTGAGCTCGGGCGTCGGCATATCGCGCATGGCCGCCGCGTACACCTCGCGCACCGAGGCAAGCAGCTCGCCCACTCCGGTGCCGTGGCGCGCGGAGATGAAGTGCAGGGGCGCAAAGTCCGCGAAGGCGAGCCGCTGCTCGATCTGCTGGCGAATGAGGTCGCGCTGCTCCGGGGGGATGTGGTCCCACTTATTGACCGCGATCACGAGTGCCCGCCCCTCCTCGAGGGCCGTGCCGAGCAGGCTGGCGTCCTGCTCGGCGACTTCCTCGTGAGCATCCATGACGGCGACGACGACGTGCGCGCTCTCGATCGCCTGCAGCGTCTTGATCACGCTG
>Ga0070734_10000664_pt1 | contig 64762 bp, 54 predicted proteins | sample Coa_R1_8_FD_66444 | JGI IMG/M metagenome (GOLD analysis project Ga0070734, IMG submission 66444) | Surface soil microbial communities from Centralia Pennsylvania, which are recovering from an underground coalmine fire - Coalmine... | ecosystem: Environmental > Terrestrial > Soil > Unclassified ...
TTATGATGCAAATGTAAAAATGACATAAATTGTAGAGATTCTTCTTCCGCTTTTCACGCGTCAAATGCTCGGGGGGAATGCCAGAGGTCGGAGATTTTTCCTTCTCGGCGGGAGTAACCCGTTGCGATGAAAATATATAAGCGCAATGGAAGCTTGATCGCAACAGACCGGATTCTCAAAAAGATTTTTGGTGATTTGTTTGCTGAACAAAAAATGAAACTAATTAAACCTTTATCGGGAGAAAAGGCGCGAGTGCCTGCCGCCCAAAAATCGTCTTCAAGAAACTCTTCCATCGCCGATTTGCCTTCAGAGCGTGTCATTTTCGGTTGCTCCAAGCCGATGCGGGCGTTGAAGGCGAAAATTGAAAAAGTCGCTCAATCCGATTTGCCCATTCTCATTGAAGGTGAGAGTGGAACGGGAAAGGATGTTCTTGCCCGGCTCATCCATTTCTGGTCAGCGCGTGTGGGCGGCCCCTTTGTAAAAGTAAGCTGCCCGGCCATTCCCGGCAGTCTGCTGGAAAGCGAGTTGTTTGGCTACGAGCGAGGAGCCTTCACCGGCGCCTGGGGTGTGAAGCCTGGACGGGTGGAGGCAGCGAATGGTGGAACACTCTTTCTGGATGAAATTTCAGAGATGGAAGCTGAGCTTCAAGCCAAGCTGCTTCAATTGTTGCAGGATGGGCGATTTGTGAGGATTGGCGCCACGGTGGAGCAGGCGGTCGAAGTGCGTTTCATCTGCTCGACAAATCGCGATCTGCAGGATTTGGTGGATCGCGGCGCATTTCGGCAGGATCTCTTTTACCGCATTAATGTGATTCACCTGCGCGTGCCGCCGCTTCGGGAAAGGACGCAGGATATTCCCATCCTGGTGGATTATCTGCTTCAGTTTTATAACCAAAAATACCAGGCCCATGCCGCCCCGTTTTCCCGGAATCTGATGAGGCTTTTCCGGAATTATTCCTGGCCGGGAAACATCCGCCAACTAGAAAATCTCGTGAAGCGCTACGTGGTGCTCGGGTCGGAAGAACCCGTCGTCGCCGATTTGATGGAACAAATCCGAGATGGATCGCCAGCGATCACTTTTGGGGAAGGGCCGGTTCCCTTCAAGACTCTCATGCGCCAGATCGTCCGCGATCATGAGCGAAAAATTATCCTTCAGGCCTTACATGCCCATCACTGGAACCGCAAGGAAACTGCCCGCGCTCTGGGCCTAAGCTACCAGGCGCTGCTTTATAAAATGCGCCAAACCGATCTCGCCACGCCATCCAAAGCTGAAGATGACCTCCAGCAGACAACCTCAGTCCTTTCCATCATGGAATCAAGCCGTTCCGTTTAGCGGTTGCCTTTATCTCTCTGGTACTCACTGTGCGCTGGCTTACCTGCTGCGCCGAAAGATTCTACCGTAATCATCTCGACGGCTATCATCCATCCTTCATGAAGTCCTGGCCGAGACGCTCCCGGCCAACATTCACGGCAATCAGGCCAAGGATAATGACGCACACTTCGAATCCTGCCAGCGCCCCAGCATAACCCATGTGGTCGCGGAGCGCATACTCCAGGGTGTTGGTGGGAGCAGCGATCAGAATCCCCAACTGGTAAGCCAATCCCGGAAGCAGACTGCGAGCGGAGGCGGGCGCCAGCTCATTCAGATGCGCAGGAATAATCCCCCAGGCACCCTGGACGCCCACCTGCATCAGAAAAGCGCCCAACGCCAGAGCCTCAATCGAGGAACCAAATGCCCAAAGTGGAATGATGACTAGCGAAAGCAGCAGTGCGCCGCTCATGCCCCTCCGTCGTCCGATACGCTCGGAAAGCTGCCCAAAGATGACCGCGCCCAGGATGGCCCCCAGGTTATAAAGAATGGCCATGGAGGAAACCTGAGACCCTGGGATGTGATGTGCCGACTTGAGAAAGTCCGGATAAAGGTCCTGCGTGCCGTGCGAGAGGAACATCATGAGCGTCATGAGAAAAACCAGATAGAGAAAGCTTTTCCAGTTCTGCGCCACGGTTTTCAGAATAGCTCCTGTGCTCCGCATGCGATGCATCTTCCACGCTTCCGGTTCCGGGACCCGGGCTCGCACGTAGAGCGCCAGAAGCGCCGGCGCTCCGCCTGCCCAGAACATGGCTCTCCACCCCCACGCCGGAAGAATGAATTGAGCGGCCAGCGCGGCCAGAAGATAGCCGACCGAATACCCGCATTGCAGGACGCCGGAAAAAAGACCTCGCCATCGCCGTGGCGCGGTTTCCATGGCAAGCGACGCTCCCACTCCCCACTCGCCGCCCATGCCGATGCCGAAAAGCGTTCTCAAGATAAGAAACGTTGTGAAGCTTTGCGAAAATCCGCACAGCAATTCGAGTACGGAATAGCAGAGAACGTTGGCGATCAGCGCTGCGCGCCGACCATAGCGATCGGCAAAAAGTCCAAAAATGAGCGCTCCCACTGGGCGCATGGCCAGCGTGGCTGTAAGGGTCAGAATGATGTCGCTTTTCGTGACGCCAAACTGAACGGCCAGACGATCCACCAAAAAGACCACCGCGAAATAGTCAAACGCGTCGAGCGTCCAGCCCAGGAAACTTGCGGAAACCGCGTGCCACTGCTCGCGGCGAAAGAGCTGGCTCGAATCATTCATTGACAGTTCTGGAAGATCGCTCATGAATTCAAATCAGGACGGCGCGCCTTCATGAATGACTCTCGCGGGATTAGGACTGGCCCGAAAAGGTTGAGATATGAAGGCAGGAATCGCAGGCTAATGGCCATCACTCCCGACCGCTTTTCATTTCATTCAATGCCACGCGAGCCTGCCAGAATTGAGGATTCAATTCAAGCGCGCGACGGAAGTGGTTCCTGGCTTCTTCGGGAAGATCGCTATAACGTTCAGCAATACCTGCGACAAAATCACTGTAGGGACCTGCGTCGGACCTCGAAGCCGATTGGCGACAACGCGCCAGAATGCTCTGCGCCTCTTCATTTTGTCCGAGCTTCTCTAATGCCAGGGCGCTGAAAACAGCAGCGGCGTTTGTCCGATCTTCTCCTTCGCTTGCGGCCTGTTTCCATGCGTCCTCAGCCTGCGAGCGCTTACCCTCAGACTGCAAGGCCATACCCAGCCAGTAAAGCGCCTCTTCGTCCTGGGATTTATAGGGCTTGCCAACGCCCAGATTTTCCGGATATTCCAGCGCCTGCCGGAAAGCCTGCTCTGCGGCTTGTGGCCGCTTTTCCGCGAGAGCCTTTTTGCCTTGCTCAAGATGGGCAAGAACAAATATTTCGTGCGCCTCCTGGCCACCTTCCCATGGCTTGAAGTCGTGGCTCTTCAGGATGGATAGCGCATCCTCAAATTTCCCCTGCTCCGTGAGGAAGAGAGCATGCCGCAGCCGCACCACGTCATGCTGTAACACTTCTGGCGGGGCGGAGCGGAAGAGTTGAGCCCGAGCTGAATCGCTTTCCATCTGGGCATCAATCGCATCCAAATCGGCGTAGAGCCTGAAATCATCGGCTCGCAGGTCAATCGCCCGCCTGAAAAAGCCCGCGGCGCTGGGAAGGTCTTTTTTCACGCGCCACGCGTAGACGCCTAAATTACGCATGAGAACCGGGTCCTCGAAACCTTCACCCAGAGCCTTGAACCAGAGCCGCGCAGCGTCATCATATCGTCCATGCGCGAAGAAGAAGTTGCCCAGCGCATATTGCGCGTGAGCGTCGGCAGGATTAAAAGCAATCGCCTCAGCCAGCACCTGGGCATCCTCCAGCCGGTTCGGGAAAACCTCTTCGCAAGGCAGGGAAGCTGCCTTCCGGGCATCTTCCTCCGCCATGCGCTTTCTGCCCTCCGCGCGCTCATTCGAGGCGAGGTAATAGTAGATCATTGGCGTCAGCTTTGCCGGCGGCAAGTTCTCTGTCGCAACATGCAATGCGGCATCTGAAGCCCGGAAATCCCCCAGGCCGTGATACCAGGCCGCCACGGCCAGGTAATTTTCTGGATCAAAGCCAATCGTCTGAATCCACTGAGCAGGCGCGCTTTGCGGTGCGCTCGTGCCGGCGCCCAACGCACCCCGGTCGAGCCATTGCTCTACCAGCGCATAAGGCAGCAAAGGCATTTGTCGAACGGCTCGCTCGGAATTTATCGCCGCTTCGCGTAGGTTTCCGGCCAGGCGCAGCGCCGCTCCGAGATCGGCCCGTGTAAAAGCATCGTCAGGATTGTAGCTTAAGGCGCGTCGCAGCAACTGTACCGCTTGCGCAGTGTTTCCCTGGCGGAGGGCAATTTCACCCAACTCTGTTAGGGCGGGAGCCGGAGGGCCTCCCCAATGGATCGAAGCCCAAAACGCGTCCTGGGCCAGCGTCAAGCGGCCAGCCGCCCGGTAAATCATTCCCGCCGCGTAATGAACGCGGGGATCAGAACTGTCCCGTTCCAGAGCGCGGGCGGTCAGGGCCTCAGCCCTATTGAAATCCGCCGCTTGATAACTCTTCCATGCTTCCTTGAGCAAAGCCGGGATGAAACCCGAATCGCGCTCAAGCGCCCGCTGGTAGAATTCCTGCGCAGCCTCAGGATTCCCCCGCTTCTCCAACCAGACACCGTGCAGATAGACTTCCTCCACCGGCGTCTTCGGCGAATACGTGAATCTCCTGGGAGCTATTCCTGCCGCAGGCACAAAATCGGGATTTCCATCGATGGGTGCGGCAGCGGACCAGCTCAGCAACTCTCTTCCATCCGCGGATAGAATCTGAACCTTCAATTCCTTCTTTGCTTCGTCCACGCTTTCAACCGGCAGAGTAAACGCCACAGGCTGAAGCGGCTCAAAAGTGGCGACGGCTAATTCGCGCAGGAGCTTTGCGTCCAGAAACACGCGCACTCTGGCGTCATGCAACTCCACAACGGGGCTTACAACTAGCTTCACCTCTGCCTGCGCGGTTCCGTTCTGTGCGCTGGAAAACAGGACATTCAGTGCCAACTGCTTTGTAGCTTCGACAAATCCTCCGCCCAGGCCACGGACCGGATACCAGTACTCAGTCCAGTCTTCCACGCGCCGAGGGTCTATGAATTCACGGTATAACTGAGTGGCAAAGCGTCCGCTCTGAATTTCGTTGTAAGGGCCATCGTGATCGGAAAGCAGACGAGCCCAGATGAGTCCGTCTCCTGCCGTGCCCCAACTCCAGATCTTCTTCCCGGGATCCTTGCGAAAGTTCGAGATGTGCACCACTCCATAATCTGCGCTGTGATAATAAACGCCAAAGAAGTTTCGATGAACCTGGCGCCCGAAAATCGCGGTAGCATGCTTCAGATTCTTGTACCAGCTTCGATCCACTCCCTGCCAAACCGGCCAGCTTTCGATGGCGGCGTAAGGATCATCCGGGATCACCTCGCGCATGGGATAGATGAACTGAAGGTCGTCCTTCGCGCGCACGGCTGCGTTCGCCCAGAACCAGTACAAATGCTCAAGCGGCGTGGAGTTGAAAAGCGTCACACGCTGCTCCACGCGAGCCTGATAAGGCCGGAGCGTGAGGGCCACTTCCCAGTGCATGTTGGAGACCCAATCCATCGCCCCCACCACGGCTGTCGCGCTGCCATCGGGATTATGAAGAAGGACAGACTCCACCGGCGAGACGGTCACCGCCGTGTGCGCATTCGGGAAGTTGAACTCGATACCGCCGGAAATCCAGGCGCCGCGCACCCCGATAAGCCCGTACTTGACGACATGATTCCGGTAGAAAACCTCGCGCCCATCAACCTTGTCGTAAACCGAGTAAAGTCGCCCCCCCAGGTCCGGCAAAATGATCAACTTCAGATATCGGTTTTCCAGGTAAATGGCCCGATAGGTCTTTGGCGCTCGATGATCCGTAAGATCATCCAGCATCGTGTAAGGATAGATGAGATGACGGTTGACAAGCGGGAATGCCGGATTTGGATCCGCCGGCCCCAGCAGGTAAGTGGGAATCTCAATGGAGCCTTGCCAGGCTCGGACTTGAGCCTGAAGAGCGCCGGAAGAAATCAAAATCAAAATCAAAGCCAATATCCAGTGGAGCGACCAGAAGCGTCGCGAAATCTTCATCAGGACTCCCCCGCAAAAAATTGCGAAACCAAGTTGCGCTGCGTCCGGAAACACAGATTTCGCAATTTGCGTTTCCGAGCGTTTCAAGGCGCTCAAAATCGAGCGAACGCTACTATATGCGCATGCGTTTAGGGATGCAACCTCGACGTTCTCTCGGTCAGATGCTTGTGGGAGTTTTGTATGACTCAGGCTACCGAATCGCGGCGGAGGCAGAGGCAGGTGATTTCAGGAGGGCAATCCACACGAAGGGGTACAACCACTTTGCCGATTCCGCGGCTGACATAGATTTGCGTGCCGCCGAGTTGGTTCCAACCGTCGACAAACCGTTCACCCGGCTTTGACCGATAGAGAGATCGGAGAATCGGTAGGCGGACTTGGCCGCCATGCGTATGGCCTGAGAGCATCAGATCAATTCCCCATCGGGCAGCCCGCCCGATGGCTTCCGGCTTGTGACAAAGGAGGATTTTGGGATCGTGAGGCGGGATCGAGCGCATGGCCCGGGGCAGGTCATTGGAGGAAAACCACAGATTATCGATGCCCACCAGCCACAAGGCGCTGCCTGCGGCGTGCAAAGCGTAACTTGAGTTGCGAAGCACGCGAATCCGTTGCGCACGAAGCGCTCGCGTCACTTCTTCCGCGTTTACCCGGAAATCGTGGTTGCCGAGCACAGCAAAAGCGCCGAGACGCGCGCGCAATCGGCCCAGCGCCTGAGCCACCGGCCAGATATACTGCGGAGAGAATGTGACGTAATCACCGGTCAAGGCTACCAGATCGGGATGCAGGCGATTGGCAAGTTCAACGACGCGATGAACTTCCTCGATGGGCGTGAACAGGCTGAGGTGAATATCGGTGAGGTGAACAATCCGAAGGCCCTCGAGCGCGGCTGGGAGCCTGCGCAGTCGGATCACGGTCTCGGTAATTTCAGGGTCTGCCGCAAAGCTCCCGAGTGGAAGATCCTTTTTCGGGGCATTCAGCGAGAGTAAAGTCAGTCGAGGTCTTTTCCAGAAATTAGGCGCGACGGAAGATCGTGCCATGTGCACCTCACAAGCAAATCCCGGCGTGCCAGGAAGCTTTCACCGAACGAGAAGTCATCAATTATAGCCGTGTCGAAAAGCCTCTGCTTCCCACATACAGGGATCCTTCGCTATGCTCCGGATGACGAGGAAAACGTTTAATGGATCCCTGTAAAAATGTCACGTGCGGCAGTCTAGCGCTTCTGAGCCATCACATCGGAAAATACCTGAATCATGGCTTCGTGGACCAGGCCATTCGAGGCAAAGACCTCATCCCCCAGCAGCATAAACGATCCGCCTGAAAGGTCCGTGACGCGCCCCCCGGCCTCGGTCACCATCAGAACGCCGGCAGCTTTATCCCACGGATTAAGTTTCAGTTCCCAGAAGCCCTCAAATCTTCCCGCAGCCACCGAGCAAAGGTCAAGCGCTGCCGAGCCGGCCCGACGAACGCCATGAGAAAGCTGAGTGAAACGGAAATAATACCTGAGATTCAGGCCATGGTCAGCCGAAGTGGGGGGAAATCCGGTTGCGAGCAAGCTTTCTGAAAGTTCCTCGGTTTTTGAAACGTGCAGACGCTTGCCATTGCAAAAAGCACCGCTGCCGCGCTCGGCCGTGTAGAGCTCCTGCCGAGTCGGATCATAAATGACGCCGGTAATGACTTCGTTACGAAAAGCGAGTCCCAACGAGACGCAAAAGATCGGAAAATGATGGGCGAAGTTAGTAGTCCCATCCAACGGATCCACGTACCAGCAGTAGTCAGAATCGCCCTTGTGACCGCCTCCCTCTTCCGCCACAATGCTGTGCCCGGGAAATTGCTGGCGGAGCCGTCCGGTGATGAGCGCTTCGGAGCGGCGGTCAGCTTCTGTCACCAGATCCAGAGGCCGCTTGTAGGAAATCTGATGAGGCCGATCAAAGAGTTCGTAAAGCAGATTTCCTGCCTCACGAGCAATCTCAACAGCCGGGGTCAGAAAATTTTCCATGTCCTCACTTTCCCACAAAGGTTATCCATGCCGGGACAATCGGTCAGAAAAACCTGGCATATTATTTCGGTGCTTCGGCGAGAATCCCTTTCGAAAATTCGCCTTCTGCCCAGGCGGAGCCGTCCTCAAAATATTCTTTTTTCCAGATCGGCACACGCCGTTTCAATTCGTCAATCGCGTAATGGCAGGCCTCAAAAGCCGCGCGACGGTGCGCGGAAGTCACGATAATGGCGACGCTGGCTTCGCCAATCTCAATCCGCCCAATGCGGTGGATCATGCCGATATGATCGATGGCAAATGTTTGCTTTGCCTCACGCCCAATCTCTTCCATCATTCGGATCGCCATGGGCTCATAGGCTTCGTACTCGAGATAAATTGTCTTCCTCCCTTGAGAATGATTCCGAACGATGCCCTCAAAGACCACAACCGCTCCGTCGTGAGGCTCTTTCAATCGCGGCACAAGAGCCGAGGTGGGAATGACACTTCGCGTGATCTGAAAAAAATCCTTTTCCTCCCCGCCGCTCACAGGCGGCAAAAAAGCCACCTCGTCTCCTTCCTGGAGCGTTCTGGAGGGTTTCGCGATGACCTCATTCACGGCGATTAGCAGCGAATCGGCCATCTCCGCCAGGCGCGGAAAGCGGTTCTGATACTCCTTCCAGAGATCGTCTAGCCTGACCCCCTCAGGAACCTCAGCCTCCTCCTGCGCAAAGCCGGTCACGTCATGGGCAAAACCGAAAAAAAGTACCCTGATCTTCATACCTGTTTCGCCCCAATGGCACAGCAATTTCGCGCTGGCGGCGCTTCCAGGGGTAAGCTCTCAGCTCACAAAGGCCGTTTCACCGAAAAAGTGGAGCCCCTTTCAGTATACATGCTCTGGGCGTCATTCAGAAATATGGCAGGGCTCGCTGGACCAGAATTGGAGATAATATGCCTCATGAATTGTGTGATCCTCGCAGGAAGAGATTGGCGATTCCGCGCGCTGCTCCGTGCCCAACTCCTGGAGGAAAAGATCGATGTGGAAGCTTACGAGATGCCGCGCGAAGCCCTTAATCACCTCACGGATCTTAAGTCCCTCCCCAGACTGTTGGTGGCCGACCTTTTCGGAAGCCCTAGTCCAAAAGCTGAGCTAAAGCTGCTTTCCAAATGGACAGCCTTGATTCCCATTTGGATCATTCTCACCCATATATTCAGAACGGAGGAAAGTCTTGAAAATCAAGGCTTTGAACGCGTTCTGTATCGTCCTCTGGACGTCGCGCAATTCGTAAAGGACATCAAAAAACGATGTGAGTCCCTATAATCAACCGGGGGGATACTCCCGACTCATCGAATCACGGTAAGCTACTGAAGAACTCGTCCCGTCTGTCGTTCCGTGGGGCCGAAAACGGTCCGGAGCGGGGCGAAGGAGGAATCGCGACAGGCCAATATTCTTAAGGCCGGATTCGTCACCGCGCTCGGACTGACACGGATTTTCAGCAGTCTACCAATCTATCCGGCAGGAGGTCATCTTTGCGAGCCTATACCACTTATCTCTGGTTCAATACCAAAAAGAAGCGAGAATTCATCAACATCACCGAAGAGCTTGAGAAGGCGCTGGAAAAGGCCAAGATCCGGGAGGGTCTGGTCCTCGCCTCCGCCATGCACATTACAGCTGGCGTTTACATTAACGATGCCGAGGACGGACTTATTGCGGATATTGAAGAATGGCTGGAAAAACTTGCGCCCTTTCGTCAGGACTATCGCCACCACCGAACAGGAGAAACCAATGGTGACGCGCACCTAAAGAACCTGCTGATCGGTCATCAGGTACTTGTTCCCGTTACAGATGGCAAGCTGGATTTGGGGCCCTGGCAGCAGGTTTACTATGCCGAATTCGATGGGCAGCGACGGAAGCGAGTCCTCATCAAGGTTCTGGGCGAATAAGAAGCCTGATGGCTGGAAGCTCTGAATCGATTCCCTCATTGAGCGGCCTAATATCCCCCGGGAAACATGCGATCAACCATCGCGTTTGTATGCACGGATTTCGGTGCTGCCGCGGCCGCCTCCGCGACACGCTTCAACTCATAAGCCGCGCGGTTGGCCGCCTGCAAGTAAGCGCGAGCGGCCGCTTCCACAACGTTCTGGCTGCTCCATCTGCCGGTAAACTCGCGGCCCTGAAAGCGCGCGCGAATGGACACTTCTGCCAGACCCAAAGCTCCCTGCCCGACCGTGTTAACGGTGAAATCCACAATGGTGCCGGGAATCCCCGTGATCCGGTCGATGGCGCGAAAGGCGGCGTCGCATGGCCCCTCGCCGGTCGCGGAGTCATGATAAACACGGCCGTCTTTTTCCAGCTCCAAGGTGGCGGTCGAGCGGCCCTCGTTGGACGAAACGCTCTGAAAGAGTTTCAGGGTAAACGTCTCCGGCGCGTTGGCGAAATCGTCGGAAACTATAGCAATCAGGTCCTCGTCGTAGACCTGCTTCTTGCGATCGGCAAGCTGGCAAAAAACCTGATAAGCACGGTCAAGCTCCGGTCTGGTAAGTTGATAGCCCAGATCTTCATAGCGCTTCGCCAGGGCATGGCGGCCGGAATGTTTTCCCAGAACGAGTTCGTTGGAAGGCATCCCGACGGTCTGGGGCTGCATGATCTCATAAGTGATGGCGTTTTTCAGCACGCCATCCTGGTGAATGCCCGCTTCATGCGCGAAGGCGTTGCGGCCCACGATCGCTTTGTTCCTTTGCACCGCCATGCCGGTCAGGCGCGCCAGCAACTGGCTGGAAGGATAAAGTTCCTCCGCACGAATGTTGGTAAAAAGGGGCAAGACATCGTGCCGCACCCGAATGGCCATCACAACTTCTTCAAGCGCCGCGTTCCCCGCCCGCTCGCCAATGCCGTTGATCGTGCATTCCACCTGGCGGGCGCCACCGCGGATGCCCGCCAGCGTATTGGCCACGGCCAATCCCAGGTCGTCATGCGTATGGGTGCTGAGCACAACGCGCTCCATGCCCGGAACTCTGGCCTTCACATCCGCGAACATCTGTTCGTATTCCGATTCCAGGCAGTAGCCGACGGTATCCGGCAGATTCAGCACCGTCGCTCCGGCTTCAACCGCCGCGTGACAGCACTCAATCAGATAGCTACGATCCGTCCGACCCGCATCCTCGGGTGAAAACTCCACATCGTCGCACAGAGACTTTGCATGAGCCACGGCCCAACTGATCTGCTTCAACACCTCCTCGCGCGTCTTGCGCAGCTTGTATTTCAAATGGATGTCGGATGTGGCAAGGAACGTGTGAATGCGTGGGCGGGCCGCGCCTTTCAAGGCTTCCCCGGCACGAGCAATATCCACTTCATTGGCTCGCGCCAGGGCAGCAATGATCGGACGACGGATTTCTGCCGCAACGGCCTGCACGGCCTCGAAATCGCCATCCGACGCAATCGGGAATCCTGCTTCAAGGATGTCAACTCCCAGGCGATCAAGCTGCCGCGCCATCTCCAGCTTTTCTTCAAGATTCATGCTGCATCCAGGCGACTGCTCGCCATCACGTAGCGTCGTATCAAAAATCAAAACCTGTTCGGACATGAATTTCCTCCATCGTGCGACTTTAATCCGCCTCCCTCCGAGACGCTTCAAAAATCAGTTTCCTGATTTCGACTCATGCAATACGCTGCTTATTTTGCGGTTGATGGCAACCTGAAGTCAAATTTATAATATTTCTGATATTATAAATTAAAACTATTTTGTCACATTTAAAAAACTTTGAAGAAAGAGCGACATTATCCGGGTCCGGACGCATGACTTCCTGGTAAGCCTATCATGGAAATTTCTCAGCTTGAAGCCTTTGTTGCGGTGGTGGAAGAAAAAAGCTTTTCACGAGCTGCCGCGAAGCTCCTCAGGACCCAGCCAGCCGTCAGCCAGGCGGTGAGGCGGCTGGAAGAATGGATGAACGAGCCACTCCTCGACCGATCCATCAAAAGCGGGCAACTGACAGAAGGTGGAAAAATTGTCTATGACTATGCGAAGAAAATTCTGAATCTCCGTCTGGAGGCGCGCTCAGCGGTGGAGGAGCTGAAGGCTCTGGAACGTGGAACGCTTTCCATAGGCGCGAACGAAAGCACCGCGCTTCATCTCCTGCCCATTCTTCAGAAGTTTCGCGAGCGCCATCCTCGCGTCCGGGTCGCCGTGAAACGAGCCCTTTCCAGAGAAATTCCCAATCATCTCCTTCGGCATGAAATTGACCTGGGGATCCTCTCGTTTGATCCTCGAAACCCGGAGCTCGAATCAAAAGTCATCAGTTTTGATGAGCTGACTTTGATTGTACCCCGCCAGCATCCCCTCGCGAAAATCAAACGGGTGAGCATCCACGAACTAGGGAAAGAGTCCTTTATCGCTCATAATGTTTCTTCTCCTTACCGGCAGCGGGTCATTGAGGCATTCCGGCGTTATCACACCCCTCTGAACATCAGCATGGAATTGCCCACGGTGGAAACCATCAAAAAATCGGTGCAAGCGGGAATGGGAGTCGCATTTGTGCCGCGAATGTGCGTGGAGGACGAACTGGCGCGCGGCGAATTCTGCGCCATCCGCGTGCGCGAATTGCACATCCAGCGTAAATTACGGCTCATTTATCGTCGGCATTCCATTCTTTCGCCGCCGACCCAAGGATTTCTGGAGATGGTAGTCCCCATCGTGCAGGAAGAACCTCCGAAGGCAATCTCATACCGACAGAGAGGATGAAGCGTTCTGAGAAGCGGGGATCCGTTTCTGATTTCAATAGCCTCTTTCTGTGCCTGGCTACGAATGCCGCAACCTTGGGCTCGATTCTTTTATTGACATTCATGAGAGCGATTTTATAATCGCTAAAGAAGTCCTCATGTGAAGGAGCAACCAGCGGCGAGTGGTGACAAGCGCAGATAATCACGCATCCGCCCCGACAGCGCCCGTGGTCTTAACGATTGCCGGGTTCGATCCCTCCGCTGGGGCGGGCATTGCCGCTGATCTCAAGACCTTTGCCGCTCACAACTGTTACGGCGTGGCAGCCATTACGGCTCTGACCGTGCAGAATACGCAGAGCGTGAATGAAGTTTATCCTGTTGAGAGCGTAAAGCTCCGCGAAAGCCTTCAGGCCTTATGGGAAGATGGTCGTATTGCGGCGATCAAGGTGGGAATGCTTGGCGACGGCGCCAATGCCGAGGTTGTGAAGGACTTTCTCTCCACAAACAGCTGGGTACCCACCGTGATTGATCCGGTGCTGCGCTCTGGCACCGGGCGCGATTTGCTCGATCGGGAGGGGATCGGCGTGCTGCGAGAAGAACTGCTGAAACTGGCCACGATTGTGACGCCCAATCTTCAGGAGGCGGCAGCGCTCACAGGATTTAGAGTGGAAACCGTCGAGGAAATGAAAACGGCGGCGAAGCGACTCGTGGAAATGGGAGCTAGAGCGGTGGTTGTGACGGGCGGACATCTTGAAAAAGCGATTGATGTTTACTATGACGGGGCTTCGTTTGAAACGTTTATTGGCGAGAAGGTGAAGCCAGACAACACCCACGGCACCGGATGCACCTTCTCCTCCGCCATCGCCTCAAATCTTGCGTTGGGGAGGCAACTCCGCGATGCCATCGTGCTGGCAAAAGTCTACGTCACCGAAGCCATCCGTAAAGCCTTTGCCATCGGTCCCGGCCGCCTTCCCCTGCATCACCTTTATCGTATGCAACAAGCACCCCGTACCGCCGATCATTCTTTCACCTTTGCTGAAGCCGAAACCACCCATCAGTAACGCCGCAAATCCTCTATCCAATGCCCAATTCATCGATTTTCTCCAGAGGTGTTCCGCATTGTCGGCAAATGACGGCAGCGCAGTCCCCGCAAACAAGAGGATCCGCAACCGATTCCTGGCATACCGGGCAATAAAGAATTTCCTCGCTCTTTCCTTCGGGTTCCTCGGAAGAATTCATCGTCATGGTTTTACGCGAGGCGTTATCGGTGCCGTGTCAGCTGGTATCAAGGGGCGAAGAAAGGATTGGATCGCCTCCTGCACCTCATCAAGATGTCCGGTGAAAAAATGATCTGCGCCCTCAATCCAGCGCAGGGTTTTGGGGGGCGCAAAAGTTGACACAAGTTTCTCAACTTTCATTCGGGGGCCATAAACATCATTCGTTCCCTCGATGAAAAGCTTGGGCTTTGGCGATCCGCTGAGGTAGGAATAATCGTAAGACTCAACCGGCAACCCCAGGCCAACCAATGCCGCGACGCGATCATCCTCAGCGCCCACCCGCAACCCCACTCCTGAACCGAATGAGAAGCCCATCAGGAAGATGGGCGCCTGGGGAAATCGCGTCGAAAGATAATCCAGCCCGGCGCGAACATCATCCATTTCCCCCAGGCCCTTGTCAAAAGTTCCCTCGCTCCTGCCTACTCCACGGAAATTGAAGCGCAAGGCCGGAATTCCTTCGCTTAAGGCAGCTTTCGCCGCGCGGAACACCACCTTTGTATGCATAGTCCCCCCATAAAGCGGATGCGGATGACAAATCAAGGCAGACGCCTGTGCTCCGAGGGGTTGGTGATATTCCAGGAGAGCCTCAAGCTTCCCGGCCGGGCCCGGAATAAAAAGTCGCTCGATTCTCGTAAAGACCTCCTCCGGCAGTATGGTTGCCGCGAATCTTCTGAAGATGACCTGACTCGATGATGGCTCTTTTTTGATCAGCACATGGATAGTGTAGAATGCAAACTCATGAGATGAGAAGGCGTTTTGCTTGCGTGTCCCTGTCCAGCAACGCGCCCGGGATTTCTGGCCTTGAAGAAGTTTCTGATTTTTCTGCTCATCGTGATCGGCGGCGCGGCCTATTATCAGTTGGTGCGCGCTCGTCGAAAGTCTCAGGCAAGTGGCGAGGTGGCTTACGTTCTGCCCGAAAAACTTCCCGTGCTGGACACGACTGCAATCATCCACCGGGTGATCGCTACACTCCACGGCGGCCAGCAGGTGATGGTCAGCGCGCGAATCGGCGAGTGGGCCAAGTTGCAGTTGCCCGGCGGGCGGAGCGGATGGGTACCCCAAAATACTCTGATTGACCGCGAGACTTATGAGCGCGGTCAAGCACTCTTGAAGGATTTAACCCGCAGCCAGGTGCAGGCACAAGGGCATACGGACAGCCCGGTCAATCTCCATCTCGAACCCTCGCGGGATGCGCTCAAACTTGCGGAGTTTCCGGTAGGTCAGCGCGTGGATGTGTACAATCGGCGCCTGGTGGCCCGCTCTTCGCAGTCCCCCACCAACGGGAAGGAGCCGCCCCAGGACGTCTGGTATCTGGTCCGAAGCGGCCAGTATGCGGGATGGTTGCTGGGGCGCTTTGTCGATCTTGATGTGCCGCCCGGCCTTGCCAATTACGCGCAGGGGATTAACATGGTGGCATGGTTGGTGCTGGACACAGTAAACGACGGAGGCCACGAAGTGCCGCAATATGTGGCGGCTGACCGCATCGGAGTGCGCGACCTGGACTTTAACCATATCCGGGTCTTTACCTGGTGGGTCAAGCATCACGAGTATGTGACAGCTTACGTGGAAAGCCACCTCAATGGCTATTTTCCCATCAGCGTCACGCACAAGGACAACGTGCCCTATTTCCGCTTGCGCCTGATCGGTGATCAGGGCGAAAAATATCAGAAGGTTTACGGACTTTTTGATACCATCGTGCGCCCGATCGGCACCGTTGAGGGTTGGACCAGCGAGGCGATGCCTCCCCCTCCGCTTTCACGCGCCAGGCGGAGAAGAGCGCACAGAAGGCGATAAGGGACGGGCGACAAACTGAGTGATGGAAACGGCGGTGAATACCGGAAGCTTTGTCTTGCAGCCTCGTGCGAGCGAGGACGCTTTCGCGGAATTTCTGCGCAATGTCTTGAGATTCTGGTTTGGGATGTTTTTTCGTCGCATCCGGGTCCTGAACATTGAGGCGCTCAGCCGTACCGGACCGGCACTGCTGGTGGTAAATCATCCTCCCGGCTTTGCCGATGCCCTCATTCTGAATGCGGCGTTTGACCGTCCTGTGCATTGCCTGCTGGAACACCGATACCTGAAAAGTATATTGAAGCGCTGGTGCGCTCGCGCCTTGGACATGATCGCTTATGAATTTGAGGGTGAAGATTGGCCCGCTGCTCTCGGAAATTGCTGCGAGATTTTTGCCCGGGGCGGGCTGGTGCTGGTTTTCGCGCGGCAACAAACGGTAAGCTCTGAGGAACCCGCCAGCTTTGCTCCAGAAGCTGCGGAGATTGCCTTTGAGGCGCAGACTTATCTTGAAAGAGAAGCTCCGCTGCCCATTCACCCGGTAAATTTATTCCTGCCCGTGCCGCCTTCGCAGTCAGACGAGGTGCTGATCTCCGTGGGAAGTTCGCTGGTCTTCCCAGAGATTGCGTTGAAGCCGGGGGTGGATCCGGAGCAGAAAATCAAGGCTGTGGATGAGGAACTGGAGCGCGTCTGCCGGCAGAATCCCTTTCGCCTTCGGCCGGAGGAGATAGATCAACTTATCGCCGGCCTCGAGGGAGTCATGCGCGAAGATTTTGCGGAACGCTGGGCGCGACGTGAAAACTGGAAGCAGAGAGTTGAGGAATTCGAGCTGAGCCCCTTTCTCATCCGCCTGGTAAGCCAGCTCAACTATGGACACCCCGGCCGCCTTGTCGCCTTAAATGAAGCTCTCCAGTCTTACCATGAAGCCAGGCGCAAGGAGGCCCTCAGCAGGTTTAAGATCGAAACCGCCGGTAACTGGTTCAGGAACACCGGGCAGCGTTGGGGCGCCTGGCTTGAGACCCTCGTGGGTTTTCCGATTGCCTGCTACGGACTTCTGAATTCCTTGATCGCTTGGCTCGTGCTTCACCTGATCGGCTCCCTGCGCAAAGGACTCTGGGAGGCAACAGCCGGCGAGTGGGCGAAGCGTGTGATCGTGACCGTAATTTGCTATGCCGGGCAGATCGCTCTGGCAGCGCACTTCCTTCCGCGCTCTGAAGCGGGTTATTACGCGCCGAGCGTGTTCATTGCGGGCGGATATTTGTTGCGATATCTTTGGCTTCTGGAACATCGATCTCACATTCTGGTTCAAACCCTCGGCAAGGAGCGGCGAATCTCCAAGTTGCGTCGGATGCGAAAAGCCCTGATCGAAGAACTCAAGCGGGATCAGGACCGGTATGCGACGCTTTGGAAGCTCGTCCACTGACCCCGGGCAATGAGCGATTTGCACTCTCCCAACGATCTCATTCCTTCCCTGGACTCCCAGGGCGAGCGAATCTTCCAGCTTGCAGAACTCAGCTACTCGCGGCTGGATGAATTCGATCGAAACCGCACGGCAGTCATCTTTGCAGTCAGCCCGCTGGAAGAACACGGAACGCATCTACCGGTGGGTACAGACCTGCTTGAGGCGGAATTCTTCAGCCGGGAGTTGGCCAAGCGCATTACGGACCGCATGCCTGGCTGGAGCGTGCTGATCGGACCTTCGCTCCCTTTGGGCGCATCGGTTTTTGAGCGGGCCGGCACGCTTCGCGTCCGGGTACGCACTCTACGCCGTGCGGCTCAGGATTACGGAGCGGCCCTGGCGCGTCACGGTTTCAAATACATTCTGCTGATGAATGCTCATGCCGGCCCTCGGCACGTCCTTGCCCTTGAGCAGGCGTCGGCTGCGGTTGCCAGCCGTTATGGCGTGCGCATGGTTTCCCTGAGCGGCCCTGTCCTTTGGCGATTCCTGCGCGGGAAATATACCCGGCGGCTGGAAAACCTGATCGGCCGTAATCTGACACTCGATGAGCGTGAGGCGATGAGAGGCGATGCGCATGCCGGCCTGTGGGAAACTTCGCTTCTGTTGCGTGCCCGGCCGGAACTGGTGAACGGCGAATATCGATCGCTCGCGCCACAACGGTTTCCGCTGATCAGCGCCGTGATCCCTAACTATCCGCTGTGGCTTGGAAATCGCAAAGGTTATATTGGCAGCCCGGCGGCGGCCAACGCATCTTGGGGCGAAGCCGCGCGCCAGCTTTTGCTGGATGCAGCCTGGGAATTCGTGGCGCCGGCGCTGGACGCTCAGAATGAAAATTGGCGTCCGCGCTCACTGTTTTCGCGTCTGGCGCAGGCGAAGAAGGCTCTGCCGTATGCCCTGGGTGCGGGAATGGTCGCGGCAGGGATTGCCGGCGTTGGCGCATTAGGCTTGGGAACTCTGCTGTGGGGGATTTCGCGCTGGCGCCGCTCATGAAAACGCCTGCTATTGGCCGCCTTACCTGGCATTCCGACGCTGAGCCGAACGAAAGAATATGGAAGATAGTGATCTGCAATCCGTGATGAACAAGAAATCAATCCGAGGTTCCAGTTCCTTTCACTCATCACGCATCACGTTTCACTTATCCCTGGTTTTCCCAGCTTCTCAGAACGGCAAGCACCAAGTGTTTTTCAGCAGCAATTGCAGAATGCGGTGATCCCCAATGCTCTTCCTATCTGAAGCCGACGTTTTGGACCTGTTCCCGATGGAGAAGGCGCTGGAATGCGTTGAGTCCAGCTTCGTTGCGCAGGCGAAGGGTGCCATCAATCATCCGCGTCGCCGGATTTTCTTGCCTCATGTTTCGCTGCATTACATGGCAGCAGCTCTCCCGCACGACGGATGGCTGGGAATGAAGATTTATACCGTCTCCCGTGAGAAGCTGCGCTTTATCGTGCTGCTTTATGAGTCAGAACGCGGAGAGTTGCTGGCGATGATCGAAGCCGATCACCTGGGGCGCATCCGCACTGGCGCGGCAAGCGGAGTGGCGACAAAGTATCTGAGCTGTCCGGAGGCTTCGACGGTCGGGTTGATCGGCGCTGGCCGCCAGGCGCGCACTCAACTGCAAGCGGTCAGACGGGTGCGGCCCGTCAAATCGGTGCGTGTCTTCAGCCGCACGGTTGAGCGGTGCGAAGCCTTTTGTCGGGAAATGAGCAAACAGCTGGGGATCGAGGTTAGACCGGCGGAGAGCGCGGAAGCTGCGGCGCGATTCGGCGAAATCCTCATCACGGCGACCACTTCGAGTGAGCCGGTGCTTCAGGGCAGTTGGCTTCAGCCCGGGGCACATGTGAATGCGATTGGCGCGAACATGCCCAACCGTCGGGAAGTGGATGACGAGCTACTCGCGCGCGCCACGGTGATTGCGGTGGATTCCCTGGAACAGGCGCAGATGGAATCCGGGGACCTCATCCAGGGATTTTCCGATGATGCCGAGCGCTGGAAGCAAGTGGTAGAACTTCAGGAAATTATCGCTGGAAATCGCCTTGGCCGCCGGTCGCCCAATGAAATCACTCTCTTCAAGTCGGCGGGAATTGCGCTCTGGGATGTTGCCGCTGCGAGCGTCATCTATAAACGGGCCTTGGAACTCCGCCGCGGGAAAGAGGTGACCCTTTCGGAAGAAATCTGATAAACGCCTGAATATCACAGCCTCAGAGGGTATGCCTGCTTTGACGATTCTATGAGCGATAGATATACTGAGTCTAAAAGAGGTTCAGGAGGTCAAGCTTGCCACTCTACGAGTATCAATGCCAGCAATGCCAAGCTCATTTTGAGAAGATCCAGAAGTTTTCAGATCCGCCCTTGACAAAATGCGAGCAGTGCGGGGGTCCTCTGGAGCGCCTTCTTTCTTCCCCGGCCATTCAGTTTAAAGGCTCGGGCTGGTATATTACGGACTACGCTCGTAAGTCTGCCGGGGGCGACGGTAAGGGTGCGCCCGAAAAATCCGCAGAAACGAAACCTTCTGAGAGCAAGTCCAGCGACGCTAAAACGGGTGAGACGTCCAAACCCGCGACCTCAAAAGTCGAAACTTCCTCTGTCCCTCAATAAGAACTGCCATAGGATTGTCCTCTGACCGAGGAATGACACGTGGGCCAACGGTCATTCTGTCTGTGATGGCACTGACCCTTGGCCAGATGGAAAAAGAGACGCGAGACGGGCAACGGGCCGCCCGGGTCGACAAGGCTCACTGTTTTAGCGTGGCGCGCCCCACTTGGCTCAGCAGCTGATGCTACGTCGTACCCATGATCCAGCACTGAGCCTGAGCATTGCAATCGATGGAGCCTGTGCCGAAGCAGCAACAGTAACCGCTGGCACGGCAAGGGGCACAACGCGATCAGCAATAAAAATCAGCAATGCCAGCTTTGCCACAAACTTCGCTATTCTCTCAAACGACGCGTCGAATTATCGGGCGATTTCGACAGTCCCGCCCCTTATTCGCTACCCTGGCAGGGGCAATCGCATGGCGGTTCCACCGTGAGCTTAGTTTATAATGCTTTGGGCCGGCGACGAAACAGTCGAGCCTGAATGGAATCGTTTTAACGCCCGGCGAAGCAGTTCGACGATGCGGGGGAAAGCAAACCGCGCTGTAATGGGATTGCAATAAAAGAGCGCCGTGCCGGGAGAAGAAAATACTTGAATTCGGGCGCGACTCATCCCAGCAGACGAAATCCGATAGGAGTGGACTTATGCGTCAAAAGGTAACGGTGATTGGCTCAGGCAATGTGGGCGCCACAGTAGCTCAGAGACTGGCGGACAAGCAGTTGGCTGACGTGGTGCTGGTGGATATCCTCGAGGGCGTGCCGCAGGGGAAAGGCCTGGATTTGCTTGAAGCAGGCCCGATCGAAGGGTATGACGTTCGCATCATCGGCACGAACCGATATGAGGAAACAGCCAATTCCAATGTGGTTGTGATGACTGCGGGATTCCCTCGCAAACCGGGCATGAGCCGCGATGATCTGTTGAAGGCCAATCACGACGTGGTGAAGAGCGCCATTTCCGAAGCCGCCAGGCATTCGCCACAGGCCATCTTGATCGTCGTCACGAACCCGCTGGATGCGATGGCGCAAACCGCGCTGCGCGTGAGCGGTTTTCCTAAACAACGCGTCATTGGCATGGCAGGCGTGCTGGACACAGCCCGCTACCGGACATTCATTGCCGAGGCGCTGAACGTCTCGGTGCAGAATGTACAGGGCTTCGTGCTCGGCGGGCACGGCGATACCATGGTCCCTGTGCCGCGTTATACGACGGTCGCCGGAATTCCGGTCACTGAATTGTTGCCCCAGGATAAACTCGACGCCATCATCGCCCGCACGCGCAACGGCGGAGCGGAGATTGTAAACCTGCTTAAAGCGGGGAGCGCTTACTATGCGCCTTCAGCAGCCGTCGTGGAAATGATCGAGGCCATCTTTCAGGACCGAAAGAAAATCCTCCCTTGCGCGGCGTACCTGGAAGGCGAGTATGGCATCCATGGGCTATTCGTGGGAGTGCCGGTAAAACTCGGTGCAGGGGGCATTGAGGAGATTATTGAAATCAAGCTGACGGCTGAGGAACAGGCGGCACTTCAGAAATCTGCTGTGGCAGTCAAGCAGCTTGTAAATGTGATCGGCGTGTAACAGGTTGCTGAAAAACACCGCCGCCATCATTCCCCCAAAGAACCGGGGAAAGTGACCCGTGGGGAACAAAGAATCAATCCGAGCACAGAGATCTGAGGATTCTTCGCGGCGTTCAGAATGACAAGCGAAGGGTTCAGCATGACAGCCGCAAGTCTTTTGCCGGCGACAGGTGACGACGCCTGCTGCCTTACGCGACCGAACCGCCTCGGGAGTCCACAATCACCACACGGCGAATGATGACCGGGCGCAGGGGCCGGTCGCGGACATCGCGGGGCGTCTTGCTGATGGCGTCAGCCACATCCTGCCCTTCCACCACCTCGCCAAAGATGCTGTGCTTGTGATCCAGCCAGGGAGTAGGAGCCACGGTGATGAAGAATTGAGCGCCATTGGTATCCGGACCCGCATTCGCCATCGCCAACTTGCCGGGTGCATCGAAGATCAGATCGGAGCTGAATTCATCCGGAAATGTGTAGCCTACGCTGCCCGTTCCGTTTCCCATGTAATCGCCGCCCTGGATCATGAAGTCCGGAATCACGCGATGGAAGGTGAGGCCATTATAATATGGTCGCTGTTCCCACACGCGTTCCGCGACGTTGTACCACTTCCGGGTCCCCCGGGCTAGTTCCACAAAGTTCTGAACCGTCGTCGGCGCCTTTTCGGGAAACAGGCGGCAGACCATCCGCCCCATCGTTGTCTCAAAAACGGCATAAAGTCCGGCAGGCTGGTTCAATTCCATAAGAGCCTCAGCCGGTTGCGCATCTCGCTCGGCGACAATGATGCTGGCGGAATCCTTTGCGCGGTAAAGGAGCGCAGCAGTCCCTGTGCATCCACCCCGCAGGGCCCATTCCCGGATAAACGTCAAACTCATGGCGCTCCCTTCACGGCTGGGGGTCGTCAATCGTAGTATTCCAGTCCCAGATGGGTGATCATTTCTTCGCCTCTCAGGTGACGCAGTGTGTTCTTGAGCTTCATCAACTGGATGAAAAGATCGTGCTCTGGATAGAGCGAGGGCGCGCACATCGGGCTTTTAAAATAAAACGAGAGCCACTCCTGAATGCCTTTGCGAGCCATTTCCGGGCAGCGCTGCGCCAGATCGAGAAACAAGACCAGATCGAGGACAATCGGCGCCGCTAGAATGGAATCCCGGCAAAGAAAATCAATCTTGATCTGCATCGGATAACCCAGCCATCCGAAAATGTCAAGATTATCCCATCCTTCCTTGTTGTCGCCTCGCGGTGGGTAATAATTGATGCGGACTTTATGGTAAAAGTCCTTGTAAAGTTCAGGATACAACTCCGGCTGAAGAATGTATTCCAGCGCCGAAAGCTTGCTTTCCTCTTTCGTTCGGAAAGAGCCCGGATCATCCAGCACCTCGCCGTCACGGTTCCCCAGGATGTTCGTCGAAAACCAGCCGCGCAACCCAAGGAGTCTTGCCTTAAGACCAGGCGCGATGATGGTTTTCATCAGGGTCTGGCCGGTCTTAAAATCCTTTCCGCAAACTGGTAGTTGCTGACGCCGCGCAAGTTCCACCATGGCGGGAATATCCACCGTCAGGTTGGGAGCCCCGTTGGCAAATGGAACGCCCATCTTCAAGGCGGCGTAAGCATAAATCATGCTCGGGGCAATCTCAGAGCTGTTCTGACGCAGGCCTTTTTCAAAAGCAGAGAGCGATTGGTGGATCGCCGATGGCTTCAGGAAGACCTCCGTCGATCCGCACCAGATCATGACAAGCCGCGAAGCGCCCGTAGCCTCCTTAAACCGGCGGATATCGTCCATAACCTGCTCGGCGAGATCTAGCTTGGTTTTGCCTTTCTTGACGTTCGGTCCGTGCAGGTTCTTGACGAACTTCTGCTCAAAGACCGCAGGCATGGGACGAATTTCTTCGAGAAAATCCTTGACCGAATCCAGAAGGGATCTCTCAAGAACGCCGGCTTTGATTGCCGCCTCATAGCAGGTATCTGGAAACACATCCCAGCCGGCAAAGACCAGGTCATCCAGACTTGCCAGGGGAACGAAATCCTTGATTCGCGGCGTTCTCTTTTCCGTGCGCTTCCCGAGGCGAATCGTTCCCATTTGTGTCAGCGATCCAATGGGTAAGGCCAGTCCCCGGCGGACAGCCTCGACGCCGGCAATAAATGTGGTTGCCACAGCGCCCATGCCAGGGACCAGAATGCCGAGCTTTCCTCCGGGTTTCGCGATCTTCACCGCTTTTCGCGCCATTCGTTATCTCCTCATCCTCTGTACAGTTTTTGTCAGGCGAAAACTCCGATCATGCGACACTGTGCCCGGAATTGCAATGGAAATCCGCCACAGCGATCATTTCATTGCATCTGACGGAGCTTGCCACATGCGTCTAATGCGGAGTGCCATGAATGAACTGCCTTCATCGTGGAACAGCAGTCCCCCACCAGCAGTAGGTCCACGCCCGAGGGAACTTGGCGAGGTATGCTGATTCGATTTGTTCAATCCTGAATCCCCCCTGAGTGATGAGTGAAGGAATATCTCGCGTTACGTGGCAGCCTTGAAAGACGCGGTAGGGAATAGGCGCCGACAACTTCTGCCAGCGTTGTACTTTGGGGTCAGGCGAGAGCCCATGCTCGAAGAAGATGAATTTGCCCCCTGGCCGCAGGACTCGTCCCATGCCTCGAAGGGCCTCTACGACGCCGGGAATTGTGCACAACGTGAAGGTGCTGACGACCGTATCGATCGAGCCATCCTGCAAGGGGATGCGCTCGCCCGGCAAGTTTAGAAATTCCACGTTGACCCTGCTTGCGTGGCGTTGCGGCTCAGCCAGCCGGATCATCCCAGGGTTAGGTTCCAGGGCATAGACTCTCTCCACCCTGGCGGGATCGTAGTGAATGAAGTTTACGCCGGAACCCGCGCCGATCTCGAGCACTTTCCCCTGCGCCTGAGGAACAATACGCTGCCGAATTTCCCGGATCGGCTCCGGATCGCTCAGAGCGTTTACAAGATGAGGATAGATGTGATCGCGATAAAAACGCATGGCTAGTTCTCGCCAGCTCGGTTCTATCCGGGTGATATTATTTGATTGTAGAGCCGCGTCCTCACGCCCGTCATGCTACAGTGAGAGGTTGGTGAAGCTTTCACACTTACAATGCCATGCGAATGACTTCGGCAAGATGCAGTGCGCAGCGGCCAGTAAGCTGGGCAATCTGCTCGCGGCAACTGAACCCATCCGCCACAATAATTGTGTCGGATGGCGCGTTTCTGAGGGCTGGCAGGAGCACGAGTTCGCCGGCCTTCACGGAAACCTCGTAATGCTTCTTTTCAAAACCGAAACCACCGGCCATGCCGCAGCATCCGGAATCGAGTAACTCGCAATCCAATCCCATCCGGCGCAGCACTTCCGCCTCACTCCCCATGCCCATTAATGCCTTCTGATGGCAGTGTCCATGCACCAGGATTTTCCTCGAGCTGCTGAAAGCCTGGCGGGCATTTCCTGGAACTCGCGGCCAGCGATAATCCTTTTGCACCAGAAAATCGCCCAGCAGGAAGCACTGCGTGCTCAGCCGCCGAGCATGCTCGTCTTTCGGAAGGAAATTTAACAATTCGTCGCGGAAGACTGAAATACAGCCTGGTTCAAGACCCACCACTGGGATGCCTGCCTCAATCTCGGTTTCGAGAGCCTTCAGGATTTCGCGCAGCTTTTCCCGGGCAAGGTCCAGCATGCCGTAATCATAAAGCGGTCGTCCACAGCAGAGATGCTGAGACGGCACGGTAACCCGGAAGCCTGCTGCTTCAAGGACCTCTACGGCAGCCGTGGCGATCTGAGGCGAAAAATAGTTGTTGAACGTATCGACCCAGAGAATCACTTGAGGCGCTTTTGGATTTCCAGAGGTTCTCTTGCTGAACCATGCTTTGAAGGTCTGCGGCGCGAATAGCGGCAACTTCCGCGCCTGCGCAATGCCGAGAAGTGCTTTGATCATGCCACTGAGGAGGGGCGATTGCGCGAAAAAGTTCGCAGCTCGGGGCGCCATGGACGCCAGGCGCGCCCATCGGAAAATCAGGCCAAAAGCATAGGCTGAGAGCGGGCGAAGGCGGCCTTGGTAGTAATGAGAGAGGAACTCCGCCTTATAAGTAGCCATATCCACGCTGACCGGGCATTCCGTCTTGCAACCCTTGCAGGCCAGACAAAGGTCGAGCGCTTCGCGCACATAAGGGTCGCGCCACCGGTCCTGAATCACTTCGCCATGGAGCATTTCAAAGAGCAATCGCGCCCGACCGCGGGTGGAATGCTCTTCTTCTCGCGTGACTCGGTAGCTGGGACACATCGTGCCGCCGCGTTCCTGGCGACACTTCCCAATGCCGATACAACGCTGAACGGCCTGCTCAAAACTTCCGCGATCCTCCGGGAAGGCGAACTGCGTCTCCGGCTGCCACGGCTGATAATTGAGGCCCACGCGCAGATTTTCATCCATGCGATAAGGATCCACGAGCTTGCCGGGATTCATCCTGCCTTCAGGGTCCCAGATGGCCTTGAATTCGCGGAAGGCTTGCACCAACTCCGGCCCGAACATTTTCGGATAAAGCTCGGCGCGCGATTGCCCATCACCGTGCTCGCCGGAGAGGGACCCTCCATAGCTGAGCACCAAATCAGCGGCCTCCTCCATAAACGCGCGAAAGCGGCGAATGCCTTCCTGAGTCCTGAAATCGAAATCGATGCGCACGTGGATACAACCCTGGCCGAAATGACCATAAGTGTTACCTCGGAAATGATGAGCATCCATCAGGCGGCGAAAATCGCGCAGGTAGTTCCCTAATTTTTCAGGCGGCACTGCGGCATCTTCCCAACCGCCCCAGAATTCCTGACCGTGCTCGCCTCTGGAACTGGCGGCCAGTCCCGCTTCACGAACTTCCCAGACTTTTCTTGCTTCTGCCGCATCTTCAAAGAGCCTGATTGTGGGAGCAGACGGCAATTTGCGGAGAGAATCGATCAATTCACGGGCAAGCCCCAGGGCTTCCTCTCGGCTATCGGCGCCAAATTCGACGAGGAGCAAGCCGTCGCCTTCCGGCAGCATCGCGATCTTTTCACGAAGCGCGGGGTTCTGCTCCAGGGATGCAAGCATGGGGCGGTCCAATCCCTCAAGAGCAATGGGCTGATGAGCCAGAATCGGCATCACGCAATCGGCAGCGATGGCAAGATCAGAGAATCCCAAAGTCACCAGCGAACGCGCGCGAGGGCTGGGAAGCAGGCGGACTTTGGCCTCCAGCACTGTAACGCAAGTACCCTCCGTTCCGACCAAAGCTCGGGCAACATGGAATCCGTTTTCCGGCAGGAGTTGGTCAAGATTGTAGCCGGAGATGCGCCGCGGAATGCGCGGAAAGCGAGCGCGAACCTGATCGGCATAACGGTTTCGGAGGTCGCGCAAAGCAGCATAGATCGCGCCGCGGCGGCCGCCCGCGCCGATGATCTGGTTGAGTTCGCCCTCCGATGTTCTGCCCACGCGCAATCGCAAGCCATCATAGGTCAAGATTTCCAATTCCTCCACGTTATCAACCGTGTTTCCGCCCATCAATGAGTGCGTGCCGCAGGAGTTGTTGCCGATCATGCCGCCCAGGGTGCACCGGCTATGAGTGGAAGGGTCGGGTGCAAAAGTCAAGCCGAACTCTTCCGCGCTCTCGCGGAGACGATCCAGCACGACGCCCGCCTGAATGCGCGCGCTCCTTCGCTCGGGATCGAGATCCAGGAGATTGGTGAGATACTTTGAAACATCCAGCACGACTGCCACGTTGCAGCATTGACCTGCCAGACTCGTTCCGCCGCCCCGTACAAGCAATGGCGCGTGAAATTCGCGGCAGACTGCAACGGCTTGAATGATGTCGTCCACGTCGCGCGGAATGACCACGCCGATGGGAACCTGGCGATAGTTCGAGCTGTCCGTGGCATAAAGCGCGCGGCTTCCTCGATCAAAACGTACCTCGCCTCGGATTTTACGCCGAAGCTCGCCAGCGATTTGAAGCGGATCTGATGTAGACAATGAGGTCTCCCATAGAGCGCAGGCGGGATATTGAAGGCCACCGGAAGCCGTCCCTCGGTTGAAGGGATGGATCAGCCCACCCGGACGTGAACCTCCGTACCGCGACCTGCCTGGAGAGTTTTGGCGGCCGAGGCGCGATTCTGCGCGATCTCCATGAATCCCGAGCTTCCAAGAATGGCAAAAAGTTCGGAGGGCTTGCCCATGGCATATGAAGTGTAAAATTGCGTGATCTCCTGCTGATTCACGGCGAGTCGGAAGGGCGGAGCGTTCACTGTAAACAATTCCGGCGCATCCGCAGGGCCGATGTTGGTGATCAGATTGCCGAATTTATCCACCTTAATGACGACGCCCTGAATCTGACCGTTTTCCAGGCGGCGAGGCTTCGGCGAGGTAAACGCGACAAAGTCCCGGATGGGCTCGCCGAATTTGTCTGCTTCCACCCCTTTACTCAGCCATCCTGCCACTGGCGCGAAGATGTCCCTCCCGTGAAATGTGTTGCTGACTGGCTTCAAGAAATAATGGTCCGCTGTAATGTGGCGCACTACTGCCCCTTCCTCGCGTTCATAAATCAGGGAAAGGACGCCGTTATCCGGAGCTACGAACTTATAATTTCGCGTCGAGACCAGAATCGGACGCCGCGACGAACCCACCCCGGGATCCACAACGATCAGATGGATGGAGTCAATCGGAAAGTACCGGTACGCCTGAGCGATCGTAAACGCCCCGTCAAAGATATCGTAAGAGCTCACCTGGTGACTGATGTCCACAAACTGGACTGCCGGATTGATCGTTAACATGACTCCCTTCATCGTGCCCACAAAATGGTCACTGAGACCGAAATCCGTGGTAAGCGTTACGATGGACTGTTGCATGACGACCTCCGAGATCTTTTAATAAGTTCTCCACGCTCCTGAGCAAAAAGCGATTTTAGACGAAATCCGCCGCTCAGGATAGGCGGGCCTGCTAACCTCCCGCGCAGACAGCGGTCTAAATTCTACGGGAACTTTTCCCCCGCTCTCTTCGTATGCCAGCCTGAAGGCGTTAGTGCGGCGTGGTCCTCAGCGGGCCTTTTCATTGGGCAAGGCCGGCAGATTGGACGATCACGGAGCAGCGCCGGGCGAAGGATAAACGAAATGAACCAGAACAGGAAGCAGCGCCGCCACCGGTGGATTTTTATTGCTATTGCTGGGGCCTTATTCTCAACCGCCATTCTTGCCCTGACCGCCGCCCTGCGACCTCACGTTCAGATTGATCCGTCGAAGCTTGCCACGGTAACTCGCGGAGACATCGCTCAAACGGTTGTGGCAACCGGCAAGATTGAGCCGCTGACGAAAGTGGAAGTGAAATCAAAGGCTAGTGGTATCGTGAAAAAGATCGATGTGGATTACGGCGACCGTGTCCACCAGGGGCAGGTGCTGGTGGAGCTTGACCGCGAGGAGTTGCGAGCGGAGGTTGAGGAAGCGCGAGCCAATCTGGCCGCTGCCAGGGCTTCGGAAGCCTCGGCAGTGGCGACCTACCAGCGCAATCAAGTGGACGCGGAAGGGCCGGACGTTCCCTTCTTAAAAGCTGCCGTTCAGCGCGACCGCCAGCTTGCAGCAGAAGGGATTCTCGCCGAATCCACGCTTGACGATGCGGAAAAGTCCTATCAGCTTGCCTTGAACAAGAAAATGTCCGCCTTACGGAACGTGGCGGTCAGCCGCGCCGAAGTGGCCAAAGCCAGGGCTCAGGTTGAGCAGGCACAGGCGGCGCTGGATCAGGCGGAGGAAAATCTGCGCAACGCCACGATCGTGAGCCCGATCAACGGCATCGTGCTTTCCCGCAATGTCGAGGTGGGTGACGCCGTGAGTTCCATCCTGGTCATGGGCTCGCAGGCCACTCTGGTAATGACGCTGGGCGATGTGAGCAGCGTCTATGTGAAGGGCAAAGTCGATCAGGCCGACATCGGTAAGGTGTATGTCGGGCAACCGGCGCGCATCGCGGTGGAGTCCTTCAAAGACAAAACTTTCAAGGGTAAGGTCACGCGCATTTCTCCCATGGGGGTTGAGAAAGATAACGTCACCACCTTTGAGGTGCGGGTTTCCATCCAGAATCCGAATGGCGCGCTGAAGGCTAACATGAGCGCCAATGCCCAGATTCTGCTGAACCAAAAAGATCATGTGTTGATCCTTCCTGAATCAGCGGTCATTTACGGGAAAGATCAGAAGACGTTTGTTGAGGTTCCGGACGCTCGAGCGGAACAGGGATGGAAAAAGATTCCCGTGCGGCTGGGCATTTCCAATGGCATTCAGACCGAAGTCCTCTCCGGGCTGCGCGAAGGACAACCGGTGATTTTGCAATGAAGCAGTCCGCCGCGGGCCTTCATGGAAGTTGGGAATTCGATTGCCTTGCTCCGCTTAATGATTTAGCGCGGAGGCCACATCATCTCCCGCACCACCACCCCTTTTCCTCCTCCTCAGAGAGGATGCGGCATTCCCTTCCTTGGTGAAGGAGGGATGGTCGTCAAGAAGTTGGCTGAGACAGGACACGAGTGAAGCCTTGCGCAGTGATCGCGACCCATGGCTCTTAAAGATCTTTTGAGCGACACCTTCCATACCCTGTGGTCTCACAAACTGCGAACGTTGCTTTCGATGTTTGGTATCGCCTGGGGCATGGTTTCCATCATTCTGATGGTGGCGGCTGGTGAAGGTCTGAGGGTCGGGCAGCAGAAGCAGATGGAGAATTTCGGCAAGGACATCATGATTGTCTTCGCTGGACGCACCAGCATGCAGGCGGGCGGAATGCGGGCAGGAAGGCCGCTCAGTTGGTGGGATACGGACTACTTGCAAGTCGCACAGGAGTCGCCTGCATGCCAGTACGTTCTGCCGGAACTCGAAGGCGACAACACCCCCATTCGCAGCCGCTATAACAATGCCACCTTGCTGGTGGTCGGGTCGCTGCCGCCTTTTGCCGACATACGCTCCATCCATGTCGCTCAGGGGCGCTTTTACGACTGGGGCGACCAGGATCATGGCCGTCGAGTGGCTTTCCTGGGGAGCGAAGCCAAAAAGCAACTCTTTGCCACGCGGAAGGCTGTGGGCGAGACCGTGTGGATCAAGGACCTGCCCTATACCGTCATTGGGGTCATGCGTGCGAAAAGCCAAAACAACAGCTACGACGGATTTGACGTGAATAAGATTTACATCCCCTTCAGCGCGATGGAGCGCGATCTTCCTCCCAAGCCGCCGGGGTTGCCGAACACCGTGAGCCATCTTCTGGCTACGCCAAAGTCTGTCGAGGAAGACGACAGCTGCCAGTGGCAGTTGCGTCGTGCGCTCGCCAGCATTCATCGCTTTGATCCGCGCGACAGACAGGCGGTGAGCATCTGGGACACCGTGGAGGAGGCGCGAAATTTTCGCGTGGTGGTGGACGGAATGAAGTATTTTCTGGGCGCGGTGGGCCTGGCCACACTCTTCCTGGGTGGGCTGGGGGTAATGAACGTCATGCTGGTGGCCGTGCGCGAGCGGACGCGCGAAATCGGTTTGCGGAAAGCCGTGGGTGCCACATCGCGCAGCGTTCTTCAGCATTTTTTTGTGGAATCCATGACTGTGGTGTTCTTCAGCGGCGGAATCGGGCTGGGAATCGCCTATGGTCTCTGTGGCTTGATCGATCTCATTCCCATGCCCGCATTTTTCGCGGGCCTGATCCCCACTCTGAGCTCGGCGCTGCTTTCCTTCGCACTCCTCGGCGCTGTGGCGGTTGCCTCCGCCCTTTATCCGGCTCACCGCGCGGCCCGCGTTGATCCAATTGAGGCTTTCCGTTTTGAACCGGGAGGGTAAGGGGCGATCAAGGCTGAATTATTTGGCTTATGTTGCGCGAAATTCTCATCCAGGCCTGCGAGTCGCTGCGGCGGCAGCCCATCCGCAGTTTTTTAACGATGCTGGGCATCGTCTGGGGCATTGTCGCCGTCACGCTGCTCGTGGCCTATGGCTCCAGTTTCCGTAATATTTTATTGGGCTCGTTCCAGGCTTTTGGAAACGATGTGGTGATTGGCTGGCCCGCCACGACCAGCGAGCAAACGGGCGGTGAGCGGGCCGGGAAGAAGGTGCTGCTGGAGCAGGCGGACGAGGACCTGATTCGCGCCCGGGCCACGCTGGTAAAACACGTGTGCCGCGAAACCGTTCGCTGGCTCCCGATTTCCTTCGGCGACCGGATGGCGAATACCGCCATCCGCGGCGTCTGCCCGGCCTACGGCGAGATGCGGAATGAAGTCCCGAATGAGGGCCGCTGGATCGATCCGGAAGATTTTGCGGAGCGGCGGCGCGTAGTGTTTCTCGGCTCGGAGTTGCGACGGAAGTTGTTCAGCGGCCGGCCTGCCGTGGGGCAAACCGTGAAGATCAGCGACCTGCGCTTCATGGTGATTGGCTCGATGAGCCGCAAGATGCAGGACAGCAACTACTTTACCAGCGATGATGATTCCGCATTCATTCCCTATACCTCAGCGGGCGACCTCTGGGACACGCGCTACGCAAGCGTATTGGTCTTTCAGCCGGTCGCGCCTCAATTTGAGAAAAAAGCGGAGCAGCAGGTGCTCTCCATCATTGCGATGCGCCAGCGCTTTTCACCCACCGATCCGCGGGCCCTGGTCATGTTTGGCATGGAGCAGTTCCGCCCGATTATTGATGGAATCACCATCGGCCTGGAACTCCTGCTGAGCTTCATCGGGGCGCTCACCTTGAGCATTGGCGGCATCGGGTTGATGAATATCATGCTGGTGTCGGTCGAGGAAAGAATTCGGGAGATCGGCCTTCGGCGAGCTTTGGGAGCAAGGCGCATTCATATCCTGTGGCAATTTCTCTCCGAAGCGCTGATGCTGACGGCACTCGGTGGCGCCATCGGGCTTGCCCTCTCATACCTCATTTCCGCTGCCGTGGGCACGCTCCCCTTGCTGGGCCCTCTTTACCAGGATACTTCTGGAAAAGGTGACATTCATCTCGTCATCTCCCCCGCGATTTTGGCCCTTTCGGTTGGAATCTTGATGCTGGTCGGAGTACTGAGCGGGCTTGCGCCTGCCGTGCGGGCATCGCGACGAAGCCCGGTTGAAGCCTTAAGGTATGAATAAAAACAGGAAATTGAACGTCTAACCTATCAGTGAATTATTGAGCCATGAGACTCGCTAGGCACGCTGAGGCTCATCATCCAAGGAGGTTTTCAAGTGAAAAGAGAGAGATTTCATTATTTCTCGTTGTTCCTGGTGATCGCATTGCTCGCGCCGGTGCCCCTTATTTGGGCATACAGTGCTGAAGGCTCTTTCGATCGCACGCTGCACGTCTCGGGTCCCGTGGAGCTCGAAGTCAGCACAGGATCAGGTTCCATTGAGGTGGGAAAAGGTAACGCCACGGAGGTGCGAGTCCACGGCATCATCAAAGTGAATCATGGGTGGTGGGGTGGCGCCTCAGGCGACGCCGAGGCTAAAGTCCGGCAGCTTGAATCGAATCCGCCCATTCTCCAGCAAGGGAATTTTATCCGCATCGGGCGCATTGAGGACCCGGAGCTGCGGCGAAATGTTTCCATCAGCTACCAATTGGAGGTTCCCCAGGCCACGCAACTGAAGGCAGCAACCGGCTCAGGGAATGTCTCCGTGGATGGCGTGCACGGGCCGGTCAAGGCCACCAGTGGGTCTGGCAATCTCAGAATCTCCAATATAGGCGATCAGTTGGTTGCCACCACCGGTTCCGGAGATGTCACGGCGTCTGCGATCGAGGAGGGCGTCCACCTGACGACGGGCAGCGGCTCAATTCGGGCGACGGATGTAGCGGGCCAATTTTTCATCAGCACCGGCAGCGGCGACATCACACTGAAAGGGACTCGCTCCGGAGGGGGCAGGGTGAGCACCGGGTCGGGAACCGTGCAGCTCAGCGGCGTTAACGGATCGCTGCGCGTCGGCACCGGCAGCGGCGACATCACGGCGCAAGGCGAGCCGGCGGGGGATTGGACTCTGCATACAGGGTCAGGCAATATCGCTGTCCAGCTTCCTCAGGGAGCTTCCTTCGATGTGGATGCTCACACGGATTCAGGCCGCATCATCACCAAACTTCCCATGACGGTGCAAGGCAGCATTGCCCGAGGCACTTTACGCGGCACCGTAGGCAAAGGCGGCCCAAGGCTTGAATTGCGGGCAGGCTCGGGCGACATTCAGATTGGCGGATAGCAATGCACTCCAGCAGATTGCTGAAAAATGTGTAGAGGCGGGTTTACCCCGCCATCGACGCCTTGCTCACCTTGGAGTTCGGGCGACATCAAGTCGCCGCGACCACCAATTTTCGTGGGGGTTCAGCAACCCGCTCATCCAGGTTCTGGTCGCTTTTGCCCGCCACACAGCACCCGTCACTTGGAACTGCCTTTCCGATTATTCGCCACCGCTCAGAGTGACAATCCCGGAGGGGTCTTTCAACCTCAGCGCTTCGCCTCCGTGGCCATCTGCGAGCCGCGCAGTTCCTTGGCGGCAGTCTCTGGAGGCAGGGGATTATAGTAAACCTCCTTGAGGCTGTAGGATTTGGACTTTGAAGCCAGCACCGGAAGGATCTCAAAGTGCCAGTGGTAATCCTCATCGAGCGTCTGCCAGTTGCCCATATTCTCGTATCGGGCATTCATATTGGGTGAGGTGTGGAGCACCAGATGGTAGGTGGGTGTGACGAATTCCAGGCGCTGAAGAATAGATTTCAGAAAGCGCGCGAAATGGAGCTGATTCTCCCATGAAGTAAGATCTTCCTCAAAATGGCAGTGATGATAGGCAGGCAGAACCCAGGTTTCGTACGGAACCCGCGGGGCGAAAGGGCAAAAGGCCACAAACAGGTCGTCGTGGTCCACCGTGCGGAGTTCCTGTGTTAATTCCTGCTTGACCATATCGCAAATCAGGCAGCGCTCTTTGAGGCGGAAGTATCGCTGAGAAGAACGCAGTTCATAGCCGATACGCCGGGGAATAAAGGGCGTGGCGGTGATTTCAGAATGAGGGTGCGTCAGGTCCTGGCCGGCGGCTTTCCCCTGGTTGCGGAACACGGTGACGTAGCGGAATCGCCGGTCTTTTTTCAGATCGGCAATGCGCGAAACGTAAGCGCGAAGCACTTGCGCAACGTTTTCATCCGTCTGTTGGGAGAGCGGCAGATAATGGTCGCGGGTTTCCACAACGATCTCGTGCGCGCCCAGGTTCCGCATCTTGTCGTATACGCCGTCCGCGCGCCGCATCGCATCACCCTCGATGCGATAAAGCGGATGAAGGTGGGGTATGACCCGCACCTGCCATTCAGGGTCAGCATAGGGAAAACTGTAAATTGTGGGATGGACCAGTGCTTCCTGCCCCGGACACAGCGGACAGGGTTCATCTTCCGGAAGTGTTTCCTCCTCATCCTCCAGGATCACCCAACTCATCGTGATGGGGTCTTTACGAAGCTCCATATTTTCTCCATAAAAAATCTTGAACGGATGGCAGCGCAACATAGCCTTGCGGGTCGCAGCCCATGGGGATGTCATTCTGCGCAAGCGCAGCAAGCGAAGAATCCCTCTATCTTTGGCCCCGGGTAAACTCCGCGAGGAATTTCAAACGCCGCAATAAGTGACGAGTAAAAGCAACCAGAACCGCGGATTGATTTTTTGCTCATCACTCATCATTCGTCACTGAGCCGTGTTTTTTGGCTCCTCCAAATCACAGGCCGCAAAAGACCTTCAGCAACCTGCCAAGGAACTGAGTTTGGCCGGATATTTCGTCCGGAGCCAGCACTGCAATGAAGCTTAGCCCAAAACATCTCGAATTGCCATATGATCATAGGCGGCAGGTGCGCGTCGCAGAGGCTGCCCTATGCGCTACTTTATCGGAATCGATGGGGGAGGAAGCCGGACGACGGCGTGGCTGGCAGATGAAGAGGGCTGCATCCTCGGCCAATCCATAGCCGGCCCATCCAATCCCCTTAAAGTCGGGATTGCGGTTGCCACCCGGCATCTGATCACCGCAGCGCGGCAAGCGATGCGCCAGGCGCGGCGGAAGCCTATCGCGGTGGAGGCCGTTTGTGCAGGCGTCGCCGGAGTGGATCGTTCCTCCCTTCATCGCTCGCTGCTCAGCGTCTTGCGGAGGCAGATTCCGGCAAAGCATCATCTGCTGACCATCGACGCGGTGATTGCCTTGCAAAGCGCCGTCGGCTTTTCTCCGGGCATCATCGTGATTTCGGGTACAGGCTCCATTGCGTATGGCCGGGATCAACAAGGCTGTACCTTTCGCTGCGGAGGCTGGGGATCAACTTTTGGCGATGAGGGATCAGGGTATGATCTAGGCCGCAAGGCCGTGATGGCCGCCCTGAAGGATTTCGATGGTCGCGGCCCGCACACTGAGCTTAACAAGAGTATCTGCAAGACGCTCAGGCTTAAGAGCATCGACCAGGTAGTTCGAAAAGCGCTCACCTTCTCTCAAATTGCCGCGCTGTTTCCCGTGGTGTTGGATGCGGCAAAGGGGGGAGATCAGGTTGCGCAAAGGCTCTGTCGTGAAGCAGGGCAGGACCTTGCTGAATTAGCCTGGGTGCTTCTCAAACGCCTGGGTTCACGTTGGCAATCCATCCCCGTCATCTGCGCTGGAGGGGTTTTCAAGGCGAGCTCAACAGTACGGCAGAGCTTCACTTCACACCTGCGCCGAAGGGCTGGAAAGCCGATTCGTGTGAGCCTTCTTGAGCGCCCACCGGTCGCAGGCGCGCTCGATCTGGCACGGGCCGTGGCGAAGGGAAAACTCGAAGTCGCGCGGGGCATCCTTCACCAAGCGCGTTCAGAATCGTCTTCTTCGCGGTAGAATGGCCGCTCATGGAATTACAACGGAAGGGAGATTCAGACCTGAGATGTCCCTGATGATGAACGAAATTCTGGATCAGCCCCAGGCTCTGGAGCGAACACTCAAGGCGGAACGCGACCATGCACGCGATTTCAGCACCTTTGCGCAGAAACGCAGGTTTCGCCTGATTGTGCTGGTGGCGCGGGGAACCTCGGATAACGCCGCACTCTTTGGACGCTACCTTCTGGAACTGACCACCGGCATTCCGGTTTCCTTGTGCGCGCCGTCGATCCACACCATTTATCACGCCAGGCTCGATTTGCGGGAGACCCTCGTGGTGGGCATTTCCCAATCCGGGGAAGGCACTGACATCAATCTGGTGCTCGAATCGGCGCGACGCCAGGGCGCTTATACGGTGGGGATCACCAACGAGTCCAGATCCGCCATGGCCCGCGTCGTTCATGAAGCATTTCTGGCGCGAGCCGGCAGGCAGCGGTCCGTGGCAGCTACGAAAACGTACACCACTCAGCTTTTGCTTCTGTACCTGCTCGCTTCGGCCTTGGGGCATCAGATTACGCTGGCCGATATCAGCGAGCTTCCCGGCCGGGCCAAGGAAGCGTTGAAACTGGCTCCTGCCATCCGCGAATTGGTGGAACGTTACCGTTACATGCGGCAGTGCGTGGTAGTGGCTCGAGGCCTGAATTATGCCAACGCCTTTGAGCTTTCGCTGAAGCTGATGGAAACCTGCTATGTGGTCGCCGAACGATTCTCTTCCGCTGATTTCCTGCACGGGCCCATCGCACTGATTGAAAGAGATTTTCCGGTGCTCATCTTCGTGCCGCCAGGCAAAACATTCAGCGGCATGCGAAAGCTTGTGCAGCGATTGAAAGGACTGCACGCCGAAACGCTGGTGATCACCTCCGCCAGGGCCCAGTTGCCAGGAATGACAAGAGCCATTCGGGTGCCCGGAGAAATTCCTGAAATCTACACGCCCATCCCTTATATTATTCCCGGGCAGATCTTCGCCGCCATGCTCGCCGAAGTGAAGGGCCTTGACCCCGACAAGCCCCGCTCGCTCCAGATTGTGACTCGAACGAGATAATACCCTTCCTCGCCGTGTCTCATGTCGCTACTTTCAGACGTTCGGCGGGCGCATATTCAAGAAGGTCAACTCGATGGTAGGCGGTCAGGAGCAAGGCGAGCTCTGTGCTCGGCCCAGGCACTTACAGGTTGCTGAAAAATGTGTAGAGGCGGATTTATCCCGCCATCGACGCCTTGAGAACATTGGAGTTCTAGCGACGTCAAGTCGCCGCGAGCACCAATTTTCGGGGTTTTTCAGCGACCTGTTAAAAGTTGCCTGCTGTGTTGCGGGCCGATTTTACGACCCGGTTGCGACCTAAAAAATGCGGAGCGCAAATCCGATGGCCCGCGCGACCGGTGCTGAAGTGGGAAAAAGTGTCTCAAATGTCTCATCCGTCTCCCTCGGTGCTGCCCGCTCTGCTATGCTGAAACCGCGATGAAATGCCAGGATGTGCTGCGGCTGGAAGGCCCTGGCACAAGGGAAAGCGAACCGAGGATATGATTGAAAACACAGGGAGTTGGAAAAATAACATGCGAGTCCCGATTTGGATTCAAGGCCAGGGGCGAGAGCGTGCGCGCTGCGGTGGGTCTTGGGGCGAAGGCGGCGAAGAATCTGAAACTGAGCGGTTAGCATGGAGTTGTCTCGTAGTTTCGTGCTCCCTCGAGCGCGAGAATCCGCCTGCGAGCCACTCTGCTCCCGGCACGCTCCCTGCATGATATACTGATTCTGAAGTCCTGGAGGGTGACGAAGGGAGTCTTCGAAGGAATGAGTAATCGATTTCGTTATCTGTTAATGGCTGTCTCGCTGGTACTGGTTTTATATATTGTTATCGGCGGAGTCCTAGGCAGCAGCAGCTCGACCAATGAGCAGACTTACAAAGATCTTGGCGTTTACAGCGAAGTCCTCTCGCGCATCAAAAGCGACTATGTGACCGAGCCGAGCTTGCCCAAGGTGACCGACGGTGCCATCCGAGGACTTCTCGAGGCCTTAGACCCTTACAGCACTTATTTCACTCCTGAACAATTTAAAGAATATCAGGAGCACCCCAACCCAGGGCCGGCGGGCGTGGGGCTCTTCGTTTCCAAGAAGTTCGGATTTGCGACGGTCATTTCGGTGTTGCCAGGCAGTCCGGCGGATAAGGCGGGCATCAAGCCTGCGGATTTGATCGACCGCATCAACGGCAAGCCCGTGCGTGAGCTTTCGGCCGTGCAAATCGAACGGAAGCTTGCAGGCGAACCCGGGACAACCGTGGAATTATGGGTGGTAAATGAATCGCGAGGCGAGCCTCAGAAAATGACCTTGACTCGCGTGGTTCTGGCTCCTCCCGCGGTTTCAGCCAAAATGGCGGACGATCAGACAGCCTATGTGCGCGTGGATACCTTCAACCAGGGAAAGGCTCAGGAAGTTGCCGCCGCGCTCAAAAAGCTCACGGCGGAGGGAGCCAACAAGATTGTCCTGGATTTGCGGGATTGCGCGGGAGGCGAAGTGGAGGAGGCGGTTAAAACCGCAAGCTTGTTTATCGATAAAGGGTTAATTACTTACACCCAAGGGCAGCGCAGCCCCCGACATGACTTCATGGCTGAGCCGATGGGTACTGTTTTCAGGCAGCCACTGGCCGTGCTGATTAACCGTGCCACAGCGGGCCCGGCAGAAATCGTGGCGGCAGCCGTCCTGGGCGACAAACGGGGAGATGTGGTTGGCGTGCCCAGCTTCGGTGTCGGCGTGGTGCAGAAAACGATCCCCGTAGGCGACGGCTCAGGATTGCTTCTTTCCGTGGCGAAATACTACGGACCTGACGGCAAAGTGATTGAGGATAAAGGCGTCACGCCTAATGTGATGGTCCCCAGCCCCGGCGAAGTGGCGAGCCTTAGTGGCGGCCCGCTGGTGACTCGGCAGCAGTTCGGCACCAAAGATGATACACAGTTGCAGAAAGCGATCGAAGTCCTGAGGCAGGAATCTACTCCCGCCAAAGCGGCTTGACGCACCATGATTAATTCATGTGCCGAAAGAAGGCAAGATACTTTCTATGAGGCCAGAAAGACACACCCGCAGACCCGCATAATCCATTATCGTAGTGAAACGACGTAAAAAGAAGGCTGCCTACCCCGATCACCGGATTCTGCTGATTCCCCTATCTCTCGCCGCTCTCGTTGTTCTCAGCTTCATATTCATTAGTCGACACCGAAGACAATCCCTTTCCCACTTCAAACCCAGCCTTGGGGTAGAAAGAAAGGCCTCACGCGTGAGCCGTGCGGAGATGGCGGAGCGCCTTCGCCGCAGGATTGAGGAAGCCGGTGGGGAAGATGTCTGGATCCGGCGAGCCGCGCATCCTGATGTTCCATCCCCCGGTCCGACAATCCTGTGGGAAATCGTTGCAACCCCACAGGTTTATGACAAAGTTCTGACTGCTGTTGAGCAAGGCGCCAGGGAACAGCATCTGAGGATTCACGAGAGGCAAGAGGCTGTTTCTCCTGAAGGTCATCGTTTGACCGAAATCTCACTCTTCTCAGGCCGTGAGGTTGTCGGCAAATGGCGGTTGCGCGAAGTGCCTCAAATCGCACGCGTCGCGGTGATCATTGATGATTTAGGCCAGAACCTTACTGCCGCACGGGCTTTATTGCGAATTCATGTTCCCCTCACCTTTTCCATTATGCCTCACCTGCCTTATTCAGAGGAAACTGCCCGCGAAGCGCATCGGCAAGGGGTTGAGGTGATGCTGCACCTGCCGATGCAGCCGTTGGCAGATTCAGCCCCTGACGTCAGCGCGCGTGAGATCCGAGTCGGAATGGGGCAGAATGAAGTGGCTCGGATTTTTGAAAACGATTTTGCCGCGGTGCCCTATGCAGCGGGGGTGAACAACCACATGGGTTCGCGGGCCACCAGCAATCGCAAGCTGATGGAGGAGGTCATGCGCCAGCTTGCCCGTCGACATCTCTTCTTCATTGATAGCCGCACCACGGCCAATTCCGTCGCGCTCGATGTCGCCCGCGAGGATGGTGTGCCTGCCTTCTATCGCTCGGTCTTTTTGGACGATACCCGAAGTGTTCCTTATACCCTTGGTCAGTTTCATATACTGGTCCGGGTTGCACAGAAGAATGGCGTGGCGTTGGCGATTGGCCATCCTTATCCGACAACCATTGCAGCGATTGAACAGATCCTGCCGCAACTGGAGCGGGAGAATATCCAACTCGTTCGCGCGTCCGAACTTGTTCACCTGCGCGAAGTGGCTCATCTGATGCCACCCCGTCCGCATCCGCTTCTCTGACAATATTAGCTTTCCGTCGCCTTAGTGAGAGTCCTATGGCTTGGAGGTGGCGTGCCTGGGCGGGGAACTTCCTTCCACTCGAAATGGGTCGCGTTAAGAATGAATTCCACACACTTGGAAGAGGCGACGACCGTTGCTACACTATCGGGTTGAGTGCAAGTCCTCACCTCGATTGGAATTAGTTGGAGGCAAAAATTGTTTTGCCGCTGGATATTTTCCGCAAAGGCTTCCCGCCCTTTCCGGACCTTATGGCTCTTGGGGAGCGTTTCGTTCTTCACATCCGGGGCATTCTCCTTTCAGGTTTTCATGAAACTTCAGCCGGGCGAAATGGCTCCGCGAGGGCCAGCTATTCCCGCGGATAAAATTGCGCAGGCAGTAACTGAAGCGCGTCGAAAAATCGCCGAAAATCCTCATGCCGCCCGCGCCTACCTTCAGTTAGGAACAGCTCTACGCGAGGCAGGAGACTACGAAGCAGCCACGAAATCCTTGGATCAGGCGCTGGTCCTTAATCCTCGCCTGGCTGATGCCTGGCTTGAAAAAGGCCTTGTAGCAATTCAAACCGGCACACTCACCTCCGCAACAGAACTCTTCAGGAAAGCCGTAGACGTGGATCCCAACAACGTTCAGGCACAGATTCAACTGGCCGCCATGCTGTTACGCCAAGGAAATTTTGAAGAGGCGCAAACACATCTTGAAGCTGCGCTCCGCGTAAACCCAAAGGATGCCAGCGCATGGGACGGCCTGGGGCTGGTTCATTTGCAGCAGGCTCATCCGCGCGTTGCCGTTGAGGAATTCCGCAAAGCCATTGCATTGAGGTCTCCCTATCCGGAGGCACAGGAAAATCTCGGACAAGCCCTCCTGCTGCTGGGAGACTGGACTGGCGCACGAGTGGCATTCGAAAGGGCACTCTCGGGGAAGCTGGCAGACGCCTCGATGGCCACCTACGGCCTGGCGACCGCATTAAAGCACCTCGGGGAAAACCTGAAAGCTGAGGCAGAGTTTGCGAACTCGCGCGAGTTGATGCGCCGGAAGATCATTCTTGACCGCGCGCAGAATGAAAACGATCGTGGCCTTCAACTTTGGTATCAAGACGATCTGGAAGGCGCTCGCGCTGCTTTTGAGCGCGCCATCGCAGAAGACCCTTCCTACGCTGAAGCCCACAACAATTTAGGCGGCGTCTTGTGGCAAATGAAGGATGCGGCGGGGGCAGAGAAACAGTTTGCGGCGGCCGTTCAGGCCAGTCCCCAGTTTGCCAAAGCTCGCAACAATCTGGCAAATGTTCTGCTCGACGAGGGGCGATTGGACGACGCCATTCAGCAATTGCGCATCGCCCTGGTTTCCTCGCCGGGGTTTGCCTCTGCCCACTTGAATCTGGGCATTGCGCTCATGAAAAAAGGGCGGAGCGCTGAAGCCGAATCCGAGATCCGGCAAGCGCTGGCGCTTGATCCGGAAATGGCCCAGGCTCATATCCAAATGGGTTTGCTGCTGGCTGCAGAGTCTAAAGGACTCTCGCACGCAGCCCGCGAAGAGCTTGAAACAGGTTTGCGCATCAATCCACAGTTGCGTTTTGCAATTCCGACGCCCGTTTATGAGGAACTCATTCTGGGCGATTAGCCGGCCGAGCACCCAAAGCTCAGATAACCATCACTCGGATACGTTCAATGGTGTTGTTGGCATAGGTGTCTGCGCGATGAGAGTCGCGCTGAGCAGGTTGTTCCTTCCCGCCAGCCTCAATGGCTTTGCAGGCAAGCTGGACCAGCCCCGTTTGCATCAGGTCCAAATGAACGCGCCACAGCCTCCATTCGTACTTGCCGCCCTGGGCATCCATCTGCGCCAGCTTCCACGTTTTACCGGCATCGGCAGAAACTTCAACAGCTACAAGAGGCGCACCATTCGACCATGCCACCCCACGAGCTTCCACGCTCCCCCGCCGCAGGACAGCGCCCACTGCCGGATAAACAAACGCTGATTTCACCTGGATGCTGGGCAGCGGTTCCCGTCGCACCTGCCCCCCGGGTCCCTTGATCATGGCCAGATAATCGTCTGGCGTTGACTGGATAGAAGATTGTGCGACCACGATCCGGTTCAACCACTTCACAGAATCCATCCCATACCAGCCTGGGAAGAAGGCCCGCCAGGGAGCTCCGTGTTCGGTGGGCAGCGGTTGATGATTCATGTGTGTTACCAATAGAGCGTCCTGCTTTGCTCGCGCGATGGAAATGCAACGGATAAAGCCATCCTGACCGTAAAGATGAAGGTAAGCTGCCGATTTCTTGGGACGCGCAAGAGCCAATACCTCATCGAGCGCCCAGCCTTCCCAGACGGCATTGCCGGCAAGCTGATAAGGTCCGATCCCATTGCCGGAGCATTCCAGCACTGCGGCAAGCTGGTGGCGGGGTAATCGAGCAAGGCTGGCGGGCGTCAGTGTCTGATTCTTCTCGACTTCTCCTTCAATCCTCAATTGTTGCGTCCCTTCTGTGTGGGGCACGTGAAAATGGTTACGGATGTAAAACTCCGTCAATGGTGTGTCGCGTCCTTGAAGCGATTCGAGGTTGTATTCAGCAATCAGAGGATCCTGGGAAACTACGCTGTAATCTGCCAGAAGAGAGCGCGGAGCCCAAAGGCTTCCACCCGCAAGCATGAGGAATTCTCTTCGCCGCATGGAAGAATTCTATCCCCACAAGACGCGCTGTCAAGTTAGGCCCGGCGCCAACCACTCATTGTCGCGAGGCCGCAGGGTGCTCCAGCAACGATTGACCTGCCCGAAGGCTGAGAATCATATGAGCGTGGCTGCATCCACTGAAGTGGGATTTCGCCGGCGTCGAATCGGTAGAACGTAATCCCTAAATAATTCGCCCGACTTCCAGGTGACATCTTCAAGCCTTTTGTCAAATTCCTCATGTGCAGGCAGTTCTGAAAGAAAAGGCAGTATCAGCGGTGAATTCACCGGGGAACGAAAACCCGAGGGAGAAAAGAGCTTCCGATCATCGAGGCGTTCCTTCCAGGCTGGAGGGTCTGAGGCGTGTAGCCTCCCGCTCGACCCTGCTCATCCGCTCCGTGACTCTGGCGTCGGAGGCAAGATGAAGCTTTTGTGCCTCGGCCAAAGCGCGGCGGGCCTCTTCCAGCTTGCCCATTTTGCGATAGAGAACACCCAGACGGAAATGAATTTCCCCATCCGGGTCTTTATCCACTAAGGGCATGAGGTCCGCCAGCGCCTCGCGATATTGGCCAAGCTCGGATTCCGCTTTGACGAGGTCCAGACGAGCCCGGCGACTCAGCTCGACATTCGTCAGCGCCTTGCGGAGATAGGGAAGGGCTTCGTTCCATTTACCCAGATGGAGGTTCGTGTCGCCCAGTTCATAGGCCGCCACGCTGGAGGAAGGAGTGATGAGGAGCGCTTTCCTGAGTTCTTCCCGCGCTCGCGTCCAGTCACCGGTTTCCCAACAGGCTGTGCCGAGGCCGAGGTGCAAATCAGCCATTTCAGGTGCCAGATGCAAGGCAGCCTCGTATTCCTGGATGGCTTTGCTCCACTGGAAGTGATCTGCGTAATTCTGCGCCAGCAATTCCCGGGCCCGAGCCGAATTAGGGTTGATGGCAACGGCTTTCTCGAGAGCGCGGAGGGCGAGCGCTTCGTAGGATCGAATCAACCAATAATTTCCCCAGGCTCTCGTCACGCTGCTTGCGTCCTGCGCTTCACTGACGCGCTGCGCGGTCATTGCCGCCTTTTCAAAGTGGCCCAGGCGGAACTCTGTTTCCGCGAGCTTGACCGCCTGCTCCGGAGACAGCAGCCTCCTCGCCTCAAGCTCTTGTCGGAGCTTCTCAGCGCAGCCTTCACTCAGCCACAGCCCTGGTGTCAGGGCCTCGCGGATAGAGACTGCTGAGCAGAACTTTTGCTGTCGCGATTCAATCTGAACACTGCCGAGGCCGTTGCTCTTGATCCATGAAAGCCATAACCTGCCGCCGCTGCTCTTCATCAGGGCAGCGGGCATCTGCATCCGCCCCGAAACCCAAGCTGCATGCAGTGGCGCGGGCGGTTTTTCCGTCAGTCTCGCCGCGAGGTAACGTGGATTGAGCATCATCAGTTGCAGAAAGCGCGACTGAAACGCGTCCCAGCGACCCTCGAGCGCATCCATCTCCGTCAGCCCCAATTGCGCAGCAGGAGAGTCGGGATTCTCAGTAAGTTCTTCCTGAAATTGGCGTTGTGCCAAATCTCCCCGATTGCCATCCAGCAGGGCTTGTCCCAACAGTGAATGTACTTCCGGAAAAGGTTTATCCCTCGCGCGGGCAGTTCGGACAGAATACTCGCCAGCCAATGGAATGAGGATCTCAGCCGCGCCGGAAGCGTCTCCGCGATCCAGACGGTCCTCAGCCTGCAGCAAAAGAAAGACAGGGCTGCCGGGATCTGCCTTTTCAAATTGACGGCGAGCGAGCTTTGCAAGCGCAATTTCGGCCATTCCCATTTTGTACCAGGCCTCGACAACGTTCGGCGTACACTTCGCCTGCGCGCGGTACAAATCAACGGCCTGAAGCAACTCGCCGCTGCGTGCCAGTGCGTCACCGAGCGCCATTCGTGCTGTTCCACTTGCCGGATCGGCCAGCAATCCCTGCCGCAGATCACGAATGGCTCCGTCCAGCCGGTTCAACTCCAATTCATCCAGGCCGGCAACAATCCAGGCTCGAGCGGGAATTGTGTTTTTTCGATGCGCTATGCGCTCACCAAGCAACGGAGCCAGCGCTTGAAAAGATTCTTCGTAGCGGCGCGCCATAAACAAATCCGTAGCAAGCCGCACCCGCACTGCGACAAGCGTGCGGGCATCGACCGACTCCGGCGGGCGGTTTAGAAACTCCTGATAGTCCTTCGCTGCTTCCGAATACTGCCCGGTGTTTTCCGCAACCTTGGCGGCCTCTAGCCTACTTTGGGCGGAAACCTGAGGGGAGGGGTGAGCCCCTGGCGAAGCCAGGACTGTGATCAAAGCAAGAGCAGCCCACTTAGGCATACGTATAGATCCTGCCTCTTGGTGCAGGGCGTTACGGACTCGTTGCGACTCCTGGTTTGGGGCAAGCTTCACGATGAGTCGGGCCATGCCTGAACTCGGTCAGCCAATCGTTCAGCTTCGATTCAGCGCAAAAATAGATCGAGTCCTCTCCACGAGCATAGCAAAAATCTAAACCCAAGGATCGCGATTGAAAGAAGCCAGAAAATCGCAGAATAGCCTTCGCCCTCCCAAAATGTGTGTTATAGAGGTTTTTACGAGAAAGGCTTGGGTTCGGAGCTCACGACTTTCACCGGCTGTTTCGGCGCTCGAACAGCGCTCTCGTCAGCGTAGAAAACAACGGTGAAAGCCTGTCTGGATCGAAGCGAAGGGTGCTGCTCCTGCAATGCCACACGGAGGTCGGTTGAAATTTTCAACGGCATGTTTTCGATGGTTCTACTCTGGGAGGGATAGCACATATCTCTCGATCGCGGCGGCGACACCGTCATGATCATTCGAAAGGGTGAGTTTCCACCCATCCCGCAGCGCGTCAAGGCTATGATTGGCCATCAGCACTGGCAGGCCCGCAAATTGCAACATTTCGATGTCATTGAAATTATCGCCAATCGCCATCACCTCCTCGGGCCGGATTTCACAGGATTTTGCCCAATAGGCAAGTGCAACTCCCTTCGAGCAGCCCCGATTCATCACATCGAGCAGCGAAAGGTTGCGGGATAGATATTTCGTCCAGGTCAGGTTACAGAATGAAGAGACGGGGGAGCCGCGCAGCACGGTTTCCACCGGCTCGATTCTTTCCGGGGGACCGCCAAATGTCACCTGAATGGGATCAGATGTCAAGGCTGCAGTAAAATCAGGTGTCTGAAGAAGGCAATCCCGGCTGGTTTTCATATACCATCCTAAGGGACCCTCCGGGACGGCATCGGTATGCATCAGCAATTGCCCGCGGCGCGTGATGTCGAAAATCGCCACCGCATACGCCTGATAATCACGGGTGGCACGAACAACCTCTCGCGCCACTTCGAGTGGAAGAAAATTGCGATAATACACTTCGCCCGAGGTTTTGCCGATTCTTGCGCCGTTCGACGAGATCAAGGTGACATCCTGAGGGATTGATTCAAGGAAAGGTCGCGCAGAATGAAAGCGGCGGCCCGTGACAATCACGATTTGAACGCCCTTTCTTGCGGCGGCTGCCAGAGCCTCCCGGCTTGCTGAAGTGATCTGGCTCTCACTGTTCAGCAGCGTGCCGTCCAGATCAATCGCAATCAAGCGGATGGGCATAAAAATGCTCGTAATAGGTGAAGACGCCCGAGCCTTTTAACAGGCAATAGCGTTAGCATTTGAGGCATTTCGGAAGATGAATGGGCAAGCACCTTTTTATTATAGCAGGGGGAAACACCTGTTTTGATGCACCGCGTCAGGGCGCCATCCCCAAACATCCCAGGCGGCGGTTTCCCTCTTTGATAAGGAGTGGATCAAAGGACGTCGGCTGGTGAGAACGCCGCCGATCCTCGAATGGTTTTGACTTTTTCAGCGGCTAAAGGATCACAACAACAGGAATCGCCACGATGACCGCTATGCAATCATCCGTTCTGAAAAACAAATCCCAGAATCACAATTCAGAAGTTTATGTCGCCACCCTGGATGTGGGCACCTCTTCGGTTCGGTCGCTCCTGTTTAATCAGCGGGCCGAGGAAATGGAGGGTTTTGGGATCCAGATTCCTTACGAAGTGAAAACCACTTCTGATGGGGGCGTTGAAGCGGATGCCGACCAACTGGCGGAACTGGTGGTGAAGAGCCTCTCGGTTCTTCATCAGCAAATCCAGGAACAACGGTTGAAGGTCTCCGCCGTTGCGTGCTGCACGTTCTGGCATAACGTCCTGGGGGTGGATGCGCAAGGCTCGCCCACGACGCCCGTTCTTCATCCTTTTGACACTCGCGCTGACCAGGCGGCGCGCAAGCTGGCCTCGCGGATTGACGGGCGCGCCCAACATGGGCGAACCGGTTGCGTGCTTCATCCCAGTTACCTGCCAGCCAAGCTGCTGTGGCTTGCAGAAATGAATTCCAGTGCGTTCAAGTCTTCCCGGTATTGGATGTCGTTCGGGGAATATCTCTTCCTGAAACTTTTTGGAAAGGCCGTGGCTTCCGTCTCCATGGTCTCAGGCTCCGGCCTCTGGAATCAGCATGAGAATCAATACGATTCTGAAATTCTCGGCGCGCTGCCGATCGATATCAGCCAGCTGAGTCCGGTTGAGGAAATGGACCAGCCACTCAGCGAGCTGCGCCCGGAGTATAAGTCTCAATGGCCAGCGTTTTCCGGCTTGCCATGGTTTCCGGCTCTTGGAGACGGAGCGTGCAACAATATCGGCAGCGATTGTTATTCTCCAGAGCGCTTCGCGCTGATGGTCGGCACCAGCGGAGCCATGCGGGCCGTCTACGAAACTTCCAAATTGGAGATCCCCTATGGTCTCTGGTGCTACCGTGTAGACCGCAAGCGCTACCTGTTCGGAGGAGCGCTCTCGAATGGAGGGGAGGTCTACGCCTGGATGAAACGCACTCTAGCTTTGCCCGCCGAGAAGAAAATCGAATCAGAACTCGCTGCCATGAAGCCAGGTTCCCACCGTCTGACCGTGCTTCCTTTTTTTGCCGGTGAACGTTCCACCCACTGGCGGGCGGATGCGCGGGCCGCCATCACTGGCCTTCATGCCAGCACTCACCCTCTCGAAATCCTGCGCGCGGCGCTTGAAGCCGTGGCTCTGCGATTTCGCGCGATTTATGATCTGATGGTCAAAAGCCTCGGAGTTCCCAGGGAAGTCATCGCCTCAGGTGGCGCTCTCCTTCGTTCTCCGGCATGGTCACAAATGATGGCAGATGCTCTGGGACGATCCGTGGTGGCTTACCTTGAAAAAGAAGCCACCAGCCGTGGCGCCGCCATGCTGGCGTTGGAGAGGCTCAATGTCATCTCAGACGTGAGCCACCTTCAAGGGCTCCGGGGAGACACTTTTAAGCCTGACCCTTCCCATGTCCCTGTCTATGAGGAAATGCTATACCGTCAGCAACAGCTCTACGTCAAACTTTTCGATGAGGAATAAGCTAAAAGGTGGATTGGCTGTTTGCAGTAAAAACCTCGGAGGACGTCTTTCTGTGACTTTCGCTCTCATTCCCAACGCAAAGCGCTGAATCTTAGAGTAAACGGTGCGCAGGAACTCTGCATTCACGGAATCACGCCGGTGAGCGTTTATCGCCCGGCTTGGGTCATTTCTCAGGAAGTATATATTCATGCATGAAACCGTTATGGAGGCTTATTGCATTGGAAGCTTTTATTGGCTCAGGGACTGACGATTTGTGATATAAGGTCAGGGCGGGAGTGAACATGATGAGAGGATCTGTTTTTCAAGAGCGGATGTTAGTGCGGTGTGACGGAAGCAGGTTCACCAATTCAAAGGGCTATCACGCGGAGCGCAGCGATGGGTTTCGGTATTCTTTCCGACAAAATACAGGGATTTTTTTACCTGGTGGCGTCTGCCGTGAGCCAACTCTAAGGGCTCAGCATCAGAATGACGAGCAAAGAAATCAGCCTAATATTACAAACTTCAGTGATGCCACATCTTTCGGTCACGCCACGCTTAAGTTAATGTGCTTTTTAATCGCAGTTCTTGCCTTCATATCTCTGCCCGCGGCTGGATGGGAGCGCGAGCCGCTTGCTGATTTTCATCAGCGTCGGGAAAAACTGGTGAGCGAGATCGGAGACGGTGTTATCGTTCTTTTCGGCTATGACGAAGATCACGTAGCAGCTTCGGTCACCACATTTCATCAGAATGAGAATTTTTACTATCTCACAGGCTGGAATCAACCTTCGGCGAAGATGCTTCTGGTTCCGTCGACCAACTCCTCGAGGCAAATTGCCGAAGAGATTCTTTTTCTTCCTCCGCGCAACCCCCAACAGGAGCGCTGGACGGGGCCTAAACTGGGTCCTGACGATCCGGATGCCTCTGCCCTTACCGGGTTTCCCACCGTCATGAGCTCCGCCCGTTTCCACTCCGAACTCGAGAAAGCCCTGAAGCATTTTCACAAAATTTATACGGAGCTGTCGCCACAGCCCGAGAGCGGCGAGGATTGCTTCCAAAAGCGTGAAGTTGAGACTTTGCGAAGACTTGCACCTTCCGCCACGCTGGCGGATTTGCGCCCTTTCGTGACGCGCATGCGCATGGTGAAAACACCGGGCGAAATTGCGCTCATTCGGAAGGCTGTCAGCGCGTCCGTCGCCGGGCAACTCGCCGCGATCAAGGCGGTCCATCCGGGGGTATGGGAGTACCAGGTTGCCGCACTCGTCAAATATGAGTTTGAAAATATGGGATGCGAATGGCCCTCGTACCCTCCCATTATCGGTTCGGGATTTTACTCAACCGTCCTGCACTATGACGCCGATTCAAGACAAATGCAGGAAGGAGATATGGTGGTGATGGATGCAGCGGGTTCTTACAGTGGCTATGCCAGCGATATAACGCGAACGTTGCCTGTGGATAGTCGTTTCACGCCGCGCCAGAGAGAGATCTATGAAATTGTGCTGGGCGCTCAAGAAGCTGCCATCGCCGCCGCGAAACCAGGAGTTTACCTTGACCGCCAGCACAAGAACAGCCTCTATACGCTCGCCTATAATTATCTCAATTCTCATGGCGTTGATCGCCACGGACATCGCCTGGGACAGTACTTTATCCATGGACTGGGGCACTCCGTGGGTCTCAACGTGCATGACCCCGCGGATTATAATCTTCCCCTTGAGCCGGGCATGGTAATTACCATTGAGCCTGGCCTCTATATTCCCGACGAAAAGATCGGCGTGCGGATCGAGGATATGCTTCTGATCACCCAGAATGGTGCTGAGGTGCTGACACAGGGACTTCCGAAGAACCCGGATGAAATCGAAAGGATGATGAAGAAGCGGTGAACGCTGAGCTGAGTCAAATGGAATTCAACAGCGCCGTGGGACGCCATCCGTTGTCAGGATTTCGTGGATAGGTTCAGAAAAGACTCCCCACAACAAGGCGCTGCCGCGAGCAAGGCCAGATTTCAAATTCCAGATTTCAGAGAATAACCCCCCACGGCAAAACGGTCCAATCCCTTCATGCCTTCATCATTGCATCGTCCCAAGCTTGGCCAACACTTTCTGCGCGATCCGCGTTATGTTCGTAAGATAGTCGAGGCGCTTTCATTTCAGCCGGAGGATTTAGTGATAGAAGTTGGGCCAGGACGCGGCGAAATCACGCGTCTTCTGGCGGCGCGAGTTCATGCATTGACAGCCATTGAAATCGATCCGTCCCTGGTGGCGCACCTCAGTCGAGAATTTCAAGGCAATCCAAGGGTTGAGATTATCCAGAAAGATATTCTAAAAACAGATCTCGGAGAAGTCTGTAAACGTCACAAGAAAAGACAATGCTACGTGTTTGGCAACCTCCCCTATTACATTACCTCTCCTATCCTTCATCACCTCTTTGCGGCGCGTGTCCACATTCGACATATGACAGTGCTGGTGCAGCGCGAAGTCGCGGAGCGGATCGCGGCCCAGCCGGGCTCCCGCAGCTATGGTTACTTAAGCATTCTCGCTCAGTGTTTTTCGCAGCCCCGAATAGTTTTTGAAATTCCGCCGGCCGCGTTTGCGCCACCGCCTAAGGTTCATTCAGCCCTTCTTGACTGCAGGATGGTCTCCCGATTTCCGCAATGGGATGACCCGTCCTATACTGCTTTCCTGAGTTTTACCCGGATCTGCTTTGCACAAAAGCGTAAAAATTTATTGAATAACCTTCTGGCTGTTTATCCACAGCGGCAGGCACGACAAGCCCTTGAAGAATCAGAGTTGAAATCGAATATCCGCGCTGAGCAGCTTACTCTGGAGCAATTGGCTCATCTCTTTGAGCGGTTCCGTCTTGATCATTTGTAATCTTCGGCAAGGCGGGCAGTTATGGTGCGAAAGGGGGGACTCGAACCCCCACCCCTTGCGGGACCAGATCCTAAGTCTGGCGCGTCTGCCAATTCCGCCACTTTCGCGTGGGTCTATTATATAGAGAGTCCGCTTCGGGATGTAGTTCCCGCCGCTGTGACGCCCAATGTCGGGGCGGCTCCCTTCTGCTGTAAACCGACGGAGGTATCTGACCCGGCACCTCATTCTCCGGGGAAACGCACGGCTGCAACGGCGCCCGACGTACGGAGCATCATGCGGAAAGTTTCCACGGAGCGCGGTAGTCGCGCGTTAGATACTGTCGGGCTTCAGAATTCCCGCCTTCCTTCAGTTCCTGTTTTTCCACATCCCACTCAAGTCGTTGTCCGCTGCGATAAGCCACGTTGCCCAGCAGGCAGACGCTTGTGGAACGATGACCGATTTCAATATCGCTGATGGGACGCTGACGCGACTTAACGCAATCACAGAAATTGCGGCAGTGGTCGAAGTGGGCGTCATTCACCCGTTCCATCTTCATCGAAGGTGAACGATCAACCTCCCGCTTGCCCTGGCGTCGCTTTTCTGGAATGACCTCAAAACCCGAGCGGTCGATGAAAAGTGTGGCGTCGGTTCCATGAAATTCCATGCCGTAGCCTTTGTCATACATCGAATTCCCGTTATCCCAGCGGTTTTCATAGACGGCCACAAAGTGCGGGTATTGATAGGTTACCTGCAACGTGTCAGGGGTTTCGGCATTGTCCTGGATATAGAATTTGCCGCCCAAGGCTGTGATCACGTCAGGACCCTCCACCTGCATCGCCCATTGCACAATATCCATCAGGTGGACGCCCCAATCGGTCATGAAGCCACCCGCATAATCCCAGAAGTAACGAAAAGTTGACCAGCGGTCAGGCCCTACACCGAAACGGTTGTAGTTGTAAGGCACTTTGGGCGCGGGTCCCAGCCAGAAGTCCCAGTCAAGTCCCGCAGGAGGATTGGAATCCGGCGGGTTGCCGATGCCCTGGGGATAGTCATTCCCATAATTCCAGGTGCGGACGAAACTGACCTTACCGATGAACCCTTGCTGGATCAGGCGGACAGCTTCCTGAAAATGCTTTCCAGAACGCTGCTGAGTTCCCACCTGGACGACGCGGTTATACTTTCTTGCCGCTTCCACCATTACTTTGCCTTCATCGATGGTGCGGCAGATAGGCTTTTCCACGTAGACATCCTTTCCGGCTTTACAGGCTTCCACCGTCACCAGCGCGTGCCAGTGATCCGGTGTACCGACCACGACCGCATCAATATCCTTGCGATCCAGAATCTGTCGGAAATCCTTGTAGGCTTGGGCTTTGTTCTGGGTTGCGTTCAAACCCTCCTGCAGATTGGGTTCATAGACATCGCAGACGGCGGCAATCTCCACATCTGGCTGGCGCGCGAGGTCCATTAAATCATCCCGACCCTGGCGGCCCGTGCCGATCACGCCCACAATAATGCGATCGTTGGCGCCTAAAATTTTCCGGGAGGCGCCTGAAAGCGCCATCCCCACGCTCACGGTCCCAAGACTCGCGCGCTTGATAAAATCTCGTCGATTCAATTCATTACTCATCAGTAAATCCTCTCCTTTAATCGATTGCCCGGCGAAGGCACCTATTAATATTTCCATAAATACTCAGGCGAAGTTATTAAATCACATCGGGAGCAAAATACAAGAATCCTCAAAATATTTAGAAAACACTAAGACGGCTTTCCCAATCGCTACGAACAAAACCTCATGGACCTCCGCAACAATTTTTCTCCTCGGGTGTTCAGAAGAATGAACAGGTTGAAGTAACAGTTCCAACATCAAGGAGATCATGCCATGACTCGAAATTCAGTTCGATTTTTTGTGGGTTCGCTCATCGCCGCAGCGCTTTTGATTCCGCTGGTAGGACCAGGAAAAGCTCAGGCGCAAGACCGCACGCCCGTTTTGAATCAACGGCAAAGAAACCAACAACGCCGCATTCGCCAGGGCATCAAAAGCGGCGAGCTTACGCGCGGTGAAGCACGTCGGCTGGAGGCGCGCGAGGGAAGACTGGAGGCCAACAAGCTTGAGGACAAAGCCAAAGGCCCCCTGACTCCAAAGGAGCGAGCACAACTGCAACGCCAGGCAAATCGAGACAGCCGGGCGATTTACCGCCTGAAGCACAACAATAAGGTGCGGTAGCGGCAGCATCATGTCGGCCGTAGGAAGCGGTGGGGCGCAAGATTATCAGTCTTGCGCCTCTTCCAGATGATGGCGGGATAAATGATCACCGTGCTTCGCCTTCCCAGCGGAATTGAATATCCTGCTCCAAGCCCAGGTGAGCCAGAACTCTGCAACAGAACTGGGTCACAAGATCGTCAATTGTTTGGGGATGATGATAGAAAGATGGAATGATGGGGAAAATTTCGGCTCCAGCCTCGTGCGCTGCCAGCATATTTTTCAGATGGATGCGGCTGAAGGGGGCGTCACGGACGGCAAGAATCAATTTGCGGCCCTCCTTCAAGCAAACGTCCGCTGCCCGCTCGATGAGTGTGGAAGAAATACCATGCGCAATCTGCGCAAGGCAGCCTGTGCTGCACGGAATCACCACCATGCCGTCGGTGTGATAAGAACCGCTGGCAATCGAGGCGCCAATATCCGAATCCAGCAGATAAATCGTCTTGCGCGTGCGCTGGCCGAGCAGTTCCGAGGCGACCTCCGAACTCTTGGAAACATCGAGACCTAACTCTTCCCTTAATACCTTCAGCCCGCTCCCGGAAATCACCAGGTGGATTCGCCCCACCCGCTCGTCTGCTTCAAGCATCTGAAACATCCGCCGCGCGACAATAGCGCCGCTTGCGCCCGTAATGCCGATCACGAGGCTTTTCGGAGAATTCTCTGCGGTTCGAGAAGTGTGTGGCATTCAGAGGGATGGTAAACGCCGGCGAACTTGAAGTCAATGACTCGCTAGAGCGTGAAACTAGCTTAGCCATGTCATCGTCGACAGAATCTGGGTGTTCGAATCCAGACAGAAGTTAAAGGCTCTCAGACCGCTACAGCACCGTCATTATAGAATGCGGTTTATGACCCGCTGGCGGCAGGGCAGCCTACAAGGGTCAAGCGTCGGGCCCAATGTTTCTGCCACATAATCAAGGGTCCCGATGCCCGTTTTTTCTGCGCCGAACAACGGTTGGGATGTAACTTCAATGGGCTCCACCGCAGAACTGGCGGTAGACCTCACTCCGACCGCTTGCAATTGAAGGAAGACCGGCATCGTGCGGCCACATTTTCGCTCTCTTCTTTATCATTGGGACAGCGTCTACCCCCATCTCGACGTAGAGCCCAATCTTAATATTGTTTAGCGCACACCGTATTTTTGGTAAACCTCGCGAAGCGTCTTTCGCGCCAGCAGCTCCTTGCGGGACATATTTTCTTTGCTGACCTTCTCGCGCGCCAGGCACAGCATGTCCTCCTCAACTTCGGCGGGTACGACCACAATGCCGTCAAAATCTGCAAAGATCAGATTTCGAGGCATGACGAGCACCTCGCCGCAGCGGACGGGCACGTCGTAAGCCATCACCCGCCCGCGCCCCTTGGAATCAAACGGCCGGATGCCAGCATGGTAAACCGGAAAACCGAGTTCGATGATCTTGATGCAGTCGCGGATCTGGCTATCACACACACAGCCGACCGCTCCGTTCAGCTTGGCCACGATTGACATCAGCTCTCCCCACGGCGCATTGGTGCCGGCCGTATCCGTGGAGTGCACGACGACGTCCCCGGGCTTAAGAGAATCCATCACTTCGATTTCCAGGCCGTAGGGATCTGCCTCGTCGACGTAATCGGTTTCCATCCACCGGATGGTCCGAGCCCGGCCCACAAAACCACAATTCCATCGATCCGGCAGAAGCGGGCGGAGCCGTTGATGCATGGCCTGATGGCGATACCCGAGCGAGTCCAGCACGTCGCACACGGCTGCGACATAAAGGTTCTCGCGCATAAAGCGGAAAATTTCATCGTCGTTCTCAAACATAATCATCCGTCCTATTGCACCCGGAACTTCTCCAAAGTCGTTTCGTCAACTTCAACCCCTAGGCCCGGCTCCTGGGGCACCTCAACATGACCGTCCTTGAGCCGAAGGGGATTCCGGCACAAAGCCCTGCTCAGAGGGCCCCGGGTGACGTTGAATTCAACCAACACTGAGCGTTGCATGAAGGCACACAAGTGGAGGGAGGCCGCGGTGAGAAGATCGGAAGTCCATGCGTGGGAGACGCATAGCCGGTTGTAGAGCTCCGTCATATGGACGACCTTCCGCGCCACGGTGAGCCCCCCGCACCGGGAGATGTCGGGCTGCACCACATCGACTTTGCCGCGCTCAATGAGTGTGCGAAAGCCCCATTCGGTCGATTCCTGCTCGCCACAGGCAATCAAAGTATCCACCGCCGCCACGAGCTGCGCATATCCGTCGTAGTCCTCCGGGTGCAGCAACTCTTCCACAAAAAGGGGACGATAAGGTTCAAGGCGGCGGACCAATGCGATGGCTTCCTTGGGGGTTCGGCGGACGTACCAGCCCGCATCAACCAGCAAATCACATTTATCCCCGAGCCCCCGCCGCGCGGCCTCAACTAGGAGAACATCCCGCCCTGGATCTTCGCCAAAAACGCCCCAGCCAAACTTCACCGCCGTAAAGCCCTGTTCGATGTATCGTCGGCATGCTTCTTCCATTGCCGAGGGCTCGGGCCGAAAGAGGGTGCTGGCGTATGCTCGGACTTTATCTCGGTGACCGCCCCCCAGGAGCTTATAGAGGGGTTTCCGGACGGCTTTCCCTATGATGTCCCACAACGCGATGTCGATGCCCGAAATCACCTGGATCGCCGCGCCGCGTCGGCCATAATAAACAGAGGCCATGTACATCTTCTGCCACAGCCGTTCGACTTCAAAAGGGTCTTCCCCGATCAGTACGTGCTTCAAACCCTGGAAGCCTGGCACGGCACCCCCAGAAGGCGCTTCCACGATTGCCCGCGCCACGTGCGGCTGGGTTTCAATGTCCGCGTAACCGGTAATTCCGGCGTCGGTCGTCACCTTGACGACGGCAAGATACTTTATGCCATAAGCCTCCTCAGAGCCCTTCGGAGCGCCGTAGCTCCCGGGGGCCTCAAGCACCATGATTTCCACGTTGCTAATTTTCACGCTTCACTCCGGCACTCACTGCAGCCCCAGGTACTCCAAGGCCGGGCTGTGGATCAGCGCGTCAATCTCCGAGATCTCAAGCCGCGGGAGGTTCGTGCCTTCAACCATTCGATTGAAGTTGCGCAGCGCATCCATCGTGGCGTCTGGAGTCGTGAAGGGGTAATCCGACCCAAAAAGCAGCTTGTTCAACACGCCATATTCCTTCGCAAGAATCAAAGCTTGGTAGAACTGCCACGGCCGATAATGGAGCGCGGAAATATCGGAATAAAAGTTCGGCTGTTTTCGGATCAGCACCAGTGTGTCCTCGATCCAAGGATGTCCGAGGTGCGCGATGATCATCCGCAGCTCAGGAAACTCCAGCGCAACGTCCTCAAGCAGGATCGGGAGAGAGTATTTGAGCGGTGCTACTCTGGGGAATGTTGTACCTTGATGAATCATGATAGGGAGCTTGCGCTCCTGACAGAATTCATAGATCTCCATCATCCTCTTGTCCGTAGGATGAATGTTCTGATAGATCGGTCCGAGCTTGAGGCCCTTCAACCTCAGTCTGTCAAAGGCATCTTCGAGCGTTTGCCGCACGGGATCGCGCCGCGGATCGACACTTGCGAACCCAATCACCTTTTCGGGATGTCGATTCGCGTAGTCGGCAATGTATTCGTTGGGGGTGACGAAGCCGGAATGGAACGCCCGCATCCCGAAAACAATAACCCGGTCCACATTCTGCATGGCGGCCCAATGTCTTTCAGGCGGAACATGCAAGTCCAGTGGCTTGCCGCGTGACCGGGCATTCGCTTCCCGGACGAACTCTTCCGAAAGATGGCCCGGATACTCCATGACGTGGCTATGGCAATCAACGATCATTCACAACTCCGCTTCCTGGGCAATCACATAGAGCGTCGAGCCCTTCTTGGCCACCGCGGCGAAGTGCATCGCGGCGAGAATGCCGGAGCGATGCGCGCGCATTTCCACCGGCTCCGACGTAAAATCCGAGAAATCATGCAGGCGGCCTAGAAGTTCGCCCTGACCCACCTCGGCTCCCGGCTCGGTGAGCGGCTCCCAAATGCCATCTCTGGGGCAGGGGATGTAGTCCGCCAAGTCCTCTGCTTTTATGAAGCGGGGCCTCGCCGTTCGCTCCGGATCGATCCGGATCCGTTCCCCCGGCAACATGCGATAGTGCCGCAACACGTTCTTGACGCCTTCGTACGCATGCGTTACACCCTTGTGGCTGACAGCTTCCGCATGACCAAACTCACCTCCGATCGCGATCTTGCCCTCCGCTTCCGCCTCGCTCGTCAAAAGCCCAGAGGCCATCTGGTTCGAGTAGATGAAGACAAACGGGGTATCAAAGAGGCAGGCCACTTCCGCCATCTCCGCACGCTGGGTGGGGTCCGCAATTGGGTGGAACGAAGTGCAAAGGGGGAAGATGGCCTCGTGGCCGCCGGAATGGATGTCCAGCACCACGCCCACTCTAGGGAAGATGCTTGTTTTGACGAAATGGGCGATGCGGTAAGAAACAGTGCCTCGAGCATCTCCTGGAAACGCACGGTTCATGTTCACGCCATCGAGAGGCGAAACCCTCTGATTGGCGGTGCAGGCGCTTTCACTCAACTGCGGAATCAAAATCACTCGCCCATCCATTTCGGCTGGATCAAGATCGCGGCTGAGGTGCTTCACCGCCACCTGCCCTTCCCATTCGTTCCCGTGCGTGCCGCCGAAGACGGCCACACCCGGCAGCCTCCTCCCCTCACCGGGATTTCGTAGGCCGTTGATCACTGTTAAGGGAACGAGCGAAAATCCCCAGCTCGAATCCAGGTGAAAGGCGACATGATAGTGATATTTCCCTGGCCGCTCGAAGTCAATCTCCGTCGGATTGTAAACGGTGGTTGTCATCCTCCTGCCGACCTATCGTACTGTCCAGCCGCCGTCGACCACCAGGCTTGTTCCCGTAACAAACGAGGACTCATTGCACGCCAGAAACAAGGCGGCGTAGGCCACGTCCCGGGGCTTTCCCTTTCTTCCCAGGACGGTCATCTTCAGTTGATATTCGTCGAGGGGTTCGCCGGGCCGCGGAGAGATACTCGTCTGGATCGGTCCCGGGCAAATAGCATTGACGCGAATATGGTGACGCCCGTAATCGATGGCCAGCGACTTGGTCAACTGGAGCAGACCGCCCTTCGCCGAGCAATAAGCGGCGTGGCCCGCAAACCCCACCATGCCGCCTACCGAGCTGATATTCACAATCGAGCCTGCCCCAACCCGAATCATCTCCGGAATCGCGTACTTTGAGCATAGGAAAGCGCCCTTCAAGGTAACATTGATCGAGCGATCCCACTCTGCTTCGGAGGTTTCCAGCACCGGCTTCGTATCCTTCATGTGAGCCGCGTTGTTGACCAGGATATCAATCCGGCCAAAGTGGGCCATCGTCGCCCGGATCATCGCCTGGACGTCGTTAGCATTGGAGATGTCCGTATAGCAAAAGATGGCCCGGCCACCTTGACTACAAATAACCTCGGCGGTATGCCTCGCGCCTTCGGCGTCGATATCTGCCACCGTGATTGCCGCACCTTCTTCCGAAAAGAGTTGGACAATCGCGCACCCGATCCCCACTTCGGACGCAGCTCCGGTCACAATCGCTACTCGATCGCGTAGTCTTTCCATAGGTGCCGGCTACGGTGATTCAGTGAGCTCGACCTCGTAGATTTGGTACGGCAGCAACGCGAACCGCACTGGATGACTTGCCAGATCTAAAACCAAGCCATTGCGAATCTGCTCAAGATTATTAACCGCAACCGCAGGGTTCAGTCGAACCAAGCTCACGTATCCTTGTCTCTCGGAGGGAAAGGCAACCGTGACCTGGTATGTTTTCCCCGGCCCATCAAGGGGAAAATTCCACACGAGGAGAGTCACCCAGGGGCCGCGCCGCGCGGCAATCGCACTCACATCAGGGTTTGTGCCTGTCGTCATCAGCCGCTGTCCCCGGATGAGGCCGAGAAGCTGGAAGGCGTAATAGGCTGGCCGGACACGGTCTTGATTATCGTAGAGCCCGTCGTACTGTGGCATAACGTTCCACCAGTGCGCCATAAAGAGGGTTCCGTGCGGCGACATGAAGGGCAAAAACTGCTTGGGATCAACGAAGTAATCGCGAATATGGTAGTAGGCCGACCGGCTCAACCCTTCACGATCGAAACCCAGTGTCGTTTCCAGAATGAAAGCGGGCTGGAAATACGGGTTCAGGACGGGGTCGCGCAGAGACATATTCCACTCGTCGAGAATCGTTTCGACATGAGCGAGGCGGGGGTATTTTGCCAGCTTCGCTTTCATAGCCTCGATGCTGCTCCACAGATTCCTGGGGTCGTTGGTATACATATGCCAGGAGAGGAAGTCGAGCGGCGCCTCACCGCGGTTGCAGAAATCTAGCAACGCGTCGGCAATTGGGCTGCGGTAATTCGCCAAAGCCGGCCCACCAACTTTGGCTTCCGAATCGGCACGGCGAATGGCGGCTACCGTGTGCCGGTAATAGGTGACGTAGTTCTGTGGCGTGAACTTGTAGGGGCACCCGCCAGGCTCGCCGATGTCCCCCTCGTTACTGACTTCCCAGTACTTGATCCCGAATTCCCGCTCCTGATTACAGTGCTTGACGAGCTGGTAGATCAGTTCTTCCCATTCCCGCCAGCTCGTGGGTTCCACGATCCGGTCGTCAATCTTGGGATACAGCACCTTGGGCTTGAAACAAAGGTTCATGATCGGCTTGGCCCCGGTCGCCAAAATCGCTTCAATCGCCTTGTCGAGGGTTTCCCAATGATACTTCCCATGCACCGGATACAGATCAAAGTAAGACTGCACAAACAGACGGATGGTTTGCGGATGAAGCTGTGCGATCTGGCCGACGCGATCGCTGAACATCGGCCGGTCACTCAAGCCTCCCTGTCCCAGAGCATAGCGGGTAAGGTCGATTGCTCCAACGGGTTGAGAAGTGTTAACGCGAAGGTTCACCTGGGACGTGCCTTCGGAGGCCAGCCCGGAAGTGAAGCCGAGTCCCAGAAACGCCAGGAGGACCGTATACCTGATTGTAGTTCTCATCGTTTAGAAGTACAGTTTCAGCGCGAACTGGATCTCACGCGGATTATCACTGGTGCTCAAGACCCTTCCGGCTGCCGACGACTGAATGTTGGTCACCGGGTTCGAGAAGGAGGGGGTGTTCGTGAAGTTGAAGAACTCGGCACGAAACTCCAGGCGCGTTCCCTCACGCAGCCTTCCAAGGCTGAAGTCCTTAAAAAGACCAAAGTCCCAATCCGTAAGCCCCGGACCGTTCAGGATGTTGACGCCTGAATTCCCAAACGTAAACGGCGCAGGCACAGCAAAGGCAGCCACATTGAACCAATCCTGGATGGTGGGGTTCGGCAAGGCCCCGTTTCCGATTCGGTTGGGTCTCATACTGGTTCCGGTATTGGCAGGGTCGGTGCCGATTGTCGGGGTGAATGGAAAGCCGGATTGGGCCGTGACGATGTTCGTTATCCTCCACCCACCCAGTGCCTGCCCCACAATGTCCGTCCGGTTCTTCAAAAATGGCAGGCTGTAGACCGCCCCTAATGTGAACCGATTCGTAAGATTCAGCGTATCGAGACCACGCTCGCAAACGAACTGGCATGCGGGGTTCTGCACGTCGGAGTATTCGACCTCGCTGGTTCCCTGCGGCTGGTAGTCGAGACCCTTTGACCAGGTGTAAGTGGCGAGAAGATTTAGTCCCTTCCACCCCCGAAGCTCGGCCTTGGTTTGCAAGGCGTGGTAGACGTTGTTATCTGCATTGATGATGTATGTTCCAGGGCCCCAGGCGGGATAAGGCCGCCGCGCCTGAATGGCACCAGGTCCGGGGCTCGGCACGTTCAAAAGATAGGAGAACGGAAGGTCAGTGCCTTTGCTGCCCACGTAACCGGCCTCGACAGAAACAACCTTCGCAAGCACCTTCTGCAACGTCACATTCCATTGCTGGAAGTAGGGGAAGGGGCGATTGGGATCAACCTGGAAGTAATTGAGTGGGCCCAACGTATATTGTTGGCTCGTGATGGGCGGGAAAAGATTGGCGATGGTGAAGGCTGGAACGGGCGTGGTGTTGAACTGCGCCAGCGCATCTGCAATAAACGGCGGATTCACGATGCCCTCACTAACATCGCGGTTCCCTTCTTCCTCCGAGTGCACCAAAGCATAGCCCAGGCGCCACACAAAACCGCGGCCGGCGTCCCAGGCAAGTCCCAGGCGCGGGTCGAAGTAATCGTAGTTCATGTATCTCAAGCTCGGCGGAAGCCCTACCTTGGACGAGGGCACGATCTGATTAGAGAAAAGGGGAAGCAGAATCGCCGTCACCTGCTGGGCATTGGTGTTAATCGCGCCGGAAGGCGTGCTGGCCACGACAATCTGATTGGCTCCGGGGTTTACGGAAGCCATCTGATTATGCAGCGCCGTGATCGGGTGGAGCAAAGGATACCGCAAGCCCAGATTCAGGCTTAGGCGTGGGGTGGCTTTCCAGTTGTCTTGCACGTACAACGCCTGGTCGCGTGAGAAATTTCCGAACAAATTCCGAGGGAAGTCGCGGGAACCACTAAGCGGAAGCCCGAGGAGGAAATCCGCAAAACTATTGCCCGTATAGGTGCCCGTGAAAGAGAAATTTCCCCGGCTGAAAGCGGCGTTGAAACTGTCCAATGCAAACCATCGGGCATCAAACCCGGCTTCAATCGTGTGGTTTCCCCGGACGGTCGTCAAGTTGTCGCCCAGCACCCATTGGTTTTCCCGAATCCGGATAGGTCGAAAGGGGTTACCGTTGATCCCAGTAAAGCCGGCGATGTTCAGCCCCGGAAAGCCAGGGAACTCTGCGCTGGTCTGATCGAAACCGCCAATGCCCGCTTCCACCGTATAGTTGGTCCCATTGCCCTGTTCGGTGCCGGGATAGACGATCCGATTATACCCAAAGGTGAATTGGTTCACCGTGGCCGGACCAAAACTGTGCTCCCACCCCAAGCCGGCGCGCTGGCTACGGACTTCCGTCGTGAGGCCGCCGTTTTGTGGGAAAGCACCGGGCGCGACGTCGGACTCTCTCTGGAACGAATAGCTGGCTTTGAGCGAATCGACCGACCGCAACTGGTAATCCGTCCTGACGTCAAATTGATTGGTGCTATTGCTATCGGTAGGACTTTGGACGTAAGTTCCTTCTGGAGTATTAGGCAAAGGAATAAATTTCAGAAAGAACGTCGTTTGGGGCGAGAACATGTCCGAAGGTATCTGGTTGTTCGAAAAAGGCTGTCCGGAGAACGGGTTCATGAGGGGCTTCATCCCCGAAAAATCGCCCTGGCGCATTGCAGAAGTGGGCACCACGGAATTAAACGTCTCACCGCGGTTGATGCGCGTGCCCTGGTAGTCGCCAAAAAAGAAGGCTCGATTCCTTTTGATGGGACCGCCCAGGGTGAAGCCAAATTGATTTTGCCGAAGCGGAGGTCTTGAGAGGGCAAAGAAGTTGCGTGCGTCGAGAGCATCGTTCCGGAGAAACTCGTAGGCATCACCATGCACTTGGTTGGTGCCCGACTTCAGCTCGACGTTCACCACCGCTCCACCCAGCCCATACTTGGCGTCGAGCGTGTTGGTCTGCACCTTAAATTCTTGAATGGCATCGGGCGGCGGCAGCAGGGTGACGCCGCTGAAGGTCTGGTCCGTGGAATTGATACCATCGATCGAGTAGATGGTGTTCGACGCGCGCATTCCGTTAATCCTGAGCGTGTTGTTCGCTAAAAAGAAACCGCCTCCACTGGCAAGGGCTCCTGGCGTAAGCGTGGCCAACTGCAGAAAGTTTCGTCCATTCAGCGGAAGGTCCACAACCTCGGTAGAGCCAATCACCTGACCAATGGCTGCGTTCTGGGTTTGCAGCAACGGCGTCGAAGCGCTCACCGTCACGTTCTGGGTGACGTGGCCGACCGTCAAGGTGAAATCCACCCGGGCAATCTGGGCGATATCAAGGCGAATGGGCGAGCGAACAATCGTGTTGAACCCGGTCTTTGCGACGCTCACCGAGTAGCTTCCCGGATTGAGTTGCGGTATCGTGAAATTGCCGGCCGCGTTCGTCATTGTATGGTTTTCGATACCCGTAGCCAGATTTTTAGCCGTGACCGTAGCCTGCGGAACACTCGCACCGCTCGAATCGGTCACCAAGCCGGTGATCTGCGCCGTCTGCCCCGACAAATTGGAAGAAATGGCGCAAAAGAGCAAGGCAATGCTCATCAAAAAGTACAGTGGGTTGCGTCTCATACCGCAGCCTCCGTCGGAGAATTTACTTGTCACCCATTTATGGCCTGCCGTGCGGGCTGGCCGTAAGACACATCATAGGCGGCGCGCGCGCCGGATCAAGAGGAATTGGATGATCGTCCAATAGGTTGATCTGAATTGTGCCCCAGTCTTTTCGTCGTGTTGACTGGAACGGCCCAGGGTTAATCCCTGCTTCCCCCGTGGCGTGTAGGACCAGTGAGGAACCCGGATTTACCCTGCGTGCAGGAGAAGATGGAACATGCCGACCCCTGAGGCAATAAAGGTTCCCGCACTCGAACGCGCCCTGGCGGCGCTCGAAATCCTTTCCGAGTCCAAGCACGGTTTTTCGATTTCTGAGATGGCACGCCGCTTGGGCGTGCCGAAGAGCTCGATCCACTTGATTCTCACCACCCTCGAGCGTCACGGTTACCTGCTGAAAAACCCGCAGTCGCGGAGGTATTCCGTGGGGCTTAAGTTGGTGGGGCTGGCTCGCATGGCCCTCGATGGCCTTCAACTGCGCCAGCAAGCTATTCCCTTCCTCCTCTCGCTCGCGGCCAAAACAGGCCTTACCGTGCATATGGGCGTCCTCGAAGGCGGCGAGGCAGTCCTCATCGAGCGCATCGAATCCCCTGGACTCGTGAAGCTGAACACCTGGGTGGGACAGCGGATGCACGTCAATTGCACCGCTCTTGGCAAAGCGCTCATCGCTTTCCTTCCGGAAGAGGAATTCAAGCGCACCATCCAGCCCCGGCGACTGATCAAGCACAACCAAAATACCATCAGCTCGATGGCGAAGTTGCGGGAAGAGCTAAATCGGGTGCGCCTG
>Ga0070734_10000666_pt1 | contig 64672 bp, 61 predicted proteins | sample Coa_R1_8_FD_66444 | JGI IMG/M metagenome (GOLD analysis project Ga0070734, IMG submission 66444) | Surface soil microbial communities from Centralia Pennsylvania, which are recovering from an underground coalmine fire - Coalmine... | ecosystem: Environmental > Terrestrial > Soil > Unclassified ...
TGGGCGACCGTGTGCGGCGCTGGATCACGCACAACGAGCCGCTCATCACGGTCGTCTACGGGCACGTGCTCGGCGTGCTCGCCCCGGGCATCCAGGACCTGGCCGTGGCCGGCCGCGTGCTCCACCACGTGCTCCTCTCCCACGGGCTCGCGGTGCAGGCCTTCCGCGCGAGCGGGCGCCCGGGCGAGATCGGCATCGCCAACGCCGACCGCAGCCTCGAGCCCGCCGACGGCCGTCCCGAGACCGCCGCCGCCACCGAGCGCGCCCGCGACCTCGAGCTGCGCGCCTACCACGACCCGCTCTTCGACCGCGGCTACCCGGCGTCGGTGCTCGCCCACTTCGCCGCCCACGGCGCGCCGCTGCCGATCCGCGACGGCGACCTCCCGACGATCGCCGCGCCGATCGACTTCGTCGGGGCGAACGTCTACACGCGCGCGCGCATCGTCGCCGATCCCGGCGGCGCGACGGGCTGGACCGAGGCCCCGCCCGCGCGGCCGCTCACCGACATCGGCTGGGAGCAGGCGCCCGACGCGCTCGGCGACGTCGTGCGGTTCCTCGACGCCGAGTACGGCCGGCCGCCCATCTGGGTGACCGAGAACGGCGTCTGCGACAACACGCCGCCCGTGGATGGCGTCGTCGACGATCGGCTCCGCGTCGACCTGCTGCGCGGCTTTCTCGCCGGCCTCGCGCGTGCGATCGCCGCCGGCGCGGACGTGCGCGCGTACTACGTCTGGTCGCTGCTCGACAACTTCGAGTGGGCCTACGGGACGAGCAAGCGCTTCGGGATCGTGTGGACGGACTTCACGACCCAGGCGCGGCTCCCGAAGGCGAGCGCGCGCTTCTACGCCGAGGTGATCCGCCGGGGCGGCGTCGAGGTCTGACGCCTCAGCCGAGCCGGTACAGCTCGGCGGCGTTGCCCGCGCAGATGCGCAGGCGCTCGTCCTCGGGCACGTCGCGGAACATCTGGTCGAGGGTCTTGCGCGTCTCCGGCCAGTCGCAGCCGTGGTGCGGGTAGTCCGACGACCACATGATGTTGCGCACGCCGAGCACGTGGCGGTTCGCGACCGCGTAGCGGTCGATCATGAAGGTCGAGCGCCAGTTGCGGCGGAAGTAGGTGCTCGGCGGATGCTGGAGCTTCACCGGCAGCCACCAGCGGTTGCGCCACCAGCGGTCGTCGAGCTGCTCGAGGATGTAGGGGACCCAGCCCGAGCCCGCCTCGACCTGCACCCAGGTGAGCCGCGGGAAGCGGTCGTGCACGCCCGAGCTGATGATCTCCGGGAGGTCGGTGATCATGCTCGCCGCGCCGACGTTGGCGAGCCCGGTGAGATCGTCGCCGCGCACGCCCTTCGGCTTGGGCTTCTGGATCTGCCGCATGACCCGCACGTGGAAGTGCACGGGCATCTCGAGCGCCTGCGCGGCATCCCAGAACGGATCGTCCTCGGGACGGATGGTCGGTCCCGCGCTCGGCATCGTGTTGAGCCACACCCCGCGCATGCCGAGCTTGATCCCGCGCTCCATCTCCGCGATGCAGGCGCGGACGTCGCCGAGCGCGGGAATGGCGGTGAGCCCGATCAGCCGCTCGGGCGCCTTCTGCACGAACTCCTCGGCGAGCCAGTCGTTGAAGGCGCGCACGCCGGCCAGGTGGAACTCCGGGTCGGGGTCGGAGAAGAAATGGCTCATCATGCGCGCCGAGCCGAAGAGCACCTCGGCGTCCACCCCGTCGGCGTCCATCTCCTCGAGCCGCGGTGCGGCGCGGAAGTTGCCCTGGTTGGCGGCGGCGAAGGTGACGCCGGTCCACCGGACCTCCTCGTGACGGCGGCCGGCCGAGGCGTAGATGCCGATCGGCGCCGGGGGGATGCCCGGCGCGAACTGCCAGGCCTCGCCGCCGTCGCCGTCGGGGACGACCTTCGGGCACTTGTCGTGGAACTTCTTCGGCATGTAGGTCGTCCAGAGGTGCGGCGGCTCGAGCACGTGCGAGTCCGCGGAGATCAGCCGGTAGTCGCGCGCCATGCCACAGCCAATACGAACAAACGTTCGTTCATTTCAAGGGGCGCCCCGGCGCGCCAATGGTTGACCCGGCGCGAGCGGGCCTGCTAACCGGCGGACGATGAGTGCCGAGCCGCGCCGCGCGCTGCCGCTCGCCGGCGTCCGCGTGATCGATCTGAGCCACCAGGCGGCGGGGCCGTGGTGCACGTCGCTGCTCGGCGACATGGGCGCGGACGTCGTCAAGGTCGAGAAGCCGGGGCGGGGCGACAGCATCCGCTATGCCGACCGCTCGGGCCGGCTGCCGCCGGAGATCGGCGGGCTCAACTTCCAGGGGCTCAACCGCAACAAGCGCGGGCTCACCGTCGACATCGGGCTGCCCGAGGGTGTGGCGCTGGTGCGCCGGCTCGTGGCGACTGCCGACGTGTTCGTCGAGAACTTCCGCCCGGGCGTCATGGACCGCCACGGGCTCGGGTGGCCGGACCTGCGCGCCGTGAACCCGCGCCTCGTCTACTGCTCGATCACCGCCTTCGGCCCGACCGGCCCGCTCGCGCAGAAGCCCGGCATGGACCTCATCATCCAGGCGACGGGCGGCCTCATGGGGCACACGGGCGAGATCGACGGGCCGCCGATCAAGTCCGCGCCGCCGGTGGCGGACATCACCACGGGAATCTACGCGGCCTTTGGGATCGCGAGCGCGCTCGTCGAGCGCGCGCGCTCGGGCCTCGGCCAGCGTGTCGAGGTCGCGATGCTCGACGCCGTGCTCTCGCTGTTCGCCGACAACGCCGCCAACGTGCTCACCGCCGGGACGCGCTTCGGCAAATTCGGCAGTGGGCATCCCGACCTCGTCCCCTACCAGGCGTTCCCCGCGCGCGACGGCTGGTTCGTCGTCGCCTGCCTCACCAACGCGTTCTTCAAGCGGCTCTGCGCCGCGCTCGGTCGCGAGGATCTGTTGAACGATCCGCGCTACGCGACCAACCCCGCGCGCGTCGAGCGCCGCGAGGAGGTGGTCGCGATCCTGAGCGCGATCTTCCGCGAGAACACGTGTGCGCACTGGATCGCGCTCTGCGAGGCGCACGACATCCCGGCCTGCCGGGTGAACACGCTCGACGACATCCTCGCTCACGAGCAGATCGCCGAGAACGCGCTGATCGTCGAGCGCGAGGACGCGATGCGCGGGCGCATCCGCATCCTCGGCCCGCCGGTGAAGATGTCCGCGCACGCGGTCGGCGTCGAGCGGCTGGCGCCGGCGATCGGCGAGCACACGGCAGCGGTGCTCCGCGAGTACGGGCTCGGCGACGGCGAGATCGCCGCGCTGCGCGCGGCGAAGGCGATCTGATCGGTGGACCTCGCGCGGCGGGCGGCGATCGCCGGGATCGGGGAGACCCGCTACGAGCGGCGCTCGACCCAGCCGCTCGGGACGCTCTGCCTCGCCGCCGCGCGCGCCGCGCTCGACGACGCCGGGCTCGACGCGCGCGCGGTCGACGGGATCATCGCGCCCGGCACCGGCTACCAGGAGCTGCACGAGCTGGCGCGCGAGCTCGGCGTCCGCGGGCAGTTCTTCAGCGCGGCGAGCTTCAGCGGCTCGCCCGCGGTCGTCTCGGCGCCGCTGCTGGCGGCGCTGGCGATCGAGGCCGGGCTCGCCACGGTCGTGCTCTGCGTGCGCGGGCTCGCCTGGGGGAGCGAGCGGCGCGGCAACGTCGGCCAGACGCACGCCGAGATGCCGAACAAGGCGAGCTTCGAGATCCCCTTCGGCTGGTACCCGCAGATCGTCCACTTCGCGGGCATGGCGCGCCGGCACATGGCGCTCTACGGCACCACCGAGGCGCAGCTCGGCGCGGTCGCCGTCACGATGCGCCGGCACGCGGCGCTCGGCGAGAACGCGGTGCTCGGCGACCGGCCGCTCACGCTCGCCGAATACCTCGCGAGCCCGTACCTGGCCGAGCCGTATCGCGCGGCCGACTGCTGCCTGGTCACCGACGGCGCGGGCGCCTTCGTGGTCACGTCGGCCGCGCGCGCGCGCGACTGCCGCCGGCCGCCGGTTACGGTCCTCGGGGTCGGCACGGGCGTGAGCGAGGACGGCGAGTACTCGAGCCTCCGCGCCGACTACCTCGCGACGCCCGCCGTGCACGCCGGGCCGCGAGCGTTCGCGATGGCGGGCCTCACGCCCGCCGACGTCGATTTCGTCGCGCTCTACGACAACTTCACCGCCCAGGTGCTGATCCAGCTCGAGGACCTGGGCTTCTGCGGCCGCGGCGAGGGCGGGCCCTTCGTCGAGGGCGGCAGGATCGCCGTCGGCGGCGCGCTGCCGGTCAATCCGAGCGGCGGCCAGCTCGCGCAGGCGTTCGTGCTCATGATGAACGGCGTGTGCGAGAGCGTGCGCCAGCTCCGCGGCGCGGCCGGCGGCCGCCAGGTCGACGGCGCCGAGGTGGGGCTCGTCGGCGGGTACTCGGGCGCGGAGTACGCCGTGCTGCTGCTCGGGCGAGGCGTGGGCTGATGGCCGAGGCGCGCGCACCCGCCGAGCGCCACCTCCCCGACGTCGACTGGCCGCCGGCGCGGCCGTTCTGGGAGGCGTGCCGCGCGGGCGAGCTGCGCATCCCGCGCTGCGCCGACTGCGGGCGCTGGGTGTGGTACCCGTCGGCGGCCTGCCCCGGGTGCGGCGGCGGGCGCCACCGCTGGACGCACGTGAGCGGGCGCGGCCGCGTGTTCACCTGGGTGACCGTGCACCGCGCCTTCCTGCCCGGCTACGAGGCCCGCGTGCCCTACGTGACGGCGCTGGTCGAGCTGGAGGAGGACCCGCGCGTGCGGCTGGCGACGTTCCTGCGCGACGTGCCGCCGGGCGGGCCGTCGCTCGGGCTGCCGGTGGAGGCTGTGTTCGAGCGCATCGACGAGCGGGTCACGCTGCCGGCCTTCCGGTGCGTGGCCGGGAGGTGAGCGGCATGGTGGACCTCGGCTCCCGCTATCTGCATGCGACCCAGTACGAGGGCGTGCTGCGCGTGGTGATCGACCGGCCGACGCGCCGCAACGCGCTCACGATCGAGATGTACCACGGGCTCAAGAAGGCGGCCGTGCTCGCCGAACGCGATCCGGCGATCGACGTGCTGGTCGTCACCGGGGCGGGCGAGTGGTTCTGCGTCGGCGGCGAGATGGGGGGGCGGCACGAGGGCGGGGCGGCGATCGACCGCGAGACCGATCGCTTCGACCTGCTGCCGTTCGTCGAGTTCGAGCGCTGCCCCAAGGTGGTGCTGATGGCGATCAACGGGGCGTGCCAGGGCGGCGGCCTCAACATGACGCTCACCAGCGACCTCGCGGTGGCGTCGAGCCGGGCGACGTTCCGCGCGCCGGAGCTGCTGCGCGGCGTGGCCGACTGCTTCCTCGGCGCGCGGCTCGCGAGCCGGGTGGGCATGGCGCGCGCCAAGGCCCTGCTGCTCACCGCCCGGATCGTCACGGCCGCCGAGGCGCTCGCCATGGGGCTCGTCACGAGCGTCGTGCCCCCCGACGACCTCGAGGCCGCGGTGACCGAGACCATCCACCAGGTGCGCCAGACGGCGCCCCGGGCGCGGGCCCGCATCAAGCAGGACTTGAACCGCCAACTGCCCTCGATCGATTTTCCGATGTTCGCCGAATCCCTGGCGTCCGACGAGGTGCGCGAAGGCTTCGAGGCCTTCATGCAGAAGCGCCTCCCGCGCTGGGCGCCCAAGCCCGAATGAGATTTCCCTTGACGAAACGAACGTTCGTTCGTTAGGAAGGCACGGTGGCAGGATGGCCGCTGCGAAATCCTCGGTCCGCCGCACGCCCGAGCCGGCATCCCCCACGCGCGAGCTCATCCTCGACGCGGCCGAGCGCCTGTTCGCCGCGCGCGGCGTCGACGGCATCGCCGTGCGCGACCTCGCGCGCGAGCTCGGCATCACGCCGTCGAGCCTCTACAACCACTTTCCGAGCAAGCAGGCGCTCTACGACGCGGTCATCGAGCGGGGCCTGAGCCCGATCGTCCAGGTGGTGGCGGAGGCATGGCAGCCGGGCGGCCTGAGCCCCGAGCGCGTCGGCGCCACGCTCGACGCGCTGCTCCCGCACCTCGCGCGGCACCCGCACGTCGCGCGGCTCCTCCAGCGCGCGCTCTTCGAGGAGGCCGGCAGCGTGCAGGCGCTGGTGGAGCCGGTGATCGACACGCTCTATCGCGAGGGGTCGGGCGTCGTGCGCAAGGCGGCCGGCCGCGCGGGGTGGACCGCCGCCGAGGTGCCGCACCTCACGATCGCGCTGTTCGGGATGATCTTCGGCTACTTCACCAACGCCGCCGCCCTCCGGCGCCTCGCGCGCTGGGGCGACGATCCGCTCTCGCCGCGTGCGCTCGCGGTGCAGCGGCGGTTCCTCGAGGAGGCCATCTTCCGGCTGCTCGGCCCGCGCGGCCGCGGCGCCGCGCGCAGGAGAAAGCAGCGACCATGAGCGAGCACGGCCGCATCACCGACGAGGGCATCGCCAAGATCCGCGCCCGCATCGGCCAGGGGTTCCCGGGGCGCCGGCCGTGGCGCACCGAGGCGACGCGCGACGCCATCTACCACCTGGCGCTCGCCATCGGCGACCTGAGCCCGCTCTACCTCGACGAGGAGTACGCGCGTAAGACGCGCTGGGGCACGCTCATCGCGCCGCCGATCATCGTCCAGAGCATGGACACGCTGCGCGCGGTCGGCTCGGCGGGGCTGCCCGAAGGGCTGCCGGGCGTGCACTCGATCTGGACGGGCTCGCGCTACGAGTGGGAGCGACCGGTGCGGCTCGGCGATCGCGTCGCGCACAAGTGCTATCTGAAGGAGGTCGTCGAGCGCCCGAGCACCTTCGGCGGGGGCCGCTCGCTCTACCAGACCTACGAGGCCGTGTACTGGAACCAGCGCGACGAGAAGATCGGGGTGCGCAACGACACCTGGATCCGCATCGAGCGCCAGAAGACGGCGGAGAAGAAGAAGTACGGCGACGTCGCGCTGGCGCAGTGGACGCCCGAGGACATCGCCCGCTTCATGGACGAGTACCGGCGCGAGCGGCGGACGGCGGAGCGATGGTGGGACGACGTGCGCGTGGGCGATCGGCTCGGGCCGCTCATCAAGGGTCCGCTCACGCCCACGGCGGAGATCGCCTTCGAGTCGTACTTCGGCATCTATCTCGTCGGCAACAAGGTCGCCGCGAACCTCTATGCCAAGCACCCCGCGCTGATGATCCCGAACGAGCAGGGCGTGCCCGAGCCGCCGCAGCGCGTGCACTGGGACAACGCCTTCACGCAGCGGCTTCTCGGGCTGCCCGGCGCGTACGACCTCGGCCCGGAGCGCTGCTCGTGGCTCATTCAGGTCGTGACCGACTGGATCGGCGACGACGGCTTCCTCGCGATGATCGACGTGCAGTACCGGAAGTTCAACTACATGGGCGACGTGAGCTGGTGCCGGGGCGAGGTGACCGACAAGTTCGAGCGCGACGGCAAGGCCTACGTCCGCTGCAAGATCGAGTGCGTCAACCATCGCGACGAGGTGACCGCCCTCGGCACCGCCGAGGCGGAGCTGCCGCGACGCTGACATGCGGCGTCGAACCATCCTGCTCTGTGCGCTCGTGCTCGCCGGTGCCGCCGCCGCGGCCGAGCTGCCGCCGATCGACCATCCGTGGCCGCCCGACCCCAAGCTCTACGATCCGCCGGGCACGGAGGTGGCGCCCGGGCTGCGGGTGGGGGACACGCTCGGCGCGTCGAACGCGGAGAAGGCAAAGGACCTGCTGCCGCCCGAGGTGCTCAAGCACTACCAGAACGACGAGTACCAGAACCCCGTGGCCTCCTGGCCACCCGCGATCATCCACTGGGACCGGTCGTTCGAGGACTCGACGCGCGAGAACGCCGGCCGCTACGAGCTCGACCCGGAGAGCGGCACGATCCTCGAGAAGAGCACGCACCAGCAGCCGGCGTACGTCTACGGGCTTCCCTTCCCGAAGATCGACCCGAGCGACCCGCAGGCCGGGCTCGAGGCCGAGTGGAACGCGATCCACGACTACTGGAACACGGGGAGCTACCACTATCTGGCGCTGCTGGTGTGGACCCGGCCGCACGGCGTCGACCGCGAGTCGATGCAAGACGTGAGCTTCGCGTATTACGAGAACCAAAATCCGAAGTACCGATTCCCGAACCCGGAGAACTTCTCCTGGCAGTCGCTGGCGGTGGCGACCACGCCCGCCGACCTCCAGGGCACGGCCGCGCTCACCTATCGCTTCCGGGATCCCAAGCGGCGCGACTCGGTGTGGACCTATGTGCCCGCGCTGCGCCGGGTGCGGGCGGTGAGCCCGTCGAACCGCTCGGACGGGTTCCTCGGCTCGGACCTGAGCCAGGACGACGGCAACTTCTTCGAGGGGAAGCCCGAGGACTTCGTGTGGACCACGGTCGGCGTGCGCGAGGGCTTCCGGCTCGCCGACGCCGACTCGATCAAGGGCGAGGGCGGGCCGCCGCAGTGGAGCGAGAGCGGCGGGTGGCGCGACATCTGGGCCAAGCACCGCCCGGCGGCCGGCTACCAGGTCCCCGGCTGGAAGGGGCTCGCGTGGGCGCCCGCGAACGCGGTGCTGACCAAAACCAAGTTCATGGTCGTCAACGCCGTCCCGCGGGACAAGTACTACCTGTATGGCCGGCTCGAGCTGTGGATCGACATGAACTCGTGGATCGGCGCGTGGAACCGGAAGTTCTCGTGGAAGGACGAGCTGCTGAACACCTACCAGGTCGAGGGCTACCTCAACACGCCCGCGCGGCGGGAGGGGAGTCCGGACGTCGAGTGGGTGTGGAGCTCACAGGAGGCGTGGCAGTGCGCGGAGGCGGTGAAGCTCGACCGCGCGACGCTCGCCGGCCTGCGCTCGGGCCCGGACTCGCTGTTCGACCGCCGGGTGCCGCTCCGGGTCGATCAGCTCTTCGACATCCAGACGCTCAACCGGTTCGGGAAGTAGGGACGTTCGTCGACGAGCCATCCCGGTCGAGGTGCGCGCCCGGCGGCTGTCCCAGGGGCGGCTCGCCCTGACCGTTCGGGCGTGCGGTTGACGGCGTTTTCATGCCGCAGTGCGCGATGGAGGGCCGCGCCTCGTCGTGCTAGACGGCAAGCCGCAAGACGCCGTCGTGGAGGTTGCGGATGGTGCCCGAGGCGGAAGATCGGGAGGCGCGTGAGGTCGAGGGCTGGGAGGACGAGCTGCACGAAGGGCTCGGATCGTCGGGGCTCACCGTGGCGTTCGTCGTCGGATCGGTGGTCGCGGTTCCGGTCACGGCCGGCTTCGTGGGGCTCGGCGTGCTCGGCCTGCTGGTGCGCTCCGTGCGCGACGCGGCGCGGGGAGTGAGCCGGCTCGTGCGCCGCCGACCGGAGGGCGCCGCGCCCGAGCCGGTGTCCGGCAAGATCGGCTGGGACCGCGCGGCCTGACGCAGCGCCCCCGGCGAGGGGGCTTCCCATCGCGCACGAACCGCTCTAAGCATCGCCGCAGGGAGGCGGATCGTGAAGGCAACCTCGCCGGAACAACTCTCCATCACCCCGGAGGCGCTCGCGGATGCGCCTCGTCGCGCCGCGGTCACGGCGCCCACGAGGCAACGGCGGGCCGAGCCGCTCGCGCCACGACCGTGTGGGCCGCTCGTGCTCCTCGTCGACGACGACCCGACCTTCCTCCACGCGCTCGCCGCGCTCGTCGCCGATCAGGGCTTCGCCGTCGAGACCGCCGTCACCTTGGCCGAGGCGCGCGCACGGATCGCGGAGCGCACCCCCGACTTGGCGCTCGTCGACCTGAGCCTCCCCGACGGCGACGGGCTCGAGCTGCTGGGCGACGCCGCCGGCGCGCCCGAGGTGGTGCTGCTCACGGGCAACGCGACGGTCGACTCCGCCGTGGAAGCGCTGCGGCGCGGGGCCGCGGACTACCTCACCAAGCCGATCGACGTCGCGCGGCTGCGCTCCGTCCTCGGCAACGTCGCCCGGCGGCTCGAGCTGCGCGAGGAGATCGACGCGCTGCGCGGCAAGCTGCGCGGCCTCGGGCACTTCGGGGAGCTGGTGGGGATGTCGCGCGCGATGCAGGCGGTCTACGACCTGATCGCGCGCGTCGCAGCCACCGACGCGACCGTCCTCGTGCAGGGCGAGAGCGGGACGGGCAAGGAGCTGGTGGCCGCGACCGTGCATCGGCTCAGCCGCCGGCGGAAACAACCCTTCGTCGCCGTCAACTGCGCGGCGGTGTCCCCGCAGCTCGTCGAGAGCGAGCTCTTCGGCCACGAGCGCGGCAGCTTCACGGGCGCCGAGCAGATGCACCGGGGCGTCTTCGAGCGCGCCACGGGGGGCACGCTGTTTCTCGACGAGGTCGCGGAGATGCCGCTCGAGCTGCAGGCGCGACTCCTGCGTGTCCTCGAGGCCGGGACGTTGGTACGGGTCGGCGGCGAACGCGAGGTGCCGATCCAGGTGCGCCTGATCGCCGCGACCAACCGCGATCCCGCGGCCGCGGTCGCCGACGGGAAGCTGCGCGAGGATCTGCTCTATCGGCTGAACGTGTTCCCCATCCGGGTGCCGCCGCTGCGTGAGCGCGGCGACGACGTCGTCCTGCTCGCCGAGCACTTCCTCGCGCGGCTCAACGAGGCCGGCGACACCGCCAAGCGCTTCACCCGTACCGCCCTCGACCGGCTCCGCGGCCACGCGTGGCCCGGCAACGTGCGCGAGCTGGCCAACGCCGTCCAGCGGGCCTACATCCTCGCCGACGAGGAGATCGGCATCGGCTGCCTGCCGCTCGCCGCCGACGGTGCCGGAGGCGTGGCCGCTGCGGACGGCTGCGCGCTCCAGGTCCGCGTCGGTGTGCCGCTGCGCGACGTCGAGCGGCGCGTGATCCTCGCCACCCTGGATACCTACGGCGGCGACAAGGAGCGCGCCGCGAGCGTCCTCGGCATCAGTCTCAAGACCCTCTACAACAAGCTCAACCGCTATCGCTCGTCCTGACCTGCGGCATCAGCGCGGCGCGGTCCCGAACCGCTGGTCGAACACCGCGCTCACCAGGCTCACGACGAGCAGCACCACCGCGATCACCGCGAACAGCCAGGCGATCTCGGTGGAGACGCCGACGGTCCCGCGGAGCCCGACGACGGCCGCGACGACGGCGACCGCCAGGAGCGCCAGGGCCCAGTCGATCGGCATGAGCGCGCTGGCAGCAACCATCGTGCCGTGCCGCGCCGCACCGGCGCTTGCACCGCCGCCGCGAATCGACCTCGGCGCTGGAAGGACCTACACGCGCTGTAATCCTTACACCATCGGGGAGGCAGCCCGCGCGCCACGGGCGCGTCGGGACGTCTGGCACGGAGGGTGCTCGACGAGGGCAGCACTCCACCCGCCGAGGCGCGCGCCGCCGAGCGGTCCCGAGGCGCGCGCCCAGCCGAAGGGAGGCCCCCATGAGGGACCGGGACTGGATGCTGAAGGACGAGAGGTTCGAGCGCCTGTTCGAGCCCGAGACCATGCTGCCCACGCAGTTCTTCGGCCGCGTGGTCCACCGGACGCGGGACAGCGGCGAGCGCCGTCTGATGGCGGCGATCTTGGAAGATGCCGTCCACACGATGATGGTCTACGATCGCGGCTACCGGCGCGGCCCGCGAGAGCTGCGAGAGGCCCGCCGCTGGATCGAAAGCCGCGACCGCCGCTGGATCTTCTCCTTCGAGCGGATCTGCGAAGCCTTGGACATCGACGCCACGTGCCTGCGGCGCGCGCTGCGCGCGCGGGCGTGGCGTCTCCCCCCGCGCGTCGCGGCGGAGGTGGGCCGCGCCGCCGCGGCCCTCGGGTGTGCCGATCAGGGCTTGGCCGTATAGCGCGCGACGCTCGCGATCACGGCGATGAGCTCGTCGGGCTCGACGGGCTTGACGACGTGCGCCTGGAAGCCCGAGGAGAGGAGACGAATGCGGTCCTCGACACCGGCGTACGCCGTGAGCGCGATGGCGGGAATGCGCGCGCGCTCCGTCCGTTGCGCGCGCAGCCGCCCGATCAGACTGTAGCCGTCCTCCTCGGGCATCCCGACGTCGCTCAGCAGGAGGTCGGGCGTCCAGTGTTCGAAGATGTCGCGCGCCTGCGCCGCCGACGTCGCCGCCCGCACCTCGGCGCCGCAGGTGGCGAGCAGCCGGCTCACGACCTCGGTCGTCTCGGCCTCGTCGTCGACGACCAGGATGCGCAGGCCGTCGAGGGCGGTAGGGACGCGGCCGTCGCCCGCGCGCGCCCCGGCTGCGCGCCGGCGCTGCGGATCGGCTCCTGCGGGCGCGACCACGAGGAGAGGAAGCTCGACCGTGAACACGGCACCGCGTCCCGGACCGTCGCTGTGGGCGCGCACCGCGCCGCCGTGCAGCTCGACCAGGTGGCGGACGATGGCGAGCCCGAGGCCGAGCCCCCCGCGGCGGCGGCCGGGGCGGGCGTCGGCCTGCTCGAAGCGGTCGAAGGCGCGCGCGAGGAACTCGGGGGCCATGCCCTCGCCCGTGTCGCGCACGGCGATCTCGACGTGCGAGTCGACCCGCCCGAGGGCGACCTGTACGCGCCCCCCCCGGGGCGTGAACTTGACGGCGTTCGACACCAGGTTCCAGACGATCTGCTGGAGGCGCTCGGGATCGCCCGACACGGCGGCCGCCTCGCCGTCGAGCGCGACCTCGACGTCGACGCCCTTGGCCTCGGCCGCCGGCCGCACGACGTCGACCGCGGCGTGGATCACGGGCGCGAGGCGGACGGGACGCGGCTCGATGCGCAGCTTCCCGGCGATGATGCGCGACATGTCGAGGAGGTCGTCGATCAGCTTGGCCAGGGTCTTGGCGCACTGCTCGATCACCGCCAGCGCGTGCCCGGCGTCCTCGCCGTCGAGCTTACCCTCGCGCAGCATGCGCGCCCAGAGGAGCACCGGGGAGAGCGGCGTGCGCAGCTCGTGCGAGACCGTGGCGAGGAACGCGTCCTTGGCGCGACTCGCCGCCTCGGCCTCCGCGCGCATCCGCTCGGCGGTGGCGAGCAGGCTCTCGCGCTCCGCCTCCGCCGCCTTGCGCTCGGTGATGTCGATGCACGAGCCGATGAAGCCGACGAACCGCCCGTCGCCGTCGAGGCGCGGGGTGCCGGTGTCGAGGAGCCAGCGGTAGGCGCCGTCGGCACGGCGCAGGCGGTACTCCGCGCGGAAGGGCCGGCGGGCGTCGAACGCCTCGCGGTAGGTGGTGAGGTAGCCGGGCAGGTCGTCGGGATGCACGCCGGCGGTCCAGCCGTCGCCCGCCTCCTCCGCGAACGAGCGGCCGGTGAAGGCGAGCCACGAGGCGTTGAGGTAGGTGCAACCCTTGTCGAGGCCGGCCATCCAGATCATCACCGGGGCCGCGTCGGCCATGCTCCGGAACCGCGCCTCGCTCTCCCGCAGCGCCTCCTCCGCGCGCCGCCGCTCGTCGACGTCGGCGATCGTCCCGATCCATTCGCGCACCGCGCCGTCGGGAGCGAGCACGGGGACGGCGCGCGAGACGGTGTGCCGGTGGCGGTGGGTCGCGGCCTGCCAAAGCCGCGCCTCGACCTCGTAGACGGCCCGCGCCGCGGTGGCGCGGATCACCTCCGCCTTCACGCGTGCCCGGTCGTCGGGGTGGAGGCTCGCAAGCCAGCCCCAGCCGCGGTGCTCCCGCCAGGGCTGGCCGGTATAGGCTTCCCAGGACGGCTGCGGGACGACGAAGGCGCCCGACGGATCGCTCGTCCACACCACCGACGACGTCGCCGCCACGAGCGAGCGGTAGCGCTCCTCGCTCTGCCCCTGGGCGGCGGCGGCGACCTCGGCGAACGCGCGCGCGGCCTGCTCGCGCGCGAGCAACCGCGTGCGCTCGACGTCCGCCCGATCCCGTGCGGCCACGAACCGGGTGAGCAGGTGGTACATGGCGGCGATCAGCAGGATCGCCAGCGCGGCGGCGACCGTGAAGGTCGTGGTAGCCGTCCGCGTCATCGCCGCCGCGGTCCGCGCCCGCTGTTGCAGCAGGCTGCGCTCGTTGCGCTGCATGCGCGCGGCGGTCTCGCGCACCGCGTCCATCGCGCGGCGATCGGCGTCGCTCGCCGCCAGGACGCGCGCGGCCTCGCGGCGCCCGTTCTTGACGAGACGGATCGCCCTGGGCAGCAGGCGCAGCCGTGCCCCCACGCGCGCGCCGAGCTGCTCCACCAGCCGCCGCTGGCGCGGGTTGTCGGCGGTGAGGTGTGCCAGGCGGTCGAGCTTCGCCCGCAGCGACGCCCGGGCCGCCAGATAGGGCTCGAGGTAGGTCCGGTCTCCGGTGAGGACGTACCCGCGCTCGCTGGTCTCGGCCTCCTGGATCGCCGACAGCAGCCCCGAGAGCTGCGCGAGCGCCTCGTGGGTGCGCACCACGCCACGGCTCGACAGGGCCATCTGCCGGGTGTTGCGGTACGACACCAGCGCGGTCCCGATGATCACGCCGAGCACGGCGGCGAACACGAGCCGTAGCGCGGGCGTGATCGGGAACCGTCGGCCGGCGGGACGCTCCACTGCAGCGGTTATCCTCGCGCTCCGCCCGCGGGGTCAACCGCTACGCGGCGGGGCTCCGCGTCACCATTCCAGGGGATGGGCCAGATCGAACGTGTGCGTGACCGCCACCAGCACCCCGCTCAGCCGGTCCTGACCGTTCGCCCGCAGGAGCGACGCCTGCACGCTGTCGTGCTGGCCGAGCACGAGCACCCCGCCGATGGCGACCGCGTTCTGCTGCCCGGAGATCCAGTCCCCGTAGAACACGACGCGGTCGCTCACCTCGACGTCGGTGCCCACGAGCGCCCGCCACGCATTGCCGGTGCGGAGGATGCCGGTGTGCACCCGGATGCCGCGCAGCTTGATGTTGCGGTGGTGGGCGCGGAATTTCTGGTACTGGAGCTGGTTGTAGTTGAGCGTCTTGCTCGCCACCAGGAAATAGCTCGGCGTGAACCCCGCGCCGAGCTGCATCGCGCCGACGGCGACGGCCGGGATCCGATAGTCCTCGTGCACGGGGCTCCACTTGAGGTTGAGTACGGGGCGGTAGTCGTGGGGTGGATCGGAGGGGGCCACGTCGAGCCCCGCCTCCAGGTTCCACGGGAGCCCGAATTCGCTCTGCGGCACGAGCTGCGGCTGGTGCAGGACGGAGGAGGGCCCGCTCACCTCGGTGTTGCCGTTCTGGAGCTGGAGGCTCAACTGGCCGGCGGGTACCAGGTCGGTGGTCGGGATCTGGTTGAGTCCGGTCGGCGCCGCGCCGGCCGCCGCGGGCAGCGAGGCGACGAGCAGCAGCAGGCGGCGCATCTCACTCGCCGTCCTCGTCGATCGTGCGCCGCGGCTCCAGCCGGAAGAAGTCCATCGTGCGGTCCAGCTCGCCGATGAGCCGCCGCACCTCGCCGGCGCCGGCCGGATCGCCGGCCTCGCTCAGCGCCGCGACGCGATCGACCAGGGCGTGCACCGTCGCGAGCGTCGTGGCGAGCTCGTCCACCAGGCGGTTGAGCGCCTCGCCGACCTCGTGGAACTCGTCGGTGCGGTGCAGCGCCACGCGCACGCCGAGCTCGCCGGCCGCCAGCGCGTCGAGCGCGCGATGGAGCGCGTGGACGGGACAAACGATCCGGCGCGTGAATCGCAACGCCGCGAGCGTGATCGCCGCCGCGAGCGCCAGGAGCAGCACGCCGGCGATCATCGTGCCCCGGCGCAGCAGCTCGCCCGTGCGGTGGATCGTCTTGTGCGCGCGAAAGAATTCCGTGCCGATGGCGCGATCGCCGACCCGGTACTGGACGGCGAGCGCGGCCAGACCGGCGAGCAGGAGGAGCCCGACGAGCGGGACCACCCAGCGTAGCTGGCGGCTGCGGTGGACGGGGTGACGGTGCAGCAGACCGAGACGTCCCATTCGCTCAACCTCCCCCGGGGGCCCTCATTGCAGCTCCGACAGCGCGTGACACGTGAGGCAGAGCGCGCCGCGCGAGTTGTCGATGCGCTCGAAGTAGCTGAAGGAATCCCGCTCGCCGTGGACGAAGTGGCAGGTGGCGCAGGTGATCAGTCCGTCGGCGGAGAGGGGCAACGCGTCGGGGACCGGCCTTTGCGGCCGGATCCCCGTTCCGTGCGACGGCCCCTCGTCGTCGTGGCAGCCGGTGCACCGGGCATCGAGGTCGGGCGCGACGAGGCCGCGCGCCCCGGCCGGGTCCTGCTCGAGCGCGCCTCGCCCCGCGGTGTGGCAGACGCCGCAGTCGGCGCCCGGCCGGTGCACGTTCTCGCGTCGCGACCCGCCCGCCGTCGCGACGGCGAGCGGCGCCGCGAGGAGCACCCCCCACCGCCACCGCATACGGGCGCCGCCATCATCCGGACCGCGCGGCGGCAGTCAATGGGACGCCGTCGACGCGGCGCTACGGGGTCACGGGCGATCGCAGGGCGGCGAGCTGGCGTGCCAGCTCGTCGAGGCGCGCGAGCACCGCCTCGTGACGGGCCGCCTCGGGCGTCGGTCGCTTCGCGACGAAGGAGATCGCGCCACCGGGCTCGAGGACCGCCCGCTCCACCTCGGCCATCGAGGCGAGCCCCTGCTTGCGCGCAGCCGCCTCCAGCTCGGGCAGCGTGATCAGCTCCTTCTCGAGCCGCTCCATGTGCACTTGGCCGTCGCTGACCAGCACGTCGGCCTCGCCTTCGACCAGGCGGTCGAGCTGCTCGTGCCCATAGAGGAACCGGACCACCGTGTAGTTGACGAGCAGCAGCGTCGCGGCGCCGACGAGGCCGCCGGTGACCGAGTTGTCGTCGCCGATGATCGCGTTCTGGACCGTGTTCGACAGCGTGAGGAGCACGACCAAATCGAACGGGTTGAGCTGCGCCAGCTCACGCTTGCCGGCGAGCCGCAGGCTGATTACCAGGAAGAGATACACCACGATCGGTCGCAGAACCTTCTCGGCCACCGGCAGGCCGAGGTGAAACATGTCCTTCCACATCATCGCTTCCATGAGCCCTCCAGGTCGATCGGCAGACGCGCCCGCATCAGGTGCGCGGCGCCTCCCGGCCGCAGACCGTCGCGGCGGTCGCGGAAGTAGCGCGCGAAGGCCTGGGCGGGCCCCAGGTCGTCGACGTCGGTGAAGCCGAGGCGGCCGAGCTCGCGGGCGAGCGCCGCGGGCGCGAAGAATGTCCGCCACGGCTCGCCGGCCTCGGCTGTCCGCCGGGCGAGCGCGTCCAGCGCGGCACGCTCGGCTGCGCCCAGGCTCGCCGGCTCGGCGACGTAGGAGAAGACGATCTCGCTGCCCGGCGCGAGCCCCGCCGCCCAGCTGAGCGTGTCGAGCACCGCGTCGCGCCCGAGGTAAACCGTGACCCCGAGCCAGGACACGAACGTCGGGAGCGCCGGATCGAAGCCGTTGCGCGCCAGCGCGGCGGCGGGCGGCTCGCGCTCCAGGTCGGCGGGCACGAAGGTGAGCGCGACGGGGAGCGCGATGCCAGCCGCGTGCAGGCGCTCGCGCTTGCGCGCCTGCGTGTCGGGGTGATCGACCTCGTAGACGCGAAGCGCGTCGGGTGTGCAGGGATTGCGGTACGCGAACGAGTCGAGGCCGGCGCCGAGGATCACGTACTGCCGTACGCCGCGGCCGACCGCTTCGAGGAGGCAGTCCTCGGCGAAGCGGCTGCGGAGCACGATCGCCGCGCGCAGCCGCCGGCGGACGGGCGACTCGAGCGCCTCGCGGTTGGCCTGCACCAGGGCCGCCGCGTCGGGGCCGAGAAGCGGCAGCACGACGGGGTCATCGAGGATGCGGGGCTCGTCGAAGAGCTGGTGCGCCGCCCGCAGCAAGGCGGCGCCTTCGGCGGTGGCGCTGGCGCGACCCGGCTGCACCGTCAGTCGAGCGCGACGGGATCCCCGACCGCGACCGGGCCGGCCGCGACGACCTGCCCGTACACGCCGACGTCGCCGCGCGCGTGCCGGACGATGGTGCGCAGGACGGCGGGGTCCTTGGCGAGATCCGCCTGCGGCAGGGTGGTCATCACGCAGCGGGGGGTTCCCATCTCCACGCGGACGGCCGCACCGCCGAGACGCAGCGTGCCGCCGTGCCAGGCGGCCTCGGCGAGGCCGTCGCCCTCCACGTCGACGAGCACGTTCGGGCGGAAGCGGCGCACGTCGAAACGTGAGCTCGGCGCCTGCTTCGCGAGCGCGCGCAGCGTGGCGGTGGTGAGCACGTGCACCGGCAGCGCATCGAAGTACGTCCCGGGGATCGACGTGTACTCGAACAGCTCGGCGGGGAAGACGCCGAGCTCGGGCAGCGGCTCGTCGGGGAGGCGGCCGAAGAGCTGTCGCAGCTCGCGCTCGAGATCGGGGTCGTCCGGGGCCGCCCGCCGGTAGTGCTCGCGGTCGGTCGGCGGACGCAGGGGCCAGAGGCTCACGCGGCGGCCGAGCAGGGCGCCGAGCCGCGCGGCCGCCTCCGGCCGGTCCGTCGGCACCCGCGCGCCGTCGGGGAACGTGACCTCGGCCGCCGGCACGCGCTCCTCCACGGGCTCCTCGAGGTAGCGCGCCTGGCAGAGGAGCAGCGACGGCAGCCTTTTCGCGCCGCGGATCTCGCCCGCGACCTCGTCGCGCACCGCCCAGCCGCGGTCTCCCGGAAGCCCGCGCTCGCCCAGGTGTGCGCGGGCGAGCCGCTCGCCCGCCATGGACTTGACCGGATAGCGCCAGATCTCGACCACCGTGCCGACGCACGCCATGGCGCGCTTCTAGCCGGCGGGATGTGCGGCGGCAACGGGGCCCGCATTGAGCGCCGGCGGATTTGCCGGCATCCTGCCGGCGATGGTGAAGCTCGGGCTGCTGCTCCGCAGCATGGGGCCGCAGGCGACGCGCGACACGCTGGTCGCCTGCGCGCGCGCGGCCGAGGCAGCGGGCCTCGACGACCTCTGGGTGCCGGACCACTTGGCGATCCCGCTCGACGAGGCCGAGGGCTCTGGCGGACGCTATCTGGATCAGCTCGCGACGCTCGCCTTCCTCGCCGGCCTCACCACGCGCATCGGGCTCGGAGCCGGCGCGCTCGTGCTGCCGTACCGTCCCGCCCTGCCGACGGCCAAGTGGATCGCGAGCATCCAGGAGCTGTCGGGCGGGCGCCTGCTGCTCGGCGTCGGCGTCGGCTGGATGCGCGCCGAGTTCCGCGCGCTCGGCGTGCCCTGGGAGCGCCGCGGCGCGCTCGCCGACGCGACGCTCGCGTTCCTCGCGCGCTGCTTCGCGGCCGACGAGGTGGAGGCGAACGGCCAGCGCTTCCTCTTCCTGCCGCGGCCGCCGCGTCCGCCGGTCTTCGTCGGCGGAAGCGCGCCGCACGCGCTCCGCCGCGCCGTGCGCTACGGCGACGGCTGGATGCCGATGGTGCGCGACCCGGCGGCGCTCAAAGAGCCGGTGGCCGAGCTGCGGGCGCGGGCGGCCGCGGCCGGGAAGCCCTCGCCGGAGGTGGTGGTGCTGACGACGCTTCCCCTCGACGACCGCGCCGCGGCCGCCGACCGCGTGCGGGCCTTCGCCGCGGCGGGCGCGACGCGGCTCCTGCATGCCTGGCGCTATCCGGATGCCGCCGCGTTCGCGCGCGCGGCCGAGGCGCTGGTCGGGGTCCGGGCGTCGCCGTAGGCCCTCGTCGCCCGGGAGGATCGATCGCCACGACCCAGTGGAGCTTCAGATCGGAGGCGGTGAGCGCGTCGCCCACGACGAAGCCGGTGCGCCCGTTGGCGACGAGGAGCTTCTCGCTTTCGCGCGTCGGATCCCACAAACACCTGGACTCAGCGCGCGGGCGCGCAGGAGGTATTTTCGTGAAGCAGTGGCGGCTGGGTGGCCCGAGCGGTAGACGGCGGGCATCCGCGGCGACCCCGCGTCCCAGGGCTACACCTGCAACAAGGCGCTGCGCCTCGACCACTACCAGCACGGACCCGATCGCGTGCGCCGTCCGCCGCGGCGGTTCGCCGACGGGACCGACTACCCGTTGAGCCTTCTAACGATCGGGCGCTCAGCCGCCGGCGAAGCCGGTCTGCTGCAGCGCCGTGTTGGGCGGTTCATCTCCCCAGAACCACATCGATGCCGCTCATCACGAGCGCGAGCTTCTTGACGGGCAACTTCCCGACCCGCCCACTCAGGCATTGCCGGTCCAACGCGATGATCTGGGACGCGTTGGCGACGGAGTCTTTGGGAAGGCCCGTGAGCTTCGAAGGCAAGAGCACGTTACCGGGAGCCTCGGCCCAGGCGAGGTTGCTGGTCAACGGCACGCAGACGACCGTGCCGATCCTGCTGCGATTCAATGCGTCGCCCTGAACGACCACGACAGGCCGCCGAAACCCTGGACCGGAGCCGGTCGGTGCGGGCAGGTCTGCCCACCACGTCTCGCCCTGCGCGACCTCTACCACTCACTCCGCTCCAAGACGCGGCGCGCAGCGGCCGACACGAAGGGATCGGTCGGCTGCTTCAGCCGATCCACGACACCGTTCATCGCCTCCGTCACCTCGTCGGGTGCATGGCGGGCGAGATATTCCGACAATGCCTCCGCATACAGCTGACTGCGGGACTTCCTCGTTCGACGCGCTTGGCGCTCGGCCTCTCGAAAGATGGCATCCGGCAGGGATACGGCGGTCTTCATACCAATAGTATAACCCGCCGCCGGCGCTTCGCAAGCGACCCGCGAGTCGACGTGCGGGTTGCCGCCGGCTGAATCTGCCTAACGACACGGCGGCTGAGTGCCGCCGTCGTGCTCCCTCCGTTGCATGCGACCCGGCGGCGCAACGGCCCGGTACGGACCGCGGGCCACTCCAGCCGCGGGTTAGGCGGCGCGTCGGGGATTGACGACGAATTCCACATCGCAGTCGAGGAGATGGAGGAGGCTGACCATTTGGCCGAGATTTTTCCGCGTGTTGGCTGGATCGAGCAAGCGATACAACTGAGGGACCGACGTCCCTAGGCGCCGCGCGAGTTCGCGACGACTGAGTCCTGACTTACCAACCCGCCGTGCGGCTTCCACGGTGAGCTTGTGAATCAACAGTTCGGCGAGGTAACTGGGGTCCTCGTTGTACTCCAGGGCATGGTCGATGTGTACGGAACCCTCGTCACCGGATTCAAGGACATACGTCACGGCTTCGCGCGCGAGTTCCTTGTCGACATAGACGTCGCGAATCCGGTTCTTCGCGGTTGGGCGCGGGTGGAGCTTCGCGTACGGCACTGGAAAGACCTTGCCCGAGCGCACGGTCAGCTCAAGCTGCGCCTTTCGATTATTCGCAGTGGCTCGGCGGATCTTCATAACTCCCCTTCCTTCTCCAAGGCGGCGATGAGCTGGAGAACTCGTGCCGTCGCGGACCCCTTCATCGACACGCGATCATCGAGGTTCCACTTCACGAGCAACTTCCCATCCCGATAGACGTCAGCGCCTGGTTCTGCGTCGATGCGCTCACGCGGTGCGCCGTCGCCAGGTGCGACAGAAGCTCGCTCACCTCGGGGCCCCCGCTTCGTCAAGTCGAGTTGAGCCCCCCGGCGCCCCCCGCCCCCGAGAGCCGTTTCATGCGCGCGAGCAGCCCCTCGTCCTTGCGGCGCTCGGAAAGGATCTTGGTCATGTACGCGCGCTTGAAGCGCCGGCGCTCGACGGCCGTGGTGACGACCGTCGGCACGTAGGCCCAGCCCTCGTCCTGCTCGAACGGCTCGATCTCGCGATGGAGGCGGAAGAAGTACTCGCAGAGGTCGGGATCGACGCCGAGCCGCTCGAAGGCCGCGGCGAGCGGGTCGCGTCCCGGGCGCGTCTCGAGCAGCCCCTCGCCCGACACCCCGCCCTGGCCGAGGCCCATCGCGCCCTTGCCGAGCCGCTCGCGGAATCGGGTCGGCGGTCCCAGGTGAAACGCGGCGACCGCCTCCTCGGGCAGCCCGTGGACGAGGAACCAGGAAGTGACGTAGCGGCTGCCGATCGTCTCGGTGGGCGGCAGCCACGCGAGCATCTCGGCGCGGCCGATGCCGAATGCGCGCTCGGCGAAGTCGGCCCAGATCTCCATGTGGTTGCGGGTGAGGTAGCCGCCCGACTCGGTGGCGAAGGCCTGCGCGATGGCGCGCAGCGCCGGGCCGTCGTCGAGCCGCGAGAGCTGTCCCGCGATCGGGCGAGTTGCGTCGAGGTGGATGAAGTCGCGCACGAGCTCCTTCGCCGCCTCGAGCGAGGCGCGGCCGGAGACGAGCAGCCCGAAGGCCGTCTCCGCCGGCCGCGGGAGCGCGCAGCAGAACTCGCCCAGCTCCTCCTCGAGGTCGGCGTGCGTCTGCTCGGCATCCGGCGGGAAGCGGCGGCCGGGCGGCGGCCAGACGAAGTCCGGGAGCGGGTAGCGCCCGGTTGCGATCTCGCTCCAGGCCCGGCGCATGTTCTGGTAGAGCAGCAGCCAGTGGTGGAGCGCCGTACGCAGCCACGCCTGCACCGCCCCGTCGACCGCCAGCTCGCGCACGAGGTCCCACACGGGCTCGGTGACGAAGCCGCGGAAGTCCTCGTAGGCCCGCCAGTACGCGACCGCCTCGTCGTCGAGCCGCCAGGCGCGCTTCACGTACTCGGCCATGCCGCGCTGGCAGAGCCACGGCCGCTCGTCGCGCACGACGTCGAGCAGCGCACCTTCGCTGCCGAGCATGCCGGCGACGAACCCCTCCTCGAAGCTCGAGAACTGGAAGTGGAGGCGCGCGCAGGTGGCCTGCATGGTCTCGGGGCAGGCGAGATGCGCCTCGAGCTCGGCCTCGCCGATGCCGAAGGCGGCCGCGAACCGCAGGTAGAGCTCACGCGGCGGGCGGGTGAGCTGGTGGAAGCCGGTCTTGCGGTTGAGGATGGGGGAGAGGGCGATGAAGAGGCCGCGGCGGCGGCAGCGGGCGATCGTCGCGGCGGTGCCCTGCGCGTCGCGGCGGATGAACTGCCAGTAGTCCTTGATCCAGCGGCGCAGCCCGTCGGGGTCGGCGCGGCCGTAGCGCAGCGCTTCCGCCAGCCCGGGGTCGACGGCGTGCGCGCGCACGAGCGCCTTCAGCTCCTCGACGAACGCGTCCGGCGGCAGCGCCGGAGCGGGGCGCTCGAAGGCGTACAGCGAGACGAAGTCGCTCGCGTTCGGGGCGGGCGCGGCCATGCCCGTGCGCTAACACACGCTCCGCGGGCTTGCCAATCGCCGGCCGCTCGGCGTAGGCGAGGACGCTATGAGCACGCTGCGCGAGCTGGCCGCCAGGGTGTCCAACTGGGGGCGCTGGGGCGCCGACGACGAGCGCGGCACCGTGAACTTCATCACGCCCGACGTCGTGCGCCGGGCCGCGGCCTGCGTGCGCCGCGGGCAGGTCTTCAGTCTCGGCCTCCCGCTCGGCGCCGACGGCCCGCAGATCGGCACCGGCGGCCGCTTCAACCCGATCCACCTCATGAGCGCGATCGGCGGCGGCATCCCGCACGACCCCGAGGGCTTCCGCTACAACGACGACGTCGTCACGATGCCGCTCCAGTGCGCCACGCAGTGGGACGCGCTCGCGCACGTCTACTACGGCGGGCAGCTCTACAACGGCCATCCGGCGTCCACGGTCACGGCCGCCGGAGCGGCCCGGAACTCGATCGACAAGCTCGCCGCGGGGATCGTCTCCCGCGGCGTGCTGCTCGACGTCGCGCGCCTGCGCGGCGTGGCTCGGCTCGCTCCGGGCGACGCGATCGCGCCCGCCGACCTCGAGGCCGCCGAGCGCGCCGCGGGCGTGCGCGTCGGGCGCGGCGACGTGCTCCTCGTGCGGACGGGGCACCTCGCGGTGTTCACCGCCGACGGCGACCGCGAAGGGTTCGTGCGCCGCTCGCCGGGGCTCGGCGTCGCGTGCGTCGAATGGATGCACGCGCGCGAGATCGCGGCCGTCGCCACCGACACGTATGCGGTCGAGGTGATCCCGTTCGAGGATCCGAAGGTCCCGCTGCCGGTGCACCAGCTCGCGATCCGCGACATGGGGCTCACGCTGGGCGAGATGTTCGCGCTCGACGAGCTTGCCGCCGACTGTGCCGCCGACGGGATGTGGGAGTTCCTCTTCACGGCTCCTCCGCTCCGGGTGACCGGCGGCGTCGGCTCGCCGCTCAATCCGCTGGCCGTGAAATGACCCGATAGAGCACCACCTCCCGCTCGGGATCGGTGCCGAACACGCGCACCAGCGGCGCCGTCCCGTCCGCGAGCCAGCGCCACTCGGGCCGCGCGCGCCACTCGGGACGCACCGGGCCCACCGCGAGCACGGCGATGCCGCGGCCGCGCAGGCCGGCGACCCAGGCGACGGGGTCGGTTGCCGGCTCGCCGACGTAGACCACGGGGCGCCCGGGCCGGCTGCCCTGCAGGAGGTAGCTGCGGTGGCTCAGGAGGTAGCCGATGGTCTCGTCCCGCCCGACGTGCGCGTCGACGAAGGCGGTGAGCCCGCCCGAGGCCGCGACGCGCGCCCGGTCCCGATCCAGGCGCAGCCGGTGGCTCCCACCGAGCAGGAGGACGCCGAGGAGTGCGAGGGCGCTGCGCGGCGCGATCCGCAGCGCGCCCCAGGCCGGGAGCAGCGCGCCGGCGGCGGCGAGCAGCGGCCAGTTGGTGAGCCCAGCCAGCGCAAGGCCGCTGGCGCCGAGCGCGACGGCCCGGTCGTGTTGCGGCTCGACGGTGCTCGCGCCGAGGCCGGCCGCGACGGCGAGGGCGCCGAGCGCGGGGAGCGCGTAGCGCAGCCCCTGCGCGATCCACGGCGTGATGCGCCAGCCGTTTTGGCCGTCGTCGGCGCCGAAGGGCGTCATCCAGTAGAGCGCGGCCGTGGCGATCGCGAGCGTCGCTGCCGCACAGCGACTGCGCGGCGGCGGGGAGCCCGCGGGGCGCAGCAGGGCAGCACCGGCGAGCGCGAGCGCGAGGCCGCGCAGCCCGAGCTGGCCCCAGAGCGCGGTGCCGAGCACGCGCCAGTGCGCCCCCAGGGTCGGATCGAAGAGGTGCAGCAGCGTGGTCCGGCGAAGCTCCGTGAAGCTCCTCGGGCCCGGCAGCACGACGTGACCGGCCAGCGTCAGCTCCGCGGGTGCGAAGGGGTTGCCCGTCTCGAGCGCGTTGCGCACGTACCAGAACCCCCCGGCGAGTAGCGCGATCGCCGCCACGGCGACGTCGCCCGCGCCGCTGTCCCGCGGCCGGCGCGCGGCGCAGGCGAGCGCCGCGAGGACGAGGGCCGCGTAAGGTACGCCCGACGTCTTGACCCCGAGCATGAGCGCGGCGGCCGCGACCGCGAGCATTGGGCGTCCAGCGCCGGCCAGTGCCACCGCCGCCAGGAAGAAGGCGCCGAACGCCAGGTCCACGTGTAGGGTGTCGACGAGCCCGCGCACGAGCGGTGTGGTGGCGGCGAGGAGCGCCGCCGCGGCCGCCGGAGTCCGGCGGGCGCCGAGCGTGCGCGCGGTGCCGTGCACCGCGATCCCGAAGATGGTCCACGCGACCAGATTTGGGAGCGCAACGAGAAAGTCCTCGCCGAACGGCAGGACGAAGAGCGCCGCGAGCGCCTCCCAGCCGAAGGGATAGCGGCTGAGCGCGGGGAATTGTGCGAGTGGAACCAGACGTCGCGCGTGCAGGAACGCGGCGATCGCCGGCAGGTGATACGCGAGGGAGTCGTAGTCAACGATCGGCGTTGCGGCCAGCCGGACGAGGAGCGCGGCCGCGACGAGCCCGGCAACAGCGAGCAGGGGAGGCGCAAGGGCGTGTGGCCGAACTTCCTCGGGAAGGCGAGGCCGTCCGACCACCGCGAGCCCGGCGAGCACCAGGGCCCCCTCCGTGGCGAGCGCGGCCGGCCGCGTGAGCTCGCCGGCTGCGGCCAGCGCGATCGCGACCGCCGTCTCCAGCGCCGACCACGTGACGAGCAGGGCGAGCGCCGCCGTCCAGCCGCGGTCGCGACGAGCGAGGGCCGCGGCCCACGGCAGCGGTCCCGCGAGCACGAGGGCGCAGGCCGCCATCTCCACGACGTGGCCGCCGAAGCCCTCGAGCATCGGCGCGGCAGGGTAGCGCACCGGGGGTCCCCGTGCACAGGACGTGGCGCCGGTCGCCGCAGCCGTGGTAGCTGGCGCGGTGATGGAGGAGCGCTGGAGCCTCCCCTTTGCTCCGCCGCGTCCCGGCGGCCGGCCGGCGCTCACCGTGATCCGCCCCGGGCTGCTCGTCGGCCCGTATCCCGTCGCAGAAGACGCCGCCTGGCTCCGCGGGGAGCACGCCGTGAGCGCCGTCGTGTCGCTCCAGGACGACGCCGACCTCGCCAGCAAGGGGCTCGTGCTCGGCGATCTCACCGGGGCCTATGCGGCCGCCGGCATCGCGTTCCATCGTATCCCGATCCCCGACGGGGACGAGGCGTCCCTCGCCGCGCGGCTCGACGACGCCCTAGCGCTCCTCGACGCGCTACGACGCGCGGGCGGCCGCGTCTATCTCCACTGCAACGCCGGCTTCAACCGCGCGCCGACGGTCGCGATCGCCTACCTCCACGTGCACGAGGGCCTGCCGCTCGCCGCCGCCGCCGCGCTCGTCAAGCGCCTGCGGCCGTGCGTCCCCTATCTCCGGCTCCTCGAGTCCCGGTTCGCGGAGCGCGGGCGGCGATGAGCCCCCTCACGCGTTGGCCGGCGGGACCACGATCGCGAACCGGTCCTGCTTCCCGAAGGCCATCGCCTCCTGCTCGGTCGGGGTGAGCACGTCGAGGCGGAAGCCCTTGATCGCGCTCCCGCAGTCCTCGGCGCGGAACCAGCCGAGGTCCTCGATCCACACCCACGACCCGTAGGGGATCAGCTTCGGATCGACCGCGACGATGCGCGCGGCGGGGTCGGCCTTGGTGAGCGTGGCCGTGATCCCGTGGTTGAAGCGGCCGTACTTCGGGCTGCGCGGCAAGTACCTGGTCACCGTGAAGCGCCGGCCCCACGACTTGGTGCCGACCGACGGCGCCTGCTCGGTGGCGGCGAGGATGTCGGCGTGGCTGCGGGCGAGCGCCGTGAGCGCGATGGTGGCGCGCTCGGCTTCCGTGCGCGCGCGGCTCGCCTCGGCGCGCGCGCCCGCCAGCCGGCGGTCGAGAGCGGCGACGCGGAAGGCGGTGCCGGCCGCGACGGCGGCGGCCGTGACGCAGCCCGCGAGCGCGACCACAGCGCCGAGGGAGCGCCGGCGCGCCGCGCGGCGCAGGCGGGCGCCGTCCGCGCGCAGCGCATCCAGCTCGCGCGGGTCGATCACGATCGCATGTCCCCAGTCGGTGTCCATCACGCGCCAGCAGTCCGGTCCAAGAGGCGTGCCGCGACCCGCGCAGAGCGCATGCCGAGCGCCACGACGCGGCGTGCGCGGCCGGAAGCGCGCGGCCTTCCCCGCGGAGTCCCCCGCACGAGCGGTGGCGGCCGCCACGGCGTCCGCGGCCGGCGGTGTGCCGCAGCCGCGCACGAGCTGCGCCGCTGCAAGGCGCGGCTGCGACCTCCTGCGCGGCGGGCGCGTCTCAGCGGTCGAGGAGGTCGAGCCGCTCGGCGGCGGCGAAGTCGGCGCGCAGCGCCGCGTAGTCGGCGGCGGTGAAGGGGCGGAACGTCGTGTCGCCGCGCGCGCGCCAGAAGATCGGCGCGTCGGGAAGGCGGCTGCGGTCGAAGTGCAGGCGCTTCAAGTTGCGTACGAGAATCTTCGCGGTCTGCGTGTACTCGAACTCGTCGACGAGCCGCACGAAATCGGGGAACCATTTGCGGTCCATGCCGCCCGCCGCGACCAGCCGCTCGCAGAAGGCGAAGAACGCCTGCGGATCGAAGCGGGCCCCGGGGCGGAGCTTGAGCGCCGCCATGACCAGCTCGTCGGAGACCGCGCAGGGGACGCCGTAGGCGGCCGCGAGCACCACGTCGTCGTGCTCCTGGAGGAGGCGGGCCACCTGGAGCGCCGAGAAGTTCTCGCCGTCCTTGCGGATCCAGTCGTCCGTACGCCCGTCGAAGAAGAGAAAGCGCGTGCCGTCGCGCACGACGACGTGCCCGAGGTCGCCCGAGTGATAGACCCCGTCGCGGTACTTGGCCTGGTCGGCTGCGGCGTTGTCGAAGTAGCCCTGGAAGAGGCCCGTGTCCGCCGCCTCGCGGCAGATCTCGCCCACCGCCTCGGCGTAGTTGGTGATCTTGCCGTCGGGACCGAGCAGCGCCGGGGGACACTCCCGGCCGCGCTCGTCGAGCACCTTGACGGCCGGGTCGGTGATCGCGCCCACGCTGCCGCGCGGGTCGCCCTTGCGGCGAAACGTGCTGATCGCCGCCTCGGTGGAGCCGTAGAGCTCGAACATCTCCTCGAGGCCGAGCCAGCGCTCGAAGCGCTCGATGTCGGGGGCGGCGGCGCCGTTGCCGAGCGCGTAGCGCAGCCGATTGCGCGGGTGGCGGGCGACCTCGCGGAGGATGCGCTCCTCGTCGTCGCCGTACTCCCGGGCGATGGCCGTGAGGATGTAGTGCACGGGCTCGCCGACGTAGTTCCAGAACGTTACGCCGTGGCGCAGCACGTCGGGGACGAAGCTGCTGGCGCTGAACCGCTCGCGCAGCACGAGCCCGCCGCCGACGTGGAACGCGGGCTGGAAGCCGAGGAACATGGCGTTCGAGTGGAACAGCGGCATGCAGGCGTAGCCGACGTCGTCGGGGCCCAGCCCGAGGTTGCTCGAGACGAACATCCCGATGGCGAGGAGCTTCATGTGGTTGTTGTTGATGCCCTTCGGCAGCCCGGTCGTCCCCGAGGTGTAGATGACCATGAGCGGCGTGGTCGGCGTGACCGGGACTTGGGGAGGGTCGAGCGGCATCCCGACCGCGCCGATCTCGGCCTCGACCGCGGCGCTCAGCTCGGCGCCGAGCAGCTCGCCGCCGGGCTGGGTGCGGAGCACGAGCACGTTCTCCGCGGAAAGGAAGCGCAGCGCGCCCCGCACCTGCTCGATCTCGTGCTGGAGCCGCTGGTCGACGACCAGGAGGCGGGCGCGGGACTGGTTGAGCACGCCCGCGAGCGTCTCGCCCCGCAGCCCCGTGTTGACCCCGAAGAGGTTGAGCCCGGCATAGCCGCAGCCCCCGTAGAGCGCGAGCAGCTCCAGGTGGTTCTCGAGCAGCATCGCGACGTGGCCCGGGTGCGCGTCGTCGCTCCGCCCGAGCCGCCGCAGCAGGAAGTGGGCGAGCCGCACGCATTCGTCGCGGTAGCGGCGGTAGGTCCAGGCGCGATCATCCTGGCGAAGGAAGACGCGGTCGGCGATCTCGGGGTGGTGGGCGCGGGCCTCGATCTGCGCGCCGAGGGTGAAGGGCGCGTCGATGGACGGGACGGTGGGCATGCGGCGATCCTAGCAGCAATCAGGTCGGACGGAGCAAGGGGCACGCTCCGTGCTTCGTGTGCGCGCCGCCGGCGTGCTAGACGTGCGCCCGATGAGCGGAGGGCGGTCCCGGCGCGTCGCGACCGCGCTGCTGCTCGTGGCGGTGGTGACGCTGCCCTTCTTCTATCGGCTGGGCGCCTGGCCGCTGTTCGATCCGGACGAGGGGCGCAACGCCGAGGTCGCCCGCGAGATGGTGGCGTCCGGGCGCTGGGGCGTGCCACGCTTCGACGGCCAGCCCTACCTCGACAAGCCCGCGCTGTTCTTCTGGGCCGTGGCGACCGCGTTCCGCGTGGGTGGCGTCGGCGAGACGACGGCGCGCCTACCCTCCGCGCTGGCGGCCGTGGCGACCGTCGGGCTCACCTTCGCGATCGCGCACCTCCTCTTCGGCGCGCGGCGAGGCGTCCTTGCCGCGGGCATCGTCGCGACCTCGCCGCTGGTGCTCGTCTTCGCGCGCCTGGTCATCTTCGACATGCTGCTCACCGCGCTGGTGACGGCGGCCCTCTACTGCCTGCTTCGCGCGCGCCTGGGGGGGAGGCCCGCCCGCTGGCTGCCCGCCGCCGGGGCGGCGATGGGGCTCGCGACGCTCACGAAGGGACCGGTCGGGATCGCCGTGCCGCTGCTCGCCTGGATCGCGGGGCGAGGCGCGCTGCCCCCGCCGCCCCGGCCGGCGCGGTGGTCGCACGTCGGCGTTGCCGTGCTGCTGGCGGCGGGGGTGGTGGCGCCTTGGCTGGCGGTCGTCTCGCGGGCCGAGCCGGACTTCCTCCGCTACGCGCTCGTGGACGAGACGTTGCTGCGCATCACGTCGAGCGCTCGGTTCCACCGCGGCGGCCCGCCCTACTATTACCTCCAGACGCTCGCGTGGGCGCAGGGCGCGTGGATCGTGATGCTCCTCGCGGCCGCTCCCGGTCTCCTGCGGCGCTGGCGCGCGGGCGGCCGCGACGCGCCGGGAATCGCGTTCACCGTGCGCGCGGCGGCCGCCGTGCTCGTCTTCTTCACGCTCTCCGCCTCCAAGCGCCCGTACTACATCCTCCCGGTCGTCGTGCTCCTCGGGGTCCTCGGCGCGGCCGCCGTCGATGCCGAGGCGCCGCGGGCGACGGCGGCGTTGCGGGCGTTCGCGCGCTGGATGGTCGTCGCGGGCGTGGTGGCGCTCGTGGGAGCGCACCGGGGCTTTCACGTCCGCGGCGCGGAATTCTTCGTCCTCACTCCCGCCGTGGTGACGGCGGCCGGCGCGTTTCTCGTCGTCTGGGGGCTCGTGACCGCGGTCGGCGGACGCACGCCGCGCGCGGCGGTGGTCTGCTGCGCGCTGTTCGCGCCGGTGCTCGGGCTCGTGCTGCTCGATCCGCTGCGCGCCTACGCGGAGGCGCGCTCGCCCCGGGCGCTCGCGGCGCGCATCGGGCCGGACGCGGACGTGGTCTGCTTCGAGGCGTTCCGGCCGGGGCTGCCGTTCTACCTGGGCCGGCCGCTGCTCCTGCTGAGCGACACGGGGCGTGAGCTCACCAGCAACTACGTGATCGCGGCGCGCCGGCGCCTCGTCGGGCGCGGAGAGCTGGTCGCGTCGAGCGCGCTGCCGGCCGTGCTCGCCCGCCGTCCGCGGCCGTGGGTGCTGACGACGCCCTGGGACATGCGGCGTCTCGAGCGCCTGGCGGGCATGCGCCTCACGCCCCTCTACGCCGACCGCCGCAGCGTGCTCGTGTGCGTGGGCGAGTGCGGCGCGCCCCCCGCGGACGGGTGACTACGGCTCGACCAGCCCGAGCGCCAGAGCCCGGCGCAGCAGCGTGGTCGCGTTGTGCACGCCGAGCTTCGCCATGACGTTCTTGCGGTGCGTGTGCACGGTGCCCACGCGGAGCCCGAGGACCGCGGCGATCTCGCGATCCGTGCGCCCCTGGGCGATGTGGGCCAGCACCTCGTGCTCGCGCGGGGTGAGCAGCGGGAGATCGCCGGCGTCGTTCGGCGCCCGCCCCGGCTCGACGAGCAGGCGGGCGATCGTCGGGCAGACGTGGGTCTCGCCCGCGGCAGCCGCCGTGAGCGCGCTCACGAGGTCGGACGGCTCGCCCCGCGTCGACACACATCCCCGGGCGCCCAGGTGGAGCAGCGTGCGCACGAGCGCCGGAGCGTAGCGCCGCCGCAGCACCACGAGCGGCGGGGCGCCTCGCGTGTGGACGAAGCGCTCGACGACGGCGAAAGCGGTCGGCCCCGCCTCCAAGGTGACCAGCACCACCTGCGGCAGGGGGCGGATGCGCGAGCCGATCAGGCCGGACACGTCGTCGACCTTGGCGACCACGGCGACTTCCGGGTGCCCGCCCAGCAATGCCGCCAGGCTCTCGCGCTCGATCGGGTGGCGGTTGACGATCGCCACCGAGATCGGCCGGCCCGTCGCCGGCACGGTCCGTCGCACGCTCCGACACTACTCGGAGGCCCCGGGGGCGCGCAAGCTAGCGATCAGTCTCTACCCTATTTGGAGTAACTCAGCAGGCAATCATCTGTTCGGTGCGGGCTTGCTCCGCGCCGGCGGCTGGCAGAGCGCCCGCTCGACGGTCGCGGTCAGCCGCCGCGTGAGCGTCTCGCGGTCGGCCAGCATGCCGCCTTCCACCCATTCGGCGAGCAGCACCTGGTCGACGGCGGAGAAGAGCTTGGCGAGGTAGCTCGGCTCCTCGTCGACGAAGACGCCGGCCGCCACGCCGCGACGGAAGATCTCCGCCTGCAGCTCGTGGATGTCGCGCCAGTGCCGCACCTGCGTCTCGGTGCCCGCCGGGCTGAGCACCCAGGACGTCCCCGATCGCAGGTGCATGCGCAGGAAGTCGGGATGGGCGACGAAGTAGTCGACGTAGAGCGCGATCAGGGCCTGGAGCGCGTCGCGCGGGGCAAGGGGCCGGTGCGCCACCTCGGCGACGAGGTCTCGGAGCTCGCCGCCGCGCTCCTCGAGCAGAGCGCGATGGAGGTCCGCCTTGCCGGGGAAGATCGCGTAGATCGTGCCCATCGACAGGCCCGCGCGCGCGGAGATGTCCTGCACGCGCGCGGCCTCGAAGCCCCGTTCGGCGAACACCTGCTCGGCCGCCTGGAGCACGTGCTGGCGGTAGACGTCGGTGCGCGCCTTGCGCGCCTCCTCGCGGGGCGTGCGTGCCACCGATCTCGATTATCATTCGAAAAAACAGTTGACAAGTCGATTTTGCGAATGGTAGTTCGCACTTGCGAACGGCAGATCGCACCCGCCGTCCCCGGGGAGGACCGCATGGAGTTCGGCATCTTCTCGCAGATGCACGTGCCGCCCGACGACACGGAGCACGCGCGCTTCCTGCGCGAGCTCGAGGTATCGCTGGCGGTCGACGCGGCGGGCTTCAAGTACGACTGGGCGCCCGAGCACCACTTCTTGAAGACCTACTCGCACCAGCCGGCGCCCGAGATCTACCTCAGCTGGGTGGCGGCGCGCACCCGGCGCATCCACGTGGGCTTCGCCATCGTGAACGTCACCGCCGCGGTGAACCACCCGGTGCGCGTCGCCGAGCGGATCGCGACCATGGACCACCTCTCCGAGGGGCGCGTCGAGGTGGGCACGGGCCGGGGCTCCTCGACGGCGGAGTGGGCAGGCTTCGCGATCCCGTCGGCCGCCGAGACCAAGCCCATGTGGCGCGAGTCGATCGAGCAGCTCCCGCGCATGTGGCGCGACGAGCCGTACGAGTTCGAGGGCCGGTACTTCCGGACCCCGCGGCGCGACGTGCTGCCGAAGCCGTTCTCGAAGCCGCACCCGCCGCTCTGGGTCGCCTGCTCGAGCCCGCAGACGTTCGTCGAGGCCGGGGAGCTCGGGCTCGGCGCGCTCTGCTTCACCTTCGGCACCCCCGCCCAGATCGCCGAGCACGTCCGGAGCTACAAGGAGGCGATCAAGCGCTGCCAGCGACCGGTCGGCGCCTACGTCAACGACAACATCGCGGTCACCACCAACATGTTCTGCCTCCCCGACGGCGACCGCGCGCGGCACCTCTACTCGAAGGCGCGCGTCGAGCAGTTCACCGAGGTCTTCTTTCACTGGCTCGATTCGATCCCCCGGCCCGCCGGCTTCCCGAAGGAGGGGCCGATCCGGATGCCGCCGCCGACCGTCGAGGAGCTGAAGGCCGGTCTCGCCGTCGGCGGCCGCCAGGTGGGCGCGCCCGAGGAGATCGCCGAGGTGATCCGGATGTACGAGGCGATCGGCGTCGACCAGCTCATCTACGCGCCCTTGACCTTCGTGATGGACCAGAAGTACGTGCTCGAGTCGATCGAGACCTTCGGCGCGCGCGTGTTGCCGATGTTCGACCGCGACCCGATCCACTCCACCACCCGCCAGCGCGAGGCCGCCCTCGCGGCGCGCGCGGCCTAGACGAGGCCCGGGTGGGCGTCCCCGTCTTCGACCGCGTGCTGATCGGCGGAGCATGGGTGCCCGCCGCGGCGGGGACGTACGCGGTCGTCGACCCGGCCACCGAGGAGACGGTGGGCCAGGCGCCCGCGTGCTCGCCCGATCAGGTCCTGGCGGCCGCGGGCGCGGCGCGCGCGGCCTTCGAGCACGGCCCCTGGCCGCGCCTGGGTGCCGCCGAGCGCTCGGCGCTGCTCGCCGAGGCGGCGGCGCGCTTTCGCGCGCGCATGGACGAGCTGGTCGAGCTCACGATCGCCGAGACCGGCGCGCTGCGGGCCGTGGCGGTCGCGCAGCAGGTGGGCGCGGCCGGGGCCCGGCTCGCGCGCTACGCCGAGCTGGCGCTCGAGCCCGCCGAGCAGCCGCTGCCGCCGCGCGGGACCGTCGTGCGCGAGCCGATCGGCGTCGTCGCCTGCATCAGCCCGTTCAACTTCCCGATGACGAACTGCGCCGGGAAGATCGGCCCGGCGCTCGCCTGCGGCAACACGGTCGTGGTGAAGCCCGCGCCGGCCGATCCGCTCGGCGTGGCCGAGCTGTGCCGCATCGTCGCCGACGTGCTCCCCCCCGGAGTCGTCAACTTCGTGAACGGACCGGGGCCCGAGGTCGGCGAGGCGCTGGTGGCCGCGCCCGAGGTCGACATGATCGCCTTCACCGGCAGCACGGCCGTCGGCCGGGCGATCCAGGCGGCGGCGGCGGCGCGCCTCAAGCGGACGCTGCTCGAGCTCGGCGGCAAGTCGCCCAACGTCGTCTTCGCCGACGCCGACCTCGAGCGGGCGCTCGGGGGCGCGATGCAGACCTGGACCTTCCACGCGGGGCAGATCTGCATCACCGGCTCGCGGCTCCTCGTCGAGCGGTCGATCTACGACGCGTTCACGGCGCGGCTGGCGGCCGCCGGCCGCGCGCTGCGCATCGGCGACCCGCGCGACCCCCAGACGCAGGTGGGCCCGCTCATCTCCGCGGCCCAGCGCGAGCGCGTCGAGCGCTTCGTTGCCCGCGGGGTCGCCGAGGGGGCGACGCTCGCCTGCGGCGGTCGTCGCCCGCCGCTGCCGCGGGGCTTCTACCTCGAGCCGACGCTCTTCACGCAGGCGACCAACCGCATGAGCATCGCCAGGGAAGAGATCTTCGGTCCCGTGCTCACCGCGATCCCCTTCGGCGACGAGGCGGAGGCGATCGCGCTCGCCAACGACAGCGACTACGGGCTCTACGGCTACGTGTGGACGGGCGATGCGGCACGCGCCCGGCGGGTGGCGTCGGCGCTGCGCGCCGGCACGGTGCAGGTCAACGGCAGCCTGCCGAACCCCGAGGCGCCCTTCGGGGGCTACAAGCTGAGCGGCATCGGGCGTGACGGCGGCCGCTGGGGCCTCGCGGCCTACGGCGAGCTCAAGTACATCGGGTGGACGGCATGAGCTTCGATACGATCATCAAGGGCGGCATGGTGGTGGACGGCTCGGGGCTCCCGCGGCGCACGGCCGACGTCGGCATCCGCGACGGCATCGTGACCGACATCGGCCGGCTCTCGGGAGCGCGACGGAGCATCGACGCCGCCGGGCTCGTGGTGATGCCGGGCATCATCGACGTCCACACGCACTACGACCCGCAGCTCTCCTTCGAGCCCTTCGCGACCTCGTCGTGCTTCCACGGCGTGACCTCGGTGGTGGCAGGCAACTGCGGCTACTCGATCGCGCCCTGCCGGCCGCAGGACCACGCGTGGCTCACGGGGCTGTTCGCCAAGGTCGAGGGTATGACGCCGGCGGTGCTCGAGCAGGGGCTGCCGTGGGACTGGGAGACGTTCCCCTCGTTCCTCGACGCGCTCGACCGCCGCCTCGGCGTCAACGCCGCGATCTACGTCGGGCACTCGGCGCTACGCCGCTTCGTGATGGGCGAGGCCGCGTCGGAACGCGCCGCCGCGCCTGCGGAGCTCGCGCGCATGCAGCAGCTCGTGCGCGAGGCGATGGCGGCGGGCGCCGCGGGGTTCTCCTCGTCGCACGGGCCGACGCACACCGACCAGCACCGCCGCCCGGTACCGTCGCGGCACGGGAGCTTCGAGGAGGTGAAGGCGCTCGCGGCGACGGCGGGGGAGGGCGGCGCGGGCTCGATCGCGTTCCTCCCCGAGAGCGGCCCCGCCGGCCTCACCGCAGCCGACCGGGAGCGGCTCGTCGAGCTGGCGCACGCCTCGGGCCTGCCCGTGGTCATCCAGGGCATGGGCTACCGTCCCGGCCAGAGGGAGCGGTGGGACGACCAGACGCGCTTCCTCGCCGCCGCGCGCGCCCGCGGCGCCGCGATCTATTCCATGCTGCGCACGCAGCCGTTCCTCCGCCCGTTCAACTGGCGGCGCGGGACGTCGCTCTTCGACGGCGTCCCCCACTGGCGCGATCTCTCCGAGCTGCCGGCAGCCGAGCGCCTCGCGCGGCTCCGCGACCCGGCCCACCGCGAACGGCTGCGCTGGGGCATCGACCATCCGAACACGGACCCTGCGCAGGGATCCACGCTGCCGATGCCGGCCATGACCGCGGTGTTCGTCGACCGCAGTACCAGCGACCCCGGGGCCGAGGGCAAGAGCCTCGCCGAGCTGGCCCGGGCGCGGGGCGTCCATCCGGCCGACGTCATGTGCGAGCTGGCGGTGACGGACGGCCTCGAGACGCAGTTTTTGTGGAACAGCGAGAGCCCGGCGTGGATCGACGCGAACGCCGAGTCGCAGCAGAGCCCGCACATGATCGTCGGCACCGGCGACGGCGGCGCGCACGCCGACCGCGACGACGGCGCGGAGTGGTCCACGTACTACATCCGGAGCTGGCTCCTCGACCGCGAGCTGTGGTCGCTCGAGGAAGGCGTCCGCCGCATCACGCACCTCCCCGCGATGATCACCGGGATCAAGGGCCGGGGGCTGCTCGCGCGCGGCTACCACGCCGACGTCGTGCTCTTCGACCCGGCGCGGCTGCGGCTCGGCAGAAAGCAGCTCGTGCGCGACATGCCGGGCGGAGAGGAGCGCTGGCAGGTGCTGCCCGAGGGGGTGGCCTGCGTGCTGGTGAACGGGGAGACGATCGTCGAGGACGGCCACCTCACCGGCGCGCGCCCCGGGCGCGTACTGCGGATCGGGAACGCCACCGCATGAAGGCCGCGGTGTTCCACGGCGGCGGGCGTCCGGTCGCGATCGAGGAGGTCGGGGTGAAAGACCCGGGCCCCGGAGAGGTGCGGGTCGCGCTGCGGGCCGCGGGGCTGTGCCACTCGGACCTGAGCGTGATCGACGGCGCGATCCCGTACCCGACGCCGGTCGTGCTCGGCCACGAGGGGGCCGGGGTCGTCGACGCCGTCGGCGCGGGCGTGGCCTCGGTGAAGGAGGGCGACGCGGTCGTCCTCTCGACGCTCGCCCACTGCGGCCGCTGCCCCGCGTGCGAGGTGGGCCGGCCGACCCAGTGCCGCAACGCGCCGAGCCCGAAGGAGAGCCGGCCGTTCACGGTGCGGGGCGCCCCCGCCTACGCCTTCGCCAACACCTCGGCGTTCGTCGAACGCACCGTGGTGCGCGAGCAGAGCGCGATCCCGATCGACGTCCGCGTGCCCTTCGACCGGGCGGCGCTCATCGGCTGCGGCATCATGACCGGCGTGGGCGCGGTGCTCAACCGCGCCCAGGTCGAGGCCGGCGCGCGCATGGCCGTCTTCGGGCTCGGCGGCATCGGGCTCTCGTGCGTGCAGGGCGGCGTGCTCGCCGGGGCGGCGCAGATCGTGGCGGTCGACGTCGTGCCGGCGAAGCTCGATCTGGCGCGGCGGCTCGGCGCGACGCACACCGTCGACGCGCGCCGCGACGACCCCGTCGCCGCGATCCGCGACCTCACCGGCGGCGGGGCCGACTACACCTTCGAAGCGGTCGGCGACGTGCGGGTGATCCGCCAGGCGCTCGACGCGCTCGGCGCCGGCGGCGCGCTCACCATCGTCGGCGTGCCGAAGCTCGGCACCAGCGCCGAGTTCGTCGTGCACGCGCTCTACCAGAACAAGGCGATCCTCGGTTGCCGCTACGGCACGGCGCGGCCGCGGCGCGACTTCGCGATGCTCGCCGATCTCTACCTCGGCGGCCGGCTCAAGATCGACGAGCTGATCACGCGCCACTACGGGCTCGACGAGCTCGACCGGGCGCTCGAAGACCTGCGCGGCGGGCAGCTCGCCCGCGGCGTGTTCCGCCTACCGTGACCCGAGGGAGGTGCGCAGCATGGGCAAGTTCGGCTACCACGTGATCGACGCCGACGGGCACGGCGGCGACCTCCCGGCCTGGTTCGAGCGCCTGCCCGAGCGCTTCAAGCCGCTCTGGGAGCAGCGACGGGCGCGCATCAAGCAGCACTTCGCCAACCTCCCCGGCGTCGGCGTGAAGCAGACCCGCGGCAAGGCCAAGCTCGACATGACCGAGCGCCCGGGGATGAGCGATCCGGCGGCGCGGCTCGTCGACATGGACCTCGAAGGCATCGACGAGGTCGTGTGCTTCCCCGGCGGCGCGGGCGAGGAGTGGGCGGGGCTCGACCGCGACTTCGCCATCGCGGTGTGCCGCACGATGAACGACTGCCGCGCGGAGTTCATGCGCTACGAGCCCAAGCGGCTCAAGTCCGTGGCGAAGCTCCCGCTGATCGACCCCGAGGCGGCCGCGGCCGAGCTGCGCCGCGCGGTGACCGAGCTCGGCATGGTGGGCATGGTCACGCCGCAGCACGTCCGCGAGAAGAACCTCGACCACCCGAGCTTCGACGTCGTCTGGCGCACGGCCGAGGAGCTCGGCGTGGCGGTGTGCGTCCACGGCGGCGGCCAGGCGATCGACCAGGTGCCGATCGGCGTCGATCGATGGAGCACCCGTCTGGAGGTCCACGCGTTCACGCACCCCGTGGGCCAGATGCTCGCGATCATGGCGTTCACGGTGGGCGGGATCCTGCACCGCTTCCCGAAGCTCCGGGTGGCCTTCCTCGAGGCGAACACGGGCTGGCTTCCCTTCTGGCTCGACCGGCTCGACGAGCACTGGGAGCTCACGCCGGAGCAGGCGCCGATCATCGACCGCAAGCCGAGCGAGTACTTCCTCTCGGGCCGCTGCTTCGTCGGCGCCGACCCCGACGAGAAGGAGGCGGCGCACGTCGTCGATCGGCTCGGCGAGGGCGTGATCGTGTACGCCTCGGACTACTACCACTGGGACTGCGCCTTTCCCGACACGGTGAAGATCGTGGTCGAGCGCGGCGATCTCTCGCGCACCGCCAAGCAGGCGATGTTCGAGGACAACCCGCGGCGGCTCTACGCGCTCGGGTAGCAGGGTGCCCGTCGACCTGCACGCTCTCCTCGACCCGCGGCGCGCGGCCTTGCTGCTGATGGAGTGTCAGGAGGGGATCATCGGCGGCGGCGCGCGCCTGGGCGCGCTCGCCGAGGCGGTGGCGCGCCAGGGGACCGTCGCGCAGATCGCCCGCGTGCTCGCCGCCGCGCGGGGCGCGGGCGTGCCGGTCTTCCACCTCACCGTCGCGCGGCGCGCCGACGGCGCCGGGGCCACGGCCAACTGCCGCCTGCTCGCGGCCACGCGCAAGGCCGGCGCGCTCCTGCCGGGATCGCCGGCGCAGGCGATCGTCGCGCCGCTCGCCCCCGCCGACGGCGAGTGGGTGCTCACGCGGTGGCACGGGCTCACCCCGTTCCACGGCACCGAGCTGGATCAGCTCCTGCGCAACGTGGGCGTCGCGACCGTCGTCGCCGCCGGCGTCTCCGTCAACGTCGGCATCCTCGGCCTGGCGCTCGAGGCCGTCGACGCCGGCTACCAGGTGGTGATTCCGCGCGAGGCGGTCGCCGGCACGCCCGAGGAGTACGTGGCGAGCGTCTTCGAGCACACGCTCGCGCTGCTCGCCACGGTGGCCCGCGTCGATCAGGTCTGTGCGGCCTGGAGCGCGGCGAGGACCTGATCGGGATGCTTGGCGGCGTCGGCCACCTTGGCCCAGTGCTTGCGGACCTTGCCGTCGGGGCCGATCCACACCGTCGAGCGGATCACCCCGACGGTCTTCTTGCCGTACAGCGTCTTTTCGCCGTAGGCCCCGTACTTGGCCATGACCTTGCGATCGGGATCGGAGAGGAGCGGGAACGGCAGCTTGTACTTCGCGGCGAACTTCTGGTGCGAGGCCGCCCCGTCGGCCGAGACGCCGAGCACGACCGCGCCGAGCTGCTGGAGGTCCTTCCACCCGTCGCGGAACCCGCAGGCCTCCTTCGTGCAGCCGGGCGTGTCGTCCTTGGGATAGAAGTAGAGGATGACGTGCCGGCCGGCGAAGTCCGCGAGCGAGACCTTCTTCCCGCTCGCGTCGCTCAGCGTGAACGCCGGGGCCGCCTTGCCTTCCTGGATCGTAGCCATCGGAGGAGCCTGATAGCGCATGGCTGACGCACGCTTCAAGGATCGGGTCGTGTTCGTGACCGGCGCGGGGTCGGGCGTGGGCCGGGCGGCCGCGGAGCGGTTCGCGGTCGAAGGCGCGCGCGTGTTCGCCGTCGACGTCAACCGCGACGGGGTGAGCGAAACGGTGGCGGCGATCCGCCGGGGCGGCGGCACGGCCGACGGCGGACACTGCAACGTCACCGAGGCGGCGGCCGTGCAGGCGTCGGTCGGCCAGGCGGTCGACGCGTTCGGCGGCCTCCACGTGCTCGTCAACGCCGCGGGCGTCGGGCGGGCGGCGCGCCTCGAGGAGATCGACGAAGAGGAGTGGGCGCGGGTGATCGGCGTCAACCTGACCGGGCCATTCCTCACCACGCGCGCGGCCATGCCGCACCTGCTGCGCGGCGCGCCGGCGGCGATCGTGAACGTGGGCTCGACCGCGGCGATGCGCGGCCAGGCCTACATGGCGCACTACGGCGCCTCGAAGGCAGGGCTCGTGAACTTCACCAAGTCGATCGCGCTCGAGTTCGTGAGCCGCGGCGTGCGCGTGAACGCGGTCTGCCCGGCCGGCGTCAAGACGCCGCTCATCCGCCACTTCATCCCGCGCGAGGACTTCGAGCCCCAGCTCGTGAGCTACATCAGCCCGCCGATCCCGCACCTGCTCGCCGACCCCGCCGACATCGCGGGCGCGATCGCGTTCCTCGCCTCCGACGACGCCCGCTTCATCACGGGCGCGGCGCTGCTCGTCGACAACGGGACGCTCGCCTGATGCTGCTCGACGAGCTCGCACGGCAGGTGGCGGCGCGCGGCGCGCATCCCTTCCTGCTCCACGAGGGGCGGCGGGTCGGCTACCGCGAGCTCGACCGCCTCGCCAACCGCACGGCGAACCGGCTGCGGGCGCGCGGCGTGCGGCCCGGCGACCGGGTCACGCTCGCGCTCGGCAACTCGGTCGAGTACGTCGCCGCGGCCTTCGGGATCCTCAAGGCGGGCGGCGTGCTGAACCCCCTCAACCCCGGCCTCGGCCGCGCCGAGCGCGACTACATCCTCGGCCACGCCGAGCCGCGGGTGGTGATCGACGCCGGCAGCGTGGCCGATCTCGGCCTCGACGACGGCGACGACCGACCCCCGCCGGTGACGGTGGGCGCCGACGATCCGGCGCTGCTCCTCTACACCTCGGGCACGACGGGGGCGCCCAAGGGCGTGCTCTTCAACCACGGCAACTCGGGCGGCACGGGCCGGCACTTCGTCGCCGCCCTGCGCGTCGGGCCCGAGGACACGATCCTCGCGGTGACGCCGCTCTTTCACGGCAACGCCTGGGGCGCGGTGCAGACGGCGCTGCACGCCGGGGCCACGGTCGCGTTTCCCACGGCATTCCACGCGAGCGCGTTCTGGCCGCTGGTGCACGCGAGCGGCGCCACCGTGCTGTTCACCATCGGGACCATCCTTGCAATGCTCCTCGCGCGTCCGCCGTCGGACGACGAGCGGACGCACCGGCTGCGCGTGGTCCTCGGGCTCGGCAGCGCGCCCGTGCGCGAGCGGACGATCGCCCGGTTCGGCGTCGGTGACGTCGTCGAGTGCTTCGGCTCCACCGACGCGGGTGTGGTCACGCTCACGCCGCTCGGCGAGGCGCCGCGGCCGGGCTCCTGCGGCCGCCCGCTGCCCGGCGTCGAGGTGGCGATCGTCGACGACGCGGGCCGGCGGCTCCCACCGGGCGCCGTGGGGGAGATCTGCGTGCGCTCCCCGGCGCGCATGACCGCCTACTTCCGCGACCCGGAGGCCACGGCGGCGGCGCTGCGCGACGGCTGGCTCCTCACCGGCGACCTGGGCCGGCTCGACGCCGACGGCTGGCTCTACTTCGTCGACCGCAAGCGCGACGTGATCCGCCGCGGCGGCGAGAACGTGTCGTCGGTGGCGGTGGAGAAGGTGCTGCGCGAGCACCCGCGCGTCGCCGAGGTCGCGGTCATCGGGGTGCCGGACCCCGTGCTCGGGCAGGAGCTCATGGCCTACGTGGTCGCGCGCGAGCCGGTCGAGGCGGCCGAGCTGGAGGCGTTCGCCGCGGCGCGGCTCGCCCGCTTCCAGGTGCCGCGGCTGTGGGAGTTCCGCGACGCGCTGCCGAAGACACCGACCCAGCGCGTGGAGAAGTACCGGCTGCGCGCCGAGCACGGCGCCGGCGGGCCGCCGGTGGGATGACGGCCATGCGCTGCGCGCTCATCCTGCACATGAACCGCGTCACGCAGGGCTCGCCCTTCGTCACCGCCGACGGCGTGGGCGACGTCGCGCGCGCGGCGGAGGCCGCGGGGTTCGACGCGGTGGCGGTCACCGACCATCCGCTGCCGACCGTCGAGTGGATGGCGTCGGGCGGCCACCACGCCCTCGATCCGCTGGTGACGCTCGCCGTCGTGGCCGCGGCGACCCGGCGGCTGCGGCTGCTCACCTACGTCTACGTGCTCCCCTACCGCAACCCGTTCCTCACCGCCAAGGCCGTCGCCAGCCTCGACGTGCTCTCGGGTGGCCGGGTGACCTTCGGCGTCGCTGCGGGCTACCTCGAGCCCGAGTTCACCGCGCTCGGCGTGCCCTTCGCCGAGCGCGACACGCGCTGCGACGAGGCGATCCGCGCCATGAAGGCGGCCTGGACGGAGGACCCGATCGACTTCGCGGGCTCCCACTTCGCGGCGCGCGGGCACACGGTCGAGCCTCGCCCGGTGCAGCGCCCCCACCCGCCGCTGTGGGTCGGCGGCAACAGCCGCAAGGCGATTCGCCGCGCGGTGACGCTCGCTGACGGCTGGATGCCGATCTACAACCCGCCCCGGTACGCCGCCCGCCGGCGTACCCCCCCGATGGAATCGCCCGCCGACGTGCGCGCGCGGCTCGCCTTCGCCGCCGAGACGGCCGCCGCCGCGGGCCGCACGGCGCCGTTCGAGGTCGTGTGGACGGCGCAGGGGCTCGGCGACTTCGGCACGCCGCGCTTCGAGCGCGGGCGGTTCCTCGACGGGATCGGGGCGCTCGGCGACGCGGGCGTCACGTATTTCACCGTGCACCTGCCCGGGCGCACGCCCGCCGAGCAGGCCGACCACGTCGCGCGCTTCGGCGCCGACTTCCTGAGGTGATCGATGCCGCACCGGGTGCCCGAGTTCCGCTTCGACGACGACGCGCTCACGGTACGCCAGTTCCTCTACGAGTTCTGGTGCGCGCACGGCCACGGGCCGAATCTGCGCCTGGTCCACGAGGGCACCGGACTCTCGCGCGAGCGCATCCTCCAGGCGTACCGGCAGCTCGATCTGGGCATGGTCTGCGTCGTCGACCATCAGACCGAGAACGCGAACCTGCTGAAGCTCCAGCCGTTCTCGAGCTATCCGAGCCAGGTGCAGGTCTTCCTCGACGGGAAGCCGCACGGCTGGGCCGGCTGCGCGATGGAATCGATCGCGCTCTCGCGCATGCCGCCGTTTGCGGGCCGGGAGGTCCGGCTCGAGTCGTACTGCGCCTGCTGCCTCGCGGCGGTCCGGGTCGTCACGCGCGACGGCGCGATCCTCTCCGCCGAGCCGGCGGGCGTCCTCGTGCACGTGAGCACGACCCCGCGGGAGTGGGCGCGCACCAACATCGTGTGCATGTGCGACAGCATGAACTACGTGCTCGACCCGGCGCACGCCGAGACCTACGAGCGCACGCTCTGCCGCCGCGGCGTGCTGTTCACGCTCGAGCAGGCCCGCCGCTTCGTGGCGAGCACGGCCGAGAACCGCATGTGGCGGTACGACTGGGAGCCGGCGTTCCTGCGTCCCGAGCGTATCATCGCCGGGATCAAGGCGCTCGGCGTCGACGTCACCAACTGGGGGGCCTGAAGCCGAATGGGATTCACGCTTGCCGAGCTCAACGAAGCCATCGCCGCCGCCGTCCCGGAGCAGGAGGCGATCATCGCCCCCGGGCGCCGCATCACCTGGGGGGCGCTCCGGGAGCGCACGCGGCGGCTCGCCCGCGTGCTCGCGGACGCCGGGCTCGGCTGCCGGCGCGAGCGCGCGGCGCTGGCGCCGTGGGAGTCCGGGCAGGACCACGTGGCGCTCTACCTCTACAATTGCCCCGAGTACCTCGAGGGCATGATCGGCGCGTCAAAGGCGCGGGCCGCCGCCTTCAACGTGAACTACCGCTACGTCGACGAGGAGCTGACCTACCTCCTGCGCGACGCGAACGCGCGCGCGGTGATCTACCATGCGGGCTTCGCGCCGACGCTGGCGCGCGTGCTGCCGAAGCTCCCGCCGATGACGCTCCTCCTTCAGGTCGACGACGGCAGCGGCGAGCCCCGGCTGCCGGGCGCGCTCGACTACGAGGCGGCGCTCGCCGCCGCGAGCCCCGCGCCGCTGCCCGTCACGCCGTCGGACGACGACCTCTACATCCTCTACACCGGCGGGACGACCGGCGCGCCGAAGGGCGTGCTCTGGCGGCAGCGCGACATCTTCTTCGCGGCGCTCGGCGGCCGGGTGCCGGGGGGCGACGCCGTCGGCAGCGTGGAGGAGCTGGCCGAGCGCGCCCGGCAGACGGGGGGCGCCCTGCGCATGCTGCCGGCGCCGCCGTTCATGCACGGCGCCGCGCACTGGTCGGCGTTCCTGATGCTCCACCAGGGGGGCACCGTCGTGCTGCCGGGGAGCGTCCGCCGCCTCGATCCCGAGGACATCTGGCGCACGGTCGAGCGCGAGCGCGCGGTGACGCTCACGATCGTCGGCGACGCCTTCGCGCGCCCGCTGATCGACCACCTGCGCACGCGGCGCTACGACCTCTCGAGCCTCCAGGTGCTCGGCTCGGGCGGTGCCATCCTCTCGGCGTCGCTCAAGCAGGCCTTTCTCGACCTGATCCCGCACGTGACGATCTTCGACGGCTTCGGCGCCTCGGAGACGGGCGCGCAGGGGGCGACCATCACCACGGCCGGCGGGGCCGCGGGCGGCGGCGGCTTTCGCATGGACGACTCGACCTGCGTCCTCGACGAGGCGCTCACCCGGCGGCTCGCGCCGGGGGAGGACGCGCTCGGCTGGCTCGCGCGCACGGGGCACGTGCCGCTCGGCTACCTCGGCGACGAGGCCAAGACGCGGCGGACCTACCCGGTCGTCGGCGGCGTGCGCTACGCGGTGCCGGGCGACCGGGCCCGGCTCGCCGGCGACGGCACGATCCAGGTGCTCGGACGCGACTCGGTGTGCATCAACACCGGCGGCGAGAAGGTCTTCGCGGAGGAGGTGGAGCAGGCGCTCAAGTGCCACCCGGCGGTCTACGACGCGGTGGTCGCCGGCATCCCGGACGCGCGCTGGGGCGAGCAGGTCGTGGCGGTGGTGGCCCTGCGGCCGGGCGCGCAGGCCGATCCCGCGGCGCTCCGGGCGGCGGCGGCCCAAGTGCTCGCCCGGTACAAGCTGCCGAAGGCGTTCGTGTTCGTCGACGCGATCGTGCGCGCGCCGTCGGGCAAGCCCGACTACCGCTGGGCGAAGGCGACCGCGGCGGCGGCCGCGGGGGGCGGTGGCGCGTGACCGCGCGCTCGTTAGCTGGCTCGCTAGCGCACGTTCTGCTAAGAGGCCCTGCACGCCCGGGGGCCGGAAGGAGGGTGGCCGATGGCGGACCGCAGGGTTCGGAACGGGGACGACGGACGTGGCCGGGGCACGGCGGCGCTCGCCAGCGACACGCTGCTGGCGTGGCTCGGCGAGCTGTCGCGGGTGCCGAGGGCGGTGGCCGGGCTGCTGCCGCTGGCCTCCCGCGCCGAGGTGGCCGAGCTCAGCCGGCGCGTCGCCGAGCTCGAGGAGCGGCTGCGCGCGCCGCGACCCCCCGGCGGCTGAGGCGGCCGCGCGCGCGGCAGCGCCGCCGCTGACGCGATGCGGCGCGCACGCCCCGGCCGACCTGCGGCCGTTTTTCGTTGACTTCTGCGCGGGATTTCTCCATGGGACTGCAAGCCCGCGCGAGGGGTCAACGGGGCGAAGGGGCATCGGACGGAGGGGCACGCATGGAAGGCATCGTGTGGGATGGAACCGGGTCGAGGGGGTACGCGCCGCGCGCGGGTGCTCGCGGAGCCGGCCGCGCCGCCGCTGCCGCCGTCGCGGTGCTGCTGTGCTGGTCGCGCGCGCATGCGTTCTTCCTCGACGAGGGCCGGGATTTCGAGATCCGCATGCGCGCGTACACCGAGGCGGCGTTCGCGGCAGAGGACTCGCAGCCGCAGACGAAACCCGCGCGGGTCCCGTTCCAGCTGATCGAGCATCGCAACTTCTTCAATCCCGAATTCGACGCGAAGCTCACGCGCTATCAGCCATTCTCGCTCGACGACCTGTCCTTCCACATGGCGCTCTGGGGCTTCTACGACGGCATCTACGATTACGGCACCGGCCAGTACGCGCGCGCCATCCGCAACATCCAGGGCCGGCTCTCCCAGGGGCACACCGAGACCGCGCCGGTCACGCGCACCGACACGCTCATCGATCCGCGCAAGCAGTACGAGTACCAGGGCGATCCGGTGCTCGGGGACTACGGGCAGATCCCGTTCCGCATCAACGAAGCGTACATGAACTACAGCAAGGGGCCGCTCTTCCTGCGCATCGGCCGGCAGGCGATCTCGTGGGGCGAGTCCGACACGATCGCGCTGCTCGACGCGAACAACCCCTTCAACCAGACGCTCGGCATCCCCGGCGTCTTCCAGGACGTCGACGAGGCGCGCATCCCGCTGTGGACGCTGCGCGGGACGTACAAGCTGTTCGAGGCGTGGGGGCCGATCTCGAGCGCGTTTGCCGAAGCCTACCTCGTGCCCGGTAGCATCGACACCACGGTGAGCCAGTTGCCGCTGCCGCTGGCGAGCCCGTACTCGCCGCCGCAGCCCGATCCGCAGAGCCTCGTGAACGGTCTCATCCCGCCGAGCATCGGCACGGCGCTGGTGAAGCCCTTCTTCGGCAGCATCCAGCTCGGCCTCTACGATCGCCTGCCCTCGCGCAGCATGGCGAACAGCCGCTACGGCGTCCGTTTCGGCGGCGTGATCGCCCGGGACTACACCACGAGCGTCTGGTTCTACCGCACCTTCGCAGCGCAGCCCGTGCCGCGCTTCCAGCCGCTCGACATCTCGCACTCGCCGCTGGTCACCAAGAACAAGGCGGGCTTCACCCAGCTCATCACCGAGCTCGACCACGGCCTCGAGAACGTGTTCGGCGGCTCCACGAGCTTCTTCAGCGAGAAGCTCGACGGGATCATCCGCGCCGAGGTCGAGTACTTCGCCAACGAGCCCGCCTTCATCCCCTCGGAGAACATCCCGTTCGAGGCCGAGCTGCGCACGCCCCAGATCCGCAACCTCATCAACACCCTCGAGAAGACCCAGAACTGCAACGGCAAACCCTGTCCGACGATCGGTCCGGGGCCGACGCAGGGCCACATCCCGCACGCCGACTTCTTGCGCTTCGAGCTGGGCTACGACCGCTTCTTCTTCTTCCGGCCGCTCAATCCCTCCAACAGCTTCACCTGGGTCAACGCCTACGTCGGGCAGTGGAACGCGAGCGAGACCTTCTCGAACCAGGACTTCCGCTTCGGCGGACAGCAGAAGCCCACCAGCACCGGCGTCCGATCGGGGGCCAACACGGCCGGGCTGTCGCTCAAGACGATCGCGCTGCTGCACACGGTGAACACGGACTTCGTCGATCTCTACCCCTACGAGTCGTTCTTCCAGAGCCACATTCAGACGGACTACATGCACGGCCGGCTCACCCCCGCGGTCACGGCGATCATCGGGCTCGACGGCACGTGGGTCTTTCCCGTGGACGTGACCTACCGCTACTCGGACTCGTTCCTGTTCGACCTCAAGTACGTGCCGATCGGCGGAGCGTTCAACTTCCCGACCGGCTTCTTCCGCGACCGCTCGCAGTTTGCGCTGCGGCTCACGTACCTGCTCAACTGAGCAGCCGCGCCGCCGCGGCGCACCGAGGGAGGTTTCTCATCGTGTTGAGACTGATCATGCTGGCCCTGGCGCTCGCGTCGGCGCCGTTCGCGGCGGCGGAGCTGGGGCCCGGGGCGACGATCGATCAGGCGACGGCGGACGAGGCCAAGCCGCTCTTGCCGCCGGAGATCTACAGCCACTACAAGAAGGGCGAGTACACGAACAAGGTCGTGGACTTCCCCGACTCGGCCTTCAAGCGCGACGACGGCTTCGATACGGCCTCGCAGTGGAACCGCGAGCACCTCACCCTCGACGCCGACAAGCAGCCCGTCGACAAGGACACGCACAAGCGCCCGGACTACATCACCGGCAACCCGTTCCCCGACATTCGCGAGGACGACCCGGACGCGGGCGTGAAGGTGCTCTGGAACACGATCTACACGGTGTACAACGGCGGCAACAGCCGCAACGTCACGGTGCTCGACTGGCTGAGCCCCGGCGGCCTCGACCGCACCGCCAGCCAGGACGTGACCTTCCTCTACTACGACGCGCAGCCGAAGCAGTACATTCCCAAGGCCAATCCGGAGAACCTGCTCTTCCAGTTCCTCGCGCTCACGCTCAGTCCGACCGACCTCCAGGGGACGGCGGCGCTCTCCTGGCGCTACAAGGACCCCGGCAAGCGCGACGCCAACTGGGCGTACGTGCCGACGCTGCGGCGCGTGCGGGCGGTTTCGCCCGCCAACCGCTCCGACGGCTTCCTCGGCTCGGACTTGAGCCAGGACGACGGCAACTTCTTCGACGGCAAGCCCGAGGACTTCACCTGGCGGGTCGTCGGCCACCGCGACGCGTTGCGGCTCACCGACCCCGACGCGCTCGCGGGCAAGGTGGTGCGGAAGCCGTTGCCCGGCGGCGGGTGGCGCACGCCGTTCGCGAACAACGACCGCACCGCGGGCTTCCAGGTGAAGGACTGGAAGGGCATCGCGTGGGCGCCGGTCGCCGGGGCGCTCTGCAAGCGGAAGGTGTGGGTCATCGAGGGGGTACCGAAGGACAAGTACTACCTCTACGGCAAGATCGAGCTGTGGATCGACGACTTCACGTACGAGGGCGCGTGGAACCGGAAGTTCTCCTGGCAAGGCGAGCTGCTCAACACCTACCAGGTGACGGGGCCGCCCACCGCGCCCTACGACGACAAGGAGCGCTGGCTCGGCTCGACGTTCGGCTACCAGTGCGCGGAGAACGTCAAGGCGAACCGCGCCACGCTGGCCGGCCCGCTCCCGTCGGGCGACGTGCCCGAGGACCGGCGCCTCCCGCTCGAGCCGTCGTTCTTCGACTACGCGACGCTCAACCGCTTCGGGAAGTGACGGACGTCGGCGGCCCCACCGCGTCGTCGCGCTGCCACACGACCTCGAGCCGCCGCCGGGCGATGCGCCAGCCGTCGCCGCGGCGCACGACCCCGTCGTGGTAGCGCATCGCGACCGTGAGGTCGCGGCCCGCCCGGCGGTGGTAGGCGATCGCGTAGGTCTCCACCTGTGCCCGGTCGCCGTCGAGGGCGATCCACTGGTTGCCGAGGAAGTGCATGGTGCTCTCGAAGCGCCCGAGGCCGTCGCGGATGAGCGCCACGACCTCCGCGGTCGTGCCGCGGAAGAAGTGGTAGTCGCACTCGGCGTCGGGGGTGAAGCACGCGGCGACGCCTTCCCAGTCGCGGCCGTCGACCGCGCGCGCGTAGGCGACCAGCAGGTCGTGGATCGCCGCGCGGTCGAGGAGGAAGCGCAGCTCGGCCGTCATGGCCGGCGCGGCTCGTGGCCCGCGCAGCGCAGGACCGGCAGCCGGGGATAGCGGGCGAAACGCGGATCGCCGGCCGCGCGCGCACACAGCACGAACGTGCTTCGCCGTGCGCGGACAGTGCGCCGGTGCACGCAGTCGGCGCAGAGCCCGGCGTCCTGGCGTGGCTCAGCGCTCGACGTAGCCATGCTCGTGGATGCCCCAGCCGACCCGGTCGCCGCAGCGCCAGCGCGTAAAGCCGTCCTTCAGCCACGTGCGCCCGTAGCGCACCGGGCAGATCACCACCGGCTCCTCGCCGACGACCTCGTGGGTCCGCCCGCGCTCGTCGGTGAGGCGTGCGGTGACGCCGCGCTGCCGGGCGCCGGCGTCGGCGGTCGCGACGTCGAGGTCGACGCGGCTGAGATCGAGCAGCTCGCGGCCGTTCCACAGGCAGCCGATGCGGAAGTCGACCTCGGGGCCGTAGTCGATGCGCACCGCGTTGAACCACAGGTCGTCCCCGAGCTCGCCCGAGAGATACGTCCAGCGGTGGAATTTCGCCCAGTCCCGCTCGCCGCCCCAACTGTGGTCGCGGTGCGCGAGCGCGTCCACGGCGTGCTCCTGGCCGCCGAGCACCACGGTTCCCCGGACCCGCCCCCCCTGCTCGAGGTGGCCGGGGATCTGATCGAAGCTCACGCCCGGCGGATGCGGGTAGCGGTAGGCGGGGCTCGTCGCCTGCCAGCGCACGTCGAAGCCGTGCGTGCCGTCGCGGTAGCGGAGCCGGAAGCGCTCGAGGGGCGCCTCCCAGTCGATGCGGAGCCCGTGCAGCTCGAGCCGCCCCTCGGTCGGAGGAGGGACCGGCGCCTGCTGGTCGATCAACGCGTGGACGATCGCGCCGCGGTGCGTGAGGAACACGAAGAGATTCGCCTGGCGCAGGTTCGCATGGATGCCGACGCGGAAGACGACGCCGATCTCCTCGGCCGGGTCGTAGAACGGGAACCAGAGGCTCTCGTTCCAGAGCGGCAGCGAATCGGGGCCGGGCGTGTGCCGGCGGTCGTCCTCGGGGGTGGCCAGGTGCGTCGTGCTCGCCATGCGCGGGTCCTCGTCAGGGCGGCGGCGGGAGATCGAGCAGCTCGGCGAGCCGCCGCGTGTTGGGGTTGTCCAGCTCGAAGTCCGGATTCGGCGCCGGAATGCCCACTTCCTCCATGCGCCGGGCGATCCGCGCCATGATGAGCGCGAAGCGCACGGCGGCGAAGATCTCGTACCACGAGGCGTGCTCGACCCGCCGGCCCGTGAGCGCTTCGTAGCGCGCGATGGTCTCCTCGCGGCCGGGAAGCCCGTCGAGCCGCGGCACGCCGTAGCCCGGGCCCGTCGCCCAGTCCATGAAGAGCCACCAGCCGAGGTCGGCCTCCGGGTCGCCCAGGAACGCCATCTCCCAGTCGAGCACGCCCACGACCGCGTCGTCGCGGAACATCAGGTTCGGGAGGCGGGCGTCGCCCCAGCACAGGCGGACGTCACGCGGCACGAAGCGGTGCGCCTCGAGCCAGTCGAGCGCGGCGGCGCAGATCGGCCACGCCCGCCCGTCGCGCGCCCAGTCGTGGTAGCGGCGCCAGTACGCGAGCTGGCGATCGAGCGGGTCCGTCCCCGGTCCGGGGACGCCGAGGAAGCCGAGCCCGAGCTGCGCCCAGTCGAGGGCGTGGATCCTCGCCAGCGCCTCGATGCCGCTCCACCATATCCGGGCGCGCCGCGCCGGCTCGGCGTCGAAGAGGAGGCCGAAAGCGTGGTAGTTGGGCACCTCCGACGGCACCTCGCCCGCGACCGCGTCCATCACGTAGAACGGGCAGCCGAGCACGGTCGCGTCGCCCTCGAGCCAGCGCACGCGCGGCACGGGCACGTCGGTCGCCGCCAGGCGCTCGAGGATGCGGTATTGCGCGGGGAGGTCGTATTCGGGGAACACCTTGAAGTCGTTGGGCTCGAGCCGGGCGACGAGGCGCTCGACGCGCCCGGCGTGGGCGGCCTCGAAGAGCAGCGTGTCGTTCGACATCCCGGCGGCGGGCTTGCAGAGGTCGCGGACCGCGGCGTCGGGACCGAGCCGGGCGCGGAGCCACGGGGTCAGGCGCGAGCGCACGTCGTCGAGGTCGCGGGGTCGGGTGAGCATCGCGCGCGTCAGCCCCCGTAGGGCGGGAGCCCGGTGATGTCGAGGCCCGCGGTGAGACCGCCGTCGGCGACGATCGCCGCCCCGGTCACCGCCGACGACTCGTCGCTGGCGAGGAAGAGCGCGACGTTGGCGATCTCCTCCGGGCGCAGGCAGCGGCCGAGGGCGTGCATCGCGGCCAGGTCGGCGCGCGACTTGGTCGAGAACTGCTCGAGCAGGGCGAGCAGCGGCGTGTCGACGGCGCCCGGGCAGACGCAATTGGCGCGGATGCCGCGGCGCCCGTACTCGATCGCGACGGTGCGGGTGAGGTTGATGACCGCGGCCTTGGCCGTGCAGTAGGGCGCCGCGAGGCGCTCGCCGAAGAAGCCCTCGACCGAGGAGGTGGTGACGATGGAGCCACCGCCGCGGCGGAGCATCGCCGGAAGGGCCGCCTTCATGCCGTAGAAGACGCCGCTGAGCGAGACCTGGAGCGTGCGGTCCCAGACCGCGGGGTCGATGTCCGCGACGTAGCCGCCGCCCGTCCACACGGCGTTGTTGTGCATCACGTCGAGGCCGCCGAAGCGCTCGACGGCGAAGGCGACCGTGGCCTCGAGGTCGGCGAGCACGGCGACGTCGGTGCGCCGGAACGCGGCGCGCCCGCCCGCCGCCGCGATCGCGCGCACGACCGCGGGCCCCTTCTCCGCGTCGACGTCGGCGCACACCACCGCCGCGCCCTCGGCCGCGAAGCGGCGCAGCGTCGCCGCGCCGATCCCCGACGCGCCACCCGTGACGATCGCCACCTTGCCGTCGAGCCTGCCCATCCCGCTCGCCTACGCCGCCCGCGCCGCGAACGTCAAGGGTTGCGTGCCGCGGGGGGACGCGGCTGGCACAGCGCGGGGCCGTGGCGGCACACGCTGCGCGCCGCGGGGCGGCGGCAACGACGGTACGTCGCTTGCACCGCGTGGGGGCGTGCAGAACGGCGGCGGCCATCGGGGCGCGCTCGCGGCGCGGACGCGTCTCGTTCTCGCGGCGGCGATCGTCGTCGCCGCGACCTCGCTCGAGGCGGCGCGCACGGGCGAGCGGCCCGCCGCCGCGCCGCTCGGCGTCGACATCCACGCGCTCGCCGTCGACCCCCACGACCCGCAGCGCCTCTACGTCGGCACGGCGGCGGGCGTGTTCCGCAGCCTCGACGGGGGCAGCCACTGGCAGCGCGCCGGCACGGGGCTCGGCGGCCTCGCCGTCGATGCGCTGGCGCTCGACCCGCACGATCCGGCGACCATCTACGCGGGCACGAGCGGCGCCGGGGTTTTCAAGAGCACCGATCACGGCGACACCTGGAGGCCGGCCAGCAACGGCCTCGCGCGCGCGTCGGTGGTTGCGCTCGCCGTGAGCCCCACCGACACGCGCGTGGTGTGGGCCGGAACGCACGCCGACGGCGTCTTCCGCAGCCGCGACGCGGCGGCGGTGTGGCTTCCCGCGGGCCGGCTCGACGGCGCGGCCGTGCGCGCGCTCGCGCCGGTGACCGCCGAGCTGCTGTTCGCGGCGACGGCGCGCGGTGGGGTGTGGGAGACCGCCGACGGCGGCCGCTCGTGGGAGGCGCTCGACACGCTCGGTCGCCCGGTGGCCGCGCTCGCGCTCACGTCGAGCGTGCCGCCGACGCTCTACGCCGGCACCCACGACGGCGGCGTGCTCGCCCTGCCGCTCGTCTCGGCCGCCGCGCGGGACCTGTAACCGCGCCGCCGGCCGCGGCCGGTTCCCTCCTCTCGAGCGGTCGGCTACGGTGCGCCGATGCACGTACACCCGATCCGCTTCGGCATCCAGACGGGCCAGCAGGGCGTCGCGTGGTCGACCATGCTCGACCTCTGGCAGAAAGCCGACGCCTGGGGCTACGACTCGCTCTGGGCCTTCGACCACTTCTACCCGATCTTCGTCGATCCGGAGGGCCCGTGCCTCGAGGGATGGACCGCGCTCGCGGCGCTCGCGCAGGCGACGCGGCGGGCGCGCATCGGGCTCCTGGTCGCCGGCAACACCTACCGCCATCCGTGCGTCACCGCGAAGATGGCGGCGACCGTCGACCACGTGAGCGGCGGCCGGCTGAACCTCGGCATCGGCGCCGGCTGGTTCGAACGCGAGCACCGCGACTTCGGCATCGACTTCAAGACCGTGCGCGGCCGGCTCGAGGCGCTCGACGAGGCCTGCCGCATCGTGCGGGGGATGTTCACGGCGCCGCGCACGACGCTGCACGGAAGGCATTACACGGTGACCGACGCGATCGGGCAGCCGAAGCCGCTGCAGCAGCCGTACCCGCCGATCATGATCGGCGGCACCGGCGAGCGCGTGCTGCTGCGCCTGGTCGCGCGCCACGCCGATATGTGGAACGCGAGCACCGCCGCCGAGCGCATGGGCGAGCTGATCGCGACCATCGGGCGGCACGCGGAAGCGGAAGGCCGCGACCCCGGGCGGATCGAGAAGACCGTGCTGCTGCCGCTTTGCTACAAGGCGCCGGCCGAGCGCGAGCAGTTCGTGTGCGGCCTGATCGCGTCGATGCGGCAGATCGCGCCCGAGGCCGCCCGCCGCCAGATCATGATCGGCGGCGCGCAGGAGTGCCTCGACACGATCGGGCGCTACCGCCGCGTCGGCGTGACCCACTTCATCTTCATGACCTTCACCCCCTACCTCCTCGACGAGATCCAGGCCTTCGCCGAGGAGGTCGCCCCCGCCGCCCGCCGCTAGGAGGCGCGACGGAGCGTCACATGCGCTCGAGCGCCTCGATGCCGAGGAGCCCGAGCCCGCAGGAGAGCGTGCGCGCGGTGAGGTCGCACAGGAGCAGCCGGCTCCTGCGTCGCTCGGCGTCCGGGGCCTGGAGCACGGGGCAGCGCTCGTAGAAGGTGCTGAACGCGGTGGCGACGTCGTAGAGGTGGGCGCAGAGCCGATGCGGCTCGAGGGTCTCCGCCACCGCGCGCACCACGCCGCCGAGCTGGAGGAGCTTGAGCACGAGCGTGCGCTCGGCGGGCTCGGCGATCGCGATCGCCACCGGCGGCGCGCCGGGCTCGCCGCCCGCCTTGCGGAAGATCGAGCGGATGCGGGCGTAGGCGTACTGGAGGTACGGGGCCGTGTTGCCGTCCATCGCGAGCATCCGGTCCCAGGAGAACACGTAGTCCTTCACGCGATCGCTGGCGAGATCGGCGTACTTGATGGCGCCGATGCCGACGGCGTGCGCGACCTCCGCGCGCGCGATGTCGCCGAGCCCGGGATTCTTCTCGGCGACCAGCGCGGCCGCGCGACGCTCGGCCTCGTCGAGCAGGTCGGCGAGGCGCACCGTGTCGCCGCTGCGCGTCCTGAACGGCCGGCCGTCCTCGCCGAGCACGGTCCCGAACGGCACGTGCTCCGCGCGGACGCCGGCAGGAAGCCATCCCGCCGCGCGCGCGGCGGCGAACACCATCGCGAAGTGCTGCGCCTGGCGCGCGTCGGTGACGTAGACGAGCCGCTCGGCGCGCAGCACCTCGACCCGATAGCGGAGCGCCGCCAGGTCGGTGGTGGCGTAGAGGTAGCCGCCGTCGGACTTGCGCACGATGAGCGGCAAGGGCGCGCCGTCGGGGCGGGTGAAGCCGTCGAGGAAGACACAGAGCGCGCCCTCGCTCGGCCGCGCGAGCCCCTTCGCCTCGAGCGCCGCGACGACGCCGGCGAGCTGCGGGTTGTAGAAGCTCTCGGGACGGATGTCCGCGGGTGTGAGCGACGCACCCAGCCGCGCGTAGATCGCGGCGAACCGTTCGGCCGACTGCTCGACGAGCCGCCGCCAGAGCGCGAGCGTGGCGGCGTCGCCCGCCTGGAGCGCGACCACGCGCTCGCGCGCGCGCGCGGCGAACGCAGGCTCGGCCTCGAAGCGCGCCTGGGCGGCGCGGTAAAGCGCGTCGAGGTCGGCACCGGGCGGTTCGCCGGCGTCGAGCAGGTGCTCGATCAGCAGGCCGAACTGCGTGCCCCAGTCCCCGAGGTGGTTTTGGCGGATCACGCGGTGGCCGAGGAACGCGAGCGTGCGCGCGAGCGCGTCGCCGATCACGGTGGAGCGCAGGTGCCCGACGTGCATCTCCTTGGCGACGTTGGGTCCCGAGTAGTCGACGACCGTGGTGACCGGCGCAACCGCGGGCTCGACGCCGCAGCGTGAATCGGCGGCGAGCGCCGCCGCCTGCGCGCCGAGGAAGTCGGCGGTGAGCGTGAGGTTGATGAACCCCGGCCCCGCGATCTCGGGCGGCAGGCACACGCCGGCGACGTCGAGCGCGCGGGCGATCGCCGCGGCCACGTCGCGCGGCGGGCGGCCGAGCCGCTGCCCGAGACTCATCGCCACGTTCGCCTGATAGTCGCCGAAGCGCGGGTGCTGCGCGGGGCGTACCAGCGGCTCGGTCGCAGCGTGCGCGGGGCCGAAGGCGCGCGCGATCGCGTCCTGGATGCGGCGGGCGAGGACGTCCTGAGGGTCGGCCACGGTGGCGCGCATCGTCGCCGCCGGGACGCAGGGCGTCAAGTCGCGGGCGCTACCATCGCGCCGCCGGCGGGGGTATGGGGCCCCATGGCGCACGCGTTCCCCGTCGTCGACGCCGACGGCCACGTCACCGAACCGCCGGCCGTGTGGACCGACTACGTCGAGCCCGCCTTCCGCGGCCGCGCACCGCGGTTCGCCTTCGACGAGCGCGGCCGGCCCTGCCAGGTGCTCGACGACCGCGTGATCATGCGGCACGCGATGCTCCTCACCCTCGGGCCCGAGTATCGCCTCGACCCCGCGCAGTTCCGCCCCGGCGGCTTCGACCCGGGAGCGCGGCTCGCCGACATGGACGCCGAAGGGGTCGACGTGGCGGTGCTCTACCCCTCGGTCGCGTTCTACCTCGGCGAGGCGGGCGACCCCGCGCTGATCGCCGCGTGCTGCCGCGCGTACAACGACTGGCTCGCGGACTACTGTCGGGCGGCGCCGCAGCGGCTCGTCGGCGTCGCGATGCTGCCGTTCGCCGACGTCGACGCGGCGGTGGCGGAGCTCGAGCGGGCGACGACGCGCCTCGGCTTCCGCGGCGCGTTCGTGCGCCCGAACCCGTGCGCCGGCCGGCCGATCCACCACCCGGCCCACGATCGCTTCTGGGAGTGCGCCGCGTCGCTCGGCGTGCCGGTCACCATCCACGAGGGGCTCGCCGACGGCATTCCCACGCTCGGCCGCGACCGCTTCGAGAACCCGGCGATGCTGCACGTCCTTTCACACCCCTTCGAGCAGATGGCGGCCTGCGCGGGGCTCATCCTCGCCGGGGTGCTCGAGCGCCATCCGGCGCTCCGGGTCGTCTTCCTCGAGTCGGGCGCGGGCTGGCTGCCGTACTGGCTCGGGCGGCTCGATGCCCACGTCGAGACCTGGGGCAGGCTGCTGCCGGCGGTGCGCATGAAGCCGTCGGAGTACTTCCGCCGCCAGTGCATGATCTCGACCGACCCCGAGGACGAGACCGGCGCGCTCGCGGTCGCGGCCGTCGGCGACGACTGCGTGGTGTGGGCGTCGGACTACCCGCACCCCGACGCCGTGTTCCCGGGCGCCGTGGCGAAGAGCCTGGCGGCGATGGCGGACGTCCCGGAGGCGTCGCGGCGGAAGGTTTTCGGGACCAACGCCGCGCGGCTCTACGGAATCACGCTGCCGGCGGGGCGGTGACGCCGCCGGGGTCGATTCCTGGCGCTGTGGCGAATGCCACGGCCGGCGTGCTAACGGCGGGCGATGCCGCTCGACTTCGGCCTCTTCTACGAGATCCCCGTTCCCGCGCCGTGGCATGCGCGCAGCGAGCGCGACGCGTACCACGACGTGATCGCGCAGGCGGTACGCGGTGAAGCGGTCGGCTTCAGCCACTTCTGGACCGTCGAGCACCACTTCCTCTCCGAGTTCTCCCATTGCTCCGCGCCCGAGGCGCTGTACGGGGCGGTGGCTGCGCGGACGACGACCATGCGCATCGGCCACGGGGTGCGGCTGCTGCCGTTCCCCTACAATCATCCGATCCGCGCCGCCGAGATGGCCGCCGCGCTCGACCTCGTTTCCGACGGCCGGCTCGAGTTCGGCACCGGCCGGTCGTCCACCCGCGACGAGCTCGAGGGCTTTGGCATCGATCCGCAGGACACGCGGGGCATGTGGGAGGAGGCGCTCGACGTCGTCGTCGGCGCTTGGACGGCCGACGTGTTCTCCTGGGAGGGGCGCTACTTCAAGGTGCCGCCGCGGCGCGTGCACCCGAAGCCGCTGCAGCGCCCGCACCCGCCGATCTGGGTCGCGTCGACCAACCCCGACAGCCACACCCTGGCGGGCCGCAAGGGCCTCGGGCTGCTCTCGTTCACGATCGGCGTGCCGCCCGAGGAGCTGGCGGTGCGCATCGGTCTCTACCGCGCCGGCCTGCGCGAGGCGCGGCCGGCGGGGAGGGCCGTCAATGCTCGGGCGGCCACCTTCACGATGGTCCACTGCGCGGAGACCAACGCCGAGGCGCGGGCGAACGCGGCGGAGTCGGTGGTGTGGTACCTGCGCAAGAGCCTCTCGCTGATCGGCTCGCTCGCCGCCTGGCAGGAGGGCCGCGACCTCGGCACCTACGGGTACACCAAGGCGCTGCAGGCGCTCGACACCTCGGCGCTCGACTTCGACACGCTCGATCAGATGGGCGCGGTGATCGTCGGCGACCCCGAGCGCTGCATCGAGCGGGTGCGCCGTTACCGCGACGCGGGCTGCGACCAGCTTCTCTGTCTCATGCAGCCGTACAAGATCCCGTCCGCCGCGGTGATGCGCTCGATCGAGCTGTTCGGGCGGCACGTCATCCCGGCGTTCCGGTGAAGGCGGGCCCGATCACGCCCGCCGCACGCAGCGCCGCGATGGCTGCCGCGTCGAAGCCGAGCTCGGCCAGCACGGCGTCGGTGTGCTCGCCGAGCGCCGGCGGCGGGGTGCGGACCTGCGCCGGCGTCGCCGAGAGCTTGATCGGCGGGCCGGGCATCGTCTGCCCGGCCATCTCGACGACCATGCCGCGGTGGCGGAGCTGGGGGTCGCGGAGCGCCTCGGCCAGCGTCGCGACGGGCGCGTAGCAGACGTCGAGCGGAGCCAGCTCGGCGGTCCACTCCGCGAGCGTCCTGCGGCGGAACGTCGTCCGGAAGAAGGCGAACGCCTCCTCGCGCGCGACGCCCTCCGCCCACTGCTGCGCGATCAGGTCCTCGCGGCCGAAGTGTCGGCAGAGGGTCGCCCAGAAGTGCGGCTCGTACGCGCCGATCGTGAGGTGGCGGCCGTCGCGCGTCTCGTAGACCGCGTAGCACGGCCAGTGGCCCGTGAGCTGCTCGCGGCCGCGCGCGGGCGTTCGGCCGGCGAGCTCGGCCAGCACCAGATGGTAGACGTTCCAGGCGAACGCGCCGTCGAGCATCGCCACGTCGACGTGCTGCCCCTCGCCGCTGGTCGCCCGCGCGATGAGCGCGGCGAGGATGCCGCCGAGCGCCATGAGCGCGCCGCCGCCGATGTCGGCGATCTGCACGCCGGGGATGACCGGAGCCCGGTCCGCCTCGCCGACGTACTCGAGCACGCCCGCCTGCGCGAGGTAGTTGACGTCGTGCCCGACCCGGTCGCGGTACGGTCCGTCCTGCCCGTAGCCGGAGATCGAGCAATAGACCAGGCGAGGGTTGAGCGCCCGCAGGGTCGGGTAGTCGACGCCGAGGCGCGCCGTGACCCCCGGGCGGAAGCCCTCGAGGAGGACGTCGGCCCTGGCGGCGAGCCGCCGGAACACGGCGCCGCCCGCCTCGGCCTTGAGATCGAGGACCATGCTGCGCTTGTTGCGCGCGAGGAACGGGATGCCGATCGCGAACGGATCGCCCGGCGCGGTCACCATCAGCACGTCGGCGCCGAGGTCGGCGAGCAGCGTCGAGCAGAAGGGCCCCGGGAGCTGGCGGGAGAGGTCGAGCACGCGGAGCCCGGCGAGCGGCGGCGGCATGCGGCCGCTTTCAACACGCCGCCGGCGCCCGGCGCAAGCATGGCCGCGCTTGCCGCGCCCCGAGCCTCTGGCTAGTGTGCGCGCCGTCGAGCGAGGAGGGACGATGGGACGGCGCGTCGTGATCACCGGCCTCGGGGGCGTGACGCCGATCGGGATCGGCGCCGCCGCGATCTGGGAAAGCGCCTGCGCCGGGCGCTCGGGCATCGGGCCGATCACGCTCTTCGACGTCTCGCACCAGAAGTGCCGCATCGGCGGCGAGGTGCGCGGCTTCGAGCCGGAGCGCTGGATGCCGGCGAAGCACTTGAAGCGCATGGACGACTTCGCGCGCTACGCGGTGGCCGCCGCGGTGATGGCCGTCGAGGACGCGGGGCTCCCGATCTCGCTCGAGAACAGCCGGCGCATCGGCGTGCTCCTGGGCAACAACAACGGCGGCGCGCGCACCATCTTCCGCACGGTGACCCGCTACAACGCCGAGGGGCCCGACTCGGTCTCCCCGTTCTACATCACGGCGATCACGACCAGCCTCGGCGCCGCGCAGGTGGCGATCCGGCTCGGCGTGCGCGGGCCGAACTTCACCATCGGTAACGCCTGCGCGTCCGGGCTCAACGCGGTCGGCGAGGCGGCGCGTTACGTGCGCGAAGGGAGCTGCGACGCCGTGCTCGCCGGGGGAAGCGACGCGCTCATCGATCCGACCGAGATCGCGGGATTCGCCAACTCGCGCGCGATCTCCTGCCGCAACGACGAGCCCGAGCGCGCGAGCCGACCGTTCGACCGCGCTCGCGACGGGTTCGTGCTGTCGGAAGGGGCGGCGATGCTCGTGGTCGAGGACCTGGAGCACGCGCGCGCGCGGGGTGCCCGCATCTACGCCGAGGTCCTCGGCTACGCGACCGGCAGCGAGGCGTTCCACATCGCTGCGCCGCTGCCCGACGGCGTCGGCGCCGCGGCGTGCATGGAGGCCGCGATGGAGAGTGCCGGCGTGGGCCCCGAGGAGGTCGACTACGTCAACGCGCACGCCACCTCGACGCCGGCCGGCGACGTCAACGAGACGCAGGGCATCAAGCGCGCCTTCGGCGCGCACGCCCGGCGGCTCCTCGTGAGCGCGACCAAGTCGATGACCGGCCACCTGATCGGCGCATCGGGCGCTCTCGAGGCGCTGATCGTTGCCAAGACGCTCGAGACCGGGATCGTCACGCCGACGATCAACCTCGACGATCCCGACCCCGAGTGCGACCTCGACTACGTCCCCCACACCGCCCGCCGCGCCGCCGTGCGCGTGGCGCTGACGAACTCCTTCGGCTTCGGGGGCGCGAACGCCTCGATGGTGCTGCGGCGCTGGGAGGGCTAGGTCGGCCGGCGCCGGCCGGCGGCCTACTTCTTCTTCCGCGGGGCCCTGGCGGCGACGGCCTTCGGCGGCCGACCCGGTCCACCTGGGCGCCACTTCCCCCGGCCCTTACGACGGCGCCGGCCGTTTTTCGGCGCCTCCGCCAATCCGCTCAACAATCCGGCCATGGCGCTGCGGATCTCCGCCTGAACCATTTCCCGGATCACCGTCACGAGGCTCTTTTGTCGCGGCATCGGCGGTTGATAGCGCACAAAACGAAATAATACAAAATCCCGACGAAATTCTCGCCGGGAATCGCCGAGGGCTTTCAGGCGCGGCGTGAGGGCGTGAATTCGACCGGCATCCGCTTGATGCCGTGAATGAAGTTCGAGCGCAGGCGCTCCACCGGGCCGGCGAGCCGGACGTCCGGCATGCGCCGCAGCAGCTCCTCGAACATCAGGCGGATCTCCAGCCGCGCGAGGTGCGCCCCGAGGCAGAAGTGCGGGCCGAAGCCGAAGGCGAGGTGGTCGTTCGGCGAGCGGCCGACGTCGAAGCGGTCGGCGTGCGGGAAGATCGTCTCGTCGCGATTCCCCGATCCGTACCACACCGTCACCTTGTCACCCTCGCGGATGTGCTGGCCGTGCAGCTCGACGTCGCGGGTCGCGGTGCGCCGGAAGTGCATCACCGGGGACACCCAGCGCAGCATCTCCTCGACCGCCGAGGGGACGAGCGCGGGGTCCGCGAGCAGGCGACCGCGCTCCGCCGGGTGCTCGATCAGGGTGAGCATGCCGCCCGAGATCAGGTTGCGGGTGGTCTCGTTGCCGGCCACCGCGAGCAGCACGAAGAACATGTCGAATTCGAGCTCGGAGAGCTTCTCGCCGTCCACCTCGGCGGTCATCAGCACGCTCACGAGGTCGTCGCGCGGGTGCTCCTTGCGCTCGAGCGCGAGCTGGTTCGCGTACATGAACATCTCCGCCGCGGCCACCTTCCCGTCTTCGTACGACCGCTGATACTCGGGGTCGTCGAAGCCGATCATGCGGTTGCTCCACTCGAACACGAGGTGGCGGTCCGCGGTGGGGATACCCATCAGCTCGACGATCACCTGCAGCGGGAGCTCGGCGGCGACCTCGGTCACGAAGTCGCAGCGGCCTTTCGGCGCGACCCGATCGACGATGGCGGCGGTCGTCTCCCGGATGCGCGGCTCGATCGCGCGGAGCATCTTCGGGGTGAACCCGGCGCTCACCAGACGGCGGTGCTTGGTGTGGCGCGGAGGGTCCATGTTGATGAGCTGCTCGCGCACCTGGGCCAAGTCCTCCGGGGGCATGTCGCGCAGGAGGGCGCCGCCCCTGGCGGAGGAGAACGTCTTCTGGTCGAGGGAGACGCGTTCGATGTCGCGGTAGGTGCTCACCACCCAGAAGCCGCTGCTCTCGGGCCGCTTGTACCAAAACACGGGCGCCTGCGCGCGCAGGAGCCGGAACGCCTCGTGCGGATAGCCGCGCTGGAAGACGTCGGGGCTCAGGTCGACGTCGGCGAAGGTCATGGGCGCGGCGGCGTTCACGGCCGCGGCCCCGAGCGCGTCGCCCGCACGGCGCGGCGCGCCGCCGGCACGCCCAGGAGGCGGCGGAGCGCCGCCTTGACGAACCGGCGCTGCCGGGCGACCGCCTCCGGCGTGTGTGGATCGGCGCCGACGACGGCCTGGAACAGCGACGCGTTGGCGAAGTATCCGAAGATCAGGTGATAGAGGCCGGCACCGACGAACGGCAGCTCCTCGGGGGCCCACACGCCGCGGCTCGCCGTCAGCAGGGCGATGCCCTGCGTGTAGAGCGGGCGCAGAAGCCGCGTGGCGGTGCGGCCGACCTGATGGCTGTCGTCGAGCCCGGCACGCTCGATGAGCCGCGGCAGCCGCGGGTGCTCGGCCAGGTAGTCGAGCAGCCGGTCGATCACGACCCCGACGCCCGGCACGTCCCCCGGCTCACCCTCCGCGACCAGCGCGACGATCGCGTCGACCCCGCGCGAGAGCACGGCCTCGTAGAGCGCGTGCTTGTCGCGGAAGTGATGGTAGAGGCTCGCCTGGTTGCGCAGCCCCACCTCGGCGGCGATCTCGCGCATCGAGACGCCGGAGAACCCGCGTTCGGCGAACGCCCGCTCGGCCGCGTCGAGGATCTGGTCGCGGGTCGAGCGCGGGTCGCGGGCGCGGGCCGCCGGGGCACGGGCGAGCATCGCGCCCCTTCCTAAACGAACAAACGTTCGTTTGTCAAGCGCGCTAGCGGCCGTGGAACACGGGCTTGCGCTTCTCCTTGAACGCCCGCGTTCCCTCCTTGCAGTCCTCGGAGGTCGACACCGGGATGCCGATCTCGAGCTCCTTCTCGAGCGCCTGCTCCGGCGGCAGCCCGAGCCCCGTCACCACCGATCGCTTGACCGCCTGGACGGCGAGCGGGCCGTTCTCGGCGATCACGCGCGCGATGCGCATGGCCTCCGGCAGGACGGCGGCCGGGGGCACGACCTTGTTGATGAGGCCCATCTGGAGCGCGCGCTCGGCCGAGAGCTGCTCGCCGGTGAGCAGGATCTCCATCGCGTTGCAGTACGAGATCTGGCGGGGCAGGCGCACCGTCGAGCCGCCCATCGGAAACAGGCTCCACTTCACCTCGGCGAGCCCGAAGCGGGCGTCGTCGCCGGCGATGCGGATGTCGGTGCAGGTGAGAATCTCGGTGCCGCCGGCGACGCAGAAGCCGCGGACCGCGGCGATGAGGGGCTTCCCCACCTGGTAGTTGCGCAGCAGGCCCTTGTAGATGATCGCGACGTCGTTGCGGACCCGCTCGTCGTACTCGGTCTCGGGCGGCCGCAGCCCCTGCATCATGCGCACGAGCTTGTCGAGGTCGGCGCCGGCGCAGAAGGCCTTGTCGCCCGCCCCGGTGAGCACCGCGACCCGAACGGCGGGATCGTCGTTGACGTCCTGCCAGGCGTCGGCGAGCCGGCAGAGCATCTCGGTGTTGATCGCGTTGCGCACCTCCGGCCGGTTCATGGTGACGACCGCAATGCCGTCGGATTTCTCGTAGAGGACCGCGGGTTCGCTCATCGCTCGCTGCTCACCACCCACATCGCGAAGTACTGCGCGCCGCCGCCGTAGGCGTGGCCGAGCGCGACCTTCGCGCCGTCGACCTGGTGCGCGCCGGCGCGGCCCATCACCTGGAGCGCCGCCTCGGCGAGCCGCAGCATGCCCGAGGCGCCGATCGGGTTCGTGCACAGCACGCCGCCCGACGGGTTGATCGGGAGGTGCGCCCCGAACCGCTGCTCGCCCCGGTCGACGATCTTCCAACCCTCGCCCTGGTCGCAGAAGCCCAGGTTCTCGAGCCACATCGCCTCGAACCAGGAGAACGGCACGTAGATCTCCGCGGTGTGGATCTCCTTCCAGGGGTTCCGGATCCCGGCCTGCGCATAGACCGCCTGCGCGCAGGCACGACCCGCGCGCGGGCTCACCTGATCGCGGCCGGGCACCCACATCGCCTCCGCGTAGGAGGCGCCGCCCTTCACCCACGCCGGCGGCCGCGGCCCCTTACGCGCCGCCTCCTCACCCGCGACCACGATCGCGCACGCGCCGTCGGAGGAGGGGCAGGTCTCGAGGTAGCGGATCGGGTCCCAGAGGACGGGCGAGTTCATCACGTCCTCGACGG
>Ga0070734_10000667_pt1 | contig 64604 bp, 60 predicted proteins | sample Coa_R1_8_FD_66444 | JGI IMG/M metagenome (GOLD analysis project Ga0070734, IMG submission 66444) | Surface soil microbial communities from Centralia Pennsylvania, which are recovering from an underground coalmine fire - Coalmine... | ecosystem: Environmental > Terrestrial > Soil > Unclassified ...
GATGTGCTCAATGTTGCGGCCACGCTCAAGCATTAATACTTTCAAACCTTTTTCAGTAAGCTCTTTGGCAGCCCAACCGCCGCTGATTCCGGAACCGATCACAATGGCATCATAAGTATTCTGCGCATCGGCTTTGTTGTTTACGTTTAATGTATCTGGCATTTTGATGTAAGATTTACGAATTGGGATTTACGATTTCAGCAAACCCGAATTCATGATCAAATATTAATTATCAAACTTTTCATCAGATGTTTCCTTTCTTCAACTCTTCCACTGCATGATCTGCGGCACGTGCGGTGAATGCCATGTAAGTAAGCGATGGATTCTGGCAAGCTGCAGAAGTCATAAAAGATCCATCCGTTACAAAAACATTTTGCGCATCCCAAACCTGGTTCCATTTATTAAGCACAGACGTTTTTGGATCTTTTCCCATTCTTGCCGTTCCCATTTCATGAATGCCGCGACCGAGGTAGGGTTCACTATCTCCGCCTTGAACATTCTTCACTCCGGCAGATTCTAATATTTCCTTTCCATCATTAAGCATATCCTTGCGCATCTTCAACTCATTTTCTTTCAACTCCGCGTCAATTGCAAGGACATTCAATCCCCATTTGTCTTTCTTTGTTTTATCAAGCGTCACTTTATTTTCATGATAAGGAAGTGTTTCTCCGAACCCTCCCATCCCAAACGACCATGTCCCTGGTTCAGTTAATGCTTCTTTCAGATCTGCGCCGATGCTGTATTCAGCAACATTGCGGTCCCATCCTTCGCGGCCTGCTCCACCTTGATATCCAAAGCCGCGCAGATAATCTCTTTTGTCACCAAAAAAATTTCTGAACCTTGGAACATATACACCATTTGCCCGACGTCCGAAATAATATTTGTCAAGATATCCGTCAACAGTTCCTCCAATCCCAACTCCAAGATGATGATCCATTAAATTATGACCGAGCTCACCACTGCTGCTTCCTAATCCATCAGGCCATACATCAGTGGCAGAGTTCATCAATACCCATGCACTGTTTAATGTAGATGCATTCAGAAAAACAATTTTTGCTTTGTATTCATAAGTCTGCATCGTCTGCGCATCGAGCACTTCGACTCCAGTTGCTTTTTTTGTGTTTTTGTCGTATAAAATTTTTGTGACTATTGACCACGGTCTTACGGTCAAATTTTTTGTAGCCATGGCAGCAGGCAATGTTGCTGACTGCGTGCTGAAATAACCACCGAAAGGACAACCGTACCAGCATTTATCGCGGTACATACATTGCCTTCCATGATGCTCTACGGTGGCATGCGCACATCTGCCAATGATCATTTTGCGAGCGCCTTTATAATGCTCTTTCACTCTTGCAACGACATCTTTTTCAACACAGTTCATTCCCATGGGCGGAAGAAATTCACTGTCTGGTAATTCAGCAAGTCCTTCTTTTGATCCGCTCACTCCGGCAAATTTTTCAACATAGCTGTACCACGGCTCAATGTCTTTATAACGAACAGGCCAGTCAATAGCAATCCCATCTTTTGCATTTTCTTCAAAATATAAATCGCTCCAACGGTAGCTCTGGCGACCCCATAATAATGAACGGCCACCTACATGGTAGCCACGGAACCAATCAAATCTTTTTATTTCTGTGTATGGAGAATCTTTATCGCTTGCCCACCAGGAAAGATTCCTTTCATTCAAAGGGTAATCTCTTTTCAGCACAGGATAGTTTTTGATCATTTCCTGCGTTCTGCTGCCACGATGAGGATGATCCCAGTTTTCTTTGGTTGCTTCCGGATAATCTTTCACATGCACAATGTCCATTCCCCGTTCCAGCATGATTGTCTTCAGTCCTTTTTCGGTAAGCTCTTTTGCAGCCCATCCGCCACTGATGCCTGAACCAATTACAATAGCATCATAAACATTGTCAGCCATATTTTTTATTTAAGATTTACGATTTCTTTATTTCGGTTATGCATCAACGATAGTTAGCAATAAATTCATCTGTTGATTTAAGTAAAAGTATTTATTCACTACTGACCATTCACTACTCACCAAACTATACATCACAGATCTCAACCGCTTTCCGCAGCGATGCAATCTTGTCTGCTGCGGCGGGAATAAATTCCTGCGCAACATATCCTTTGTAACCAGTCGCAATAATTGCTTTCATGATGGCAGGGTAATACAGTTCCTGGGTGTCATCAATTTCATTCCTGCCGGGAACTCCGCCAGTGTGGTAATGGCCAATATATTGATGATAGTTCTGTATGGTCCTTATCACATCGCCTTCATCAATCTGCATGTGATAGATATCATAAAGCAATTTGAAATTCGGCGAACCGATGCGCTTGCATAGTTCAACTCCCCACAAAGTTTTGTCGCACATATAATCTTTGTGATCCACTTTGCTATTGAGCAGTTCCATTTGAATGGTGATGCCATTTTTCTCAGCAAGGGGCATTAATTTTTTTAAGCCTTCGGTGCAATTATCCAACCCGGCCCAATCGCTCATTCCATTTCTGCTACCGCTGAAACAGATCACATCTTTATAACCTGCTTTCACCATCAATGGGATCACTTCTTCATAACTTTTTATCAGGGAAGCGTGATTTGCTTTGTCATTAAAACCTTTGGTAAGGCTCACTTCTCCATCGATGTAGCACATCGAACTATAGATGCCATATTTCTGAAGCGTGGGCCAATCTTTTGGGCCCATTAAATCAATAGCGTTAAAGCCGATATCTTTTACAGCTTTGCATAATTCTTCAACGGTGATGAAACTATAAGTCCATTGACAAACGGAGTGGTTGATATTTCCTTTCAATGCTGATGATTTTTTTTGTTGAGATGCAAAAACATCCGAAGGAAGCATGCTTGCTGCGCCAAGTACAGCAGTTCCTGCAACGATATTTTTAATGGCACTTCGACGTGAATGAGTATTAGGCATGAATTAAAAATCGTTAAAAAAGTAAATTACGAAAATCTGATTGCTTACGTTCCACAAAAGTTTTATAAAGCAATAAAAATCCTTGAATGGTTCAACAGGATTTTTTTTCGCCTTATGCAGTTACCGGATTTATAAGCGTAGGTTTTTTCCTTCCGCGCATATAGAAAAACAAACCTGCAAAAACAACTATTAAAATAAGCGGAATCGTCAATGTTGCATTAATAATCTCGGGACCTGCTGCTTTTTTTGCTTCATTCAATGCATTCGCTAAATCAGAGCCGGCTGCTGCCGCATTATATTGACCAATATCCGCACCTGCCGGCAATTTCCCAATAACAAGTTTATCATAATACCCACCCATAAAAATCATATAAAAAGATACTGCAAGCATGCCTGCACCTCCCATGAGATTCATTCCAACGGCTCCGGTCTTTGGCAAATTTTCTGAAACAAACCCAAGCATTGTCGGCCAAAAATAACAAACGCCAATACCGAATATAATTGCTCCGACAAAAAGCATATTGCCTGTTGAGTGACCTAACAAATAAAGCCCTAAGGCTGCAAAAATTGCAGAGAACAAAAGAACACCAGTGGGGGAAAGCTGATGAACGACAGGCCCGGCAAATGCCCGACCTAAAACCATTACACCGGTTTCTATTGTTAACAATAAAAGTGCATTATCCGAAACATTTCTTAGCAACACGTCTATCCATTGCCCGGTAAATAATTCAGTAATAGCCGTTCCAAACATACAAACAATCATTAGGCCAAACAGCGGGGTAAAAAGCGCCTTATACATACTACCTGTTGAAACTCCGGCAGCAACTCTTTCAGTAACCGGAAATTCCAGTTTTGAAAACAGGTATCCGTAGATCAAAGTCGGGATCAACATGGTAGCCACTTCTATCTGCCAGCTCACGCCTAATTTATTCAGTAAAAAAACAATCAATGTTCCTATAACAATGCCACCGGGAAACCACAAATGAAAGTGATTCAGCTTGGTGGTTTTATTATCTGTATAAAGCGATGCAACCAGCGGATTACATGCAGCTTCAACTGTTCCATTAGCAATCCCTATCAATAAAGTAGACAAAAACAAACCCCAGTATCCACTTGCGAAAACGGTCAGGATAATACCGATAAGATGGAAGAGAAAGGCCAGCAGCAACAATTTTTTCATTCCAATCACATCTACTACAATGCCGCCAATGATCACTGCAAGCGGGAAGCCCCAGAATGCTGTAGCTGCAATAGTTCCCAGTTGCGAGGCATCAAGATTGAATTTTGTTCCCAATGTTCCTAATATACCCGCTCTGATACCAAAGGAAAGCGAGGTGACAAGAAGCGAAAGGCAGGCAGCCCAGAAAAGTTTGTCGCGTTGAATGTTTGATTGCATGGCAAGTTGTTTTGGTTTAGCTCAATCGTTTGATATAATTTTTGATTCATAATTTAGTAACCGGAAAACGAGTTGCTTCATTACTGTTGTCAAAAATTGATTTTTGAAATAGATTCGTAAATGTAATTTTTATTTTGAAATAATCAACCTTATTAAGTGTTAAGTTGACAATTTTAAAAAGATTTTTATTTTCTTGCAACGAATCCTCAATTTTGAAAAAATATCTTTCACCCAGAAATAAAAAATCTCACATGCAAAGAAAATTAAGAATGGGAATGATTGGCGGAGGCAAAGATGCCTTCATCGGCGCCATTCACCGCATTGCTGCCAATATGGACGGCCTCATTGAATTAGTTTGTGGTGCTCTCAGTATTAATGAAGAAATAGCGAAAGCTTCAGGCAAAATGCTTTTTATTCCGGAAGACAGGACTTATCTCAATTACGAAGAGATGCTGGAAAAAGAAAGCAAAATGCCTGCGGATAAGCGAATGGATTTTGTGACAATTGTTACTCCCAATTTTGCGCATTTCGCACCTGCCATGCTTGCACTTGAAAAAGGTTTTAATGTGGTGATCGAAAAACCGATGACATTCACTTTGGATGAAGCAAAACAATTAAAAAAGAAAGTGGAAGAAACCGGCTTGACATTATGCCTTACTCATACTTATTCAGGTTATCCGATGGTGAAGCAGGCAAAACAAATGGTGAAAGATGGGGCGTTCGGGAAAATCAGAAAAGTGTGGGTGGAATATCCGCAAGGTTGGTTGAGCAAACTTTCCGAACGTGAAGGAAACGCACAGGCGGCATGGAGAACAGATCCAAAAAAATCCGGCAAGAGCGGTTGCATGGGCGATATTGGAACGCACGCCGCTCATCTTGCAGAATATATTTCGGGAGCAAAAATCACGCATCTCTGTGCAGATCTGAATGTGATGGTAGAAGGAAGAATGCTTGATGACGATGGTAATGTGTTATTGAAATTTGATAATGGCGCAGCAGGTGTGCTGATGGCATCACAGGTTGCGGCTGGTGAAGAAAATGCATTGAAGATTCGACTATATGGAGAAAAAGGAGGACTGGAGTGGGCACAGCACGAACCAAATACTCTGTTAATAAAATGGCTTGATCAGCCTGCTCAGATTTTGCGTGCAGGTGGAAATTATGGCGACAGGTTATCTTCTTATGCAACGCATAATTGCCGCACTCCGGGCGGTCATCCTGAAGGCTACCTCGAAGCATTCGGAAATATTTATAGAAATTTTGCGCTCACGCTTTCTGCGAAATTAGATGGAACAACTCCATCCAAAGAAGCACTTGATTTCCCTGGCACTGCTGATGGAGTGAGAGGAATGGCATTCATTGATAATGTGGTTGCTTCGTCGAAGAGTGACAAAAAATGGACGGAGTTCGTAGTATAAAATGAGAAACAAAAAATGAGGAATTAGAAATAGGAAAGTAAATGCTTTCAAACTCTAATTCCTAAGACCTAATTTCTAAAAAGCTATTTTTAATTGCCGAATTAAAACAAAATTATCTTCATGCAAACAATAAAAGGTCCTGCCATTTTTTTAGCACAGTTCATGGGCGATGCTGCACCATTCAATTCTTTGAAATCTGTTTGCGAATGGGCAAGAAGTTTAGGGTTCGTCGGCGTTCAGATTCCCACCTGGGATGCCCGCTGCATAGATTTGCAAAAAGCTGCTAAAAGCAAAACTTATGCAGACGAAATCAAAGGCATCGTGAACGGTGCCGGATTAGAAATCACTGAACTTTCTACTCATTTGCAAGGACAGCTTGTTGCTGTTCATCCGGCTTATGATGCACAGTTTGATGGGTTTGCCCCCGCATCAGTTCATAATAACCCGAAAGCAAGAACTGAATGGGCTGTTCAGCAGTTGAAATATGCAGCAAAAGCTTCACAAAATTTAGGATTGAATGCGCACGCCACTTTCAGCGGCGCATTGTTATGGCCAACATTATATCCGTGGCCTCAACGTCCGGCCGGTCTGGTGGAAACAGGTTTTAAAGAACTCGCCAATCGCTGGCTTCCTATCTTAAATCATTTTGATGAACATGGCATAGATCTTTGTTATGAAATTCATCCGGGCGAAGATTTGCACGATGGTGTCACTTATGAATTGTTTTTAAAGCATGTCAATAATCATGCAAGAGCATGTTTGTTATATGATCCATCGCATTTTGTTTTGCAATGCCTCGATTATAAAACATATATCGACTATTATCACGAGCGCATCAAAATGTTCCATGTAAAAGATGCAGAATTTAATCCAACAGGAAAGCAAGGTGTGTATGGTGGGTATCAAGGCTGGATTGACAGAGCCGGAAGGTTCCGCTCACTTGGCGATGGACAGGTTGATTTCAAATCCATCTTTAGCAAATTAACAGCATATGATTATAAAGGATGGGCTGTTCTCGAGTGGGAATGCTGCATCAAACATCCCGAAGATGGCGCGAAAGAAGGTGCTATGTTCATCAAAAATCATATTATCAGAACAACAGAAAAAGCATTTGATGATTTTGCCAATACGGGTAACGATGAAAAATTTAATCGCTCCGTTTTAGGATTATCGTAAATTATTTTCGGATATTTATTTTTTCAAAAATTCTCTCACAATTATTTTATTATGAAAAAAACATTCATCGTTCTTTCATGTGTTGTATTGGCTGCTGCTTGCGGCGGTGGCGATAAGGCTACGGATAAAAAAGACACTGCGGTAACAACTGCTACCACAGCTCCTGCAACAACTGCTACGGCCGGAGAAAAAGCTTTGGAGTTAATCGGTTCGAGCGATTGCACAACCTGCCATCGTCTTGACAAAGCAGGCGCCGGTGCTGCAATCGGACCAGCTTATAGTGATGTTGCTGCAAAATATGCACCTGCTGCTGACACTACTGTTGACAGGCTCGTTAAAAAAATCATCAGTGGCGGTTCCGGAATTTGGGGCGCAGTTCCAATGACTCCTCATCCTGCTTTGAAAGAAGCTGACGCGAAAGAAATTGTGACTTATATTCTCACACTAAAAAAATAATCTGAATGAAATATTTATTGCTTGCCGGAAGCGCCGTTTTAATAATGGCTGCAGCTCCTTCTATCAAAAATGTGATGACTGCAAAAAAAGCAAAATCTGAAAATGAAGATGGATGGGTTTCTTTATTCGATGGAAAAACGTTGAAAGGCTGGCATACCTTCAACCAAAAAACAGTTGGAAGCGCATGGAAAGTGGATGATGGTGCAATTCATTTAACGATCCCAGGAAGTGCGGGTTATCAGACAAAAGGTGGTGGCGATATTGTTACCGACGATGAGTTCACAAATTTTGATTTGAAACTAGAATGGAAAATTGCACCGAAGGGCAACAGCGGAATTATTTTTGACGTGAAAGAAGATCCTAAATATTCGGACACATGGCGCACAGGACCTGAATGCCAGGTGCTCGATAATGACGGGCATGATGATGGCAAAATAAAAAAACATCGTGCTGGCGATTTGTATGATCTGATCTCTTCTTCATCAGAACCTGTGAAAGCTGTTGGCGAATGGAACCAGGTGGAAATAAAATTAGACAAGGGCAAATTGGATTTCTATATGAATGGCGTGAATACAGTTTCTACTACGATGTGGGACGACAATTGGTGGAAGATGGTGAAGGCAAGCAAATTTGTAAAGATGCCTGATTTCACTAAATTCAAAACCGGTCACATTGCATTGCAGGACCACGGATGTGAAGTATGGTACAGAGATATCAAAATAAAAAAATTATAACAAAATTTGAAAATGCCGTGTCGCCCGACATGGCATTTTTGTCTTAAAAAAGATCAGGCATGAAAATAAATTCTGTTATTAAATGTGTAGTTGCAACGTGCGCTGTTTCCCTTTGCTTTTTTCTGATTGCATCTGCTCCCAAAAAAGATAAAAAACGTGTGTTGATATTTGCAAAAACAAATGGATACCATCATTCCAGTATTGAAGTTGGAATTCCTGTCATCATGAAACTGGGAATGGAAAATGGTTTTGATGTTGACTCAACCACAGATTCATTATCATTCAATCCTGATAACCTGAAAAAATATGCTGCATTGATTTTTTTGAGCACTACAGGAAAAGTTTTCGGACCAAATGAAGAAAAAGCTTTGCAGGATTATATTCATCACGGCGGAGGATTTATTGGCATTCATGCAGCAACTGATTGCGAATATCAATGGCAATGGTATGGAGACCTGGTTGGCGGATATTTCAAATCGCATCCCAAACAACAATCAGCAAAATTTATGGTGGTTGATAAAAATCATATTTCAACTTCTCATTTGCCGGATATATGGGAACGTTTTGATGAGCTTTATAATTTTAAATATCTAAATCCAAAAGTCACAGTACTTATTAAAATTGATGAGAAATCTTACACCGGTGGAGAAAACGGCGACAATCACCCCATGGCATGGTATCATGAATATGAAGGTGGCCGCGCATTTTATACTGAGCTTGGGCACACCGATGAATCTTATTCAGATCCTAATTATCTCAAACATATTCTTGGCGGGATACAGTGGGCAGCAAAGATGAAGAAGTGAGTCGTGAATGGTCAATGATGAATAGTGAATAATTCGCCTTTGTTGACTTTACTTACTACTTATAACTATACACTTACCACTCCCCCATGTTCATTATCGAAACACCGCGGCTTTACCTGCGCGAATGGAAAGATTCAGATGCACCACTATTTATCGAAATGAATCGTGATGAAAGAGTGATGGAATTTTTTCCTGCATTATTATCAGAAGAAGAAACACTGGCGATGATTGAGCGCATCAAAAAATTTCTTGATGAAAATAAATTTGGTTTGTGGGCTGCTGAAAGAAAAGACAGCAATGAATTTATTGGATTTATCGGTCTTTCCGTTCCCCGCTTTCAAAGCGATTTTACCCCATGCGTTGAGATTGGCTGGCGATTAGCGCATAAGCATTGGGGAAAAGGTTTTGCAACAGAAGCAGCTGCCGCTTGTCTTGATTATGGTTTCAATATTTTACATCTTGATGAAATTGTTTCATTCACTTCTGTTCTTAATATAAAATCAATAAACGTGATGAAAAAAATCGGTATGAGCTATGTGAAAAATTTTGAGCACCCGAATATTGAAGATGGAAGCAGGGTGAAAACGCATGTGCTGTATTTGAAGAAAGCTACGAGCTTGTAGCTTTGAGCCATGAGCAAAAAAATAATAAAATTGTTTTATTACTCTTAGCTCACGGCTAATAGCTCAAAGCTTTTTAAATCGCCGGCAGCTTATATCCATTATGATATTCCTTCATCAAATATTGTGCATTGATTTTTTCGTCAGTAAATTTTCCGGCAGCTTTATCCCAGTTTAATTTCTGGCCGCTGCGGAATGCGATGTTGCCCATTTGTGCAACGGTCGCCACATGTGCTCCGGCTTCAATCGGGCAATGCAAAATTTCTGCTTTGCGCGAGCGCACTGCTTCAATAAAATTTACCCAATGATTATTCACGCCATTATCCATTGATTTTGCAAGCGGCTTGCTCACTTTATTTTTACTTTGGCGTTCCTCTATCACTTCCCAACCACCACGATCAAGAATAAGCGTTGCATTATTCCCGATATATGCAATGCCATGATCACGACCATAAGAGCCGTTGTCAATTCCCATCGCATGGTCCCACACTAAATTAAAATTGTCAAACTCATACAATGTAGTTAATGTATCAGGAGTTTCTTCGTACAAATCGGGATAAGCAAATTTTCCACCCAATGCGCTGATTGATTTCGGCACATCAGCTTTCATGCCAAGCAATCCATAATCCAATAAATGCACACCCCAATCAGTCATTAAACCGCCGGCATAATCCCAGAACCAACGAAAATGAAAATGAAAACGGCTTGCGTTGAAAGGCCTTGTTTCCGCTGGGCCAAGCCATGATGCATAATCTACACCAGCTGGTGGCGCAGAATCAGCAACAACAGGTTGAGGCCTCATCCAGCCCTGATAGCACCACACTTTCACCGTGCGGATATTTCCTAACTGTCCCGTATATACGTAATCAACGGCGTCTTTAAAATGCTGCTGGCTACGTTGCCATTGACCACCTTGTACAATACGGTTGTATTTAGCTTTAGCAGCAACCATTGCCCTGCATTCACCAATTGAATTGCCGACAGGTTTTTCTACATACACATCTTTGCCTGCCTGACAAGCAGCAATCATAATCATCGCATGCCAGTGGTCGGGCGTTCCGATAATCACTGCATCAATATCTTTTTGCTCCAGCAATTTTCTGTAATCGGAATATAGCTTCACGTTTGAAGTATCCGGTTGTAATTTTTTAAGTTCACCAAATCTTTTATCAAGCACATTTTTATCAACATCACACAATGCAACAATATTTACGCCGGGAACACTCAATGCTCCCTGCACATTTGCCCAGCCCATTCCATTGATGCCGATAGCACCGATATTCACTTTGTCTGAAGCAGAAACTAATTTTTGAAAAGATGAAAATGCTTTGTTATTTATTGATGAAAGCAAAATACTTCCACCCATCAAGCTCGATGTTTGTTGCAAAAATTTTCTACGGTTGCTCATTAACGTTGGTTTTTTATATGGCTTATCAAAATTTATATTAACCTACTATATTTTTCTTAATATACTCAAGGCTTTTTGCGATGCTTTCATACACGGGCAGCTTCACCTGATCCTGCTCCACAAAAAAGTATTCCATGCCTGATTCTTTTTTGTGCTTGAAAATTTCTTTGTAATTGACAATGCCTGTGCCCACTTCTGTGAAAGCCTGATTTCCATCCGTATTGAATGATGGGTCTTTCTTTTCAGCCATATCTTTTATATGCCACAATTTGATTCGCCCCGGATTTTCTTTAATCAGCTGTACAGGATCCAGACCTGCTCTTGTCACCCAATACATATCCATTTCAAAAAATACTAATGAAGGATCCGTTTCATTTTTAAAAATATCAAACCCGGTTTTGCCTCCGCCCCAATCTTTGAATTCGAAATTGTGATTGTGATAAGCAAGTTTTAAGCCCGCGCTTTTTGCTTCAACTGCAGCTTTACTAATTTTTTCAGCAAGCTTTTTATAATCATCAAGACTGGTGCGCATATTATCGAGCAAGTATGGAATCACAATGAACTCGTGCCCCATCACTGCTGCATCTGCAACGGTTTTCTTCATTACATCTTCGTTGCCTTTAATCAGGTAATCGAGCATCATATAATGCCCGCTCGGTGTTTTTAAATTGTTCTGTTTGATGATAGCTGCAAACTCCTGCGGCGTTTTTCCAAAAAATTTGCCATCACCATATCCAAATACTTCCACAGAATTAAAACCAATCTCCGCAACCTTCGCGACAGTAGCGCTGACATCTTTTGCAATCTCATTACGAACAGTATATAACTGCAGACCGATCAGTTGCGGGTTTCTGAACCAATTGTTTTTGGTCAACATGAAACCTGTTGTTGCTAATGAAGTCTGTTTGAGGAAAGTTCTTCTCGTTGACATAATAATCGTTTTGCGATGAAGTTACGAAATAAGAAATCACATGCTTCTTATTAAGAATTTATTTTTATGTCGGTTAACATCGAAGCAAACGCTTTGCGGCATTACCTGTAAATTAGATATATTTAATTTCTGTTACTAAAACCATCATGCACATCAAAAAAAATATCTGCTCGCTTATTATCTTTTTCATTCCGATGCAAACTATTATTGCACAGGAAACGGATATATCGTCAGTCATTGATAAAAAGAATTTCAATCCTGCCACGCTGCTTTGGTATCAACAGCCTGCTGCAAAATGGGAAGAAGCATTGCCAGTTGGCAATGGCAGATTAGGCGGAATGGTTTTCGGAACAGTAAATGAAGAAAGAATTCAATTAAATGAAGACACTTATTGGAGCGGTGGTCCTTATTCATCCGTGAAAAAAGATGGTTACAAATATCTTCCTGAAATACAGAAATTGGTTTTCGAAGGAAAATTTCTGGAAGCGCATAATCTTTTTGGGAGAACAATAATGGGCTATCCGGTTGAACAACAGAAATATCAATCGCTTGCCGATTTGCGCTTGCTCTTTCATTCAAAAAATGAAACATATTCCGATTATAAAAGATGGCTCGATCTTGAGACAGGCATCACATCTGTGACTTATCAATCGAACGGAACAAAATACAGGCGAGATGTTTTTGCATCTTTTCCGGAACAAGTGATCGTGATAAGAATTACGGCAGATCACAATGCAAGCATTTCTTTGAATGTTGATTTGCGCGGCGTAAGAAATCAGGCACATTCAAATTATGGAACCGATTATTTTCATATGGATGCAGAACGAAATAATCAGTTGGTGCTGACAGGAAAATCCGCAGATTATCTCGGTGTTGCCGGAAAAATAAAATATGAAGCAAGATTAAAAGCAGTTACTGAAGGTGGTTCTGTGTCAACATCAGGATCAACATTAATGATCAAAAATGCAGACGCAGTCACATTGTATTTTCTTGCTGCAACCAATTTTGTCAACTATAAAGATGTTAGTGCAGATGAACATCAACGTGCCGAAAGTTATTTAAAAAATGTTGATGGGAAAAATTATCAGTCGATCAAAGATGAGCACATCGCAGATTATAAAAAATTATTTGATCGTGTTGAATTGAAATTGCCTGCTAATGAATTTTCTTTTTTACCAACTGATGAAAGAAAACGAAACAACATTAATCAACCTGATCCTTCTCTCGCTGCGCTGGCTTATCAGTTCGGAAGATATGTGCTGATTGCAAGCTCAAGACCTGGCTCACAAGCCGCGAACCTTCAGGGAATCTGGAATGACAATATGAATCCTGCATGGGATTCAAAATATACAACCAACATTAATCTGCAGATGAATTACTGGCCGGTTGAAACAGCTAACCTGCAGGAATGTGCAAAGCCATTCATTGAATTGGTAAAAGATCTGACTGATCAGGGATCTGAAGTTGCCAAAGAACATTATGGTAGCAGCGGATGGGTTTGTCATCAGAACACAGATTTATGGAGAGTGGCTGCGCCGATGGATGGTCCAACGTGGGGAACATTTACAGTTGGTGGCGCATGGATGTGCAATGAACTTTGGGAGCATTATCTTTTCACGCTTGATAAAAAATATCTTGAAGAAATATATCCTGTCATAAAAGGATCAGTACAATTCTTTATGGATTTTTTGGTGAACCATCCCAATGGAAAATGGCTGGTTACAAATCCATCAACCTCACCGGAAAATTTTCCTGCATATCCGGGCAATGGCCCTTATTTTGACGAGGTGACAGGAAGCATGTTGCCCGGAACTACCATTTGCGCAGGTTCCACCATCGACATGCAAATACTCACAGATTTATTCGGCTATTATAAAACTGCTACTGAAATTCTTCATGTCGATTCAAACTTTGCACAAAAAGTTTTTTTAGCGAGAAACAAGCTCGTGCCTCCGCAAATTGGCAAAGATGGTTCGTTGCAGGAATGGTCGGAAGATTGGGGGCAATTAGAAAAAGAACACAGGCATTCATCGCACATGTATGGATTATATCCGGGAAATGTATTGTCAGCAAGAAGAACACCTGCATTTGCAGAGGCATGCAAAAAAGTGCTTGAACAAAGAGGTGACGGAGCAATGGGATGGTCAAGAGCATGGAAGATGGGCTTATGGGCGAGATTATATGATGGCAACAGAGCCAACAAAATTTTGAAAGGATATTTCAAAGAACAATCATATCCTCAGCTTTTTGCCATGTGCGGAACACCGATGCAGGTCGACGGCACACTGGGAGTTACAGCAGGCATTACTGAAATGCTTGTTCAATCTCACGAAGGCGTTATTGACTTATTGCCTGCATTGCCCGATGAATGGAAAGACGGTGAAATAAAAGGCGTCCGTGCCCGTGGTGCTTTCGAACTGGATATGAAATGGCATGACGGGAAAATAATTAGTGCAAAAATTTCATCAATTGAAGGAGGCATTTGCAAACTACGCGTTCATATTCCTGTCACAGTTAACCTGAATGGGAAAAAAATAAAAGACATTGAAAAAAATGATATGATTGAATTTGCAACTGAAAAAGGCAATATTTATTTATTAACTCCAAAGAAATAATATTGCTTTAAAACAAAGTCCGGACTATTAATATATTTTATCTGCGATGAAAGGATTTTGATTATTTATTTCCTATTTATTTTTTTTGTGCCAAATTTGCAAGATTATTTTTAAAGGAATTAACCAAAATATAATGAGCCAAAAAATCACAGCAGCCATCACAGCAGTGGGCGGATATGTTCCCGAAGACCGGTTGACAAACGCGGACCTGATGAAAATGGTTGATACCAATGAAGAATGGATACGCACAAGAACCGGTATTGAAGAACGAAGAATATTAAGAGGTGAAGGAAAAGCAACATCTGATTTATGTGTGCCTGCAGTGTTGGAGCTTTGTAAAAAAAGAGGCATCAGCCCCGAAGAAATTGATTGCATCATTGTCGGCACAGTTACGCCGGATATGTTTTTCCCTTCGACAGCCAATCTTATCTGCGATAAGATCGGTGCTAAAAATGCATGGGGATTCGATCTTGCTGCAGCTTGCTCTGGTTTTTTATATAGTGTTACTACAGGCGCTTCATTAATAGAAAGCGGCAGATATAAAAAAGTAGTGGTGGTTGGCTCAGATAAAATGAGCGCAATTGTTGATTATAGCGATCGCACAACTTGTATCATATTCGGTGATGGCGCAGGCGCCGTTTTATTAGAACCAAATTATGAAGGCTATGGCGTTCTCGATAGCATTCTGAAAAGCGATGGCAGCGGCGCTCATTATCTTCACATGAAAGCAGGCGGCTCACTGAATCCATCTTCGTTTGAAACAGTTGCAGCCAAGCAGCATTATATTTATCAGGAAGGCCAGGCCGTTTTCAAATTTGCGGTGAAAGGCATGGCTGATGTGAGCGCAGAATTATTGGAAAAAAATAATCTCACCGGAGAAGATATTGCGTGGCTGGTGCCACACCAGGCTAATAAAAGAATTATTGACGCCACTGCAAAACGAATGGGGCTTTCCAATGATAAGGTGATGATCAATATTAATCGCTATGGCAACACGACAAGCGGCACTATTCCATTATGTTTATGGGATTGGGAAAAGCAATTGAAGAAAGGTGATAACATTGTGCTTGCTGCATTTGGCGGAGGTTTCACATGGGGAGCTACTTTAGTGAAATGGGCTTATTAACCTTACTTGCATTGCATCATTCAACTTAAAATATTATTTTTCCAGTCATTATTCCTTAACCACTAAATCTTTTGTATGAAACGAGCCTTTTCTATCTGCCTGTTTTCTGTTTTTTCAATATTCATTTTTTCCTGTAAAAAAAGCTCTTCAGATAACAAGTACTACATAAAATTCACGGCGAACGACACTTCCATTGCATGGCTTAACGGTCATATTCAGGTAGGAGTTTTTCAAAACTTATATGACTCTACAAAAACAGATTTTGTATTTGTTTCGGACAACCATAACCAGGACACATCATTTTCAATGCAGTTTAGCTTAACCGGCAAAAGCATACCTGCCGCAACATACTCAAGCACGAATAGTTCTCTTTCTATGTATGTGGATTATAATTTAGATAATAACAACATGGGGAACACGCCTCTGGCACCGGATTATTATATTGATGATGTAAATGGAATGCCTCCTTCCACTTTTACTATAAATATCACCTCGATCACATCATCAGAAGTGAGGGGAACATTCACTGCAAATTATTTAACCAGTTATTTCACAGGGCCGGCCACTACTGTAACAATAACCAAGGGTGAATTTTATGCACCGGTGGTCCATCAATAAAAAATAATAAGAAAATAGTTTTTCCCATTAAATTCTTCGTGCTAATATTATATTTCATATTTTACGTGACCAAAACGCGTCTATGAAAAAAAGGCTACTCTTCTTTTTCATTATATCAGTATTTACACAAACATTTCTTTCTGCACAATCGCTCGATAAACCTGTGCATGATGCATTTCTCATCAGCCGCATGGCAGAAAAATTTCACATTCAGCCAAAGCCGCTGGATGATGAAATGTCTGCTGCTATTTATGATCGCTTATTAGATGAGCTTGATGAAGAAAAGATTTTTTTTCTGCAGGAAGACATCAACAAACTCTCGGCATACCGTTTCAAAATTGATGATGAAATTAAAAACAGCAAATCTTCATTCCTTCAATTGCTTATTACAACTTACAAGCAACGCTTATTGCAAGCCGATACTATGGTTGATAATATTTGTAAAAAGCCTTTCAACTTTAATACAAAAGAAACGTACACCGTCGCCGAGGACAGCTCTTATCCTGCAAACACAGCTTCTGCACATAATAAAATTTATAAAATCATCAAGCTAAGTATGCTCAGTGCTTTCAAAGAAGCTAATGAACTTTCTTCCGCTGAAAAAAAATTTTCAAAAAAAGAAATTGACAGCCTTGAGCCCATTATCAGAAAAAAGGCGAACAGGACGTTGAAGCGCATAATCAAAAGAGTGTTGCAAAGCCCACAGGGAGTTGAAAACATTATCGGCAATATCTATTGCCAAACATTGGCATCGTGCTACGATCCTCATACAGATTATTTTCCACCCGATGTGAAAACTGCTTTTGAAAGCATGCTTGGTAATAAGCCTTCTGTGTTTGGTTTTGCTTTAGCAGAAGGCGATGATGGCAAGCCCGAGATTGGTCACCTGCAGCCTGGAAGCCCTGCGTTTTTAAGTGGACAGATCAATGAAGGCGATAAAATACTTAGTATTAAATGGGAGAATAAAGAAGCGATTGATGTATCAGATGCTGGCATGGAAGAAATAAATCACATGCTCGATGAATCTGGAGGAGACAAGATGACCATCACCGTTAGGAAAGCAGATGGCACCACTAAACAAGCAACGTTGCACAAAGAAAAAATAGAAAAGGAAGATGAAGATGATAACAGCGTGAAAGGTTTTTTATTGAAAGGGAGCAAAAACATCGGCTATATTTCTTTGCCCGATTTTTACAGTGACTGGGAAAATGAATCAGGTGTGAATGGATGTGCGAATGATGTTGCCAAAGAAATCATCAAACTGAAAAAAGAAAATATTGACGGGCTGATTTTGGATCTCAGATACAACGGAGGCGGTTCTGTGAAAGAAGCTGTTGAATTGGTCGGGATTTTTATTGACGCCGGGCCTGTTGCTCAATTCAAAAAAAGAGATGCAAAAGCAATCACACTAAAAGATGTGAACAGAGGAACGATTTACGATGGCCCGTTAGTGATCCTTGTAAACGGATCAAGCGCCTCTGCATCTGAACTCGTTGCAGGCTCGCTGCAGGACTATAACAGGGCGCTTATTGTTGGCTCACCCACTTATGGAAAAGCAACCGGTCAAGTAGTATTGCCAATCGACACTTCCATTAATCTTGATACATATAACGGCAAAGCTGTTGCCTCGAGTTATATCAAGCTCACTACTTCTAAACTATACAGAATTAATGGAACGAGTGCACAAATCAAAGGAGTGATTCCAAATATTATTTTACCGGATCCAACTGATGCGCAGAAAGAAAGAGAATCAAATGAGAAGTTTGCGCTTCCCGCCTCGAATATTGATGCTAATAAGTATTACACAGCTTTTGCTCCATTACCAACTGCAGCCGCAGAAGTCATCGCAAAAAAAGAAATTGATTCATCAGCATACTTTAAGGAAGTGATTGACTATGTTAAACAACAAAAAATGCCTGTGCAGAAAAAAGATATTTCACTTTTTATTGATGATGTTTTAAAATCTCAACATAAAATTTCAGAGCCGCCTGATATTGATGATTATCATGAAAAGACAAATCTGTTTTCTGTACTTAATAACGCTTATGAACAGCGGAGAATCCGGTCAAACAAAAGTTTTAAAGAAACAAATGATGACCTGAGAGAAAACTTATCGAACGATCCCTATGTGAAAATCGGTTTTAGCATTATTAATACATTGATAAAATAGTTATTTTACAAACCATATAACCTAAAGCACCATTTATGATTACGTATAAGCATGTATGTTATTTATTAATCCTACTGACAGCAACTATTTTCGCTTCAGCACAAACACCCAATCTTGATAACCCAGGCGAGTACATGACTGCCATTACAAAAGCACGTGGTGACATGGACAGTAAGTATATGCAATATATGAGCGCAGCAGCACACGGCAGGCGTGCACGCAAAGTGGAAAAGCTCAGGCAGCAGGTGCTTGATAATATCAATCAAAGCAGATACAACACAATTGATCTTCCAAAATACAAAGGAGACAATTCATTAAGACAGGCAAGCATTGATTATATACAGTTATGTTATCGTGTCTTCAGTGAAGATTATAAAAAAATTATTGATGTGGAAGAACTGACGGAACAATCCGTGGATGAAATGCAGGCTTATATTTTGTTGCAGGAAAAAGTAAATGAAAAATTGCATGAAGGATCAACAACGCTTGAAAAAATTTCAAGAGACTTCGCAGCGAAATATAATGTGAACCTGATTGAAGATAAAACGCCGCTTACATCAAAAATGGAAACAGCAGGCAAGCTGAATAAATACATCAACAATGTTTATTTGCCATTTTTTAAATGCAATTGGGAAGACAATCAGATAACCACTGCCATGAATAATAAAAAAGTGAACAATCTGGAACAATCAAGAAATGCATTGGCAAAATATGCAGCAGAAGGATTGCAGGCACTTGATACATTAAGAACTTTTGAAGGTGATCCTTCGCTTGCAAATGCATGCAGGCAGGCGCTTCAGTATTACAAGAATATGGCTGAAAAAGATATTCCACAGCTCACGGATTATTATCTGAAGCAGGAAGAATTCGAAAAAGCAAAAAAAACATACGAATCAAAATCATCACATAACAAAGATGATGTTGACACATATAACAAAGCAGTGAAGGATATCAATGCAGCAGTGAATTCCTTTAATCAAAATAATAACAGGGTTAATAAATCAAGAACCGAAACGATCAATAACTGGCAAGACGCGGAGAAAAAATTTGCAGATGATCACATGCCTCATTACAAATAAATCCGGATAATAATATTTTTGACAATTAGAAAAGAAGAACTTTTCTGCCAAGGATTTACTGATAATTAAGACCAAAATATTGTCGAGAAAAATCTAAATACTTTTTTCCAACAATATCAACTCAAGCGGCTGTTTTTGAATGCCGAATTTTTCGCCGACTGGGAATGGTCTTTTCTCTCCGGTTTTTCTGTAACCATGCCTTTCATACCACTCAATCAGCTCCCTTCGAACAGAAATGACAGTCATAAAAATGGCCGGGCAATTCATACTTTTTGCGTGTTCAACCGCAGCAGAAAGTAATCTCTTTCCGATTCCTGCACCTTGCAATTCTGGCGAAACAGTGAGCATGCCGAGATATATTTTTGTGCTCTGTTTTTGCAGGTATACGCAACCATTTATCTTTCCACTTTCGTCCATGCATTTTAAAAAAACGGAGTTCTTGTCATTCATCATCTCCCCGATATTAGCTTCGTCAGTTCTAGTCCCGTCCAACAAATCAGCTTCTGTTGTCCATCCTTTTTTTGAAGTATCGCCACGATAAGCACTATTGATTAAAGAAACCAATTCAGGAATATCATTAAAATCCGCTGTCTTAATATCCATTGTTTTTGTTTGAAACAAATATAAAACGTTCGTTGTTAACTCATTCACACAGAGACTTCAAAAAACTCAATTCAAAGTTTGCATTCCTTAAAAATGAGATGTATTTTATAGGCATTGAAGTCGCAATAATAGCGTGCTTTAAGCGTTGTTAATTAGTTTGGCTGATCTTAATTAATACAATTAACTGCAGCAATCCAATATTCATGAAGCCACTGATTTTGATAGTGTGTGTTTTCTTCTTGTTGTGCGTTTCAAACACTACAACAGCAGCCAATCGTTTTTGGATTGCAGCAACTTCTTCTAATTGGAATAACTCAGCAAATTGGGCAACTACTTCAGGCGGTGCGGGCGGAGCAACCGTTCCGGGCACATTGGACGCTGCCGTGTTCGATGGCAACGGATTGGGCAATTGCACGTTCAATATCAATGTAAGTGTTACCAGTATTAATGTGAAAGCAGCTTATACAGGGACGATTATTCAGGGAACAAGATCACTAACAACATCCACCACAGGAATTTTTTCTGGCGGAACATTCACCGGAGGTTCTGCGAATATAAATATCCAGGGAGCATTTACGCTTTCAGGAACAGCATTCACGTCAACCAGTGGCATACTTGAATTGAATGCCAATGCCGCATTTACCGGAGGCACGTTTGCCCATAACAATGGAACTGTCAGATTCAATGCAACAGCAGCAGCTACACAAACAATCAGTGGAACAAGCCCGTCTTTATACATTGCAGAATTTGTTGGTCTTGGGCGCACTTACAGAATTACCGCTACAGGCAACATGGTTGTTTCAAATGCGCTTAATATAACCGGCTCCTCATTCACCACTATAAACACCGGAACTATCGAAGTAACAGGCGACATTAACATCACCAACACTTCAACAGGCGGTGGAGGAAATGCAACCATCCTTATTGACGGCACAGGAACTCAAAATATTAACGGCAGCGTTGCATTGGATTATGGCGCTTTGCCAAGAGTGACGATTAATAAAACTTCAGGCACATTAAATTTATTTTCGAATATTTCTTTTGCAGGAAACCTGACTTACACAGCCGGAACAATCAATGCAGGAACATCAACGGTATATGTGGTGAACACGCTCACGATCACAGGAAGCTTTTCTGTTTATAATTTTGCTATTGACGGAACAGCGGCTGTTACACTTACGATTGCAGCCGGTAGCACTGTCACCGCCACCAATTCCCTAGATTTTGAAAACAGTTCAAACAACATAACCTTCAACACCGGTACGATTGCAGTCCAAGGAAATATCGTTGACAACAACACTGGATTATCAGGCGGAGGCACAGGAACAATTTTAATCAATGGCTCTTCTTCTCAAAATATTACCTCAACAGGAGTCATTGATCAGGGAAAATTTCCGGCAGTAACGATCGCAAACACTGGAGGCACTGTAACATTTCCTTCATTGATAACGGTAACCGGTGACTGGACTTACACAAGCGGTACATTAGATGTAACAACAAACAATTCCACCGTTGTTTTTGAAAACACACTGGCAATAACGGGAACGCATACCCTAAATAATGTAACGTTCAATGCCAACGCTATTTATACCATCACTGTGAGCACAGGAACATTGCTTACTGTAACCGGAACGCTCACTACAATGGGCTCTTCAAATTTATCAATCAATACTCCGACCGCAGGCAGTACTGCTATCGAAGCACAGGGAGATATTACAGTGAATAATACAGGAACAACGGGCGGAGGCAATGCAGAAATATTAATTGACGGCACAGCCAATCAAAATTTTTCCAGCACATCCGCTTCAGGGCAAGGATGGTTGCCATATATCACTATACTAAAAACAGGTGGAACACTTACGATGAGTGGCACTATTTCTGAAACAAGGAACTGGACTTATACAAGCGGAACTGTTGATGCTACTACAAGCACGGTTGTTTTTGGAAGCCACAACATTAATGTGAAAAGCAATGGCATGAGTTTTTATAATGTGAACGTTATTTCAAATAATACCACATTAGGAAATAATATGACTGCTGCAGGAAACGTGACTATCAGCGGTACGGGGATAATGATTGGAGGAGCACGCACGATTACTGTTGGTGGCAACTGGACTAATTATGGAACTGCAGGATTTACAGAAGGAACAAGCACAGTTGTTTTCAACGGCTCCGGCTTACAAACTATTTCAACTCCGGGCGGAGAAGATTTCTATAACGTAACGATGAACAACACAGGCAGTGGCGCTTCATTGAGCAACAATATTAATATCGCTAACAGATTAAGAATGACCAGCGGCGATATCGCTTTGAACAGCAACACTATCACGCTTGGCACATCTGCCGCAGCACCGGGCACTCTGAACTACACATCAGGCAGTCTCGTTGGCGATGGATATTTCACAAGGTGGTTCAGTGCCTCTACTATTGCAAATGGCAATGTCGCTGGCTTATTTCCTATGGGCGCTGTAAGTGGAGATGTAAGGCCTTTTCATGTGTCTATGCCAACAACTGCACCAACAACAGGTGGCACCATAACCGTTTCGCACACTTACATCAATGACTGGAGATACATATTTGTAATTGATACCGATTCAAAAGTGCTGCTTACTGAAAATGATTCTTATTGGACATTGTCTACTGGCAATGGGCTTGCAGGCGGCAATTATGATTTGCGCGGCGAAGGCACGGGATTTGGAATTATTAATAACATCAATAGCCTACGATTGATTTTGCAAAGCAGCGTTGTTGGAAATCCTGCAGCAAATGGAGGCACTACAACAGACCCGCAAGTGAACAGGACAAATGTCTCCCTTGCTAACCTGAGCAATTCATTTTTTATCGCAACTTCAGATGCATCTGATGTGCTTCCGCTCAATTTAATTTCTTTCACAGCAAATGCAGTTAATAATAAAGTGAAGGTTGATTGGCAAACTGCAAATGAAATAAATACAGACTATTTCTTTGTACAGAAATCAAAAGATGCATCCACATGGGAAACGATTCAGAAAGTTGATGCCATCGGGAACAATTCAACAGCAACAAATAATTATTCTATTAATGATGAAAATCCGTTCACTGGCGTTTCTTATTATCGCTTGATTGAAGTTGACAAAAACGGGAAGCAAACAATTTCAGAAATCAGAAAAGTAGTGACAGGAAATACTTCTTCAAATATTATTGTATATCCCAATCCTGCAAAAGATAGAATAACGATTTCATTCCCTTCAACAGATAGATATGAAATATCATTGATAAATATTGCCGGGCAAGTTATTAATAGATATTCCGTAAATGATTCACATATTGAATTGAATGTTGCCCAACTCAATGCAGGCGTTTACGTCATCAATATTTCGCATGGAAATATAACCGAAACAAAAAAGATAATAGTAGCGAGATAAACTCTCTAAAAAGTTCAGCACTCTCTATTTAGCAGCTATTCCAATAACAAACTCGCCGGGTACAGAATAGCCATTTCCATTTTTATATTGTTCAATCGAAGAAAGATATTCTTGTTGCGCTTCTTTTTTTACATCATCAGAAAATTTGAAATAAGCCAAAGCAACAGGGCCGCCTTCAAATGCAGCAGCACATGCTTCTTCAGCCGATTGATAATAAAGTGTTGAGCTTATTCTTTCAATCTTAATATCAGAAAACCCGGCAGCTTCAAAACTTTTTTCAAGCATTCTTTCATTGCCAAGATTAAAAAACATTGGGCACACTTCTGATGAAACCCTCTTATCAACAATCTCAAAAATTTCTGCCCAGCCACAACTGCTTCTCCTCCCCCAAACAGCAACAGAACATCTGCCGTCTGATTTCAAAATACGACGCATTTCTTTCAATGCGTTCACAGGATTAGGAACATACATTAATCCAAGCGCACAAAGCGCAACATCAAATTCATGATCTCCTATTTTCATTTCTTCAGCATCCATCCTTTCGAATTTGATATTATTGAGATTATTCGATTTAGATATTTCATTTGCCAATTCAATCATCTTATCAGAAATATCATTACCAAAAACAAATCCGCTTTCTCCTGTTGCATGAAGTGCCTGAAAACTTATCAAGCCTGTGCCACAAGCAACGTCTACTATTTTTTCCCCAGGCTTTATTTTTGCGAGGCTGAGTAATTTATCATGCGCCGGCTTCAATTGTTCCTGCCATGAGTTTTCATAATAAGCAGAAGCTTTGTCCCAGCCATAACGCTGCACGCGTCTTTGCAATGCCGGTTCCATCAAACAGTGGTTTTGGAAGAAATAATATTTAATTGCCGATTACATTTTTGTGCGCGGCTGAAAACATCGAGATATGGACTGTGCTCATCTGCTTCATCAATCATCTGCACAATTTTTCCTCGGGCGTATCAGCTTCGATATGTACGACATAACGAACTTCGAGATATCCCGGTGGAATGTTTTTATCAGTTGTGCCAAATAGCGCACCATCATCATAATCTGCCTGCACTTCTACTTCAAGACTATGAATGACGATATTCATCTCCGCAGCTTTCATCATATAACCAATCGCAAGGCAAGAGCCTAATGCTGCCCTTCCATATACACCGGGTGTTGGCCCAAGATAATTACCACCAACAGATTGCGGCATATCTGCAACAAATTTCCAGTCGCCTTCCTGTATTTCGCAAGTAAGGCCATTTGTTATTTTAACTTTCGAAACTCCGGTTCCTTTACCCAACACTGGTTTCAGAGACAGCGCTTTTTTTGTGCGCTCAATTGCTGTTTTAATTTTTTGAGATTCTTCCATCACAATTCATTTAATATAGTTGAATAAATCTTTGATGACAAAATTAATTTAATCAGTTCATCACACGTGCATTATTAAAATATCATTTTCCAACCCTCGCCCATGCTATAAAATCTCCGTTAGGGATTTTTTCTGCTCCAGCCTGCCTGAGCATCGTTATCAATTGCCCGCGATGATAAGTGCTGTGATTAAAAACATGATGGAATATCATATAAATCGGGTCGCTATATGCTTCCCCGTTCAGTCTCCGGTAATCAACAATATCATATAGCGCTTCATCAGCAATATTATTTACAAAATCAACCCATTGGTTATCCATTTCTATCCATGCTTTGCCAAGCTCGCTCATTGAATTATTAAAACCATCATCCAGGCGCGAAACAGGCGGCTGTTTATGAACCCGTTTCCACCAGAGAAATTCCGCGCCCCACACATGAAAAACAGTTTTATACAGACTGTTAAAACTGCTCACAATTTCTTTGTGCTGCTGCTCAGGGCTTAGCAAATCAATCGCTTCTACTATTTTACTATTAGCCCATAAATTATATGCTGCATACTGTTGCAATAGCTGTTTCATGGCATAAAAAAATTATCGTTTACATTTGGATTTCTATTTCAAAAATAAACATTCAATTTTCATAATGGCTGATAGTAAATTTCCATTGACAAGCATCGGTTCCATAGCGCTTCATGCAGCAGGAAATGAAAACGCAGAATATTCGCATCTGGTGCCGATTTATGCAACTTCCACTTTCACTTTCGACACAGCCCAACAAGGAATGGAGCGCTTTGCAGGAAAGGATAAAGAAAATATTTATAGCCGCTGGGGAAACCCAACATTTAAAGCGGCGGAACAAACTATTGCTGCTTTAGAAGCATTTGGATTAAAAGATGAAAATGGAAATCAATTAGAATTAAAAGCATTATTGCATGCCAGTGGACAAGCTGCTATGACAACGATGTTCATGAGCATTTTAAAAACCGGCGACACATTAATGTCGCATTTTTCATTGTATGGGGGCACTTATGAGCTGATGCATAAAGTGCTTGAAGCAAATGGAATCAACACGATTATTGTTGACATGCGCGATTTGAATCTGGTGGAAGATGCTATCAAAAAAAATAATATCAAACTCATTCATATTGAAACACCGGCCAATCCAACCATTCAATGTGTGGATATTGAAGCAGTAACAAAACTGGCAAAACAGCATAATATTATCGTTACAGTTGATAATACTTTTGCAACACCTTATCTGCAGCAACCTTTCAAATACGGAGTTGATTTTGTCTTTCATTCCACTACAAAATTTCTGAATGGACATGGTTCAGCAATTGGTGGAGTATTGATTGGAAAAGATATTGAGTTCATGAAAGTGAAAGCGTGGAAATGGCATGCACTGCTCGGCGGCAATGCCAATCCATTTGATGCCTATTTATTGATACAAGGAATGAAAACGCTGGAAGTGAGGATGGACAGGCATTGCAGCAATGCAGAAAAAGTGGCTGACTTTTTATCAAAGCATAACAGTGTGGCACATGTGAACTACACAGGATTTGATTCACATCCTGACCATGCAACTGCAAAAAAACAAATGAGCCATTTCGGTCCGATGATGAGCTTTGAACTGAAAGGCGGATTGGAAGCAGGAAAAAAATTTATTGATAAATTGCAAATGTGCGTTCGCGCCGTTTCATTGGGAACTGCAGACACGTTGCTCTCCCACCCTGCGAGCATGACGCATTATAGTGTGCCGCGTGAAGAAAGAATCCGCTTCGGCATTACAGACGGATTAATAAGAATGAGCGTGGGGATTGAAAATGTGAATGACATATTGAATGATTTGGAACAAGCGATGAGTTAGTTTTCAGTTTGTAGTTTAGAGTTTGTAGTTCTGAATTTCACAAAGCAAAACTAATTTAAGACTTCCCTTTTTTCATGTTGTTGAACAATCCTATAAATCCTGATTCAGACAACTGCTTAAATAAAAAATATGAGGAAATTTTTCACACTGCTATTGATTAGCACAACAACATTTTCATTTGCGCAAAAACAAAAATCAACAGAAGACAAAAGATTCACTGGTCTTGACACGGCATTTGCCAGAGTGCTGAAAGATTGGCACGCTGCAGGTTTCGCAGTGGCTGTTGTTGAAAAAGACAAAGTGGTTTATGCTAAAGGTTTCGGCTATCGCGATTATGAAAATAAAATTCCTGTAACACCAAACACGCTGTTTGCAATTGGTTCATGCACGAAAGCATTCACGGCATCTTTAATTGGAATGCTGGTGAAAGATGGCAAAACAGATTATGACAAACCTGTTCGCAATTATTTGCCTGAACTGAAATTCTTTAATGATGACATGAATAATAAAATCACGCTGCGCGATATGATGTGCCACCGCACCGGATTGCCTAGACATGATTATTCATGGTATTTGTTCACCACTCCTTCACGCGACAGTTTGATTCAGCGGATTCAATATATGGAACCATCTGCCGGATTGCGGGAAAGATGGCAGTATAATAATTTCATGTTCCTGGCACAAGGTGTTGTTGTTGAAAAATTAACCGGCAAAAAATGGGAAGATAATGTACGTGAAAAAATTTTTCAGCCGCTTGGCATGAGCAATTCTTATTTCTCTGTTGACGACATGGCAAAGAATAGTGACGCATCTATTGGTTATGGTTTGAAGAATGACAGCATCATTAAAAAATTAGATTATTACCACATTGATGCGATGGGACCTGCAGGAAGCATCAACAGCAGCGTGAATGATATGGCGAAATGGGTGACTACATGGATTAACAATGGAAAGTTCAATGACAAAGAAATCATCCCGACATCGCACAGAAATGAAGCGATTAGCTCTCAAATGGTGATTGGCGGTGCATTGCCTGATAAAGAAAAACCGGATATCTATTTTTCAAATTATGGCTTCGGTTGGTTCCTTGGTTCTTATCGCGGTCATTATCGCGTTGAGCATGGCGGCAATATCGATGGCTTTTCAGCAAGCACTTGTTTCTTTCCTTCTGATAGCATCGGCATTATTGTGCTATCAAATCAAAATGGCTCAAGTGTTCCGTCAATCGTGAGAAATTTAATTGCAGACAGGATGCTGAAGCTAAAATATTATGATTGGGAATCTGATTTAAAAAACAATGCAGACAAAGCAAGGATTGATGACAGGAACGCAAAAAAATCAGCGATACCAAATTCAAAGAAATCTTCTACGCCGACACATGATTGGAAAGATTATGAAGGATTATATGGCAATAACGCTTATGGGACTTTTGATGTGCAGCTTCAACATGATTCTTTGTTTGTATTCGTCAATCAAAAAACATTGTGGCTGCGCCATAAGGTGTATGATATATTTGATGTATTTGAAAAAGACCCAAAGGATGGAATTGATACGAGCGACAACAGCAGCCCAATGCAGTTTCAGATGAACACTAATGGAGACATCACGGGCATTGATATAGTACTTGAATCGTCATTGAAGCCTATTTCATTTGCCAGAACACCTAAAGCAAAAGAAGTTACCAAAGAGAGTCTGCAGAAATATATTGGTGAATATGAGCTGAGCGGAATGGCTTTAAAAGTTTCTATAAAAAATGAAAAAACATTGACACTTTCTGTTCCGGGTCAGCCGGAATATGAGCTGGCGCCGGTTGATAAAGATAAATTCAATATTAAAACATTAACCGGGTTCACCGTGAAGTTTACTGTGAATGACAAAGATGAAGTGACTGAATTAATATCTATGCAACCGAATGGAACCTTTAAAGCAACAAGGAAAAAATAATGTTTGTTGTTTATAGTTTGTAATTCTGAATTTCTAAAAGCATGAAGTAATTCCAAATTTCACCGGCATAAATGCCGGTGAAAAAATAAAAAATCAATGGAAATAAAAATAAGAAGAGCAACCAAAGAAGATTGTCCGAGATTATTGGAGTTGATAACAGAACTGGCTATCTATGAAAAAGCTCCGCAGGAAGTAACGGTAACATTAGAACATTTCATCGAAAGCGGATTTGGTGAAAAGCCCGTTTGGTGGGCATTTGCAGCAGAAGCAGATGGAAAGATAGAAGGCTTCGCGTTGTATTATATCCGATACAGCACTTGGAAAGGTCAGCGAATGTATCTGGAAGATATTGTAGTGACTGAAAAAATGCGCGGCAAAGGTTTAGGGAAATTATTAGTAGACAGATTAATTATTGAAGCACAGGAAAAAAAATTATCAGGCATCGTTTGGCAGGTGCTGGAATGGAATGAACCCGCCATCAATTTCTATAAAAAATATAATACATCTTTTGATGGCGAATGGATTAATTGTGCGATTAGTGTGTGATGTGCGGATGTGAAAATATGCAGATGTGCGAATAACTAAATTTTCAAATTCGCACATTTGCTAATTCGCAAATCAACCTATCACTTCCGTCTGCATCGTCTTATCAATCTTCATCACCAATCCTTGCAACACTTTTCCAGGACCGACTTCAGTGAATGTGGATGCGCCGTCAGCAATCATTGATTGCACACTTTGTGTCCATCGGACTGCACCAGTTAATTGCTCTTCGAGATTATGTTTGATTTCTTCTTTATCACGAACGGCTTTTGCAACAACGTTCTGATAAACCGAGCAGGTGGGATTATAAAAAGTAGTTTTTTCAATCGCTTCTTTCAATTCTTTTTTTGCAGGCTCCATTAATGGCGAATGAAACGCGCCACCAACGGGCAGCACCAGCGCACGTTTTGCACCGGCAGCTTTCATGCGCTCACATGCAATTTCAATTCCCTTCAACGAACCGCTGATGACTAATTGTCCGGGACAATTATAATTTGCAGGCACAACAATTTCCCCGGTTTCTTTTTGCACTTCATTGCAAACCTGTTCAACCTTTGCATCATCCAAAGCCAGCACAGCAGCCATGGTTGAAGGAACAAGCTCACAAGCTTTCTGCATTGCCTTCGCACGAATGGAAACTAATTGCAAAGCATTTTCAAAACTCAGCACGCCGTTCGCAACGAGCGCAGAAAATTCGCCGAGCGAATGACCTGCGACCATATCAGGTTTTGCACTATCGATACTTTTATATGCAATTACTGAATGCAAAAAAACTGCAGGCTGCGTGACATTCGTTTGTTTCAAATCATCTTCGCTTCCATTGAACATGATATCAGAAATCCTGAAACCAAGAATTTCATTTGCCTGTTCAAATAATTTTTTTGCGAAAACGCTGTTGTTGTAATGGTCTTTGCCCATGCCCGGGAATTGCGAGCCCTGACCAGGGAATATATAGGCGTGCTTCATAAACCAGTAAATTACGGCAGCAAATATGATTCAAAGAAATCGTCTTGCAAAGAAAATCTTTTGGTGAATTGGTGAATGGTCAATGGTGAATAGTCAGTTCCAGTAATTTAACTATTCACTCATTTCTGTGATTTTGCCGCTTCATTTTAATGCAGTTTTGCAGAAATTAATTTGATGAATTCGCTGCGGGTTTTGTCCTTATGGAACTCGCCGAAAAAAGCAGAAGTTGTAGTAACTGAATTTTGTTTTTGCACACCGCGCATCATCATACATAAATGCGATGCTTCGATAACTACTGCAACGCCAAGAGGGTTTAATGTTTCTTTAATTGCATCTAAAATCTGAGTTGTCAATCTTTCCTGCACTTGCAAACGCCGGGCATATACATCTACTACCCGCGCAATCTTGCTCAAGCCGGTAATCCAACCGTTAGGTATATATGCAACATGTGCCTTGCCAAAAAAAGGCAACATGTGATGTTCGCACAAACTATACAGTTCAATGTCTTTCACAATAATCATCTCGCTCACATCTTCATGAAATTTTGCAGAATCCAAAATGGCATGTGCATCCAAATTATATCCCTGCGTCAAAAACTGCATCGCTTTTGCTACACGCTCAGGCGTTTTTTGCAAACCTTCACGCTCCGGGTTTTCACCAAGCAATTGCAAGTTGTTCGTATAGCTTTTTATAAGCTCAGATGTAACTTGCTCGTCATAATGGTCAACTTTTTTATATCCCATGATTTTAAGTTTCCAGTTTGTAGTTTATAGTTTGTGGTTCTTAAAATAGCAACAGCTTCAATTATAGTTATCTGTTTTGGTAATCAACATTTGAATTCTTTTCAACATCCTTGCAGCTTGTCCCGCAGCATTGCGGGATCGCACTCTTGTGCAATTGATATTCTATTCATCTTCAGTATCATTATTTGCAGCATCCTGCCTTATCAAGCACCAACCGCTGACTGATAACTGCCAACTGCTGACAAGTTCAGACCGGATACTCCACAAAATTTCTATCGGTCTCGTATAACCGGATTTTCAAATCAAGTTGCGATTCAATTCTCTCTCTCAGAATTTGATAAATCACAATTGCAATATTTTCAGCCGTCGGATTTAGATTAACAAAATATTTAGTGTCAAGGTTCAAATTTTTGTGGTCAAATTTTTCCAGCACATTTTCTTTGATGAGGTCAGATAATTTTTTCAGGTCATACACATAACCGGTTTCAGGGTCAGGCTCTCCAACCAACTTCACTTCCAGTTCATAATTGTGCCCGTGATAATTCGGATTGTTGCATTTGCCAAACACTTCATCATTCTTTTCACTATCCCACTTCGGATTGAAAAGCCTGTGCGCTGCGTTAAAATGCTCCCTCCGAAAAACTGCAACTCTGCTCATACTTTAAATATTAAACCTTCAATCTTAATTTCTATTCTGTGTAATCTGTGGCTAATTGTTTTCTCCAAAATATTCAACAAAAATCCTCGGCGTCTCATACAGTTTCACACAATGCAAATGAACACCTGAAGGCAGATTTTGTTCGAGTTGTTGCCAGATAGCAATAGCAAGATTTTCTGTTGAGCACATCATGCCTTTCATAAAATCAACATCCATGTTCAGGTTTTTATGGTCCAGCTTTTCAATTACCGATGAATTGATAATCATGCTCAGTTTTTTTACATCAAACAAAAAACCGGTGTCTGCATCAGGCTCCCCTTTGATCGTTACGTACAATTCATAATTGTGCCCATGCCAATTCTCATTAGCGCATTTACCAAAAACAGCCTCGTTCTTTTCAAGGCTCCACGAATCATTATACAATTTGTGCGCTGCGTTGAAATGCTCTATCCGCGTCAAATAAACCATTCACTAAAAAATTTTTGCAAAGGTAAGATATAAGCCATAATGCAAATGATTGCGATATTTGCAAAATGCATATCCTGATAACAGCCGCGACCAGCTTTGAAATTCAGCCTGCTATTGAGTTTCTGCAAAACAATCCAAAGAAATTCCAATCTCATGAAATTTCATTTTTAATTACCGGTGTTGGAATGGTGGTAACTACTTATTCGCTTACAAAAGCAATTCAAAAAATAAGACCTGATATGATTTTGCAGGCAGGAATTGCAGGATGTTTTACCAATCACAATCTCGCAGAAATAGTCATCATTAAAGAAGACAGTTTTGGAGATATGGGTGTTACAGAAAACAATTCTTTCAAAAATGTTTTTGATTTGAATCTTGCGGATAAAAATGCCTGTCCTTTTTCAAATGGATTGCTCATTAACCCGAATGAAAAACTGCTGAATATTTTACCATTAGAAAAAGTGAGCAGCATTACAGTAAATGAAATTACAACCAACAAGGAAAAAATCGAATGGCATAAACAAAACAGTTCGCCAACTGTTGAAAGCATGGAAGGCACAGCGTTTCATTATGTTTGTCTGCAGGAAAAAATTCCTTTTTTGCAAATCCGTTCTATCTCAAATTATATCGGAGAAAGAGATAAAACAAAATGGAAATTAAAAGAATCGATTGCTGCGCTGAATGAAAAATTAATTTTATTAATCGAAGAAATATCAAAGCACGATGAAGCTTACTTTAGGGTTTAGCCCTTGCCCGAACGACACTTTTATTTTTGATGCACTGGTGAATAAAAAAATTGACACAGGCAATTTTGAATTTGATATTGTTTTAGAAGATGTGCAAACCCTTAACCAATGGGCATTGCAGGACAAATTAGATATCACAAAAATCAGTTATGGCGTTTTGCCATTAATATTAAACAACTATAATTTATTAGAATCAGGCGGGGCATTGGGAAAAGGAGTCGGCCCTTTATTAATAGCAAAAAGGAAAATTAATTTAGATGAGATGAATGATTGTACTATCGCAATCCCCGGAAAAAATACAACGGCTCACATGCTTTTTTCTTTGGCATTTCCTACAGCAAGCAAAAAACAGTTCATGATTTTTTCAGAGATTGAAGATGCTGTTCTGAATAATAAAGTTGATGCCGGAGTCATCATCCACGAAAATCGATTCACTTATCAGGATAAAGGATTAACAAAACTGATTGATCTTGGAGAATTTTGGGAGAAGGAAACAGGTTGCCCGATACCGTTAGGAGGGATTGTGGTAAAGAAAAAGCTTGATGAACAAATTGCAAAGCAAATCAATTCGCTTATCAAAAAAAGCATTGAATATTCTTTTTCACATTATCCTGAAATTTCTTACTTCGTGAAACAACATTCGCAGGAAATGAGCGAGCATGTGATGCGACAGCATGTTGATTTATACGTGAACAATTATTCATCGGAGCTTGGCAAGGATGGTAAAAAGGCTATTAAAACTTTGCTAGATATTTATTCTAAAATAAACAATACTATTCCTGAAGAAAGTTTTTCGGTTATTGCTTAACGTTGGCTTTTCAAAGCTTTGCCATAAACATCCAATGCTCTTTTTCTTGCGAAATCATGGTCTACGATGGGTTTGGGATAACTGAATTCTTCCAATTCAGGAACCCATTTGCGGATATATTTTAATTCAGGGTCGAATTTTTGTGTTTGCAAATAAGGGTTAAAAACCCTGAAATAAGGAGCGGCATCGCAGCCACTACCAGCGGCCCATTGCCAGCCACCATTGTTTGCAGCCAAATCAAAATCCAATAATTTCTTTGCAAAATAGGCTTCGCCCCAACGCCAGTCAATCAATAAATGCTTAGCGAGAAAAGAAGCAACAATCATGCGCACACGATTATGCATAAAGCCGGTTTCATTCAATTCGCGCATGCCTGCATCAACAATCGGATAACCTGTTTTCCCTTCGCACCATTTCTGAAATTCATCTTCATTATTTCTCCATTGAATGAAATCATATTCCGGCTTGAAACTTTTCCCTTTGCCAACATGCGGGAAATGCCAGAGAATCATGTGATAAAAATCGCGCCATATCAACTCATTCAGAAAAGTTTCATTCATTTCAATTGCTCTGCTCGCAAGTTTGCGGATACTGATCGTTCCAAACCGAAGATGAACGCTCAACCGAGAAGTGCCATGGATTGCGGGAAAATCACGCTGCTCTTTATATTTCTTAATGATATCTGCTTGCACTTGATTTGAAGGAAAAGATTCTCCGGCGCTTTCAAAACCCATTGATGTAATAGGTGCGAAATCGACAGCATTTTGTTTGTAAAAATTTTTGAAATATTTTTTTGTCGGAAAGCTTTTCAAATAAAATTCATTCAATATGCTTTTCCATTTTTTGCTGAAAGGGGTAAAAATTGTATAAGGTTTTCCATCGTCTTTCAACACTTCATCCTTCTCAAAAATCACCTGATCTTTATAAGTATGAAACTGAATGTCTGACTTTGCTAATAATTGTTGAATAGCAGTATCCCGTTCTCTGGCATAAGGTTCATAATCGTGATTGGTGAAAACTTTTTCAATCTTATATTTCTTACTCAATGTTTTGAAAACTTCCTCAGGTTTTCCGTAATAAACTTCCAGCGAAGATTTCATCTCTTTCAAATCTTCCTGCATTTGTTCGAGCGCATTATAAATAAATTCAACCCGCCTGTCTTTTTTATCTTCCAAATCATCCAAAATATTTCTATCGAAAATAAAAATTGGCAAAACAGGATGATTGCCTTTCAAAGCATGGTATAATCCTGCATTGTCATCAAGTCTCAAATCCCGCCGAAACCAGAATAAATTGATTGTTGGTAGTGTCATATTCCATTTAACGTTAACGAACAACCGTAAACAAAAAGCCCCGCAAATGCAGGGCTAAAATAATTATTATTGGAAAATGATATTATTGTTGTTCAATGATTTTATTCTTTATAGCATACATTACTAAACCTGCCATTGATTTGGAACCGGTTTTAGTCTTCAATTTGTCTCTGATTGCTTCAACAGTTCGCGGACTTATCTCAACGATATCTGCAATTTCTTTTGTTGTTCTTTCTTCGCACATCAGTTTCAGAACTGTCAGTTCTTTTTCTGTGAGCATTGCTTCCTGAAAAGAATGACCGTCTGTTCGCTTGGTGCGCAAACCGCTCAGCAATGCTTTATTGGTAAGTTCATTAAAGAAAAACTCTTGTTCGTAGCAGGTTTTAATCGCTTGATAAATAGTTTCTGAATCAGAATTTTTTGTGAGGTATGAATTCGCACCAATCTCCATAAGTTTTGAAATCATGGATTGGTCGTTGTGCATGGAAAGTATAATTACTTTGACGTGAGGATATAGCTTTCTTATCTCAGGCAAAGTCTGAATGCCATCCATAATCGGCATCTGAATATCGAGAAGAATTACATCTGGCTCCACATGCTTCAGCAAATTGAGCAACTGCATGCCGTTATCAGCTTCCGCAATCAGCTCAACATCTTTTTTAATCGAGAGCGCAGTCCTCACACCGGCACGGAATAATGTGTGGTCATCAGCAATGGCAACTTTTATAGAACCCGTTTCAGGTCGTTTCATACGGTTTGAGTTTTACTTTTTTTACTATCTATAATAACTACAAATAGAAGGAAAAATTGCATCACTTACCATAGGGTAATTACGAAGATATCATTTTGCGGAAATTACTATTGAGCAAAAGAAGATAGTCATTTTACGATTGTAAGCACGTGCTTTTGCGCTTGCATTTATGATGTGTTTACGATTAAAAAAGTAAATACTGTACAATTAAAATAGGGCAGTTATTCTCTTGCCTGACAATGTCGCAACATCTATTTTTGTTCTCGAAGTTGATTGACGAGGAGAATAGCCTCAACCATCCAATGTCCTTAGATAACCGTCCAGAAAGAGTTTCCAATATCCATTGAAACCAGGTAAAATCCAATGTCAATCAACTTTCTTTTTATAAATCTGTCCCTCCCTATACCGCGAATTAATCCCAACCTTACGTAAGCTAAAATTATCCGCAATTCACTTGTTCCTGTTTTTAACCGTTCCTGACTGGATTACAGAATTTGCTACCCTTTGATTCTATTATTATTGTGCTGTCTCGAGAAAACTGTAAAAAGCGCTGCCCGTAAGCCGCGCATTTTTTATTTTAGAGACGGCTTATGTTTTGCTACTGCTTCGTTTGTATTCCCCAAAAATTACATTATTGCATAAAATAAGGAACCGGAAGTAAAATACTTCCGGTTGTGAAGCTTGTAAACCAACAAATGTTTGATTCAACTGAACTTTTTCAAAGCATGCAAAAAACAAGGTTTAATGATCCTCTGGTTAAATTTCTTAAAACAGAATTAGCGAATCCAACAATTGTGCTTTGCTCAACAAACATAGAAGAAGAACTAAAAAGTAAAATGTGTTTTTAGCTATAACCTGAGCGTTTTTTTCTTCAACACGTAGGGTGATTTCACGGTAGCCTTAAACAAAAGTTTTGGTATTTTTATTTTATTTGAAAATGAATGACTACAATTGGTATCATGGAATCTTATGGACAGGATTTTTCATTGATTTATCGTTCTTAATAGCATGTTTATTTCTATGCACGCGCACTTATCAACCAAAATACATAAAAGCCTTTATTATTTTGGGTATTTCTAATTTGCCTTTTGCGTTTGCAACTATATTAAAGTTTTATGGGGTTGATCAAAAAAGCGAATCGCTTAATTTGATAATAACTATAATCCGGATTTGCGAGCCAATATTTGAGATCTCATTTTTTCTTTATTTGTTCTTTCAATTCATCCCATCTCCCCTTGTTAAAAAACTCACACTTATCCCGATTAGCTTATTTGCAATAATTTATTTTATATCGCTTGTGCCTGAACTTCCCAAAAAAAATGACTTGCCCAGCGCATTTAAGTTCGCAAGCTTCCTTATTCTGAATTTGACTATAATCACTTTGTGTTTCATTTATTTCAAAAAGCTTTTCGAAGTTCAGGCAATTCAAAACCTGTCCGAACAACCTTCATTTTGGATTGTAACGGGCATCTTTTTTTATTTTACTACAGAAATAGTGACAGATATTTTTACAAGTTATTTTATATTCAAAAGGATGCAGGAGCAGGCACTCGGCATTTTTTCAGCAAATTATTTTTCTGAATTAATCGAATATTCTTTATTTATCAAAGCTTTTTTGTGCAAAACAAAACCATCATAATAACCATGTTTGTCATTAGCATTTTGTTAGTGGCCGGCATGGCCGCTTTCATCGCATGGATATTGTTCGCTTATCAAAAAAAACAAAATGCTTTTCAGGCTCAATTAGAAAATATAAAAGATAATAATGAAAAAGAGCTATTGCGCTCGCAGCTTGAAATGCAGGAACAAACATTTCAGTATATATCGCAGGAAATACATGATAATGTGGGGCAATTTATTTCTCTTGCAAAACTTCATTTGAACACCATTGATTTGAGCAATGATAAAGCAGCAACAGAACGTATTGAAAACTCTACAGAACTTTTGGGAAAAGCGCTTGATGATTTAAGAGATCTTTCAAAAAGCCTGAGCTCTGAAATGATAAAAAATGCGGGGCTTCTCAAGGCCATAGAACTTCAGGTGAGCCAATTAAGAAAAGCAGGCCGCTATGATGTTTCTTTTGAATTGAGTGGTAATTATGTTTATATGGAAGAACAAAAGGAAATCATTCTTTTCCGAATCATGCAGGAAGCCATCAATAATATTCTCCGGCATGCAAAGGCCAGTAGAATTGAAATCACTCTTACTTGCAAGCCTGAAGGCTTGCTAATGTGCGTTCGGGATAACGGCAAAGGCTTTGACTCATTTGCATCAACTGATGGCAGCAACGGCATAATTAATATGCGGAAAAGAGCAAAACTTATTCATGCAGATCTGAATATTAATAGTACAACAGAAGGGACTGTTATAACCATTCAAACTCCTTACAAATTGACCTGATGAATGAAAATGAAAAAATAATAAAAATTGCATTAGTAGACGATCACACACTGATACGTGATGCTATCGCTGTCGTCATTAATAGTTTTGAAAATTGCCAGGTAACGCTTACGGCTGGCAATGGAAAGGAGCTGATTGAAAAAATGCATTCCGGAAATGTTCCTGACCTCCTGATATTAGATCTAAACATGCCTTTGATGGACGGTTTCGAAACTTCCAAATGGGTAAGGAATGAATATCCCGAAATGCTTGTTCTGGTGCTCACAATGTATGATTCCGAGCTGTCATTAATCAGGCTGCTGCAATCCGGGGTCAGGGGGTTTTTGAAAAAAGATATCCATCCCCGTGAATTAAGATCCGCTATCGAAACAACGGTAAAAACCGGATACTATTATTCAGGCAATGCAACGGGAAAAATAGTGAACATGCTTAAAAACGGAGAAACGAATACACCTGTAGTGAACACCATCATACTAAGCGAGAATGAGCTTAGTTTTTTGAAACTATCTGCTACAGATAAAACTTACAAGGAAATAGCCAATGAAATGAAGATAAGCCCGAGGACGGTTGATAATTATCGGGATTCTCTATTTCTGAAACTGAATGTTAAAAGCCGTGTAGGTCTTGTGATGTATGCAATAAAAAACGGAGTAATAGCACCCGGGTATTAACAAGCTTAAAAATCTTCGCAAAAATTCCACTTAAAAAAATTCCAACGTTCCTCAATCGGATGAGCTATAATTTATGGAACTTAATCTATCAATTTATTCCTCATCCCATACATGATCAAACCGGCGATTGTCTTTGCTCCTACTTTTGATTTCATGTTCTGCCGGATGGTTTCGATTGTTCGTGGGCTCAGAAAAACTTCTTTTGAAATTTCTTCTGTTGTTTTGTCTTCTGCCAATAATTTTAAAATGCGGATTTCTTTTTCAGAAAATTTTACAGGGTTAGGATAGAACTGGCGAACCTGTCTTTTTGTTTGAAGTTTTGAAAGCACAGCTTTATTTACAAGATCATTAAAATAGAAATCATCATTCATGCAGGTAAGAATTGCCTGATAGATTTCCTCTGGGTCAGTTGTTTTGGTAAGATAAGCATTCGCTCCCATCTCCATCATCTTAGAAATCATTTCCTGATCATCGTACATGGTAAGCACGATAATCTTCAATGCTTCGTATTCTTTGCGGAGCATGCCAATAGCATTGATGCCATCAACTTCAGGCATCCTAATGTCCATTAAAAGAACGTCTGGTTGCTTCAGCTTCATTTTGTGCATCAAATCTTTTCCATCTTCAGCTTCCCACAGAATTTTCAGGTATTCTTTATTTTTCAGAGCCATCTTGATACCATCACGAAAAATTTTGTGGTCATCGGCAATGCATATCTTAATAACTAATTCAGAACTCATGGCAGGGCAGGTTTATTAAAAAGTAAATTGTGTTTGGTTATCTGGTGTTTGAATTTATCAAAAAATCTGGCCTTATGGGCAAAAGCACATGTGCATTAACGTTAGCAGAGAGTAGAATTCCTTTCGAATCCCGAAAATACCACAATATTTGATTAGAATTTTTACTAACTCTAAAGTAATTGCCGAACAAAATAAAAAGGGCGGTTCTGCTCTTGTGCGCCATTAATGCAACATTTATTTTTGTACCGGAAGTTGATTGATATGGACAAGCTCTGAAAACCATCCAATGTCCATTTACCGTCCAGTAAATAATTTCAATATCCGTGAAAACCAAACTGCAAAATCCTGTATCAGTCAACTTCTTCTTTCTCTAAGCTAGTTATCAAACGACACAACAGCATAGTTCATTGCAGCTAATCAATTAAAATAAAGCAAAAGCTTTCCCCGTTTTTAAAACCCTTCGCTCCCATGCCCTCAGATTTATCCACAACATAAGCACGCCCTGTGGACAATCGGCAAGCCGAACTTTCACTAAGTGGTTTTTACTTTGCATTGATTAGTAAAAATACTAAAATAATTTAGAGTTTTTACTCTTTCTCGAAAAGAAAGTTTACCTCTGAGATGTCGCAAATCTACCCATTATCAATCGTTTTTGCAAGCTATTTGATATTTATCACTGCAAAGCTCAATTGGTGAGGAATTTTTTTGGGGGTTATTTCGAGTGTAAACAATCAATGTTAAACCACCAAAAACTTTCTGGACAATGATTAACAAACAACTTATCGCTGGTCAAACTTCTGCAAATTTAGATTTGTGGCTGTGGCTTTTTGGTCGCTAAACCTGACAAGAAGCTTTTTTAGAAATTTTTTGAAGGGATAATAAATCGCCATTTCAAAACAGTGTTATATGTGCTATATTTGAAACATAAAGTAAACACTGTTGATAGTATTAAACATTATAGGCTTATTATCTCTCTTGACACCCTTAGTTTTATTTTTCGTTTTTTTTAAAAAAATTAGAAAAATAATGGAACTAAGGGTTGTTTTTTTTTATATCCTATCTTTTTTCTTATCATTTTTTGTAATCAATATTTTTAAAAATCACCTTGCGGCAATTAGCACTATTTTTAATCTTTTTCAATTTTGTATTTTTTCAATTTTGTTTATTACTTGCATACCAAATAGAAAAAGCAAAATCTTTATAACGGCACTTTCAACATTAAACTTGCTTTTTCTGCTCATTATTCATTTTCAGCTTAAATCAAAATTTGAGTTTGTCTCAATACTTACAGATTCTCTTTTAATTTTTATATATACGCTGATGTTTTTTTATAATGAAATGAATTCGTCCAACAATTACATTATTTATACATCGCATAAATTCTGGATAGTTCTTGCATGTGTCATTTTCTATGCAGGGACGTTATTTGTTTTTTTATACACATCAGATATGAAAGACAAAATGTATAGCGCTTTGTGGAATGTTGTAAATCTTATTTTTGAAATTGTCAAGAACACATGTTTTAGCATAGCATTTCTTTTGGCAAGAAAACCAAAACAAAATATCTTGGCTGCTGAATATGATGATACGAATATGACTGAAAAGCCGTTTTAATATTTCTCAACCCTAACCCTTGAAGAGACGTTCATGATATTTCTACAAATTACCAGTATGGGGAGCAACGTGCCCATGGTGCTTTTTTTCGGCACTATAGCTATGCTTGCGCTTACCATTGGTCTTATCGTATTCATCATTTTCCACCAGAGAAAAGTTATCCGCTTCCAGATGCAGTTGCAGAAGATGGAGTATGACCAGCAGAAAATGCTGCTCAATGCTTCTATCAAACTGCAGGAAGAAGAACGCCAGCGCATAGCCGCAGATCTCCACGATGATGCAGGGCCGTTGCTGGCTACTGCCCGTTTATACCTCAATGAAAACCTGGTGAACCTTGATAAGACTACACAGCTTCAGAGTATTTATAATGCCAAACAGATTATTGACGACACTATTCAACTGATCAGGAATATCTCTCACAGCCTGATGCCACCTACTTTAAAAAACTTTGGGCTTGAGTCTGCAGTGAATGATCTCTTTCAGAAAATAAGCAGCTCCGGAAGCATGAATGCCAGCTCAAGGTTTCATGACTACAGAGAAAGAATGCAGCCTGAAAATGAACTTATCATATTCCGCGTGATCCAGGAACTGATCAATAACATCCTCAAGCATAGTAATGCGAGCTTTATCCATCTCACCCAAAACACCAACAACAATAAATTCTTCATTCGCCTTCACCACGACGGAAGAGGATTGACTCAGGCAGATTTTGAAAAGCTAAACAAAAGTTCTGTGGGCCTGGGCCTGAAAAATATTCAAAGCAGGCTAAGAATATTGCAGGGAAAAATATTTTTTGAGAAAGATATTTCACAGACTTATTTTAAGGTAACTATTGAATTATTGAAAGAGAGTTCAGTTTCCCAATAAGTGATGAGTATTTCTACGTATCTTTAAAAAAGATTGCTAAATGAGATACCTATGAGCGTTATTAAAGTTGCTATAGCTGATGATCATAAGATATTCCGGAAGGGTGTTATTTTGTCCTTGCGCCCATACAGCAATATCAAATTTGTTCAGGAAGCTGAGAATGGACAGGAATTGATTGACGGGCTGAATTCTTCGGAACCTGATGTGATTCTCATGGACCTCAGAATGCCTCTGAAAGATGGGATTGAAACGACCAAACTGGTTGCAAAACAATATCCCAACATCCACATTTTAGCACTCACTATTTATGAAGACGAGCGGTTCGTTAGCCACATGATGGAAATCGGTGCAAATGGATATCTTTTGAAAAGCGCCGATCCTTCAGAAATCAAAAAAGCAATTGTTGAAGTGGCAACAAAAGGCTATTACCTGAACAATTTTGTAAACAGGATATTATTGAAAAAATCACATTCCCGCACGAAAGTGATCCCCAACTTAAATATTGAAGTAACACTTACCGATAGAGAAAGAGACGTGCTGAAATATATTTGTATGGAGTTCACGGCGCAGGAAATTGCACAGAAATTAGAAGTCAGCCCCCGAACCGTAGAAGCTATCAAAGACAGATTGATGGAACGTTTTGGCGCTAAGAACACTGCCGGACTTGTTTTTTTTGCTGTGAAGAATAATCTGATTGATTAATCTTCTTTTATTTCGTAAAAATCCAATATTATTCGTATCCCTGTGGAAAGCCGGTTGTGCCGAAACAAACTGCCCCATGATTAAGACCGGTAACATATTTATAGACTTCTTGTCTTTTCTATCCATCATTTTTCCGCTGCTGCCGGTTGCTATTATCTTAATAAAAAAAAACTATGGTAATGAATCATTGATTTTTTTGCTGATTGTTTGCCTGCTAAATTTTATCAAAAATTTTTTATTAGTAATACCTTCCATAAACACCAGCTCTCAAAACATCATCTCGAATGTTTTTTCTTTTCTTGAATTCATATTTCTTCTTTTTATTTTCAAAAAAAGAGTGCCCCGAAAATTTACAAACACAACGAATATTTTCTTCAGCATTTTTTTATCAGCCATCATCACTATCTATTTATTGCGTGGAGTCGAACAGCGATTATTTGTGATTGAAGGATTTGAGAGCGCTGTGGTTATTCTTGCAAGCCTTTTTTCGATTATCAGCCTGAACAATGATAATGACCTTAATATATTAGAACAGCCTCTTTTTTGGATTGCTATGGGGTCTTTATTTTATTTTTCGATTGCGATATTATTGCAATCGATTAACTGGCCGTTTAATCAATCTTCAAACGAAGATCAATCGGGCTATTCATTGCTCCTGAATGCTGGAAGCATTGCTAAATATTTGCTTTACCTGCTTGCTGCATTTTTTTATGATCAAAGCAATCGCGAAAATCATAATAATTTTTATTAGACAAATTGCATATCCGGCACATCGCCTTCAATCAGCAATTTACCTGCAGTTTTGCTTTTGATCTCTTCGACAGAAACACCGGGTGCTTTTTCCAATAACCTGAACCCATCCGGCGTGACATCAATCACAGCCAGATCAGTTACAATTTTTTTAACGCATTTCACTCCTGTCAGCGGCAACGTGCATTCAGGCAACAATTTTGATTCTCCTTTTGGATTTGTATGCTGCATAGCAACGATAATATTTTTTGCACTGGCAACAAGGTCCATTGCACCGCCCATTCCTTTTACCATTTTTCCGGGAATTTTCCAATTGGCGATATCACCAGTTTCTGAAACTTCCATTGCTCCTAAAACAGTAAGCGCTACTTTACCGGCTCTTATCATACCAAAACTTTCAGCGCTATCAAAAAAAGAGCCTCCAGGCAAAATTGTAACCGTTTCCTTTCCTGCATTGATCAGGTCAGGGTCAATATCATTTTCAGAAGGATATGGTCCCATACCCAACATTCCGTTTTCCGACTGAAGCATGATTGATATTTCTTTAGGGATATAATTGGCGACAAGCGTAGGGATACCGATACCGAGATTTACATACATGCCATCTTTTAGTTCTTGTGCAATGCGTTTCGCGATGCCGAATTTATCTAACGCCATAAAATTGATGTTGATTTTTTTTGCAATTCATGTAATCACATTTCTGAAACATTGATTACTTCTTTTCAGCTCTTATTGCTACCGTTCTTCTTTCAATTCTTTTTTCATAATCATCTCCCTGAAAAATCCGGTGAACATAAATTCCAGGCACATGAATGTCATCAGGATTTAATTCACCGGGCTCGACGAGCTCTTCCACTTCTGCTATCGTGATGTTGCCAGCCTTTGCCATTGAGGTAGAAAAATTCCTCGTCGTTTTTTGAAAAACGAGATTGCCGAATTTGTCCCCCTTCCATGCTTTCACTAATGCAAAGTCTGCATGCAATGCATGTTCCATCAAATACATTTTGCCATCAAATTCTCTTGATTCTTTTCCTATTCCTATTTCAGTACCATAGCCTGCGGGTGTATAGAATGCAGGAATTCCCATGCCTGCCATTTGTATGCATGTCGCTAATGTGCCTTGCGGGATCAGATCTACTTCAAGTTCGCCGCTCAACAATTGTCTTTCAAACTCTGCATTTTCTCCAACATAAGAGCTGATCATTTTTTTTATCTGCCCCTGCTTTAACAAGAGCCCCAAACCAAAATCATCTATGCCGGCATTATTCGAAATGCAGGTAAGATCTTTTATCCTTTTTCTTTTTAAGGCTGCTATGCAATTTTCAGGAATACCGCAAAGACCAAAGCCTCCCAGCATAATCGTTGCTCCTTCGGGAATATCATGAACTGCATCATCAGCATTTGCAAATACTTTATTCATGCAATTGATTTGAATAATAAAATTACAACTAAAGAATCTTTTATTTCGTGGAGTCTGTCTTGATCTTTTTTGGTGGAGCAACCTGACCTGGTGCCTGATACACGTCGCGCATCCGGCGATTGCCTTGTGCTGAAATACTGTCTATCACTATTTTAAAAATGTCCGGGCGGCTGATATAAAACTGATAGCTTTTTTGAAATTCTTCTTTTGTGATATGATGCAATTGAAAAATCTGATCGTATAATTTCAATGTTTCGAGCGTCACATTTTTTTTTGCGGAATCTTTTAATAAAAATTGTTTTGAAAACTGATCTGCCTGAATCATATCCCACAATATTTTCTCCATCTCTTTTTTTTCGATAACACCGGAAGGAATGCTTTCTCTGTTGGAACAACCAATGATGAGAAAAAGAAACAGTAAGCACCTGAATCTCGTCATTGCAAATCTTGTTTATAAAAATTTATATTGCTGATATCTAATTTCGTCAGAAGATCAAGTGCTCTGTTCTTTTCATCAGGAGTTCCCTTCTTAAAAGCTTTTGAAAGCTCATTCGATTTGCCCTGAAAAAAGAACTGCAGGATCATTGTGTTGGGAGTTTCAACATTCACAGAATTCAGTTGATTGAGCGCATTCAGGATGCCCGTTCTTGCATCATTTTCTTTATCATACATCTGATCGAGACCTAAACGATAATAATTATAAAATGCATCATGAACAAGTGCGTACTTGCTATTCGTAAGGTTTTCCATCAGCCAATAACGGTTACGGTTACCGTCAAATACTTTCCATCCTTTGATATTGCTGCTTTCAGGTGCGTTGTTTACAATATTCTGCGCTTTTTGAAAATAAGGATCTCCGCCACGCAATCCAAAAGAATCAAAGTCTAATCCCAAAATTGCATAAGCATAATAAGCAAACACGGCACTTAGATTTGCTGCAAATGGCTCAGAGCCCTGCACCCTACTTTCATTAAATTCTATAGGTTGAAATTCAACGTACCTGAATATGATATCGTTGTCCATGAAATTGATCAACGGGCTTTGATAGGAAGAATTAAAAATCGGTCGGGCAGCCTGAACAGTAAGTGATGCCTGAAATTCGTTGTTGTCAAGAGACTGGCTTATGTTCAAAGAGAAATTACAAACAATCTTTTCATTCACCTGAAAAGTTTCACTGGACCATTTTCTATTATTCAGAAAATTGCTGAGCGCAGTCTGCAATGTCTGGAACATTTTATGATCAACAGAAGAGGAAATCCTGCCCGCAATAACACTGACTGTTGCCTGCAACTCCTGAGCTTCAACATTTGAGGTGTGAATAAAGGAAATAAGCAACAGAAAAAAAATGGGTTTACGCATACAACATTTTTATTATTGTATCAACGATATCTTTTGCAACTTGTTGTTTGGGTTTTCGCTCATAAGCAGTCTCTTTGCCACCTCTTTCGAAAATGGTTACTTTATTCGTATCATATCCGAAACCTGCGCCATCATCATTCAGAGAGTTCAGCACAATCATATCTGCATTTTTATTCTTCAGTTTATTCTGTGCGTATTCTTTTTCATTGTTGTTCTCAAGCGCAAAACCAATGACCAATTGCCCATTTTTCTTTTGTTGACCGAGGCTCTTAAGGATGTCTTTTGTTTTTGTAAGTTCCAGCGTGAATATATCTGTCGTCTTTTTTATTTTTTCTTTTGATTTGTTAACAGGGGTATAGTCTGCAACTGCAGCCGACATAACTGCGATGTCGGAAGAAGGAAATTTTTCGATGCAGGCATCATACATTTCCTGGGCTGATTCTACATGTTTCACAACAACTCCGGAAATATTTATTCTCAGAGAAGATGGTCCCAGGACGAGATAAACATTCGCACCGCGATCTGCCATTTCTTTTGCAATGGCAATACCCATTTTTCCGGAAGAGTGATTGCCGATAAATCTTACAGGGTCTATTGATTCATATGTCGGCCCTGCAGTCACCAAAACATTTTTACCTGACAGTTTTTTATCTAAAAAAAAAATGTCCTGCACAAATTTTAATATCGTTTCGGGCTCAGCCATTCTACCATCACCATGAAGCCCACTTGCGAGTTCACCTTTTTCGACCGGGATAATTTTATTGCCAAATGATTCTATCTTTTCAATATTGACCTTAGTGGAGGGGTGTTTCCACATATCTTCATCCATGGCAGGAGCTACAACAACAGGACATGTAGCAGAAAGATAAACCGCGAGCAATAAATTATCACAAAAGCCATTTGCCATTTTTGCAAGTGTATTGCAGCTTAACGGCGCAATGATCATCACATCTGCCCATCGTCCCAGCATCACATGATTAGCCCATGAATTTTCATCGAACAAATCTATCAACACCGAGTTTTTTGAAAGCGTGGAAAGAGAAAGCGGAGTAACAAAATCTTTTGCTGCAGGTGTCATCATCACTTTCACTTCAGCACCTGCTTTCACAAGCAACCGCACAAGCAACAAAGATTTGTAAGCAGCAATACTTCCGGTTACACCAACTAATATTTTTTTGCCCTCCAACATTGATAATAAAATTATGGCTTAAAAATTATGCAATCAAATTATCAGCGTTAAAACAAAATGCGACAGTTGTTAATCACTGCCGCATTATAAAATGTTTTTTATTTGAGATAATTTATTAGCTAAATAAATCGTCTTCGTTCTTTCTGTAATAAATCTTGTCTTCCATGAATTCCTGAGTTGCCAGCAAAGCAGCATTTGGCATTCTTTCATACGCTTTCGAAATTTCAATCTGCTCTTTGTTCTCATGAATTTCTTCAAGGCTATCTGTATGACTAGCGAATTCTTCCAGTTTGTTGTGCAATTCTTCTTTCAAAGAAATATTGATCTGGTTCGCACGCTTTGCCACTATAGCGATTGATTCATATAAATTGCCGGTCTTGCCCTTTATATCAGTAAGATTTTTTGTTTCAACAACATTAATAGTGCTAGAACTAACCTGCCTTCTTAACCTGCTCATTTTTTAATGATTTTATATTGTTTTGAGATATGCTTAAATAATTCTGAACTTCCTTTGTCAACTTGCTGTCAGGAAAACGATCAATAAATTCATTGCAATCTGATATTACCTGCTGATAACGGTCTTCCTTCTTTTCATCTATGCTCAAGATCGCGTACTCATAATTCGCTTTTATCACATACAATTTATATTGATCACTTTTTTCCGAATCAGGGTAGCTGTTCATCAATATATTAAAGACGATTGCTGCTGCTTTATATTGTCCTAAATTATAATAAAGTTCTGCATTTTTAAAGTCTTTCATCTCCAGTTTTGCGCGACATTTATCAATGATATCAGTAGCATCTTTTATCCTCGGCGAACCGGGGTGCGTATTGATAAATGCCTGCATGAAGCCCATCGTTTTCGTCGTATTTGTCTGATCAAGCTCATACTTTGGAGATTGTTTGTAAAAAGTATAAGCTCTCATATAATCCATCTCCTCTGCTTTTGGGCTATTTGGAAAAACTTCTACGAATCCTTTAAACAAGTTTTCAGCGTTCGCATAATCATTGAGATAAAAAGAGCAATATGCAAATTTAAAATACAGGTCTTCAAATTGGGGGCTTCCTTTCAGCACCGGAAAAAGATCCTGATACAATTGCTGCGCTCTGTTATAGTCTTTTCGCAAATAATATTTCTCTGCCATGCGAAGCTTGAAATCCACATCCTTGCTTTTCATCACTTTTGAAAAACTCTTTTCTCCCTTGCTTCCTTTCGCAAGCCCAAGGCTCTTTATCGTTTTGTGGTAAAACGAACATGAGGTCAATGTAAATGTAGCTAAAAAAAAGACGGCTAATAATCTCATAAAGGCTTGCAAAATTAAGGTATTTAAGCAAAAATGAAAGTATTTAATATTTGCCCCAAAAAATGCTCGTTAATGATTGCATAAAAAAACCCTCCGTGTAATTGGAGGGTTTTGTATTTATTGAAAGGCTTTGGTTATTTCTTCTTTCTCAAATTCGGATGAGGGGCAGGAACTGTATTCGGGCCTTCTTCGCCTGTCCCGTCTTTCAGGTCGATGGTATTTTCATCACCACCTGTCTGGCCGTAGCGGAAGATAAACCTGTCAGCACTCACACCTTCTTTCTCAACCAGATATTTTATCACTTCATTTACTCTATCCCAGCTCAACTGTTGTGCAGCCTTGCTTGATTCGCCGTAGCCAATAACTGCCACTTTACAGTTAGGGTTGTTGCGCATTTTTTCTGCAACACTTGCCAACAATGCTTTTCCATCCTTGCTCAAAGTAACTGTTCTGCCTTTAAAAGTAATGCTTGGCAAATCACCAATTGAACAACTATGTTTACCTCTGATATCCATTGTATCCAACATAGCTTTGATATCCTTGCAGCACTGAGGATCAGGGCATTTACCTACGCCATCAGCATCAACAGGCTGGCATTGTGTTGGAGTGATAAGTTCTTTATCCTTACAATCGGGAACGCCGTCACCATCAGTATCGCGGCTTACGCCATGAGTGTCAACCGGGCAACCTTTGGGAGTGTTTGGCTCAAGGTCAAACTGGTCGGTAACACCATCACCATCAGCATCATCCAAAACAGGTTTTGGAAGCTTCATGTGACGGGGAGCATTGATTTCGCTATAAGCATAATCCAATGGGTTAAGCCACCACAAAGGCTCAACGGCTTTGCTACCGATATTATAGTTTAAACCAATGCTAAGAAAAGCGTATGAATCGAAATCTCTTGTCTGAGCAGTTTGAGTAGTACCATTTTCCTGCCATTGCTGACCATCAAGAAGGTCTGTTTTGATAATGGTGTATTTATATTCCGCCGCAAGGTTGAATTTGTTGTTTAATTTGAATGCGACACCACCACCGACAACAACTACAGGATAAACAGGCCAGCCACCAAGCTTTGCCTGACCCGGATCTTGTTCTCCTTTTGTTTCGAATGATCCATCAAGCGCAGCTTTTATGTCTTTTTTAATATTTTTTCTGTTGCTATAAGTGAATCCACCGTTAGCACCTCCAGAATACTTAGCAAAAATTGCATCAAACTCGCTTTGATAAGTTGCACTGCCGTTATGAGCATTTACCCATGTATTATATCTCGATAAACCTAAACCACCAAATCCATAAACATTGAAGCCTGTTTTAGCTCTATGGAAACGTATATTGTTTAGTGTAACAACACCTTGCAAAGTGAGTTCATTAATTGTTGATCTGTAGTTGTAAAATACATGGTCAACCCCAACTACATAATCTTTATTCCATGCAGGGTTATTTCCAAAATCGCCGGAAGGCTGCCAGTTCAATCCTTTCACGCGCAACCAATCAAATTCTCCACGAACAGAAAATACATAGCCCATAGCTTTCCTGACATGTATGCCAAACCCACCCGTAGGTCCCCAATATCTGACATCTGTAGAAGCAAAAGGCACACCGCCTTTAATGCCTATTTCCCATTCATTCCTTGGTTTAGCAGGAAATGGGTATGCATTATTTAAAAATTCATTGTGTTGAGGTATGCGCTTGGCAGGTATTAGTGAAGAGTCCCGCAGGTCATAGCTGCCACCGATCTGAGCAAATGAGCTTGACACTAACAGGCATAGGATAACACTAAATAATACGTACTTTTTGCTTGCCATAAGTGAAGTTTATGTGAATGAATGGTTTAACCGTCCTAAGAATAATGTGCAAAAATAGAAATTGATGTTAAAAAACCAAATTTATTTGAGTCCACAAATCAAATAAAAATGTGGATTAACTCAAAAAAGACAAGTAAAATATAAAATTAGATGCTTGAACGCCAAATATCTGCAAAGTAGTAATTTGCTCCTTTGATTTTTTAGATGAAAATAGCACAATCTATATTAAAAGATGAACTAATTGTTTTTGAGAAAGAATTCAAGGAAGCAGTTAAAAGCCAGGTTCCTTTGCTGGACCGGATAATGCGGTTTATTGTTAACAGAAAGGGCAAACAGCTCAGGCCGATGTTTGTTTTGTTATCTGCTAAGCTATGCGGGCAGATCAATCAGTCCACTTACAGGGCTGCTTCATTGGTCGAACTCCTTCATACTGCGAGCCTTGTGCATGACGATGTAGTGGACGAATCACTGGAGCGCAGGGGTTTTTTTTCTACCTATGCCCTTTGGAAATCAAAGATTTCCGTTTTGGTAGGAGATTATCTTTTCGCAAAAGGAATGTTGCTGTCATTAGACCACAACGATTTCAGGATATTACAAATATTATCTGAAGCAGTGCGGCAAATGAGCGAAGGGGAACTTTCGCAGATGGAAAAGTCAAGGTCACTGAATCTTAATGAAGGAACTTATTTTGAAATCATCCGCTACAAAACTGCTTCCCTCCTGGCTTCTGCATGTGGTGCAGGAGCCTTTTCAACCAGCCATGACGAAAAACTTACCGAGAAACTCCGGATGTTTGGCGAAAAGACAGGGATGGCTTTTCAGATAAAAGATGATTTATTCGATTATGGGGCAGAATCGGTTGGAAAGCCTACAGGAAATGATATCAAAGAAAAAAAACTGACTCTACCTTTGATTTATACAATTAATAATGCAGACAAACAACTTAGAAAAGAATTGATTTACATTATAAAGAATCAAAATAAAAACCCGGAAAAAGTCCAGTACGTAATAAAAAAAGTATTGGAGGCAGGCGGGATTGAATATGCCACAAAGGCAATGAATAATTATAGAGACGAAGCTTTAGCAATTTTAAATGAATTTGAAGAAAGCGATGCAAGAAAAGGGCTTGAAGAATTGGTTAACTTCACTACCGGCAGAAAATATTAGCACAAAATAATTTCAACCTTAGGCCTATGCAAAAAAGATGGAATCTTTTAGGGTATGACGAATCCCTTGTTGCTTCATTGCAAAATTCCTTGAAAATAAATCCAGCTATTAATAAAATATTAGTCCAGCGCGGGATTGAAAATTATGATGAAGCTAAAAACTTTTTTCGCCCTCAGTTGAGCGAGCTCCATGACCCGTGGCTGATGAAAGACATGCAAAAAGCCGTCGATAGGATTTTACTTGCGTTTGAAAATCATGAAAAAATTCTGGTGTTCGGTGATTATGATGTTGATGGAACAACATCAGTCGCCTGCATGTTCAGCTTCCTGCAAAAAAATTATTTGCCGGAGCTGATTGATTTTTATATCCCACATCGTTATCGCGAAGGTTACGGCGTTTCAAAAATGGGAATCGATTTTGCCAATGAAAATGGGTTCAGTTTAATCATCTCTTTAGACTGTGGGATTAAATCTGCGGACTTAATCGGTTATGCAAAGACGTTAGGAATTGACTTTATCGTTTGCGACCATCATTTACCTGATGAAGTTTTACCTCCGGCTGTTGCTATCCTTAATCCAAAACAAAAAGACTGTAATTATCCTTACAAAGAATTATGCGGTTGTGGCGTTGGTTTTAAATTAATAACTGCACTGTCAAAAGAGATAGGCATTGACGTTAGTGAAGCTTATGAATACCTCGATTTGGTTGCAACTGCTATTGCAGCAGATATTGTTCCCATGACTGGTGAAAACAGAGTTCTTGCCTATTACGGATTAAAGAAAGTAAATGAAAACCCAAACAATGGCATTAAAGCACTGATGCATTTAAGTGGATTAAAAAAGGAATTGCATATTAATAATCTTGTTTTCATGATTGCGCCGAGAGTGAATGCAGCGGGAAGAATGGACGATGCAAGAAAAGCAGTTCAGATGTTCATTGCAGAAACTTATGAAGAAGCGTTGAATTATGCAGAAATGCTTCATTCCGATAATACTGAAAGAAAAGAGGCAGATTCAAATATTACAGAAGAAGCACTCGCAATTATTGAAGGTGATGAGGTGCTTATCAATAGAAAATCGACGGTAGTCTTTCAACCGCATTGGCATAAAGGAGTTGTCGGAATCGTTGCATCACGCCTTATTGAAAAATATTATCGCCCGACAGTAGTATTAACAAAAAGTGGTGAAGTACTTGCAGGCAGCGCAAGAAGCGTGAAAGGTTTTAATTTATATGAAGCGATTCATGCATGCAGGGAAAACTTATTAGGATATGGCGGTCATTTTGCGGCAGCGGGAATGACGCTTCTGCCTGAACAAGTTGAAGCTTTCAGTTCAAAATTTGAAGAAGTTGTTTCTTCAACTATCGAACCTCATTTATTGATACCAGAGATAATTATTGATGCCGAAATAAAATTCAAAGACATCACTCCTGCTTTCCATAGCATTCTTTTCCAGATGGAACCTTTTGGCCCTGAAAATATGCGACCTGTTTTCATCGCAAAAAATGTAGTGGATACAGGCTTTTCAAAAATCGTGAAAGAACAACATATCAGATTTTCATTAAAACAAGAAAATACTATTATCACCGGAATCGGGTTTAATATGTCCGATAAATTCCATCTGCTTCAAGCTAAAAAACCAATTGATATTGTTTTCACCGTTGATGAAAATGAATGGAACGAACAAAAACATCTTCAATTGAAAGTGATTGATTTTAGATTGGCTGAAGAATAATTTGCAGTATTCACATTTGCAAAAGCCAGATTCACATTTGTTCAAAAAAACCGACAGGGAAAAATGAGGTTTGCTTCAAATCTCGCAACATGAAAAAAATATTTCTATTACCAGCAAAATTTTTTCTTTTTCAATTTTCATATTCCCAAATTCAGCTTACAAATAATTTTGAACAATTTGCAAAACAGCAAGACAGCATTTTCATTAAGCTTTATGAGCAACGAAATACATTAGCTTTCGAAGCTCAATTAAAAATTTTTCTTACAAAATACAATTCACTTGATTCAGCAAACAAGAAAAACTATAATGGCAATTTAATAAATGCATACTATAATTTATGTTGCACTTATTCTCTGATAAATAATAAAAACTCCTCGCTACATTATTTCGCCAAATCTATTCAGTCAGGCTACAATAATTATTACCATATTTTAGAAGACAGTGACCTCAATAACATCAGGAATGAAAAAAACTTCAAAGAACTTGTTCAGCCCTTAAGAGAAACCGGTGATTATTTGTATATCTTGAAAAAAGGCAGCATCTACTACACAACAGAAAAAAGGGAATTGCCTGAATTTTCTTATCAGTCATCCGATAACCCGAATCTTGTCACGCTCAGAAAAGAATTGAATTTGGATTCAATCGCAGGAACAGGTAATGACATTTCAAAAATGCTGAGCCTGATGCATTGGATACACAATCTTATACCACACGACGGCAATCACGAAAATCCGATAGTGAAAAACGCATTGAGCATGATTGCCGTTTGCAAAAAAGACAACAGAGGGCTGAATTGCAGAGGGCTTGCTACTGTTTTGAATGAATGCTATTTATCGTTGGGCTTTAAATCAAGATTTGTCACCTGCCTGCCAAAAGACAGCCTTGGCATCGATAATGATTGCCACGTCATCAATATGGCTTATTCAAGTTCGCTGAAAAAATGGATTTGGATTGACCCGACCTTCGATGCTTATGTAATGAACGAAAAAGGTGAATTATTAAGCATCGAAGAAGTGAGGGAAAGAATCATTCATGACGAGCCATTAATCATTAGCCCAGATGCTAACTGGAATCACAAGGTTTCTGAAACGAAAGAGTATTATCTCAATTATTATATGGCTAAAAATCTTTACAAGCTCGAGTGTGCTGCAAGCAGTGAGTATGATTTGGAAACCCAAACTTCAGGCAAAAAGATAACTTATATTGAGTTATTGCCTCTTGATTATTTCATGCAAACTCCACAGAAAAGCGAAAGCACAAACAAGAATAATAACACTACTTTTATCAGCTATAAAACAAATAACCCTTTGATGTTTTGGCAAACGCCCTGATTAATGAAAAAATATTTCTTCATTTTAATTTTCCTGATTGTCATAAAGAATGCTCTTGCCCAAATAAAATGGAGCAACGATTCTGTATCGATAAATAATATATCATGGAACAATTATTCAACAACCTATACAGGTGCTGCTGGAACAAATGGTGATTCTATTCCCATTATCGTTACTGCTATTCCTCATAATGGCATGGGCTCGAATTTCGATAATATGAACACGCCTCTGGATTTATCCTTCAACGGTTCTTTATTCAGGTTTAGGTCAGCCCTTTCGTACAACTCCTTGCACCTGTATACTTATGACTCTTCAGAAATTTATTTCATAACTCCTGGAATTTTTCAAAGTAATGCGAGCAAATATGAATTTAGAGTTACACTAAATGCCCAAAAAATTATTACCCCATGGAGCACAATTCAAAAGTTTACAAATCTGCAACTCAATACATTCAGAAAAGGTTTTGGATTTATAGGTGGTTACAAAACAACTTGGGGAAACGTTATTATCGTTGAGCTGAAACAAAAAGGCTCTGATAAAATCTTATCAAGCGCTGTTGTTTATTGGAAAGAAATAAAGCCAACAATTTCTTCGATTTACACTACTGCAGACCTTAATACCTTTTTTAAGTTTTTGCAAAGACCATGGGACAAAACAATTATTAAGAAAGAAGTTCCGAAAACATTAGCCTTGAACGCAGGAGAAAATAATATTATTTTCTCTATTTCTGATGACATATTCGCGAAAGAAGCTCTGGAATATTCTTTAATAAAAAATGAGAAAAATTTTGTTTACTGGAAAGCAAATGATTTTGATAATAATTTTATCTGGCTTCAAAATCTTTCATACGGGAATTATGTGTTACAGATGCGGTTTGCAAAACAAAGGCATAACATCACGACATACAAATTTGAAATTAAACCACATTGGTACCAGACTACCGCTTTCAAATTAACTATCATAACTTTGATATTTGCCTCATTAGCATCCATCTTTTTATTGTTTCGTTTGCGAAATCAAAAAAAGAAATTCGCTATCGAGCAACAACAAAGAGAAAAGAAAGAAACAGAACTCAAAGCAATTAGAGCTCAACTTAATCCTCATTTTATTTTTAATTCCTTAAGTTCAATCCAGGGATTAATCAATAAAAATGAAATCGAAAATGCTAACAGATACTTATCAGATTTTGCAAATTTGCTGAGAACAACCTTAACCTCAAATGACAAAGGCAACATTACATTGGATTCAGAAATAAAAACATTAAACGACTATTTAAATCTTGAGCAACTAAGGTTTCATTTTCAATATAAGCTTAATATTGATCCCTCGATCAATAGTTCAACAATCGAAACTCCTTCTTTGTTATTACAACCACTTGTTGAAAATGCTGTGAAGCATGGCGTATCAGTATTGCAGGAAAAAGGGGTTATTCAAATCTCATTTATGCGAAAAGAAAAAGATTTGATAGTTGAGGTTCATGACAATGGAAATGGGTTTAAGAATTTTGAGACGAATAACGGCTATGGATTAAAGCTCACCAAAGACAGGATTGCTTTGCTAAATCAAATATCTAAAGACCAAAACATTTTTCTTGAAATCAAATCCGGCAAAGGAACGACCGTAATTTTAACTTTTCAAAACTGGTTGTGATGACAAGAGCAATAATCATAGACGATGAGCAAAACAATATTGATAACCTTATCAAATTATTGCAGAAATATTGTCCGGATGTCATCATATCTGCAGCAGCCATGAATGCTGATGACGGAAGAAAAATAATTATTGAACAAAAACCCGATTTAATTTTTCTGGATATACAGATGCCGGGAAAAAACGGATTTGATTTGCTGAAGTCGTTGAGCAATCATGATTTCGAAATCATTTTTGTGACAGCTTTTGATAAATACGGAATCCAGGCAGTGAAATTTGCAGCCATTGATTATTTGCTGAAGCCAATCAATATCGAAGAGCTGAAACAAGCAGTTAACAAAGCAATTGGCAAAACCAAACAGAAAAAGCAAAACCTGCAGTTAGAAAATCTTTTACAACTGCTACAGGAAACTCAACAAAAACAAGAGCATAGAATTGCGTTGCCAACTGCAAAAGAGATAAGGTTTGCGAGAACAGAGGATATTATCAGATGTGAATCTTCAAATAATTATACAAGTTTTTTTCTTGCTTCAGGAGAGAAACTGATTGTGTCAAAACCTATTTACGAATATGAAGAACTGTTAAGCGATTATGGGTTTATCAGATGCCATCAGTCGCATTTGGTAAATAAGAAATTCATCAAAAGCCTGCTGAAAGAAGACGGCGGCTTTTTGTTATTGGAAGATAATTCTCAAATCCCAGTTTCGCGACAAAAGAAGGATTATATCAAAACTTTATTAGCCAAAATAAAATGAGGCATAAAATATTATTATGCCCCATGATGAAATGTATTTCCTTAATTGTTTATCAGGCTATAATCTTCTGCTTTCCTTCAATCAATTCTACACTGCGGTTAATAAATTCCGTGAGATTATTCCCCTTTAATAATCCCTGAGAGAGCAACGCCAAATCAGCAAGGTTGTGCACTATTTTTTGTTGTTTATCAGCATCTTCTTCTTTCAAAACATTTTGAAAAATCGGATGATTGCCATTCACTGTTAATGTTACTTCATCTGGCATGTTGCTATAAAAGCTGCCCATTGGTCCCTGCATGGCAGCCATGTCTTTCATGCGCCGCATAAACTCAGGGCGAGTTGCAACAACCGGAGATGCTTCGGGACTTAATCCTTTTACCTCAACTGTCACATGCAACGAAGGCATATCAATCGTAAATAATTTCTTCAAATTTTCTTCTTCATCTTTGCTAAGCACACTCGAAGAAGTTTCTTGTTTGTCGATTAAATTATCTGCAATATCGCTATCCACTCTTGTAAAATGAACGCTGTCCCATTTCATTTCCATCTGATTGATGAAACCTGCATCTACCAAAGTTTCCAGCTTCACAACAATATATCCTTTTGCTTTCGCTTGTTGGATGTAACTGTCTTGCTGAATTGGGTTTGTGGTATAAAGGATTACTAATTTTCCATCTTTATTTTTTTGCAATGCTTCTGTCGCAATCCTGTATTCTTCGAGCGTATAAAATTTGCCACCATCAGCATTTTCAAGAATGTGGAACTTATTTGCTTTCTCTAAAAATTTATCATCCGTCATCATTCCATACTTCACAAACAAACCAAGGCTCTCCCATTTTTCTTCAAACTCTTTTCTTTCTTTCGTGAAAATTTCTTCGAGCTTGTCCGCTACTTTTTTTGTAATGTGATTATTAATCTTCTTCACATTCGGGTCGCCTTGCAAATAACTTCGGCTAACATTTAATGGAATATCCGGACTGTCAATGACTCCATGCAACAACATTAAGAACTCCGGCACAATATCTTTCACTTCATCAGTCACGAAAACCTGATTGCTGTACAACTGGATTTTATCTTTCTGAACTTCGTAGCTCTGCTTGATTTTCGGGAAATATAAGATGCCTGTGAGATTAAACGGATAGTCAACATTCAGATGAATCCAGAATAATGGCGTTTCACCGAACGGATATAATTCTTTATAAAATTTTTCGTAATCTTCTTTAGTAAGCTCACTTGGTTTCTTTACCCAAATCGGAGCTGTATTATTAATGGGTTTTATTTCTTCATCTTTCTTTTTTTCTTCAGCAACATCTTCGAAGTAAATCGGGACTGGTAAAAACTTACAGAATTTTTCAAGGATTGATTTTATTCTGTACGCATCTAAAAATTCTTTGCTGTCTTCATTGATGTGAAGAATAATATCAGTCCCACGATTTTCTTTTTCTGTTTCTTCCAGAGAATATTCCGGGCTTCCATCGCATTCCCAGCGAACTGCTTTTGAACCTTCTCTAAAACTTTTGGTAATGATTTCTACTTTTTCGCTAACCATGAAAGCAGAATAAAAACCGAGACCGAATTTTCCAATGATGTTATTTTCATTCTGCCCTTTGTATTTGTTCACGAACTCTTCTGCTCCAGATAATGCAACCTGATTAATATATTTATCTACTTCCTCTGCAGTCATCCCGATTCCTCTGTCAGAAATGGTGAGCGTTTTATTCGCAACATCCAATTTGATATCAATTCTTAATTCACCCAATTCACCTTTTGCTTCACCAATGGATGAAAGCGTTTTTAATTTTTGTGTTGCATCAATGGCGTTGCTCACCAATTCGCGAACAAAAATTTCATGGTCGCTGTAGAGAAATTTTTTAATGATAGGGAAAATATTCTCGGTCTGAACGCGGATAGAACCTTTAGTCATAATATTTAAGATTTAAGATGTTAGATGTAAAGCCGCAAATATCAAACAAAATGCCATTTAAAGATTGCTGCCAAGAAGGCGCAATTTATGTGGTGGGATTCCCGCCTACGCGGGAATGACGGTAACTCATTGTTTTATTTGGCAATTACCTTAAGTTAAAAGTCGTAAAGAATCATCCTTACTATTAATTTTGGAGATGAATCCTCAGCCTAAAGCCCAATAGCGGCACAGCAGATGAACGGATTGCGACGCATGGATGCCCAATCGGAGTTACTGAAGCTGGAATAAAAGTATTCAGTGGACAGTCATCAGTTGGCAGTTCAATTTTAAAATTCCAATATAAAATTCAGTTAGATTGCGGTTTTAAGGCGCTGCCTACTGCCAACTGATAACTGCCAACTTTCTTTTGCTTTCTCGCTCAAAACCACTACTTTTGCAACCCGTTTTAAAGCAAACATTATTAATTAACAAAAATCAGGGAAATGAACAATTACGAATTGATGGTGATTTTTACCCCTGTGCTATCTGAGGAAGATTATAAATCTGCCCAGAAAAAATACATAGCCTTTGTGAAAGACAATGGCGGAAATGTAACGCACGACAAACCATGGGGACTAAAATCGCTGGCGTATCCCATCCAGAAGAAAACCACAGGCTTGTACTGGGTTCTGGAGTACAGTGCGCCAACCGACTTCAATGGGAAACTGGACATCCAGATTCTCCGGGATGAAAGCATCCTGCGTTCTATGGTTACCAAGCTCGATAAATACGCCGTCGAGTATAATAACAGAAAGAGAAGTGGCGTACCTACAGGAACCGAAAAATTGGAGGCTTAATCATGGCAAAAGCAAATGAGATAAAATACCTCACGGCGATTAAGCCTGAGAAGCGTGCCAAGAAATTCTGCCGCTTCAAGAAATACGGCATCAAGTATATCGATTATAAGGATGCTGAATTTTTAAAGAAGTTTTTGAATGAGCAAGGCAAGTTATTGCCACGCCGCATTACCGGCAACTCGCTCAAATACCAGCGCAAGGTTTCTGATGCAGTAAAAAAAGCAAGACAAATGGCTTTGTTACCATACGTAACAGACCTTTTAAAGTAGTTAACTCTCACCCTAATCTCCGCCGCGGCGGAGAGACAGTCCGCCGCGGCGGATTGGGAACAGGTGAACAAATAAAAAAAATATGGAAATTATTTTGATTCAGGATGTGGACAATCTGGGCGCTGCTCATGAAAAAGTAAGCGTGAAAAATGGTTATGCCCGCAATTTTCTGATTCCTCGCAAACTCGCTGTGGAAGCCAGCCCTTCTAATCTGAAACAATTGGAAGAAAGAGTGAAACAACAGCAGAAAAAAGAAGCGAAGCTTCTTGCTGAGGTTAATCAGGTTATCGCGAAGCTGAAAGAAGGACCGTTGAAGATTGGCGCAAAAACCGGCACCAGCGGAAAGATTTTCGGAAGCGTTACATCTGTGCAGCTTGCACGTGCAATCCGCGACCAGAAAGGCTATGAAGTTGACCGTCGCCGCATCCACATCATTGATGAAGTGAAAGAACTAGGCACTTACAAAGCAAAAGTAGATTTCGGAAACAGCAATGAAACCGAGGTTGAATTTGAAGTAGTAGCTGAATAAATCACGACTAATAAAGAATATCGAGCCATGCAGAAATGCGTGGCTTTTTTTTGTCTCTCGTAACGACGCGAAGACGCAAAGAAAGGCGCAAATTCCTACCGTTGCGCCGCTGCGTTGTTGCGAGAAAAACCGCCCAAAATCAACCGATTTTACTATTTTTCGGAAAATTTCTACAAGTAATAAAAATTCCTATCTTTACAATAGCTCTGTTATTTTTTGGGTTTTACCGTGCGCTGTCGCAACTTCCTATCCAGTTAGTATCCTCAGTCCATTGTAGCTAATGATATCAAGAGTAAGTTTTTTTCATTTTTAATTTTTTTTACATGAACATTTATGTTGGTAACCTCTCCTGGCAAATGACCGATGAGGACTTAAGAAACCTTTTCGAACAACATGGTACTGTTGCGTCAGCTAAAATCGTTAAAGACAAAGTATCGGGCCGTAGCAAAGGCTTTGGCTTTGTTGAGATGGAAGACAGCGGCGAAGCACAGCAAGCTATCACCAGTCTTTATGACAGCGAAGTGATGGGGCGCAAAATCATTGTTAACGAATCACAGCCAAAACAGCAAGGTGGCGGCGGTGGTGGTTTCAAAAAGAGAAGCTTCGGCGGTGGTGGCGGAGGCGGTGGTTACAAAAAAGGTGGCTATGACCGCGGCGGCGGTGGTGGCGGCTATAACAGAGACAGAGATTATTAATACCTCCTCAATAATATATCTTATTAAATCCTTCTTTCGGGAAGGATTTTTTATTTTAAGAATGAGTAGATTGCTTTTATAAAATTGTTTTACCACTAACTCAACTGTAATGAGAAAATTAATCATCCCATTAATTGCGATTGTATTTTTTGCTTCATGTTCGCAACAACAAACATCTGCAGATAAAATTTATATCAACGCAAAAATCTGGACCGGCGATTCTGCCAATGACCGTGCAACAGCCATTGCCATCAAAGACAGTGCAATTATTTATGTTGGCAATGATTACAATGCATATAAAGGAAGCAATACACAAATCATTGACGTAGATGGAAAAATGATTGTTCCGGGGTTTACGGATAACCACACGCATTTTTTAGGAGGCGGATATCAATTGGCAAGTGTAAATCTTCGCAACGTGAAAACGCAGAAAGATTTTATACAGGCGATGAAAGAATATACATCTTCGCTTAAGGATGACCGTTGGATCATGGGTGGCGATTGGGACCACGAAGCATGGGGTGGCAATTTACCAACAAGACAATGGATCGACAGTGTTACAGGAAATCATCCGGTATTTATTAATCGTTATGACGGGCACATGTCGCTTGCGAATTCTATTGCATTGAAATTAGCAGGCGTTGATAAGAATACTCCAAATCCACCGGGTGGTGAAATTGTGAGAGACCAAAAAACAGGTGAACCTACAGGTGTTTTAAAAGATGAAGCAACTGATTTGGTAGGCAAAGTAATACCAGCACCAACGCAAGAACAGTTAGATGAATATTTGGAACGTGCTATTCAGGAAGCATTTTCCCATGGCGTTACTGAAGTGAATGACATGAGCACCTATGGAGGTTGGGCTGATATGGCAACGTATCGCAAAGCACATGCAGCAAACAAACTGGATCTGCGCATTTATTCATTTGTGCCGTTGCGCACATGGGCGAAGCTGGATTCATTTGTGAAAAAAGAAGGTTGGGGAGATGATATGCTACATTGGGGCGGATTGAAAGGTTTTGTTGACGGCTCACTGGGCTCAACAACTGCATGGTTCTACAAACCATATCTCGATGCGCCAACAAAAACAGGTCTACAAATAACAGATACGAATGATTTGCGCAGATGGGTATTGAGCGCTGACTCTGCAGGATTGCATTGCGCTACGCATGCAATCGGCGATCACGCCAATGATTTTATTTTGAGTGTTTATGAAGAAGCGGAAAAAAGAAATCCCGGCAAGGATCATCGTTTTCGTGTAGAACACGCGCAGCATCTAACGGCAATGGATATCCCAAGATTTGCGACGTTGCATGTAATTCCATCGATGCAACCTTACCATGCGATTGATGATGGCAAATGGGCATTCAAACGTTTGGACAGCGCACGATTGAAAGGAACTTATGCATTTAAAACTTTATTGGCTGATGGAGCTAATGTTACATTCGGTTCCGACTGGACTGTTGCGCCGCTAGATCCGATCTCCGGAATTTATGCAGCTGTAACACGCCGCACATTGGATGATAAAAATCCGAACGGCTGGTTCCCCGATGAAAAAATTTCTGTTGAACAGGCATTGAAATGTTATACAGCAAATAATGCGTATGCAAGTTTCCAGGAAACTAAATTAGGCAAACTAAAAGCAGGAATGCTTGCAGATTTTGTTGTATTATCTGATGACATCCTCAGCATTGCACCGGAAAAAATTCGTGACATTAAAGTGTTGCGGACGGTTGTGAATGGAAAAGAAGTGTGGGTTAGGAAATAATTGTCTGACCTGGTATTTTTGAGATTTGTAGGATTGATAGGATTACTACAAATCATTGGGAGAATGACTTGCTTTATTATTTTTTCTTTCGACAATTTTAAATTTAGACGGCTTCGTTCCTCGCTATGACGTGTGACTCGTGAAGTAATTGCATCGAACTTCTATTGCAACTTCAGATATCCTCTCACTTCGCCTTAACATGAAAACTTTTCATCAATATTAAATCTACCTTTGTGCTTAGCATTCAAAACTATTGTTTCCTGCATGAATACTTTTAATGCGTAGCTTCAAATTCATACAATACAAAACTCAATCAATTGCAACTATTCTTTTATTCGCATATACTTCCGCAATTTCACAGCAACGCATACCTGAAAATAAGGAAATTGATTTTATCAGCGATACGCAACAACCTCTCGCTATTGAAAAAATTAAATTAAAATCAAATCATAATACAAAAGCAACTGCATTAATTTTTGCTGAGATATTAAAAACAAGCCCATCATCTGTTTATATGTTGGGAGATATCACCGGTGTTGGATCAAGAAATAGAAAATGGAAAGCAGTTGACAGGTTTCTTGATAGCTGTAACAAAGAGAAAATAAGCGTTCATGCCTTACTTGGAAACCATGATGTGATGTGGTTCAGAAAAAAAGGCGAAAAAAAATTTACAAAAAGATTCCCGGATGATGACAAAATAAATTATGTAAGTATCACCGACTCAGTTGCGATTATTATGCTAAATTCAAATTTCAAAAAATTAAACAAAAATGAGATTGACAGACAATCTGATTGGTATAAATCCACACTTCGAGAACTCAATGAAGATAATTCCATAAAAACAATCATCGTCTCCTGCCATCATGCTCCTTATTCAAACAGCCTTATTGTAGGTTCAGATAAAAAAGTTCAGCAATACTTTGTTGCCACATTTCTTGAAGCAAAAAAATGCAAATTATTTATTACCGGTCATGCACATGCGTTTGAGCATTTCAATATTTCAGGAAAAGATTTTTTAACAATTGGCGGTGGCGGTGGTCTTCATCAGCCATTAGATAGTTCTGCAAATAAAATTCCTGATCTCGCAGAAAATTATAAGCCAATGTTTCATTATTTGTCAATAAAAAGGGAGGATAATGTTTTGCTAATCACTTCGCATTTTTTAAAACCTGATTTTTCTGGTTTTCAGGAAGGACATTCATTTGAACTTAAACTGAATGAATAATCGCAATTAATTTTGAAAATACATCCGCGGACTGAAGTTCAATAGTAGCACTACCGATGAACGGATTGCAACGCAACGATGTTCAATCGGAGTTACTAAAGCTGGTATCATAAAGCTGTGAGCTTTGAGCGAAGAGCTTCGAGGCAAAAATGCTCACAGCTAAAAGCTCACGGCTCGTAGCTTAATTCTATCTTTAAGAAAAAAATTATGCAACGCAGAGATTTTATAAAG
>Ga0070734_10000669_pt1 | contig 64543 bp, 62 predicted proteins | sample Coa_R1_8_FD_66444 | JGI IMG/M metagenome (GOLD analysis project Ga0070734, IMG submission 66444) | Surface soil microbial communities from Centralia Pennsylvania, which are recovering from an underground coalmine fire - Coalmine... | ecosystem: Environmental > Terrestrial > Soil > Unclassified ...
CTTCGCCTTTTCGAGGTCGAGCCTGATGCGGTCGGCGTGATCGCGCGGCAGCAGCGGGTTGTAAAATCCGATCTTCTCGATGAAGCGGCCGTCGCGCGGGCTGCGCGAGTCGGCAATGACGATCGAGTAATGCGGGCGCTTCTTGGTCCCGCCGCGGGCAAGACGGATCATGAGCATGGGTTCAGTCCTCTTCTTTCATTTCGAGTAGGTGGAAGAAAGTTTTTTCACGCGGAGCCGCGGAGACCGTTTGGCAGGGGGCGCTCACCGGCGGCCTCCGGGGACCATGCCGGGCGGAAGCTGGGGCATGCCGCCGCCCATGCCCGGCGGAAGACCGCCGAAGGGATTCCGCCCGCCCTTTTTCATCTGCTTCATCATGTCGGACATTTGCCGATGCATCTTGAGGAGCTTGTTGACGTCGGAGACCTCTACGCCAGAGCCCGAGGCGATGCGCTTGCGCCGCGAACCATTGATGATGTCGGGCTTGGCGCGCTCGGTCTTCGTCATCGAGGAAATGATCGCTTCCTGGCGCGACAGCATCCTGTCGTCGAGGCCGGCCGCGGCCAGCTGGTCCTTCACCTTGCCGACACCCGGCAACAGGCCGAGCAAGCCCTGCATGCCGCCCATTTTCTTCATCTGGCGAAGCTGATCGGCGAGATCGTCCATATCGAACTCGCCCTTCTTGATCTTCTTCGCGAGCTTCTCGGCCTTCTCCTTGTCGATGGTCTCGGTGGCTTTTTCGACGAGGCTGACGACGTCGCCCATGTCGAGAATGCGCGCCGCCACGCGCGAAGGATGAAATGGCTCGAGCGCATCGATTTTTTCGCCGGTGGCAAGAAATTTGATCGGAGCGCCCGTGACCGCGCGCATCGAAAGTGCAGCGCCGCCGCGTGCATCGCCATCGGCGCGGGTGAGAATGATGCCGGAGAGCGGTACGCGGGCGTTGAACGTCTTGGCGATGTTGACCGCGTCCTGGCCGGTGAGCGAATCCGCGACCAGGATCGTCTCATGCGGCTTCACGAGATCGCGCACCGCGGCGACTTCGAGCATCAGCTGCTCGTCGACGTGCTGACGGCCGGCTGTGTCGAGAATGAGCGCGTCATAGCCGCCGACGCGCGCGGCCGCCATGGCGCGTTTGGCGATATCGAGCGGTGCCTGGTTTGCGAGAATGGGAAGTGTCGCAACCTGCGCCTGCTCGCCCAGGATCTTGAGCTGCTCCATGGCCGCCGGACGGGTGACGTCGAGCGAGGCCATCAACACGCGCTTCTTTTCGCGCGACTGCAGCATCAGGCCGAGTTTCGCCGATGTCGTTGTCTTGCCCGAGCCCTGCAGGCCGACGATCAGGATCGGCGCCGGCGGCGAACCGAGCGAGAGCGGCGCGTTCTCCGGCCCGAGCGTTTCGACCAGCGCGTCGTGCACGATCTTGACGACCTGCTGGCCAGGCGTGACTGAGCGGATGACGGACTCACCGATCGCCTGCGGGCGCACGCGATCGATGAACTCTTTTACGACTTCGAGAGAGACGTCCGCATCGATCAGCGCGCCCCGGATTTCGCCGAGCGCAAGTTCGACATCGGCTTCGGAGAGGGCACCGCGGCCGCGCAGCTTGTCGAAAGCATCGGAAAGACGCTGCTGCAGGCTGTCGAACATCGCTTCTCCACGACCAAAGCACGAGCGCCCCAGGGGGCGCACCTGCGCTGCCTGGGGTCGATCCCGGGCCAAAGCCCGGGACCGGAAAGGCTCAACGTCTCTCCGGATGGCGGCCGTTTATGTTCTCACGCTGCACAAGTCAACCGAGCGGGGGCAGGCAAGAGTCCGGGAGGCGGTTCTCTGCGGCAGGAGGTGGGAATCGCTAACGGCTCAAATCGACAACGAAACAACAGGAGAGCGTCCACATCTTCGCTTGCGCCTGGTTGGTCGAGCCCGGGCCATGACCGCCTTCGCGCGCCTCGTCGAAGAGCATGTCATGGCCTTACGCCTCCATCTTTGGTGCCATCACGCGCCCACACCCCTAGCTCACCAAGTGCGCCAAAGGCGATAGTCCCGCCACGTGAATGCCAGCTCGTCTTTCTCCTTCCCGGGAACATCTCCGGTCAGATCGGACGAAAGAGTTTTCGCGCAATTGAGCGCGCGCGCATCGAGATCTGGATTGCCGCTAGCAGTCAGCACGGAAACGTCGACCACCTTTCCCTGATCGAACTGAATCGCAAGCCACGTCGCGCCGGTGTTCTTGAGCTGATCGTCTGTCGGCGCTGGGGTCTTTGCGCATTTTTGGAGCGCAAGCACGATGGCAATCCAATGCGCGGGAGGTGACGGCGGGCGTCCGGGGAGGCTCTTCCAAACGATGGCGGTTTTCCACGGAACCGCAACGGCTACACCGTCCTTAGTTGCTGGCGCGTAGCGCCAAGTTTTCACACAATCGACTGACATTTGATCGAGATCAGGGTCACCGCTCGACTGAATCACGCTGACATTCGCAACGGAGCCGTCCGCAGAAATTTCGAATCCGACAGCGGTCGTGCCGTTAGGCAGTTTCCACTTCGCGGCAACGTAACGGCTCGCGCGGCATTCATGAGGCATCGGCCTCGGTGGCGTCGTTCCAGGTTCCAGCCGGGGAGGTCCTGCTTGTTGCTCGTCGGTCTGGGCGAGAGCACCACCTCCAAGCAGACACGACAATAGAAACGCCATTAAGGCCCGCATCAGACGTCCTTCCATGTGAGCGGCGCCACTTTCGAAACGATCAGTCCCCAGCCGATCGCGCCAGTCAGCGACACCGCGGCCGCGATCGCGAATGCGAGCGCGAAGCCCTTGGTTGCGTCGACGACGTAACCTGTCAGCAAGGGCCCGACGATACCCGCAATGTTGGCAAAGCCATTCTGCAGCGCAATCCACTGGCCGCTCGCCTTCTTGCCGGCCAGGGTCTGTCCGGCCGCATAGAGCGTGGGCGTCCCCACGCCGAAGAAGACCGGCGTGAGAAAGAGGGCAAAAAGCGAGACGCGCGGCCCCCCGATCGCAGATGCAAGCAAGCACGCCGCCACGCCGGCCGCCGTCGCAACCAGCAGGAATTTGCGCACGAAGTTCTCCGACGCGCCGCTTTTGACCCAGGCATCGGATGAGACACCGACGGCCTGCGAAGAGAGCGCATAGATGACATAGATGGCGCCACCTGCCTCGGCCATCTCAGGCAGTGAAAAGCCGCGCGCTTTCACGAGATAAAGCGGCAGCCAATAGATAAAGAAGTAAAAGGCATAATTGGAGCAGAACTGGCCGAGACTCGCGCCCCATGCTTCGCGGCGCCTGAGGATGGCGAGAAAGCCCGGTGCGCCGCGCGTTTCACGGGCCTCGAGTTGCTCGTTTCGGCCCCAGGTCGCTCCGAGCCACGGCACCAGCCAGAAGAGCGACACCAGCCCGAGGACGAGAAACGTCATCCGCCAGCCGCTTCGGGCCATCATCAATCCGCCGAAGAACGTGCCGAACGCCGGCCCCAGGGCCAATCCCACCGACAGAAGTCCGTTGGAGGCGCCGAGCCGTGCGGAAGGAAGATTGGCCGCCAGAAGCTTCGAACTACAGGGAAAGGTCGCGCTCTCGCCGATCCCGAGGACCAGCCTCAGAAGAAGGAGAATCCCGAACGTGGTCGCGAAGCCGGAAAGCGCGGTCGCGAGCGACCAGACGAGGAGCCCGAGCGCGAGCGCGACGGCGGCGCCGAGTTTCTCTCCGATGTGAGCAGCGATGAGCTGGCCCGGCGTGTAACTCCAGAAGAACGCCGAAAGGAGAATCCCGATCTGGTAATTCGAGAGTTTCAGCTCGCCCTTGATGAGCGGCGCCGCAGTCGCGAGATTGCCGCGGTCGACATAGTTGATGAAGACAGCGAGCGCGAGCAGAAAGACGATGAGCCGGAGGTGCTGCGGTGCGTGTGCGGGCGCATCGGCCCGGTCCGATATCTGTGCCACGCGTCGCCCCCGATCCGGGACAAACTATCGAGACGGCGTTGCGACATGTCCAGAGCGCGATATTCCATACCTCTCCCTCGTGGAGAGGTGGGATCTCAGAACTCAATCGAGCGGATCATGGAAAGCGCTTCCGATCTCAATGCAACGTCGGCGAGAACACGGCGATACGCGGACTCACGCCGAGGCTGGCATAGCCGACATAGAGCTTGTGCGTGTGCGGATCGACGGCAAGCGTGTGGGCCGCGAAATGGGTCGAGACCAGATCGAGATTGCGATAGAGATCCGGCCCGATCTCCGCGGTAACGCTTACATTGCCGGCCAGGCCGGTGGCGTAGATGCGCCTGAGACCGGCATCGAAGGCGACGCCATCCGGTCCGAAACCGGTCTTCAGCGATTGCACCGGGCGCCCGTGTTCCAGATCAAACACCACGAGCAGCGCGTTCTTGCCGCAAACGATGAAGGCACGGCGATTTGCCGAATCGATGGCGAGACCGGTTGGAGACTCGCAGGGCCTCACTGTCCATCTGCCCACGATGCGGCGTTCTCCGAGATCAATGGCCGCCAGTTCGTTTGTGCTCTCGATGTTCTGATAGATGAGACCTGACACAGGATCATAGGCTGCGAATTCCGGCTTGCCGCCCAGCGCAATCGTTCCGGCCTTGGCGCGCATGGCCACATCGATAAGCGTCGCCAGTCCGGCATCGCCATTGGCGACATAGATGATCTTGTGCTTCGGGTCGTAAGCGATCGCGTCCGGATCGTCGGCAACCGGGATGCGGGCCAGGTGGGCAAGCGTGGAAGGATTGAAAACATCGACCGCGTTGACGCCGCTCCGCGTCACGAAAGCGAGATCCTGCGCGCCCCCAAGCACGATCCCATGCGTACGGCCATCACCGCGCCATTCGGTGACAGATGGCTTCGCCGCGCCGAGATCGATGCGAAAAACGCTTCCGGCCGAGGCGCCGGAGACAAAGAGCCAGCGGTCTTCCACGTTCATGTAGTCGAGCACGTTCAGAAAGCCGTGACGCGGCAGGAGAATGTAGCCGTCGAACGCAAGCGCATGCGAGGCACCCGGTCGGCCGGGATACGCAAGCCACGCGAGCGCCGCTGCGGCCAATGTCACAACCAGCAGGACGAGACCTGCAAGCACGCGCAACGCAATCTTCAAGGAAGCCCCCAATCGTTCCAAGTCTGGACCGCAAGGCTCAATCTTCCAAGTCCGGCAAAGCGGCCTAGAGCGCGTTTGCCTTTGCTGGACGCCCCCTCCGCCTCGCGCGATGAACATCGCGCTCGGCACCTCCCACCATTGCTTCGCAACGGCGGAGGAATTCCTGGAGACATCGCGCTGTTCTTTCCACCCCCGCGTCAGGGGCGGGAGGTGGCAGCGCGCGTACTTCAAACGCGCTGATGGAGGGCGCGTCAAATCCAACCAAGGCAAAAACGCTCTAGTTCAAACCTGCGGACAGTCCGAGTTCTTTTGCAAAAAATACATAAGAGAGTGCCCACATTTCTGCTTGCGCCTGGTTGGTCGAGCCGGGGCCGTGACCGCCTTCGCGCGCCTCATGGAAAAGCACGTTGTGGCCCTGGCTCTCCATCTTTGCCGCCATCATGCGCGCCCAGACCGGCGTGACCCGGTCGTCGCTCGTTTCGGTGATGAAGAGAACGTCTGGATATTTCGTATCGGGCCTCACGTTCTGGTAGGGCGAATATTTCGCGATGTAGGCGCGCATTCTCGGGTCCGCGGGATCGCCATATTCGCCTTCCCAGGACGCGCCTGCGCCGAACTCGGTGTAGTGCAGCATGTCGATCAGCGGCCGCTGGCAGACGACCGCGCGAAAAAGATCGGGACGCTGCGTCATGGCCGCGGTCACCAGCAAGCCGCCATTGGAAGCACCTACGATGCCGAGCATCTGTGGCGTCGCCACGCCGCGCTTTTCCAGATCGGATGCAATCGCTTCGAAGTCGTCATAGGCGCGCTGGCGGTTGAACTTCAGCGCTGCCTGGTGCCATTTCGGCCCGAACTCACCGCCTCCCCTCAGATTTGCGATCGCGATTGCGCCACCTTTGAGAAGCCAGGACTCGGCGGGATAGAGTGGACGATGGCCGTCATTCCAGTAGTAAGGCGTGATGGCGATTTCGAAGCCGCCATAGCCCCAGAGAAGGGTCGGCTCCGGTCCGCGCGCGTTTTTCTGCCGGACCAGAAAGTAGGGAATGCGCGTGCCGTCCTTCGATTTTGTCCAAAGCTGCTCCGACACCAGCCTGCTCGCATCGAACAGTGCGTGCTGGGATTTTATGGGGACGGGAGCCTCCTCGCCTTCGTAATCGTAAAGCGTCGGCGGTGTCAGAAAACTTTCATAGGTGAATTGTGCGTCCGCGCTCCAGTCGTCCGCCGCCACGGAGGCCGTCGAGCCGCCGGATGGCAGCGCGAGCTTCGCTGCCTGCCAGACACCCTTCGCATCGGGACGGAAGGATTCGATCGCGCCCGTCACATTGGTGAAAATTGCCGCGTAGACGGCATCACGTCCCGCCGAGACGCTGTCGATGGTGCTCCTCGGTCCCGGAGATGCGAGCAGCGCAAAGCGCGGCTTCTTCCCCGAAAGGAAAGCGGAAACCGGAAATGCAATCAGCGAGCCGGCCGGGAAGATCCTCCGGGCGCCGACCGGCATCCAGGAATCCCGCAGCGTGAAGATGAGATCGCCTTGCGTTGCGCCCTGCAACTCGGCCCCGAGCGGAAGAGGCAGCTTCCGAACCAGTCCGTCCGGCCTCAGCGCATAATATTCGTTGGTGAAGAAGGTAACCCCTCGCTGAACCAGGGCGATGGTTCCGTAAGGCCCGCGATAGACGACCGGGCGCGCGGCGACGTCGCTCGTTTTCGCCTCATAGATAGTCCGTGCGGCCGAAAGAGGTTCGCCACGGCGCCAGAGCTTCACGACGCGCGGATAGCTCGACGTCGTCATGCTGGCCGGCCCGAAATCGGCTGCGACGAGGACGGTATCGCTGTCGACATAGGTTGCGGTCAGCTTCGAAAGCGGAAGTGCAAATCCGCCGGCCGGAAACGATTTCGTCCTGAGATCGAGTTCACGAACCGTAGTCGCATCTCCGCCACCGGGAGACAGCAGGACCAAACAGTGTTCTCCGTCCGGCGCGCAGTCACCGCCCTGCCAGACATAGTCCGCGCGCTCGCCGGCATCGAGCTTGTCGACGTCGAGCAGCACATCCCATTCGGGATTGGGTTTACGGAATCCGGCGAGAGTCGTACGCCGCCAGATTCCGCGCACATGGTCCTTGTCTTGCCAGAAATTGTAGATCATTCCGTGATCGACGCGCCCGAGCGGCAAGCGATCGGAACTGTCGAGGGCAGCGAGAATCGAATCGTGATCCTTCTGATAGGCAGGATCGGACTTCAGCAACGCTTCGCTCTTCTCGTCATGGGCGGTCACCCATTGGAGTGCGCGTTCTCCATGAATGTCCGCAAGCCAGGAGAGAGGATCCGCGCTCAAGGGCGGCAGCGATGCGGCCAAAGCGATTGTCCATAAAGCGCCCATGAGCGCCCCGACTGCAACAGCGGCTCTTACAGACATGGCAAATCCTCATGCACCATCAGAATTCCAATCGCGAACGGAAAGCTCCACCTGCCTGCGGGACAGCTTGGAGGAGTTGGACATGGCGTGGCAGAATCCCGTGAGAAGAAAAACATCACAATCCGGTGAGGGCCACAGTCACCATGACCAACATTGAAGTCACTCCGCTTGTCTTCTTTCAGGGCAATTGCAGGGAGGCCATGACCTTTTATCAGGCCGCTTTGGAGGGATCGCTTGAACTCAAAACCTACGGCGAAGCCATGGGGGACAAGGCCCCGGAAGGCTGGTCTGACAAAATCGCGTATGCCGTCCTCACGAGTGGCACGACCCGCCTGAAGGCATGGGATTCGAAAATAGCCAATGCCGAAGCACGGAAAATCGAGTTGGAGATTTCTGGCGACGATGAGCGGAAACTCCGTGGAATATTTTCCAGATTGTGCGAGGGAGGCAAGGCAAAACATCCTCTGGAGACACAAAACGGAGGCGATCTCTCGGGACGCCTCTTCGACAGGTTCGGCCTCGACTGGATCGTCACCATACGCAAAGCACGCTGACCTCCGGCGACGGCACGCCAGCAGGAGAATTCACTCGAGCCCGAGTTGGCGCTTCAGATAGACGAAGGACAGCGCCCACATTTCGGCGGCCTGGCGATGGTCGGCCGCCGCGGCGTGTCCGCCGTCCGTGTTCTCGTAATAGGTCACGTCATGGCCCTGTTCCATCATGCGCGCCGCCATCTTGCGCGCATGTACGGGCGTCACCCGGTCATCGCTGGTCGCGGTGACAAAAAAGACGGGCGGATATTTCACCGCCGCGCGCACGTTCTGATAGGGCGAATATTTGAGAATCCACGCACGTGCGTTGGGATCGGCGGGATCACCATATTCTGCTGCCCATGAGGCACCGGCACCGATCTGCGTGTAGCGGATCATGTCGATCAGCGGGACCTGGCAGACGACAGCTCCGAACAGTTCCGGACGCTCCACCATGGTCGCGCTCACGAGAAGTCCGCCGTTCGAGCCGCCCATGATGGCAAGCTTTGCGGGAATCGTGATCTTGCGCGCGATGAGGTCGGCAGCGACGGCCTGAAAATCGTCATAGGCCTTCTGCCGGTTTTCCTTGAGCGCCGCGTTGTGCCAGGCGGGCCCGAATTCGCCGCCGCCACGAATATTCGCGACGACATAGACGCCGCCCTTCGTGAGCCAGAGCCGGCCGAAATTCGCTGAATAGGCGGGCGTGAGCGAGATCTCGAAGCCACCATAACCATAGAGGACGGTGGGCGCAGGTCCCTTGAGGCTCCGCGAGCGCACCACGAAATAGGGAATGCGGGTGCCGTCCTTCGACACTGCTTCGAACTGCTCGCTCTCAAGCTCGCTGGAATCGAAGCGCGCCGGCAAAGACTTGATCTCCTTGGGCGCATTGGTGCCCTCCTCCGCATAGAGCGTGGTGGGCTTCAGGTAGCTCTCGAACGTGAATTGCGCATCGGGGCCGAAATCGTCGGCAGAGATAATGTGGGTCGAACCGCCGTCAGGAAGCTCGAGACGCTGGTCGCGCCACGCCGCCGTTTTCTTGTCGAAGCGGAATTCGTAAATGCTCCCCGTCACGTTTTCATAGATCGAAGCGTAGACCGCGTCTCTGCCAGCCGACACCTGTTCGATGCTTGCGCGCGCATCGGGGAGATAGAGCACGGCGAGCGGTGGCAGTTTGCCTCTTGAGAGAAGAGGCTCGAGCGCGAACGAGAAGAGCGCGCCTTTCGGCAGCTCTGTGCCGTCCGGCGCCTTCCAGTCATCGCGCAAGCTGACCAGCACCTGGCCATGATGGACGCCTTGCAGAATCGATGTCTCGGGCAGCGGCAATGGCACCAGCGGCCCGCCGGGCTTCAGGTAGAAGTACCGGCTGGCGAAGAAACCAACGGCGCGCGTAATGAAGGCAAGGCGCTTGCCTTCATCGTTCACAACCACTGCCTGCGAGGCGACATCGCTCGTCTCGCCTTCGAAGACCTGCTTCGCCGCTTCGACCGGCGTACCGCGATACCAGAGCTTCACGATCCGCGGATAGCCGGAGGAGGTCATCGATCCCTTGCCGAAATCGGTACCGAACAAGATGGAGTCTTCGCCGAGCCAGGTTGCACTCGACTTGGCTTCGGCGAGACGGAAGCCATCGGCAACGAATGCTCTCTTGGGCAGGTCGAACTCGCGGATCACCACAGCGTCGCCGCCGCCGCGTGAGAGCGAAATCAGACAGCGCGAAAGGGATGGCGTGCAGTCCGCGCCCTTCCAGACCCAGTTTTCCTTCTCGTCTGCCGCCAGCTTGTCGAGGTCGAGCAATACCTCCCAGCTCGGTGCGGTGCGCGCGTAATCGGCGACGCTGGTCCGCCGCCAGATTCCTTTGGGGTGGTTTGCGTCCTGCCAAAAATTGAAGACAAAGCCGTGCCTGAGCACACCGAGCGGAATGCGGTCTTGAGCATCGAGCACCTGCAGGATCGAATTGTAGTGCTCCTGGTAGCGCGGATCGGCCTTGAGGACCGCGAGCGATTTTTCATTCTGCTCCTTGACCCAGCCGAGGGCTTTGGCCCCGTGAACCTCTTCAAGCCACAGGTAGGGATCGTCCACGCTTTCTCCTCTCGCCGTGACGAAGGTTGCAGCACTGACAGCCGCCGCAAAACACCACGCAACAATGCCGCGCATTCCAGCCTCTTCGTTCGACGGCAGCATCTAGAAAAGCGGGCCGGCGCGGTCAACGCCAAAGCTGGCTCTTGCGCCAGCCCCCGCCTATATAGGCGCGCAATGGTTCCGTTCCTGAAAATGCACGGGCTCGGCAATGATTTCGTCGTGTTCGATGCGCGCAAACAAGCGGTTGCCCTTTCGGCCGGGGCCGTGCGTGCGATCGCGGATCGTCATCGCGGCATCGGCTGCGATCAGCTGATTGTGATCGAACGGGGAACGGACGGCTTCGACGCGCGGATGCGCAGCATCAATGCGGATGGCGGGGAAGTCGAATCCTGTGGCAACGCGGCGCGCTGCGTGGCCCGCCTGTTAATGGAGGAACTCGGAAAGGCGCAGATCGCGCTCGATACGGAAGGCGGTCCGCTCGCCTGCGTCGACGCGGGCTCCGGACGCGTCACTGTGGACATGGGCCGGCCGTCGTTCGCCTGGCAGAAAATTCCGCTCGCGCGCGAAATGGACACGCGATCCTTTGCACTCGAGGTGGGCGACGCCCGCTACACGGTCAGCGCCGCCTCCGTCGGCAATCCCCATTGCGTCCTGTTCGTCGAAGACGCCAGTTCCGCTCCGGTTGAAATCCTGGGTCCGCGCATCGAGACCCATCCGATGTTTCCAAAGCGGACCAACGTCGAGTTTGTCCAGCTGCGCGATCGAGAGCATCTGCGCCTGCGCGTCTGGGAGCGCGGGGCCGGGCTAACGCAAGCCTGCGGCACCGGCGCCTGCGCAGCCGCCGCAATCGCCCATCGGTTGGGACGGGTCGAACGAAGGGTCGAAGTGGAGCTCGACGGCGGATCGCTCGATATTATTCTGCGCGACGGCGACGAGCACATCCTGATGACCGGCCCGGCCGCGTTTTCCTTCCGCGGCGAAATCGACCTTGAGGCCTCGCCGTGAGCGAAACCGAGGTCATCACCTTCGGCTGCCGGCTCAATGCCGTCGAGTCCGCGACCATCGAAACGCTCGCAAGAGAGGCGGGCCTTGCCGATGTCGTGGTGATCAATACCTGCGCGGTCACCGCCGAAGCGGTCCGGCAGACCCGCCAGGCGATCCGGAAGCTCCGCCGCGAACAGCCGGAGAAAAAAATCGTCGTCACGGGCTGTGCGGCGCAAATCGAGCCTGACACGTACGCGCGAATGCCCGAGGTGGACGCGGTGCTCGGCAACCAGGAAAAGCTCCTTGCCGCCAGTTATGCGAATTTAGATATGGATGCGTGCGAACGTATCCGGGTCAACGACATCATGAGCGTGCGGGAGACGGCGCTCCAGCTCAGCGCCGGTTTTTCAGACCGCGCGCGCGCCTTCCTCCAGATCCAGAATGGCTGCGATCATCGCTGCACCTTCTGCATCATCCCTTATGGGCGGGGAAATTCCCGCAGCGTCGCGGCGGGCGAGATCGTCGAGCAGGCGCACCGCATGGTCGCGGAAGGCTTCTCCGAAATCGTTCTCACCGGAGTCGACCTCACCGCCTATGGCGCCGATCTTCCCGGGCGGCCCACACTCGGAAACCTCGTACGCAGGCTCCTGAAGCTTGTCCCTGAATTGCCGCGTCTCAGGCTCTCATCCTTCGACGTCATAGAAGCCGACCCCGAGCTGATGCGCGCCATTGCCGAAGAAGAACGCCTGATGCCGCACTTTCATCTCTCCGTGCAGTCGGGCGATGACCTGATTCTGAAGAGAATGAAGCGGCGGCATTCGCGCAGAGACACCATCCGTTTCTGCGAAACGGTGAGAGGTCTCAGACCGGGAGCCGCCTTCGGCGCGGACCTGATCGCCGGCTTTCCTACGGAAACCGAAGGCATGTTCGAAAACACGCGGAAACTCATCGCCGACGCCGGGCTTTCCTATCTGCATGTCTTTCCCTACAGCGCCCGAAAAGGCACGCCCGCTGCACGCATGCCTCAGCTCGATCGACGAACCATCAAAAGCCGCGCCGCGCGGCTGAGAGCGGAAGGGCGGCGCGCGCTTCACCTTCGCCTCTCGGCACTCGAGGGAACGAAACAGGTGCTCCTGGTCGAAAAGCCGGGCTTTGGACGCACAGCCTGCTTTGCGCCCGCGCGGCTCGCCGGCGGTGCGCGAGGTGCGCTCGTTCGCGTGCGGATTGCGGGCGCAAGCGATGGCACACTCGATGCGGTCCCGCTTGCGTCATGAGCGAGGTCACCGCCGAGAAGAAGGGGCTTTTCCAGCGCCTGAAGGCAGGCATCTCGCGCAGCGCCGGCAATCTCTCGGAGAGTCTCACCGCGCTCTTCACCAAGAAGAAGCTCGATGAAGCGGCGGTTCGGGCGCTGGAAGAGGCGCTGATCCGGGCGGACATGGGAACGGGCGAGGCAGCCCGTATTGCGAGCGCGGTTGCGCGCGGCCGTTACGACGAGGAAATTTCCGACGCGGAGCTGCGCCATGTTCTCGCCGCCGAGGTGGAGGAGTCCCTCCGGCCGGTGGCCAAGGCCCTGACGCCCGATCCGAACTGCAAACCCTTCGTCGTGCTCGTCGCCGGCGTGAACGGCACCGGAAAAACCACAACCATTGGCAAGATTGCGAAACTGCTCAGCCACCAGGGCCTGAAGGTGTTGCTGGCAGCCGGAGATACGTTTCGCGCCGCGGCGATTGAACAGCTTCTGGTCTGGGGAAAGCGCACCGGCACCGAGGTCATTGCGCGCGAACCGGGAGCGGACGCGGCGGGACTGGCCTTCGACGCATTGGAGCGCGCGCGCAGCCAACGCGCCGACGTTCTCCTGATCGATACCGCCGGACGTCTGCAGAACAAGGCCGGGCTGATGGCCGAACTCGAAAAGATCGTGCGCGTGATCCGGAAGATCGATCCGACGGCGCCGCATTCCGTGCTCCTGGTACTCGATGCCACGACGGGCCAGAACGCGATCTCGCAGGTCGAAGCGTTCCGCGAGGCCGTCCCCCTTACGGGGCTCGTGATGACGAAACTGGATGGCACGGCGAAAGGCGGCATCCTCGTCGCACTCGCCGCGCGGTTCGGACTTCCGGTTCACTTCATCGGCATTGGCGAGGGCGAAGACGACCTGCAGCCCTTCGATGCCGGCCGCTTCGCGCGCGCACTCACGGGGGCGCAATGAGCACAGACAAGGCGACGGAACGCGCCCATCTCCGGCGCCTTGCGCTCGATCTCGGGCCGCTGCTTCTTTTCTTCGGCGCTTTCAAATTATTCGGCTTCTTTGTTGCGACCGGCGTCTTCATGACAGCCATTGTCGCGGCTCTGGCCATTGGCTTCGCACGTGAACGGCGCGTCTCGCCGATGCCAGCCATCACCGCCGTTCTCGTTCTTGTCTTTGGAGGACTCACACTCTTCCTGAAGAGCGAAGTGTTTCTCAAGATCAAGCCAACGGTCCTCTATGCGTTTTTCTCGGCAATGCTCCTTGGCGGATTGGCCTTCAATCGTCTGTTCATAAAATACATTTTCGAACACGCCTTCGATCTGAACGAGAAGGGCTGGCGCGCGCTGACCTGGCGCTGGGGTCTGTTCTTTATTTTCCTCGCCGTCCTGAACGAAGTCGTCTGGCGCACGACCTCGACGGATTTCTGGGTCACCTTCAAGGTGGCAGGCGTTTTGCCGCTCACGCTGCTCTTCGCGCTGGCCCAGACCCCGTTTGTTCTCAAACACCAGCGCAGGGAGCCCGTTAAAGCCAGCGACGCCGGTGAAGGGGCGACGTCGTAATCATTTTCGGAAAGCTTGATCGTGTAACCTGTTTCAGCGACTGCGCGGAAACGCGTCGCCGTTCTGGCCCGCAGGATTGACGAAGGGAGCAAAAACCGCTTTTTCGCGTGTTTCCCAATAGTGATTGAGCGCCCATTGCACGCTGGGAAACGCGGTTTCCGCCCAGGGAATTTCGTCCCAGGCGAACAGTTTCACCTCGAGGCTTTCGGGACCCGCGGAAAATTCAGCGGTTTCAAGGCTCGCGCGGTACATCAGCTGGACCTGTGAAATCCGCGGGACCGAATAGACCGCAAGCAGCGCGTCAAGCGTAATTTTTGCACACGCTTCTTCCAGCGCTTCGCGACGCGCGCCATCTTCGGGCGTTTCGTGCTCCTCGAGGAACCCTGCGGGCAAAGTCCAGTAGCCTTTGCGCGGATCGATCGCGCGCCGGCACATCAGGATTTTTCCCGAATGCACAACTACCGAGCCCACAACGATTTTCGGGTTGGTGTAGTAGACGTGGCCGCAATCGCCGCAAACATACCGCTCGTTGGTATCGCCCTCAGGGACACGGCGAACAAACCGCGGACCAGGTGACGGCGGTATGTGGGGATGCGCCATGTTCCGAAATTGTGCCGAAAAGACGCGGGAAACAAAAGTGCGATTTCGTTTTTTGCGGATTGCCAATTTTTGCAAGAACGCGTTTAACCCTGTTGTCGAGAACATGGCGCCGTCCTAGTCTCAAGCGTCAGCCAGTTCGACATGTGCGTACATCCGGTTTCGGGGGAAGAATTTCACCGCTCGGCCACGACAGGATTGTGCGAGCGAGCGACGTTCCGCAGGGGTGAATAATGATCAAGGGGCAGCGCAAAACCAACGGCGCTTTCGAGCTCGCAGAAGCACCTTCGTATCTGATCCGGCGTTGTCAGCAATTCCTCGGGGACCTTTACGCACGCGAAGCGGGATCGTCCGATCTCACGAAGCAACAATTCATGGTGCTCGCCGCGCTCGAGCACAATGACGGCGTGAGCCAGACCGCACTCGTCGAAATCACGGGCATCGATCGGTCCACGCTTGCGGAAATGGTGCGCCGAATGCTCGAGAAGGATCTGATCACACGAGAGCGCACCGAGCAGGACGCGCGCGCCAATGCCGTCGCCATCACGGCGACAGGCCGCAAGGCGCTTCGCGGCGCACGCAACGCCGCCGATCGCGCCGACAAGGCTTTGCTCGATGCGCTGCCCCCGACCGAACGCACCCGCTTTGTGAAGTCGCTGGTGCAGATCGCGGCCGCCCACGATGCCTTCTCGGCCAACGGCGTGCACCGGCCGATGGGCCGCCGGCGGAGACGTTAATCCTTTCAATTCAGGCCGGAATCCGTTCCGCCTTGCCGCTACGCGTGCGTGCCTGCTCGCCCAGCGCACGTCTTGCGCCCCACCAGCCTCTGAGCGTCAGGAAAGCCATGGCAAGGAGCCCCGCGACGCTCACGCCGTAGGCCGGCCAAACGAACGCCGCATAGCCGCCCATGGCAAGCCAGCCGCTCATGCGCCCTCCGGAAGAAGCTCGGTTCTCAGCCGGCGCTGGAGAATGGTTGTCTGGATGCGCAGGAACCACAGCGTCAGAAAGAAGACGGTATACCCGAGAGCACTGATGAAGAGCGGCCACAGATAGACCGCTGAAATCGCCGGTCCGCCCTTTCGGAAAATGCTCTCGCCCTGGTGCAAGGTGGTCCACCAATCGACCGAAAACTCGATAACGGGAAGGTTTGCCGCGCCAAGCAAAGCGAGGATCGCGCAAGCGCGTGCCGCGCGCGTCTCGTCTTCGATCGCATTCCAGAGCGCGATGTAGCCGAGATAAAGGAACAGCAGCAGCAGGAAGGAGGTCAGCCGTCCGTCCCACACCCACCACGCACCCCACATCGGACGGCCCCAGAGAGACCCCGTGACGAGTCCCAAGGCAGTAAAGCCGGCGCCGAGCGGCGCGGCCGCGCGCGCGGCGGCATCGGCGAGCGGGTGGCGGTTGACAAGGCTCACCAGCGAACAGAGCGCGACCATGGCGTAGACGAACATGGCGCTCCACACCGCAGGGACGTGCAGAAACATGATCTTGACCGTGTCGCCCTGCTGAAAATCCGGCGGTGCGGCCAAGCCGAGCGCGATACCGCTCGTCAGCAGAATTGCTGAGAACACCGCGAGCCATGGCAACAAACGGCTGCTCAAGTCCATGAATCGCTTGGGATTGGCGTATTCGAACATCTTCCCCTTGTATCGCATTCCATGACGCGCCTGAACAAAAGACAGGCTCTGCGCCGGAACGGCTCAGGAAGCGAGATTGAGACGCAATCCGGCCGCAGCGGCAAAAGGCGCAAGAACGAGCGACGCGAAGGAAAAGGCCGCCAGCAAATAGAGAGCCCCGTGCCGCGCGCCTTCCGACGCCGCGACGATGCTGCCTGCGCCGAAGATCACCGCCGGGACCAGCAAGGGAAGAATGATCAGGGGCAGGAGCAGCCCGCCACGCCGGATCGCGACGGTGAGCGTGGCTCCGATCGCGCCGATCGCGCTCAGGGCAGGAGACCCGATCAGGAGCGAGAACAGCAGTGTCTCGCCGGCCAGTTTGTCGAGACCGAAGGTGAGTGCCGCGAGGGGGGAGAGAATGGTGAGCGGCAAGCCAGTGACCAGCCAATGCGCCAGGATCTTGGCGGCTGCGAGGCTCTCGAGCGAGCTTGGTGCGAGGGCGAGCACATCGAGCGTGCCGTCGTCGAAATCCGCCTGGAACAGACGATCGAGCGAAAGCAGTGCCGCAAGGACTGCCGCCACCCAGAGGACCCCGCCGCCGATCCCGGCCAGCAGCCGAAGATCCGGACCGAGCGCGAGCGGAAACAGGGTTGCGACCGTCGCGAAAAACGCGATCGCGAGGGCCGATCCGCTGCCGGCGCGCGTGGCAAGCCGCAAGTCGCGTATCAGCAGGGCCGCCGCTCCGGTCATTGCAGCCTCAGGAGCGACGCTTCGAGCCCCAACGGTTCGTGGCTCGCGATGATTGCGACGCCGCCAGCCGCGCAATGTTCGCGCAAGAAGCGGAGCACGAGAGATTTGCCGTGCTCGTCCAGGGACGCGAGCGGCTCGTCGAGAAGCCAGACCGGGCGCCCGCTCATCTTGAGCCGCGCGAGCGCAAGACGCTTTCTCTGACCCGTCGAGAGATGGACACAGGGTATTGTTGCGCTACGCTCGAGACCGATCTCACGCAAGAGACCGGAAGGGGAGGAGGGCGCTCGGTAGAGCCGGGCAAAGAACGCAAGCACTTCGGCGGGAGTCAGTTGAGGCTTTGCCGCATCCAGATGGCCGAGCCAACCGACCAGCCTTCCCCGCTCTTCGGGATCATTGATTTGTCCGGCAGCCGTCGTAAACACGACTTCGCCCGCGGCGGCCGGGATCAGGCCAGCGAGGATCCTCAGAAGCGATGTTTTCCCCGAGCCATTTGGTCCCTCCACCACCAGAAGCGACTGTGCCGCGACCGCGAGGTTGAGACCGGCAAAGACGCTGCGCCCGCCGCGAACGCAAGCGAGACCTTCGGCCTTGACGGCGCTGACGATGTGCAAAGGAGCCCCTTTCGGAGCTCAGCCGCTACAGAGTTTCGCTTCAACCCGCAATATATTGCGCGCCGTTGACGGTCATGGTGGCGCCGGTGATGAAAGCGGCATCATCGCTGGCGAGGAAGGCGCACATCTTGGCAATTTCCTGCGCCCGGCCGAGCCGGCCGACCGGAATGGTTGCGATGATCCCTTCCAGAACCTTAGGCGGCACGGCCTGCACCATCTCCGTGTCGATGTAGCCCGGGCAGACGGCATTGACGGTGATACCCTTCTTCGCCGTCTCCTGTGCCAGCGCCTTGGTGAAGCCGATGATTCCGGCCTTCGCGGCAGAGTAATTCGTCTGCCCCATCTGGCCCTTCTGCCCGTTGATCGAGGAGATGTTGATGATGCGGCCGAAATTGCGCTCGCGCATTCCGTCGATGACGTGGCGCGACATGCAGAAGAGCGATCCCAGATCGACGCGCACGACTTCGTCCCATTGTTCGCGCGTCATCTTGTGCAGCATGGCATCGCGCGTGATCCCGGCATTGTTCACGAGCACATCGATCGGTCCAATCGCGCCTTCGACATCGCGGATGCCGGCCGCGCAGGCTTCGAAATCGCCGACGTCCCATCTGAAGACGGGGATGCCGGTCTCCGCCTTGAATTTCGCCGCGGCGGCGTCGTTGCCACCGTAATTTGCCGCGACCTTGTACCCGGCGTCCTTCAGGGCAACCGAAATCGCCGCGCCGATGCCGCGCGTTCCGCCCGTGACCAATGCTGCGCGCGCCATCTTTCCTCCCGGCTCTTCTCGCGGCGTTCAGGCTATCAACGTTCGACACACATCGCGATTCCCATGCCGCCGCCGATGCAAAGCGTGGCGAGACCTTTGTGTGCACTGCGGCGCTTCATTTCATGAAGCAGCGTCACGAGAATCCGGGCGCCGGACGCGCCGATCGGGTGGCCGATCGCGATCGCGCCGCCGTTGACGTTCACCTTTGATGGATCCCAGCCCATGTCCTTGTTGACCGCGCAAGCCTGTGCCGCAAAGGCTTCATTGGCTTCCACGAGGTCGAGATCCGATGCTTTCCAGCCGGCCTTCGCCAGCGCATTCCGGGAGGCGGGGATCGGGCCGGAACCCATGACCTTCGGATCGACGCCCGCCTGGGCCCAGGACCGGATGGTCGCCAAAGGCGCGATGCCACGCTTGTCGGCTTCCTTCGCGCTCATCAGCACGAGCGCTGCCGCACCATCATTGATGCCGCTGGCGTTGCCGGCCGTGACCGTGCCGTCCTTCTGGAACGCGGGTCTCAGGCCCGCGACCGTCTCATAGGTCGCGCCGTCGCGGATGTATTCGTCGGTGTCCACAACGCGCTCGCCTTTCCGCTCCTTAACGGTGACAGGCACGATTTCATCCTTGAATTTTCCTGCCTTGCGGGCCGCTTCAGCTTTGTTCTGGGAGGCCACAGCGAAACGGTCCTGTTCTTCGCGCGTGATCTGCCATTCGCGCGCCACGTTCTCCGCCGTCACGCCCATGTGGTAGCCGTTGAACGCGTCCCACAAGCCGTCCTTGAGCATGGTGTCGGCGAGATCGAGAGCTCCCATTTTGACACCGGACCGGAGATACGCTGCGTGCGGCGCCTGGGTCATGGATTCCTGTCCGCCGGCAACCACGATCGCGGAGTCACCATTACGTATCGCCTGGCTTGCAAGTGCTACCGATCTCAACCCCGAGCCGCAGACCATGTTCACCAGCCAGGCGGGCCGCTCCTGGGGAATGCCTGCGGCGATCGAGGCCTGGCGTGCCGGGTTCTGACCCTGCGCGGCGGTGAGGATCTGGCCGAGGATCACCTCGGAAACCTCGGAAGGCTCGACTTTCGCCCGCTCCAGCGCCGCCTTGAGCGCAGAACGTCCGAGTTCGTGGGCGGGAACGTTTGCGAATGCGCCGTTAAACGAGCCGACTGGTGTGCGCGCGCCCGATACGATGACAACGTCTTCCACCTGAACCTCCTGGATTTAGGATTTCTGCCGCGATGCCGGTGCAAAATGCCGCGAATGCGAGGCACGAGTAAACTGCGTCGAATCGCTCTGGAACCTCAGGGCCTTACCAGTGCGCCCGTCCGCTGCGGTGCACCGAGCCTGGTCACAAAACTCTGGACAGGGCGGATTTGCCGGTGTTGAGGTTGACGAGGGATTGCCTTTTCAAGGCCTTGGCGCCTTTTGAGCGGTAGAACGTGTCGCAAGAAGCATCCGACGGGCATCCGGTCGTCATCAAGAAATACGCGAACCGGCGGCTCTACAACACGCAGACCTCAAGTTACGTGACGCTCGATCACCTCGCCCAGATGGTCAAAGAGGGCACGGAGTTCGAAGTCCATGACGCGCGCACCGGCGAAGACATCACCCGCTCGGTTCTGACGCAGATCATCTTCGAGGAAGAAGCGAAGGGACAGAACCTGCTTCCGATCCGGTTTCTCAGACAACTCATCCGCTTCTATGGCGATAGTCTGCAGGCCTTCGTCCCGGGCTACCTCGACATGTCCATGGAGAGCTTCACGAAGAACCAGGAAGCGATGCGCAACCGCATCGCCGAAGCGTTCGGCGGCGGAAGCCAGGCGATCGAGGCCATGACGCGGCAGAATCTCGCTATCTTCGAACGCGCCATGCAGATGTTCTCACCTTTTTCGCCCCGCAAATCCGGAGCCGAGGAAGACCAGCGCGGCAATGGTGCCGAGCCTCAGAAGACCAAGGCCTCGGAGGAAATTGCCGAACTCAAGAGCGAAATCGAAGCGATGCGGCGGCAGCTCTCCGAACTCAGCGATCGGAAATAGGCCCGCGTTTCAAAGCTCCTGGATTTACGCGAACGAACTTGCGGTTCGCCAGCGAATCCATGACCGATTGGCGCGCGGACGGCTATTTCTGGGTGCGCCAGGCTGGTTCCAGCGACGGCTCGCCGAAGAAGTAACCCTGGTAGTAGTCGATGCCGAAACTCTCCAGGAGCTTCGCATCGGCCTCGCAATTCACCCATTCTGCGACGGTCTTCAGACGGAAATTCTCCGCGAGCGTCACCAGCGTGCGTACGAAGACGTGGTTTTCAGAGGATGCCGCCAGTCCGTCCACATAGGCTCCATCGATCTTGACCATATCGACGTGCAGCATCTGAAGATTTCTGAAGGAGGTGTAACCGGCACCAAAGTCGTCAATGGCAACGCGACAGCCGAGATCGCGCAGCTGTGACACAAAGCGCGCGTTCTCCTCGAAATGATGGAGCGCAGCGGTTTCCGTCAGTTCGACGATCAACCGGCCCGCGACAGAGGAATTCGACCTCACGAAATCGAGGAACGACGAGAGCCACGCCGGATCCGCAGCTGTCGTCCCGGAGACATTGACGCCGAGCACGATGTTTCGATGCGCCTTGAGTTCTGCAACCGTCAATTCGAGCGCGCGGCGATCGACCAGCCTCACGAGACCAAGCTGCTCCGCGGCGGGAATGAATTGTCCCGCAGAAGCGATCGAACCGTCCCGCCCGATCATGCGGACGAGGCATTCGTAATGCGAAATCGCGTGGGATCGCGCAGCGACAATGGGCTGATAGGCGAGCGCAATGCGCCCTTCGTTGAGGGCAGAGATGACCTCATCGGCTGTGCCCATCAGCTTGAGACGCGCGTGCTCACGCTGGTGCGACTTCTGGTAGACGGAGAAGCCATTGCGTCCCGCGGCTCGCCCCTGGTCGAGCGCGTTTTCAGCCCTCAGCATCGCCTCATGACTGGAGGACGCGTTGGTCGGCAGCCAGACAGCGCCGACAGAACAGGTGGCAGCAACCTGCCCCGCTCGCGTATCGATCACATCATTGCGAACCGCGGCACGGACGCGCTCCGCGACGGCAGAAATCTCGGCTTCGCTGCAATTGGGCAGCACGACACCAAATTTGTTACCGGCAATCCGTCCAATGACGTCGCTGCCGCGCAACGCGCGCGACAGGCGCTCTCCCACGGCAATGATCACTTCGTCACCGATATCGAAGCCGTATCCATCGTTGATCACGGCTAGCCGGTCGACCGAAGCGACCAGGAATGCACAGCTGCTGTCGTCGGATTTCGCTTGATCGATTGCAAGGGACAATTCGGCAAGCAGCGAGTTTCGGTTGAGGTGTCCGGTCAGCTCGTCGCGGGTCGCAAGATAGGTCAGACGCTGGGTCTCGCGCCGGCGCTCCGTCACCGCCCGCACAACTCCGGTGATGCGCTCGGTCGAGCCGTCCTTCCTAGGAACGCGGGTCCCCACGAATCCGAGACAGACCGTACCAAGTGCCGAACCGGCTTCCAGATCGAGATCGAAGGTCGATTCGCGCGGGGAGCGGTTGCCGATAAGCGCCGAAACCACATCGCGCGATTCCGGATTGAGCCAGGTGAGAAAACTCTGCGCCCGTTTCAGCCGATCGCGATCGTGATGGAAAGGAAAGAGATCGACAGCGCCCTCCCAGGTGATCGTGCCTTCGTCGACGAGCCAGTCGAACATGACGACGCCCGCGGCGCGCGCGGCAAGGCGAAGGCGATCGGCATCGCGCGCCGACGAGAGCCGCGCCAGCTGCTTGCGCGCATCGTGTATCTGGATTTCCGGCTTCACCACGCGACCCACAGGCCGGCCCACGCCGGCATCTCTGAAACACGATGGCTTTCATGGACTTAAAAAGCCGTAACTCTCGGCAAGCTCGCAATAGAATTTAGTCGAGGCCAAAGGGCTGTATTAAGGAATCATTAGCCGCAATCGCCCCGTCATTTGTTCCCGGCTTCGTGGGATTTCAGCGCTTCTCTGAGTTCGAGAACGATCGCTTCGATGCGCTCAAGGCGCACGATCACGGCCGCCATATCCGTGCTTTCCATCCCCGGAACGGGAGTGGACGTGCCGGCGCGGTGGGCGATCTCCTCGGGTTCGACACCCAGAAGTGCGCTCAGAACCCGCACGTCCTGCGGCTTCAGCTCGCGCTGGTCTTTCCACATCTCATTCAGCTGGGTCGCAGTCAGGCCGAGCGCTGAGGCGATGTCCTGCTTCGACAGCCCAAGCACCTTAAGGCGCGCGTCGAACCATTCGCGATCGAAGAAGAGCGACATGGGCAGGAGACTAGACCCCCGCACAGGCCAAGTGAATCACCCGCAAGGAGCGTGTCAGTGCGATTCTTCGTAATCAGGGTGGCTGATGAGCGTAGCGCCAACAACCCGCCCATAGCCGCCATGCTGGACGACGACGGCGACCGCATCGTGCGGTAATCCTTGCAGGCTCGTGCGCGGCAGATCGAAATCCGCCACATCGCCGCTCCACTCGCCGACGGACCGGAGGTCCGCCACCACGTTGTGGTAGGTGAGTGTGCGCCCGTCGTTTTCGCCGGCGCCGACATTCACCGTCACCGCATTGCGAAGATGAAACAGCCACACCGTAGCCGGGCCATCGCTCTTTGCAGCTGCCGAGCCGACTTCGATGTGCATGGCATCGGCCGTTTCCCGCACTGACACCGGCACAGATTGTCTGCCGGCAGGCGTGGATGCGTGCGCTTGCCTGGAAACCTCACTGCGCGCCGCAGCAAGTTCATCACGAGCTTCGATGAGATGCGCGCGTTCTGCGTCTGTGGTTGCACGCGCTTCGGCCAAGGCTGCTTCGCGCGCACCAACGGCGGCGGCGAGATGCGCATCCATGTGCGCTCGCGCGGCTTCGAGCTCGGCCATGCGGCGGGCAATAGCAGCTTCCACGTCGCCTTCCCGGCTGCCCACGACATCGTTCAAGCCGTCGACAATGATTTGCGGCGTGTAGACGCCGCCATGACCCATCGCCGCCGCATAGGCTTTCTGCCGGTGCGTATTGGCGGCTATGGCGAGCGTGTCCTTCCAGCCGAGCATGTCCCAGTAGTCGATGGGGAGACTCATCGCGAGCACACCGTGTCGCTGCGAGAGGCGGCCGAGAAGAGCATCCGCGGGCGGGCAGGAGCTACAGCCCTGAGACGTGAACAGCTCCACCACCACCGGCCGCACACCGCCAGCGATCGCGGGCACCGCAAGCAAGAGGGCGCAGGCAGTCCCGAAAAGAAGGCGCGAAAGCTTCATCGCCTTCGACCTTAGGCATGGGGGGGCAAGCTCTCCAGTCAAATCGAATTGATTGGCCGAAGCGTGGGCCACGCGAACGGACCGGGTACAAACGCGGGTTCCGCCCACGTTGACCGGCCTCCGACCGGGGCCTAGCGTCCCGGCCTTTTCCCGCCCGGACTCCCGATGCCGCAGATCATCGTCGACGGATTGTCGAAGCGATTCCGCGTTGCCGTTCGCGATCCGGGCCTTTCCGGTGCGGTGCGCGGACTGTTCAAACGGCGCATGCGCGAGGTCGTCGCGCTCGACGGGATTAGCTTTGCGCTCGAGCGCGGCGAGCTCCTCGGTCTCATCGGACCCAATGGCGCAGGCAAATCCACGACGATCAAAATCCTCTCAGGCATCCTGCGGCCAAGCGGCGGGCGCTGCGAAATCGATGGGCTCGTGCCCTGGATGGAGCGCGTGAAACATGTCGCGCGGATCGGCGTGGTATTCGGCCAGCGCACGCAGCTGTGGTGGGATCTTCCTGTCGTCGAGAGCTTCGATCTGCTCGCCGCAATCTATCGGGTGCCTCCTGAGCGATATGTCAGGACCCGCGATTCCTACGTCGAATTGCTGCGGATCGGCTCGCTCCTCGATACGCCGTTGCGCCAGCTTTCGCTCGGTCAACGCATGCGCTGCGAGATCGCCGCTGCGCTCCTGCATGAGCCGTCGATCCTGTTTCTCGACGAACCGACGATCGGCCTCGATGCGGTCTCGAAACTCGCGCTGCGCGGATTCATTTCGGAGCTGAACCGCAGCCGCGGCGTGACCGTGATCCTGACGACGCATGACATGCAGGACATCGAGGCCCTCGCCCGGCGCGTCATCATCATCGGCAACGGGAAAATCTTGCGCGATTCCAGCTTCGAGTCGATGCGCGAGGACGTCCTGGCCGAGCGCAGGCTGGTGGTCGAACTCGCCTCCGAAGCGCCGAATGTTCAGATCGAAGGCGCCACCCTTCTGCATCACGAGGGCCGCCTCCTCACCTTTTCCTTCGACCCGGCGAAACTGCCGGCACGCCAGCTGATCGAGCGCGTTACCTCGCGCTTCGAAGTCGAGGATGTCCGCATCGAGGATGTCGCGATCGAGGAGGTGATCGCGCGCTTCTACGCAATGCATGGCGCGATCGAAGCATGAGCGTCTCGCTGCAGCCCTATCTGGCCGTGCTGTCGGCGCGCTTTTCTCTGATGCTGCAATATCGCACGGCCGCGCTCGCAGGCTTCGCCACGCAATGCTGGTGGGGCGTCATCAAGATCATGGTTCTTTCCGCCTTCTATGCGAGCAGCGGGCGCCAGCCCATGTCGCTCGCTCAGACGATCACCTATGTCTGGCTGGGCCAGGCCTTTCTCGCCCTGTTGCCATGGCAGGCCGACGCCGATCTGGCCGTTGCGGCGGAGACCGGCGGCATCGGCTACGAGCGCCTGAGGCCGGTCGACACCCACACCTTATGGCTGATGCGTGCGATCGCCTGGCGGGCGGCAAATGCGAGCTTAAGGGCGGTGCCGATGTTCGCCATCGCAGGCCTGCTCGTGCCGCTCGCAGGGCTCGCGGCCTGGTCGTGGCGGCTTCCCTCCAGCCCGACCGCCGCGGCTCTGTTTGCGATCTCGATCTCGCTCACCGTCCTACTTTCTTCGGCCATGACGGTCCTGCTCGACTGTGCGGTGGTCGCACTGAAGACAAGGCGCGCATCGAACATCGCGCCGCTCTTCGTCAACACGCTTTCCGGCATGATCGTGCCGCTGGCGCTGCTGCCGGGATGGGCGCAAAGCTTTCTGTTCTGGCAGCCTTTCGCCGGCCTGGTCGATATTCCCTACCGCATCTACTTCGGCAATCTCGCGGGAGCGGCCGCCTGGGCGGGCATCGCCGCCCAGGGTCTCTGGATCGTCATTCTCGTTGCGGCGGGCCGGCTCTGGCTCAGCCGTGTGATGGATCGCATCGAGATGCAGGGCGGCTGAAGATGAACGGTCTTGCCCTCTATCTGCGCTACGTCGCGAGCTGCCTCAGGGCCCAGATGCTCTACCCGACGGCTTTCATCCTGCGTTTCGCGTCGCAATTCCTGATCACGATTTTCGAATTCGGCGGCGTGTTCGCGCTCTTTGCGCGCTTCGGCCACATCGGAGGCTGGCACTTCGCCGATGTTGCGCTCTTCTATGGCGTCATCAGCACATCCTTTGCACTCGCCGAAATGTCGACGCGCGGTTTCGATCTGTTCGGCCCGCAATTCGTCAAGACCGGTGATTTCGATCGCGTTCTCCTGAGGCCCCGCTCCGCAACCCTGCAGCTCGCCGGATTCGAGTTTGGCTTTACCAGCATCGGACGTGTGCTGCAGGGCCTGTTTGCGCTTGCCGTCGCGCTCGTTCTGGAGCCGGTCAGCTGGAATGCTGGCAAGCTCATCCTCCTCGCCTGGACCATTTCTGCGGGCGTTGCGCTCTTCTGGGCCATTCTCGTCCTTCAGGCGACGCTCGCCTTCTGGACGGTCGAGGCGCTCGAGGTCACGAATACGCTGACCTATGGCGGCGTCGAAGCCGGACAATATCCGCTCGATGTTTACGCGCGGTGGTTTCGCAATTTCCTGCTTTTCGTCGTGCCGATCGGTTGCGTGAGTTATCTGCCGCTGTCAGCCCTGCTCGGGCATGGAAGTCTCACTGGCGTACCGGTCTGGCTCGCGGAGCTCGCGCCCATGGCGGCGTTTGGCTTCCTTGCGGTCGCCTTTGCGGCTTGGCGCGCGGGCATCGCGCACTACACGAGCACAGGCAGCTGACCCATTAGGCAGCGAGAAGATGGCGCAGGACGTAGGGAAGAATCCCGCCGTTGGTGAAATAAGCGACTTCGTCCGCGGTGAGAATCATCAGATAGAGCGGCAAAGGCGATGTGCGGCCATCCGGATAGGTGATCTTCGCCTCGAGCTTCAGGCGCGGCGCGACGCGGGCCGACAGCCCGGAAATGTCGATGCGCTCGCGGCCGGTGAGCCCATAATCCTTGCGCGTCTTGCCGGCCTCGAAAACGAAGGGCGCGATTCCCATGCCAATCAGGTTCGAGCGGTGAATGCGCTCGAAACTTTCGGCGATGACGGCTCTCACGCCGAGCAGTCTCGGCCCCTTGGCAGCCCAGTCGCGCGAGGAGCCGGTGCCGTATTCCTTGCCGGCGACAACGACGGTGGGAACGCCATCTTTCTGGTAGCGCATGGCAGCGTCGAAGATGGACATTTCCTCCCCGGAAGAATCGGCTGACGCGTAGTAGAGCGTGTTCCCGCCTTCCTTGCCGCCGAGCATCTCGTTTCTGATGCGGATGTTTGCAAACGTTCCGCGTTCCATGACCTCGTGGTTGCCGCGTCGCGCACCATAGGAATTGAACTCTGCCGGCCGGACCTGGTGCTCCTGAAGGAATGTCCCCGCCGGACTCGATGCTTTGATCGGACCGGCCGGTGAAATGTGATCGGTCGTGATCGAATCGCCAAAGAGCGCGAGAATGCGCGCGCCTGCGATGTCTTCGACCGGCTTCGGCTCCGGCGCCATGCCTTCGAAATAGGGCGGATTTTGCACATAGGTCGACGTCGGATCCCAGCGATAGGTCTCGCTTGCCGTCACCTTCACCTTCTTCCAGTGCCGGTCGCCCTCGAACACGTCGCCATAGCGCGCCTTGAACGATGAGGCCTTGACGCTCTTGCGAATGGTATCGGCGATCTCGTTCGGGCTCGGCCAGAGATCCCTGAGAAAGACCGGTTTGCCTTTGCGATCGGTGCCCAGCGGTTCTTTGGTCAGATCGGTGCGGATCGAACCTGCAAGCGCGTAGGCGACCACGAGCATGGGCGAGGCGAGATAGTTCGCCCTCACTTGCGGATGGATCCGCCCCTCGAAATTGCGATTGCTGGACACAACCGCGGCGCAGACAAGATCGCCCTCGTCAACGGCATGGGCGACCGGCTCGGGCAACGGCCCGGAATTGCCGATGCAGGTGGTGCAGCCATAGCCGACGAGCGCAAATCCGAGCTTATCGAGCGGCTTGTCGAGACCCGCCTTCGCCAGATAGTCGGTGACGACCTGACTGCCGGGCGCGAGCGATGTCTTGACCCAAGGTCGTACCCTCATTCCCCGCGCAACCGCTTTCTGTGCGATTAGTCCCGCACCGATCATGACGCTTGGGTTGGAAGTGTTGGTGCAGGACGTAATCGCTGCGATCACGACGTCTCCGTGCCGGAGCGAATAATCTGCGCCCGGGATGTCGACACGGCGGTCCTCGTCACCCTTCTTGCCGTAGGTCGCAGCGAGCGCCGCGGCGAAGGAGCCGGACGCATCAGAGAGCGCGACACGATCCTGCGGCCTCGCAGGACCCGCGAGGCTCGGCTCGACGTCGTTCATGTCGAGTTCGAGCGTGTCGGTAAACACTGGCTCTTCGGCCCCCGATTTGTGGAACAAGCCCTGGGCCTTCGCATATTTCTCGACCAGCGCAACACGCGCCGGCTTGCGCGCCGTCGCCTTCAGATAGCGCAAGGTCTCGGCATCGACCGGAAAAAAGCCGCAGGTGGCGCCATATTCGGGCGCCATATTGGCGATGGTCGCGCGGTCTTCGAGCGCGAGTTCATCGAGGCCGGGTCCGAAAAATTCGACGAACTTTCCGACCACGCCTTTCTTGCGGAGCATCTGGGTTACGGTGAGCACGAGGTCGGTCGCCGTGACTCCCTCGCGCAGCCGGCCGGAAAGCCGGAAACCGATCACTTCGGGTATCAGCATCGATATCGGCTGACCCAGCATCGCAGCCTCGGCCTCGATACCACCGACGCCCCAGCCTAGAACCGAGAGCCCGTTGATCATCGTCGTATGGCTGTCAGTGCCGACGAGCGTATCGGGAAAAGCGTATTCGACGGTCTTCTTTCCTTCCTTCTGTTTTCGCGTCCAGACCGTCTGCGCGAGATATTCCAGGTTTACTTGATGGCAGATACCGGTACCGGGCGGAACGACGCGGAAATTGGCAAAGGCCTGCTGACCCCAACGCAGGAACGCATAGCGCTCGCGATTGCGCTGGAACTCGATCTCGACATTTTTCCTGAACGAGTCGCGCGCGCCAAAATTGTCGACCATGACCGAGTGATCGATCACGAGATCGACTTCGGCGAGCGGATTGATCTTCTCCACTTTGCCGCCGAGCTTCTTCATGGCATCGCGCATGGCTGCAAGATCGACCACGGCCGGAACGCCGGTGAGATCCTGCATGAGAACGCGCGCGGGCCGGAACGCGATCTCGCGCTCGGATTTCCGCTCCTTCAGCCAGCCGACGACGGCGCGAACATCGTCGTCCGTCACGGTTTTCCCATCCTCCCGGCGCAGGAGGTTTTCGAGCAGGATCTTGAGGGAAAACGGCAGCCGCGACAGGCCTTTGAGCCCGTTCTTCTCGGCAGCCGCAAGACTGAAATAGGCGTAGGTTTTTCCGCCTGCCGAGAGCGTCCGCCTGGATTTGAAACTGTCGAGGCTCGTTGTCACCGAAGCGCCCCCGGATAGTGTGGGAAAGACGCGTGGTTTAGTCACAATGCACGCGCATGCCAAGGGAGGAATGTCATGCAGCACTCGGGCGAAAGCGTGCGGATCGAAAAGCGCGGCGTCGTCACGACGGTCATCATCGACCGCCCACATGCCCGCAATGCCGTCGACCGGTCGACCGCAGATGCTCTGGTCAAGGCGTTTCTCGCGTTCGAGAACGACTCGAACGCGCTGGCCGCCGTTCTCTATGGCGCAGGCGGGACATTTTGCGCCGGCGCGGATCTCAAGGGCGTGGCGGAAGGCCGCGGCAATCGCTTCACCGCGCCCTCGCAGCCGTTCGACCCGCATGCCGGCGACGCGCCTATGGGGCCGACGAGGATGCGGCTCTCGAAACCCGTGATCGCAGCGGTGGCAGGCCACGCCGTGGCCGGCGGACTCGAGCTCGCACTCTGGTGCGATCTTCGCATTGCCGAAGAGAATGCGATCTTCGGTGTGTTCTGCCGGCGGTGGGGCGTGCCGCTGATCGATGGCGGAACGGTCAGACTTCCGCGCCTCATCGGCCAATCCCGCGCCATGGACATGATTCTCACAGGACGGGGCGTAGGCGCCGAGGAAGCTCTTTCGTTCGGCCTCGTCAATCGCGTCGTGCCAACGGGCGAGGCACGGGCGAGCGCGGAAAAGATGGCGGACGATCTGGCGCGCTTTCCGCAGAATTGTCTCAAGAGCGATAGATTGTCCGTATACGAACAATGGGACCTCGATTATCTCAAGGCCATGGTGAACGAGTTCGCACATGGCACGCAGACGCTGCAAACCGGAGAATCCCGGGCCGGTGCCTCGCGATTTGCGGCGGGCCGCGGCCGCGGCGGGCGATTTGACGACATCGGTCACAGCGCGAACTGACACCGTGGTGGCTTAAAATCGCCCGATTTTTCCGGGACCCTGCGGGCCCCATGCCGAGCCCGATCAAGCGCGCGAAAAGTCTGTGTCTGAGCACAGCGGTGCTGTGGCTGGTTGCGGGCGTCGCTCACAGCCAGCCGCTCATCGATGAGAAGCTCAACGATCATCAGGTTGGCGCAATCGAACCCGGCACGTATGAAGCCGGCGACAGCGTTCACTTTACGCTCGATCCACTCGGCAATGCGTTCCTGTTCCATATTGCGGGCGAACGCGAGGTCTTTGTGCTCCGTCCGGAACATGCATCGCTCGGCGGAAGGCTACTCAAATACGATTCCGGCGACACCGCACTTCAGGTCTCTGGCTGGGGAGCCATGACGCTCTATACCGACACACAACCCCAGGGCCTTGCCGCCGTGCGAGACGGAGATTCGACCGCGCCGGTGCCGCAGCTGATCTCGCTTTCCGATACCGAGCGCGCCGCGGAGGACGAGTCCCAGCATCTCGCCTATGCCGACAGGATCAACATCCAGTTTTCATGCGACTGGAACGCGTTGTCGGGGGACGCGAATGCGCGCGCGCTCGTGTTCGATGAATTGCAGAACGCGGGCGAGGCGATTGACCAGGTCGTGCGCGTCGATCCCGCCAGAACGGCGCTCGTTCACAAGATTGCAGAAGTGAAGCTCGCGCTTGCCAACAGTGACGCCGTTTCGCTGCGCGGCCGAACGCTTGTGGTCGGCGTCAACGCGGCCAAGGGCTATGCCGGTCGCGCCTCGTCACGCGAGATCGCGCGCACGCTCACCAAATTGCTGAGCGTACGGCAAGCCGCCAACCCCTGAAGACCTCACGCGTCCGCGATCGCGACCTTGTCCGGATAGAAGGCCAGGAAGCCTTCGATCGCGGCCATCGCGGGAAACGGCGTCTCGTAGCTCCAGACCACATTCTCCGCGTAATCGCCGCCGGCCCTGAGATGGAAATAGCTGGCGTCGCCCTTGTAAGGGCAATGCGTGCGCCGGTCCGACCGCTCGAAATGCGCGAGCTTCGCATCGTCACGCGGAACATACAGGACCGGCCTGTATGAGGATTCCTTAAGCTCGAGGGCACGCCTCGTGTCAGCGACGACCGCGCCGGCGAAGCGGACAACCACTCTGTGACGGCTCGGCTCGATCGTGATGGGGTGGTCCGGCCCGGGAATTTTCATCTCTGTGTGCTCTCCGCTCAGCGCCTCGTTTGCGCCGGCTGTCAGAGCCTGGCCTCCGCGGGCGCCTTCGGGCCAGAGCCCGGCGCCAGCTTCGGGGAACTCTGCACCGGCCTGAGGCGTATTTAACACAATCTTAAGGCGTGGGGCCGGAGCGTGGCTCGCTGCCGATCGGGGGATCATTACATGGGCGCAAAACCTGATTTTGCCGACATCGATCGCCCCGCCGTTGAGGCTCCCGCTGACGGTTCTCTCGAACAACTGCAGCGTCTTCACAAAGAAGCATTCCAGACGGCGCACCTTGCGAATCTGCTCGGCCGCACGCCGGGTACGATTGGCCTCCTCGTCACGATCAGTGCCGGAGCGATTTTCCTGACGGGGGCACGGACATTTCCGGCACTCGTCTCTGCGCTTCTGATGGCCACAGGCATCGGGGCGCTTGGAATCGCGTACGGAAAAGCCAATCGCTCGCCTTTCGCGAACGCGAGCTTGCGTGTTTTCGCGAGGCAGCTCGATGCGGCGATGTTCTATCTCGGTCTTGCCTGGGGCGCCGGCGGTTTTCTGATATTGCCGCGCGAGGCCGAACCCGCGGTCGGCGTCCTCTTCTGCACCGCCGCACCCGCGGCTCTGGCTTTCGTCGTGCGCGAACAAAATCCTGTGTTGATGTTCATGGGGCCAGCGGTAACGCTCACCGCGATCGCCGCCTTCGTCTCTCCATTCCGCTTTCCGGGAATTGCGGCTGGAATGGTGATCCTTTCAGGGGCCATCATGGCGGGCACGCTCCTGTTGACCCGCTCGATTCGTCCGCGCGAAAGCCTCCAGCGTTCGGAGTCTTATTCCGGCTGAGCGGTTTCGAAAGTCATCACGGAGGTTTAACCTCGGGCGGCTAGCTTCTCCAGCCTCCCATGAGCTCACCCTCGAGAATAGCCGACCCGGCCGACGCCCTGCAGCGCGAACACACGGATGAGACTCTCTCCATCGAGCTGGTGGAGCATGGGCTCCATCTGCTCGCCGGCGAGCCGGAGCTGAAGGCGTTTTTCAAGACCCTGTGCGACACGGCTCCGCCGCAGGACATTATCCGTTATTCCGTCCCTGCCCTCATTGCAGTCGCCCGCGCCGTCAACGCCATCGCACGCGAACATGCGAAGGGTTCCACGACCGTGCGGCTTCTCTCACCGCAGGACGTCGCGAGCGACTATCCGCATGTCGAAAGTCTGCTCGTTGCCGTCAACGACGATCGGCCGTTCCTGTTCGATTCCCTTCTGGCCGAGATGACCACGCAAGGCGCGCGGCTGCGTTCGGTCTTCCATCCCATTCTTTCCCTGAACGGACATCAGACCAGCGTCATCGTTCTGGTTCTCGATCCCGTCATCGGCGACACGCGGCAGCAGCAGCTCGTGGCCGGTGCTGAACGCGTGTTCGAAAAGGTTCGCGAGGCCGTGCGCGACTGGCAGGCCATGCTCGGAAAGCTCGACGAGTCGGTTGCCGAACTCAAGGCAAGGCCGCCGCGCATTTCGCGCGAAGAACTCGAGGAAAGCGTCGCCTTTCTGGAATGGCTGCGGGCCGATCACTTCACCTTTCTCGGAACGCGCGACTACAACTACACCACGGCCGAAGGCGGGCGGCTCGAAGCGGATGACGGAAGCGGCCTCGGCGTGCTCTCGGACCCGCGTGCGCCCATCATTCGCCGCGGTCCCGACCGCGGGCTGCTTACGCCGCAGGTGCGCGGTTTTCTCAACCAGCCGCAGCCGCTCATCATCACCAAGGCGAACGAGCGTTCGCTCGTCCATCGCCGCGTTCACATGGACTACATCGGCGTTAAAGTTTTCGATGCAAGGGGACATCTGAAGGGCGAAAGACGCTTCGTCGGACTCTTCACCTCTTCGGCCTATTACCGCAGGCCCGGGGACATCCCCCTGCTGCGGCGGAAATGCGCGCACGTGCTCGCACGCGCGGCGCTGCCGCCCGCAAGCCATGACGCCAAGGCGCTCGCGCATATCCTCGATACCTTTCCGCGCGACGAACTGTTCCAGATCGGCGATGACGAACTCTTTGCGACGGCGATGGGCGTGCTCCGGCTGGGCGAACGCCCCAAAGTCAAGCTCTTCGTCCGTTTCGACCGCTTCGACCGCTTTGTGTCGGTCATCGCCTATGTGCCGCGGGACCGGTACGACACGCGTGTGCGCGAGAAGATTCACGCGCTGCTTGCGCGCGCCTTCAACGGACGCATGACGGAAGCGACGCCGACGATCGGCGATTCCGCGCTTGCGCGCGTGCATTACATCGTCGGGCGAAACGACGGGCTTCGTCCGATGGTCGACATTCGCCGCCTCGAAGACCAGGTCCGTGCCGCGATTATGACCTGGGAGGACGGCTACTTGCGCGCGCTGATCAGCGCGCGTGGCGAAACCGAGGGACGCCGCTTCTTCCAGAACGGGACAGCGATCTTCTCGGCCGGCTATCGCGGGCTCTTCAGTCCCGAAGAAGCCGTGGAAGATTTGCAGGAATTCGAGGCGCTCGCGTCCAGAACCAGCGGCCCTCCGGTGGTGGCCCGCGCCTACCGCCGAAATGACGACGCCAGCAGCGCGATGCGGATGAAAATCTACGTTCTGGGCGACGTGCTCGCGCTCTCCTCCACCCTGCCCATTCTCGAGAATCTGGGTTTTCGCGTGATCGCCGAAGACTCTTTTCCAGTGTCTATGAGAAAGAATGGCTGGGCGCAGGACGCGACCGTGCTCGATTTTCTGATGGAGCGCGCGGACGGGTCGGTCGTCGTTCTCTCCGATGTCGGGGACAAGCTGCAGGATGCCTTCCACGCGGTGGTCGCCGGCGACGCGGAGAGCGACGGTTTCAACCGGCTGGTGCTCGGCGCCGGGCTCGCCTGGCGCGACATCACCATCCTGCGCGCCGTCGCCCGCTATCTGCGCCAGCTCGGCATCGCGTTCAGTCACGACTACATGGAACGCGCGCTCTCGCGAAATCCCGACATTGCCTCGCTGCTGGTCGAACTCTTTCACGCGCGCAACGATCCGACAGTTTCTTCCGGAAACAGGACAGAGGCGTTGGATGCGAAGCTCGACGCCGCACTCAATGATGTACCGAGCCTCGACGATGACCGGATCATCCGGCGCACGCGCAATGTGATCGAATGCGTCCTTCGCACCAATTTCTACTGTCGCGACGCGAACGGCCGCCCACTCGGGCAGATCGCGATGAAACTCGATTCGCAGAAGATCGACGAAATGCCCCAGCCCCGGCCGCTCGTCGAAATCACGGTCTATGGGCCGAGCGTCGAAGGCATTCATCTGCGCTTCGGCAAGGTCGCGCGCGGCGGCATCCGCTGGTCGGACCGGCCCGAGGATTTCCGAACAGAGGTGCTGGCACTTGCCAAAGCCCAGCAGGTCAAGAATGCCGTGATCGTGCCTGTCGGCGCCAAGGGTGGATTCGTCCCGAAGCGGCTCCCGGAGAACGCAACCCGCGAGGCGGTCCAATCCGTGGCGATCGAGGCGTACAAGACGTTCATCAACGCCCTACTCGATGTCACTGACAATATCGATCACGCGGGAAAGGTCGTGCCACCGGCAAGCGTCGTGCGTCATGATGACGACGATCCTTATCTCGTCGTCGCGGCCGACAAGGGGACGGCGACTTTTTCGGACATCGCAAATCATATCGCGGAGGCGCGCGGCTACTGGCTCGGCGACGCGTTCGCGAGCGGCGGCAGCCATGGTTACGACCACAAGAAGATGGGGATCACCGCGCGCGGAGCCTGGGAAGCGGTGAAACGGCACTTCCGCGAGATGGGACGGGATTGCCAATCCGACACCTTCACCTGCATCGGCGTCGGAGACATGTCGGGCGACGTTTTCGGAAACGCGATGTTGCTGTCACGCAAGACGAAACTGATCGCGGCGTTCGATCATCGTCATGTCTTTCTCGATCCCGATCCCGACCCGGAGAAGAGTTTTCTCGAGCGCGAGCGGCTCTTCGAGCTGCCGCGCTCGAGCTGGAATGACTACAATCGCGACCTCCTCAGCAAGGGCGGCGGTATCTATCCGCGCACGGCGAAGGAAATTCCGCTTTCGGCCGAGGTACGATCATTGGCCGGCGTATCCGCGGAGCGGATTGCGCCCAACGAACTCATCAAGGCGCTCCTGAAAGCGCCGGCCGATCTCCTGTTCTTCGGAGGGATCGGCACTTTCGTCAAAGCCGAGGGCCAGTCCAATCTTGATGTCGGAGACCGGACCAACGACACGCTCCGCATCAACGGAAAGGACCTCCAGGCGAAGATCGTCGGCGAAGGCGCCAATCTCGGTGTGACGCAGCAAGGCAGGATCGAATACGCGCAAGCGGGCGGCCGCATCAACACCGACGCCGTCGACAACTCGGCGGGTGTCGATACCTCTGACCACGAGGTCAACATCAAGATTCTCATGAGTGGGCCCTCCCGGCGCGGCGAACTCGACGCCGGCGCGCGTGACACGCTGCTCGCGGAAATGACGGAGGATGTCGCCCTCCATGTGCTGAAGGACAATTACGATCAGACGCTGGCGCTTTCGGTTGCGCAGGCGCGTGCGCGCGACGATCTTGATGCCCACGGCCGCTTCATGCGCGATCTGGCCGCGCAGGGGAAACTCGACCGCGCCGTCGAATTCCTCCCGGATGACGTCGCGTTGCGCCTTCGCGCGCAGCGCGATCAGGGCCTCACGCGGCCGGAACTCGCGGTGCTGATGGCCTATGCGAAACTCGATCTCGACCGCGAGATCGCTGCCAGCGGCCTGCCGGACGAGCCCGCGTTCGAAGCGGTCCTGTCGGGCTATTTCCCGTCACGCGCGGCCGAAAGGCTCGCCGGCGAGATCAAGCGCCACCGCCTGCGCAGGGAAATCATTTCCACGGTTCTCTCGAACCGGATCGTGAATCTCGCAGGTCCCGTCTTCGTCTCGCGCATGAAGGAAATGTCGGGGGCGACCAGCGTCCGGATCGCCCGCGCCTTTGTGGTGGCGGAAGGGGCCTTTGGTCTCTCGGCGCTCAAGGCGCGCATCGACGCGCTCGATGGCATCGCGAAGGCGGACGTGCAGATCGCGATGCACGCCGATATTGCCGAGATCCTCCGGCGCCTCGGCCTCTGGTTCATCACCAATGTTCCTGCGGATGCCGATCTGGCGGCCACCACCGCACTCTATCGCGCAGGCGCGGAGGAACTCCGCGGCACGTTCGCGAGCCTCGTCTCGCCTTACGAGGCCAAGGACACCGAAACGCGCATCGAGACCATGCAGAAAGCGGGCGTCCCGCTCGCGCTCGCCGAGGATGTCAGTGTGTTGCCGCTGATGAGCGGGACGCCGGAGATTGCCTCGCTTGCGAACGCGCGCGGGCTCAATGTCGATCTGGTCGCCGGCGCCTACTTCGCCGCCGGCGCCACAGTCGGGATCGACCGCTTGCGGGGTCTCTCCCAGCGGATCACCGCATCAGAACACTGGGACCGGCTCGCCATCCGCCGGATCAATGACGATCTCTACGCCGGCCAGCGCGTGCTTGCCTCGGATGCCCTGGGATTTCTGCGGCAAGCGGACAAGAGCGCAGACCGCTCGGCCGGTGCGGCTGCGGTTGCAGCCTGGGCCGATGCGCACAAAGACGCCATCGCCCGAACGCGCGATTTCCTGAGTGCGCTCGAGCATTCCGGCGAACTGTCGGTCGCCAAGCTCACACTCGCAAACAGCCAGATCCGCGAGCTCGCCGCGCGCTGAAAAAAACCGGCTCCCGCGTCCGCCGGAGCCGGTCGTAATTCAAAACGGCGCTACCGGGTTTCCCAGTAGCCCTGGTCGCCCCGGCAAGCCGTTCCGTCGCGCTCGTAACGTTGCCCATCGCGATAGGTCACGACATGGAAATCGCGACAGATGCGATCGCCGTCGCGATATTCGCGCACGGTCCGGAACGTGCCGGAATTGTTTCCATGATGCCAATCATAGTCCCGGTCGACGTCGCCGTTCATGCTGCGGCCATAGGCATCGAAGGCATAGCGCTGGTCGTCGCAATCGATATCGCGCGACAGCACATTGCCGAGCGCGCCGCCGACGATGACGCCGCCCGCAATGGCCGCGCCATTGCCGTGACTGGCTGCGCCGCCAATCAGGCCGCCGGCGATGGCGCCGAAAATGGTCCCGGCTGCGGCATTCCCGCTGTGACATGAGCGCTCGTACTCGCCCTCGCGGTAATAATTGCCCTGAGGGGGCCCGTAGCCTTCCTGAGGCGGCCCACCATTCCAGCCCGAAGGTCCGGGTCCGCGGTCGTCATACCAGCCATTGCCGTACACGTTGCGCGAACCCCAGTCGTTCTCACCGAGCTGCGCGCTGATCCCGCGCAACTGCACGGCGTATTGGCGGAAGGTCTGATAATCGATCCCGTTATCGCTCAGGTAGTAGCTCTGAACCACGCGAGCTTCGATGGAATCGAGACTCTTCTGAATCGCCCACCCACGTCTTGGGTTGAGCCAGCCCCGGCGCATTCCGTCTGAAATGCGATCGTCGAGATGCTGTTCCCATCGCGAAAGGCGGGAGTAACCCTCATCGGCATCATTGATCCGCACGGGATCGGCCATGGCAGCTGTTGCTGCGAGGACGCAGACGCTCGACAAAGCTGCGCAAAAAAGATTTTTCATGTTGCACTCCGTTTCAAAGTTGCGGGGAACAGGAAGTGCAGGCGATGGTCAGTCCCGCTTCGAATTCCGTTTTCCACTAGTCCCCTTGAGAATACCCCAATTCCGCGGAGCTTTCGGCTCGCGGCGAAGAAGATTCGAAGACAAATCAGGCAAGTTTAAGGAGCAAACGAGGCCGTCTTGACAGCAATGAAGGTGCCAAAGCGTTGTGCTTAAAGGGCGAACAGGGCTCGCGCATTCTCACCCAGCACGCGAATCTGTCGCGCAGGTGAGAGATGACCCACGGACTTTCTGATCTCTTGCGCTGCGTCAAGCGCCGAATCGATATGCGGGTAGTCACTGCCCCAGACAATCTTGTCCTCGCCAACCAGATCGAGCATCGCACCGATGCTGCGTTCGGATGGGTCGGCGACGAACCAGCAATTCCGCCGGATATAGTCGCTCGGTTTGGCAGGCATCGGATGGATCCGATGGAAGCGGGCATGCTTCTCATCCAGGCGATCCATCAGGTAGGCGGCAAAGCCGCAGCCCGCTTCCACACTCGCGATTTTTAGCTTTGGAAAGCGCTCGAACAGCAGATCGCTGACCATCGCTGCGATAGCAGGAATCATCTGTCCGGTCGCGCCGAGCGCAAAAGTGAACGTCGGACCAGGCCGCGACAGGTGCCATGACGAAAAAGCGGCGCCTGCCGGATTGAACCGCACGATCACGTGCAGACAGCCGGCAAGCCCTGCATCCTCGCACAATCGCCAGATCGGATCGAAGGCAATGTCGCTCGGCCGTTTGCCATCGATGACTTCAGGCGGCACGAACAGACCCCGGAAGCCAGCTTTCGCACACCACGAAAGTTCTCTGACGGCTTCTCCCACGTCGCGCCAGTTCACGAGCGCGACCGGAATCATCCGTCCCTTCGCGCTCTCGGCAAATTCCTTTTGCCAGCGGTTGTAGGCGCGGCAATAGGCGGAAGCGAGTTTTACGTCCTCTGTCGGAAAGGGAAGAATTCCGATCGTCGGGAAAAGAACGCCGCGATCGACCTGCCACGCATCGAGAAGAGCCACGCGCGACGACGGATCATGGCTCGCCGGCTCGCAGCCATCCTCGTACGAAAGACCGCCCGCAAAGAGCGCTTCCGGTTCGCGATGCGCGCCGCCCAGCCCGGCGAGGACACCCTGCAGGACCGATTGTTCGCCGATGACCAGGTGCTCGACGCCATCGCGACGCTCGATGCGGATCGCGCGATCGCGAAATTCGGGCTCCAGATAATTGAGCCAGAGGTCGGCCGGTTCGAGGACGTGCGAATCGCAGTCGACTACGAGCGGCATGAGGCCCCTGTCTCTGGAGAACGTGCCGGATTCATAGTGCCGGCTCTCGCTCCATGGAAATTTCCGCTTGGAGGCTCTCGCGATCGCGGTAGATCGAGGCGACGGCGAGCACGCGTCCCTGTTTTCGGAACCGAAGAAGACAATCCCGCGCAGCGATATCGCCTTCCACTTCGACCTGGTCCCAGGTTTCGGCGTGCCCGACATAATTGACCGGCACGTCGTAATGCTGGCTCCAGAAGAAAGGCACGGCCGAAAATCTCCGTCTTTCGCCCAGCATGTTCAGGGCGGCCGCCTGGCCTTGCCGCTCGGCTACGACCCAATGCTCGACACGAACCGGAGCGCTGAGGCGCGGATCCGGATATCGCGCAATGTCGCCGGCCGCATAGATCCCGGGGGCACTCGTTTCGAGAAATTCGTTCACCAGTACGCCGCGGTCCAGTGCAAGACCGGCCTGCTCGGCGAGTGCCAGCCTTGGCCTGACCCCGACACCCATGATGATGAGGTCCGCCTCGAGCGCGGCGCCACCGCTCAACGTCGCGCGACTGGCGGAAATCGCGTTCACCGTCTCGCCGAGGTGGAAAATCACACCGTGCTCTTCATGCAGTGCGCGGACGAAATCGCCCATGGCGGGACCGAGAATGCGCTCCATCGGCCTCGCTTCGGGGGCAACGACATGCACCTCGAGCCCGCGATGGCGCAGCGAGGCCGCCACTTCGAGCCCGATGAAGCTCGCGCCGATGATGATGGCGCGCTTTGCGCCCTTAACCGCGGCGATGATCGACTGCGAATCCTCGAGCGTGCGAAGCGTGTGAATATTCGCCTGCGTCGCACCACGAATCGGAAGCCGCACGGGCTCTGCGCCCGTCGCCAGCAGAAGCCGGTCATAGGGAAAGCTGCCGGACGCCGTGGAAACGGTCCGCGCGTTCGGATCGATCGCCGTGACCGCGGTGCGAAGTTCGAGGCGAATCTTGTTTTCGGAATAAAAAGATTCCGACTGCAGGGGAATCCATTCTTCCGGCGCGCTGCCGGCGAGATAATCCTTCGACAGGTTGGGGCGGTCGACCGGCGCATGGGCTTCGTTGCTCAAAATCGACAGCTCGCCATCATAGCCTGATCGGCGCAGCATTTCGGCCGCCGCGTATCCGGCGGCGCCTCCGCCGACAATGACAATGCGTTTGGGCTCGTCCTGCGCGGCTCTGCGTTTTGGCCGCTCGTCTGCGCGCGCGGGGCGCACAAATAAGCGATCGCCTTCGCGCACGACCTCCCATCTCCGAAGCGGCGCAATAGCGGGAGCCTCAGTCGCCTCGCCGGTCCTCAGATAGAAACAGGCGTGGTGCCAGGGACAGCGGACCGTATGGCCATCGATCACACCGTCCGCGAGCGGGCCATGATAGTGGGTGCAATGAGCGCTGACGGCAAAAATTTCCTCTCCGGCACGGACAAGAAGCACATCATCATCGCCGACATGTCCGCGTAACCGGCCACCATCGAGGTCGGAAAGCCCGACACCGAACGAAAGGTCGGGCCCGCGATCTGCGCTCGGCTCGTTCATCGCGCTTTTCCGGAAAAAAGTTGCGAACGCAGCATACGCCCACTTCGACCACGTGCAGGGCAAGATTTAGAGGAGGAACCGAAAGCTGTTGTTCCCACGCAACTTCCCCGATACCCTCTCCGTCAAACGCAACGGGGCTTTCCAATGACAAGATTGATACTCGCGCTGGCACTCGCTCTCGCGTTGCCCGCCGGTGCAATGGCTGCATCGAGCCCGACAACGGGCAGCAGCAACCAGATGACCGGAGGCACGAAAGGCAAACCGGCAGTCACGTGCCCAAAAGGCAAAAAACCTGCCGCCGATGGCACCTGCGTATCCGCCAAGTCGGGAACAATGGGCTTCGACCTCGCGCCGCCGGACGAAAACAACGGCAACTCCTCATCGCAGAGCGGGGGAACACGCAGTGTCCAGGGCCAGAACGGCCATCACTGACCGGCGCAGCTCGGCGGTCAGCAGCGCATCAAGGGCCGTAAGACGGCAGCCGATTGTCGGCGACCACCGATTTCGGCGGTGATTGCGGCCACGTCTCATAAACGTAGGCTCCGGCGACGCAAACAACGGCAAGCACGAACACGGCACCCACAATGAGTCCGGTCGTGCTGTGCCCCGTCTCGGCCGGCTCGGTTTTGCCTCTGAGATCGTTCATCCCTGCGCTCTCTGATGTCTCCACACTCCACAAACGTACGAACGCGGCGTTGGCTTCAAAGAGAACGGAAGACGGCGAGATTGAGGCCTTCCACGCAAGCCGTTGCGCCCCTGAGAGACCTTCTCTCACGCTAGACGCGCGGAGTAGCGTGGTGTGCCGAGTGCCGGAGACGGAAAACCATGAACTACAGCGATTTTCAGCACCTGAATTTCGAGGACCGCAAAGACGGCGTCATGCTCGTGACGCTGAACAGACCAGAGGCGCTCAACGCGACCAACGCGCGTCTGCACTTTGAGCTTGCGCATGTCTGGAAGGTGCTTGCGGACGATGACCAGGTGCGCACGGTGGTCGTCACCGGTGCCGGCGAACGTGCGTTCTCGGCCGGAGGCGATCTCTCATGGCTGTCGGAAATCGCCGGCAATTCTGAGAATGCGGCCGGCGTTTTCAAGGAGGCGAGCGACATCGTCTACAACATGCTCGCTTTCGAGAAGCCGATTATCTCAGCGATCAACGGTGTAGCCGTCGGCGCCGGGCTCGCCGTCGCGCTGATGTCGGACATCAGCATCATGGCTGAAGAGGCGAGGATATCGGACGGCCATGTCAGGATTGGAATTTCGGCCGGTGATCACGCCGTCATCATCTGGCCGCTCCTCTGCGGCATGGCCAAAGCCAAGTACTATCTGATGACGGCCGACTTTCTTGATGGCAAGGAAGCAGAACGCATCGGCCTCGTCAGTCTCTGTGTGCCTCGCGCGGAGCTGATGGGAAGAGCCATGGCAGTTGCAGAGAGACTCGCAAAGGGCAGTCAGCAGGCGATCCGCTTCACGAAACGCTCGCTCAACAATTGGATGCGCCTCGCGCAACCTGCCTTCGAAGCCTCAATGGCTTTCGAAACGCTCTGCTTCCTTGGTGCCGATGCGAAGGAAGGTGTGGCCGCGGCGCGCGAGCGGCGTGAACCGCATTTTCGCGGTTCGAAATGAGAAAGCGCTGCGCCTCAGGCGAGGCGCCGCTACTCAGTCGTGCTTGTGGTGGTGATGGCCCGTCTTGATGCCGCGCGTGTTCGCGTCCGAAGCGGATGAAGACGATCCGTCGTCCGACGGTGCAGCGAGATCAAAACCCATGCGGCCCGTCTTCTGCTTCACGCAAACGCCGTCTGGTCCTGCCACCATCCCTGCGGGACATGCACTGGACGTGTTGCTCGTCGGTGCAGGGTCGGCCGAGACCGCAGTAATTTGAACCAACGATGCAAGTGCCGCAGCGGTTGTGATGATTGTGAGCGATCTCATGGAAGCCCCCCTTCATGTTCGAGGCGAGCGGAACATATCCGCAGGCCCATCTCCGAACAACTTAGGGGACCCCGTAAGGTGAACAAGGCACGCGCGGAGAAAGCCCCTGAAATGCCCAGAATCCGCCACACCCCCGGGGCGCCCGCTTGGCAAATGAGGCAAAACCCCGAATCACGGCTGACCCGAGCCGCCCGCCGCTCCGTAAACCTGGCCATTGGCGTAGCTCGCATCGTTCGCCGCCAGCTGGACGTAGATGGAGGCGAGCTCCGCAGGCTGGCCTGGCCGGCCAAGCGGCGTCATGCCGCCGAATTTCTCGAGCTTTTCCATGCTGGCACCACCACTCACCTGCAATGGAGTCCAGATCGGGCCCGGCGCAACGCCGTTCACGCGAATCCCCTTCGGGCCTAGCTGTTTGGCGAGCGACTTCACGTAATTCATCGTCGCGGCCTTGGTCATGGCGTAGTCGAAGAGATCCGGCGAAGGGTCATAGGCCTGCTCGGAGGTCGTTCCGATGATGACCGATCCTGGCTTCAGGTGCGGCAGGGCCGCCTTGATGAGCCAGAACGGCGCGTAGATGTTGGTCTTGATCGTGGCGTCGAAATCCTCGCTCGAGATGTCGGCGATCGAGTCGTGCGCCTGCTGGCGGCCGGCATTGCTCACGAGGATATCAAGGCCGCCAAGGCCCCGGACCGCATCTTCGACAAGCCGTACGCAGAAACCTTCATCCTTCAAGTCGCCCGGAAGGGGGAGCCCTTTCCGCCCTGCGTCCTTGATCAGCCGGATGACCTCGCGGGCGTCCTCCTCTTCGTTGGGATAATAGTTGATGGCGACATCTGCGCCCTCGCGGGCATATGCAATTGCGGCCGCGCGCCCCATCCCTGAGTCTCCGCCGGTAATGAGCGCCTTGCGGCCAGCGAGACGGCCGCTGCCTTTGTAGCTTGTCTCGCCATGATCCGGCTTTGGTTCCATTTTGCAGGCGAGCCCCGGCCATTCCTGCTTTTGCCTTTTGAACGGCGGCTTCGGGTATTTCCCACGCGGATTTTCCAATACGGCGGCTTCCGCGTCGCTCTGATGTTTGTCCATGCGGCTCTCCCAGATTTTTTGGAAACGCTACGCGGACGGGTTTGTGCCGCTCGTAGCCGGTATTGACGAGTACATCGGCGCAAATGACCATTGCGGCAAGGAACCGGAGGGAGCGCGGGATGCAGACGCCTGCTGTTGTCGATGAGTTGATCGAGATGCGGGGTCTGCGCTTTCACTATCGCGACTGGACCTCGCAACGCCAAGACGCGCGAAGCCTCGTCCTTCTTCACGGTTACACCGGACACGCGCGGAGTTGGGACGCGTTCGCGGCCGGCATGAACGATCGATACCGGGTCCTGGCACTCGACCAGCGCGGCCATGGAGAAACCAGCTGGGCGCCCGCCGATCGCTATGGCGTCTCGGATATGGCCGACGATCTGGCGGCATTCGTGAAAGCGCTCGGGCTCGAGCGCTTCGCACTTCTGGGTCTCTCGATGGGCGGAATGGTCGCGATGGAATATGCAGGCCGCCGGCCCCGCGAACTCGCCGAACTCGTCATTGTCGATATCGGGCCGGAGATTGTTCAGTCGGGCGCAAACCGGATTCGGACAGGCGTGCGTGCAAATGACGTTTTCGCGTCCCGCGATGAAGCCTTCGCCGCGGCGCGTGCGATGAATTCATTACCGCCTGAAGCGCACCACCGACACCGCGTCGATTACAGCCTGATGCGCGCCGAAGACGGCAAATGGACCTGGCGCTATGATCGCGCACTCCGTTCACCCTCCACCTTGCGTCCGCGCAATCCGGAAGCGGCGTGGAAATCCTGCGCGGCCATAGCCGTTCCCACGCAACTGATCCGCGGCGAACTTTCCGATATCCTCTCTCCGGAAATCGCCGAGCGGATGATTGCGACGATTCCTGGCGCCCGGTTCGATGTCGTGAAGAACTCCGGCCACAGCGTGCCGCTCGATGCGCCGGATGCTTTTCTCGAGGCCGTTCGGTCGTTCCTGAAGGGCTAGCTTTTCGTTCGTTGGCGCGCCTCGATTTCCTCGCGCGCCTCGCGCCGGGGAATTTCGACCGCAAAGACCCAGGCATTGCCGATCGAGAGATAGAGACAGCAGATCTGCGCCGGCATCAGCAGGAAGAGCCCGTAGGGCTGGTTTGCGATGAGCAGGACGCCGGCCAGGGCCGGCAACAGCGTTCCGCCCAATACGAACGTCGCTCGCACACGCCGCGGCCATCGGCTCCCGAGAACGTGTGAGAACGAGTCTTCCGGAAAATTCCGCGCGAACACGACGATGCCTGCAAGGATGGCGAGCCCCGCGATCAGGAATTCCGCGCCGAGCTGCCAGGTCGGCTGGCCGGGAACCAGACCAAAAAGCCCGATCAGGACAGTCTCAAACTGCAGGAAAAGCGCAGAGAACGCGCGCGTCAGGTAACCACCCGCATGCAACATGTGGCGAAGGCTGATCGTAAGGCCGACCAGCAACAATCCGGAAAGCGTCGCTCCGACCTCTGCGATCGCCGCGAAAAAATCGTGCCAGGCCGCGATCGATGTTGCCGTCATCGCGACAACCGGCTCTGGCCTTCAGCGAGGCGCCATGCGAATGGCGCCATCCAGCCGCACGCACTCGCCATTGAAGTAGGGGTTTGTAATCATTTCGAGCGCGAGAGACGCATATTCACGAGGATTTCCGAGGCGCGGCGGAAAGGGCACCTGCGCGCCCAGCGCCTGCTTCACATTTTCGGGTGCCGCACCGAGGAGCGGCGTGTCGAACAGTCCGGGCATGATTGTGTTGCAGCGAATCCCTTCCTGCGCGAGATCGCGGGCGACGACGAGCGTCAGGCCATTTATGCCGGCCTTCGATGCCGTGTACGCGGCCTGACCAATCTGGCCATCCTGCGCCGCGACAGACGCCGTATTGACGATGGCTCCACGTTCGCCGCCCGGCAGCGGTTCTAGCGAGAGCATGCCCTGAGCGGCAATCGCAATGCAGCGGAACGTACCGACGAGATTGATCTGGATGATGAAGTTGAAGGCATCTGTCGGGAAACGCCTCAGCTCTCCCGTCTTTTTGTCCCGTCCCGCCGTCTTGATGGCGTTTCCCGTCCCTGCGCAGTTTACGAGAATGCGTTCCTGACCGTGGGCGGCGCGCGCCTTCTCGAAGGCTTTGACGACGCTCTCTTCATCGGTGACGTTCGCCTCGCAGAAGATCCCGCCGATCTCGGGCGCAACCTTCTCGCCCTTGCTCTTGTTCATGTCGAGCAACGCGACCTTGACCCCGCGGGCGGCAAGCGCCCGGGCGGTCGCCTCACCCAGACCTGATGCTCCTCCCGTAACGACGGCGGCAATCGAGGCGTTCAACTCCATGGCGCTCTTCCTCTCGTGGTTGTCGACTCTTAGCGTTCCGGACTGGTTCAGGCCAGCCTGCCGTCACGGAATGGCAAGCATTCAGGCCCGAAGTACGAGTTGTGTCTGCGTCACGATGGCGATGAGCGATCCATCCTCTCTCGTAATCCGCGTCTGCCAGACAGAACTCCGCCGTCCCACATGCAGCGGAATGGCTTCGGCCGCGACAACTGTTCCCTCCTTGGCCGGCGCGATGAAATTCGTTTTGCTTTCGATAGTGGTTGTTCCGGCGTTTGGCGGCAGATTGAGATATGCCCCCGTTGCTCCAAGCGTGTCGGCGAACGCCATGACGGCGCCGCCGTGAAGAATATGACCGGAGGTGCAGAGATCCGCGCGAACGAGGAGCGTGCCTTTGACCCGCTCCCTTGTCGCCTCGGTTACCTCGACGCCCAGAAGACGCGGCAACGGTTGTGTGGTGACGACGTTCGCATCATGGGCCATGAAGATTTTCCTCCCCGGTCTCGCTCACGGTTATAATACGAGAGATGGATCCCGATCTCGCCGAACCTGAGGTGCAGCTGCCCGTTGCCATTGCGCGACAAGAACAGCTGGTGCGCAAGAAGTTCTGGACGCGGTTCCTCGCCGTTGCCGGACGGATTCCCTTCGCTGAGGACATTGCGGCCGCCTATTTCTGTGCGATGGACCCGACCACGCCAGGCCGCGTGCGCGGCATCCTCATTCTCGCGCTCGCCTATTTCCTGCTTCCGTTCGACATTCCGGCAACCCTGTTGCTGGCACTTGGCCTGATGGGAGACGCAGCCGTGCTCGCCGGAACAATCCGGATGGTTTCGCGGCACATCAGGCCGGTCCATTACCGGCGCGCGCGGGAGATGCTTGGGATACCTGAGCCGCCCGACGAGTGACATAGGAGGGAAACCGGCGACGCAATGTGAATTCGCGCGTCCGATAGAGTCGCGGGCACTCATTGCAGTCTGAAGGTTACCATCAACTGCGAACTCTCGGACGTGCCGCCGGCTGACCGATACAAGGCGCGAGCGGCAAGGTTGTCCGCATCGGTGAGCACCCAAGCCTCGACGCATCCAAGTGACCGCGCGTGATCGAGGAGCGTCGTTACGATCGCCTTGGCGATTCCACGTCCACGATGGGAAGCAGCAACGCCAACCTCATTGATCCAGAGCTGCGCCGGCTTATCAGGATGCAGGTAATGAACGGCGGACGCGAAGCCGACGATACACCCCTCGACCATCGCGACGCAGATGTGATGGGTCGGCTCCGCGAGAAACCTGGCTGCGAGCGACCGGTCGACTGCAAAGTCGAATACGTCTTCCGCAAGGTGCTCGAATCGATCGATGTCTGCAGAGGTGAGAAGTCTGATTTCCATATCCATTTCAGCCACCATCGACAGCCGCCGGAGAACGCGGGCGAAACCATACAATTTCTACCCAGTTTGCGTCGGTATTGATGGCGGTTCGGGAAATGAACAGAGCCAGGGCGTCGCCGTGTTCAGGACATTCTCGCCTGCACGCGTTCCAGCGTTTGGCAATCCTCGGGCTTGCCGACGAAGGTAATCTCAATCCCGTTATCGTGGTGGCGCGCGATGCGGCCCGCCATCTGGCCGATCAGGACATATTCGCCGACGAGCGGGCGGACATCGCATTTCAGCAAAACACCAGTGAGTGAAAAATCGAGAATTTCACCCTGCACGACCGCGCCGTCGGCGCGCGTGAACCGCGCGGATTTCCGGGAACTGCTGCGTTCGGTGCGGAGCACAGCGCCTCGATCGCGAAGCGGTTCGCTCACAAAGAGTGCGAGCAACTCGGCTGTCTTCTCACGCTTGAGCGGCGTGCAATGGAATTCCATTGCGAAGGTATCGGACTCGTCGGCTTCGACGACGTGGCCTTCGAAGCGGCCAAAACCCCTCTCGATATAGAGGATGGCCGGCGTTCCCGCCGCCGGGATCCGTGCCGCATGGACCAGCGCCGTGTCGGGAGACAACGCGATGACCTCGCAATGCATCTCGAGTCCCTCCGAAGGGAGGAACAACTTTCCGGCGAGATCGAGCTTGACCGGCTCCGCACGGTCCTGCCCGGTGCGCCGATGGAGGAGCTTTGGCTCCGCGCCGTTCATGAGAGAATCCCCTTCACGAGGAGCAGCTAAGCGCAAACAGGGTCAACGTCGGGTTACCACGCGCAGTCCCGAGGCGCTTTAAGGCCCGCTTAACCTTGCCGGACCGCCCCGCTATACAGGCGTGACGCTCACGAAGGGATACCGTGCGTTGATGACATGGAGAGGCGTTGCCTCCGCTGCGGCGGCGCTCAGCACGCTCGCCCTCGCCGGCTGCGGCGGCATGTTCGATTTCGGCTCAGTGCTGTTCGGCACGTCGAGCAAGCTCGAACAGCTGAATGTTACGGAGCCTTCTGGCACACCTTTCCAGGAGGCCCAGTTCAAGGACTATGCCTTCCTGGCGCGCTCCTTCGGGCCTGCACCGTCGGAAGCCGCAGACGCGATTGCCGAACTCTATGCGGACAAGGCGCTTGCGGCCGCGCACGGCGCCGATGTCACTCCCGAAGAGCCCCGGACGCCGGAGCAGCAAGACGCGCATGCAAGGCTCGACCGCGCGCTTGCCACTGGCCGCAGGCAGGCACCTGCAGACGCCGCGCGCGCACAGGCCGATTACGATTGCTGGATCGTCGACTCCGCCTTTCCGCGCTCTTCGGACCAGTGCCGGAGCTCGCTCGACGTCACACTGGCGCAGCTCGAGAGCGACGTAGGCGTCCCGGGTTACTGAGCGGCCCTGACATCATCGTCACGAGCGAGTAACGTTGGTGCCGGAAGGGCCGGACCATGGAAGCTTTCGATTACATCATCGTCGGCGCGGGCAGCGCCGGTTGCGTTCTCGCCAATCGTTTGTCGGCGGATCCGGCTATTCACGTGCTGCTGATCGAAGCCGGCGGCCGCGACTCCGCAATGATGATCCACATGCCGGCCGGCATTCCCGCCCTGCTCGGAAAGCCAAATCCGTTCAACTGGTATTACGAAACCGAAGGCCAGCAATATCTCAACAATCGCAGGCTCTATTGGCCGCGCGGGCGCGGATGGGGCGGATCGTCGTCGATCAATGGTATGATCTACATTCGTGGCAATGGCCGCGACTATGACCGCTGGCGTCAGCTCGGCTGCGAAGGCTGGTCCTTCTCCGACGTGCTTCCCTATTTCCGGCGCTCCGAATGCAACGAGAACGGCGTCGACGATTTTCACGGCCATGAGGGCCCGCTTCATGTCTCGAACGGACGCTCGCCCAATCCGCTGTTTCGGACCTTCGTGCAGGCCGGGAAGGAAGCCGGCCACCTGACCACGCGCGATTTCAACGGTTTTCAGCAGGAAGGCTTTGGCCCCTACCAGGTCACGATCTACGAAGGGCGCCGCTGGAGCGCCGCCTCGGCTTACCTGCGCCCGGTACTCGGCCGGAAGAACCTCAAAATCGAAAGCCACGCGCATGTGACGCGCGTGCTCTTCGAGGGCAAGCGCGCGGTGGGCATCGAATACCAGCAGAAGAAGCAGGTGCATCAGGCGCGCGCGACGCGCGAGGTCGTGCTCTCTGGCGGCGCAGTCAACACACCCCAGGTCCTGATGCTCTCCGGAATAGGAGATGCCGACCTCTTGCGCCGTTTCGGCATCGGCGTGGTGCAGGATCTGAAGGGCGTCGGCCGCAATCTGCAGGACCATCTCGACTGCTCTATTCAGTACGAGTGTACGCAGCCGATCACCTTCTATAGCCAGGCCCGTCCGCTGAGCGCGGCGCGTACAGGATTGGAATACGTCCTCTTCCGCTCGGGTCTCGCGACCGGACAGGGGCTCGAATCCGGCGCCTTCATCAAAAGCCGGCCCGATTTCGAAACGCCCGACCTGCAATTCCACTTCATCGCCGCGCTCATGTACGACCACACGCGCCGGCCCGCCGATCGCCATGGCTTCATGGCCCATGTCTGCCAGCTGAGACCAGAGAGCCGCGGCACCATTGCGCTGAAATCGGCCGATCCCCTCGTCGCTCCCTTGATCCAGCCGAACTACCTCGAAGCGGAAGAGGATCGCCGCGCCTTGCGCGAAGGGGTGAAGATCGCACGCGAGGTGTTCGCGCAGGCCGCCTTCGATCCTTATCGCGGCCCCGAGCTCATGCCCGGGGCGCACGTCCGGACTGATGAACAGATCGACAGCTTTGTGCGTAAGACCGCGGAGACAATCTACCACCCCGTCGGCAGTGCGAAGATGGGAACGGATTCCGAATCGGTCGTCGATCCGCAATTGCGCGTCTATGGTGTGGACGGCTTGCGCGTCGTCGACGCCTCGGTGATGCCGGCGCTCGTTTCGGGCAATACCAACGCACCCACGATCATGATCGCCGAGAAAGCGTCGGACATGATACTGGGACAGAAACCTCTTCCGCCTGAACACGTTATGATCGCGGAAGATGGACCGCACCACGCCGCCGCCGAATGAATTGTTTAGATTTTGGCGACGCTTTTTTGTGACAGTTTTGCCGATATCGACCCCATCGCGCGTTCCCGCCTATGCGCAAGGCCGTCCTGAGCGTACGCTGACCTTCATGAAGCGATCGCATCTCATTCTTTTGCTGGCGTTCGCAATGATGTCGGCTGCGCCGGCAAGCGCACAGCAGCCGCCTGCGCTCACTTACGACGTGAAGACGATGAACTTCGACCTGTGGTGCCAGGAGCAGGCGCACTACGACGCGGATCGCTGTGACAAGCGCCTGCCTGAAGACGAGAAAGAGTTCGAGACGTTTCGGTCCACGATCGAACGCTATGAACTCACGCACCTCAAGGACAAGCAGCGCGAGTACAATTTCGACCAGAACATCCTTCACCGCGACCCCATCGACGAGCCGCTGAACACGCAGATCTCGCAACCCGACGCGTCGACGAAGAACAATCCCTGACGAGTTGGGGGACTGGCGTCTATTGGCCGTTCATTGCTGCGGTTTGTCTTTCGTCCTCATGAAGGACAAGAAGTCGTAACCTCTTATATCGTGGCCAACCCGCCAACGAATATGGTCGCCAACCAGCGAAACTCTTAAGCAGGGATCGGTGACGTTTGGCGCCGTTGCCAAAAGAACGTCGGCAAGAAAGGTTTGGCGAAAAAACGCGGATTGAAAGCGCTGCGCTCGGGGATCGGACCGACCCTCGGCAGATCGCGCCAAAGCTGTTCGAACTCGGCGTTCCTGGGTGGCCGGTACGGCGGCTGAAGCTGCCGACCGGCCATGACGGATTTTATTTTCTGCTGGCGGGCGGGGGAGAGAAACTCAGCGCGGCAGCATCAGCGGCTCGAAGAGGTAGCGCAGGAACGAGTCTCCGGACGCCGGCAGCGGTGCAAAGGCATGCCGGTTCACCACCAGGCGAAGATGAGGAGCCTTCGGATGCTGGCGTCCGGCTGCCGACGGTGGCGGGGGCAAATCCGAAATCGAGAGCGGTTCGTCCTCGCGGATGAATTGCGAGCCGACGAGCCGCTCATGCGAAAGCGTGCGGCCCGACAACAGCAAAGGTTCGCCTAGCACCTGCATCATTCCGACGAAGCGCGTCGGCGTATTCCCGCCGAGGGAGACCGGAACCAGGACAGTTTCTACTTCGACGAGCCCCGCGTCCGATGCGGTACCGATCGATGCAAGGCAGAGCGGTTGGCGCATCCGCAAGGCCTGTCGCAGAAGCGAGGCCAAGGCCATTCCCGACTGATTCTCCCAGTGCGAAAGAAAATTCACGCCCCGCATCTCATGTCCGAAGCGTTCGCAAATCGCCGTGCCCGCAAGCCGGTAGACCGGCCTCGCCACGCTCGTCGCCTCGAGGATGAAAATCTGGGACAGCATGCGCTTGATGGCACGCGGGTCGATGTCGGTCTGGTCAGGAACGCTTCGGCCCCGGCGCAGTCGATTCCAGTAGCCGACGAGAAGATGCGAGTTCTTGTGCTTCATGGTTGTCTTTCCGCGTCATCCCGGCCTGAGACAGTCCGGGAGGGCGCGCCCCTCCATGCCAATTCCTCAGCGAAAGCCATGCCAATACCAGCACCTTGGGCCTCCGTCGCGAATTTCAGTTGCTGTGCAATGAGTTAGGTTTGGCGCAAATCGGCATGGCAGGTTTGCGCCGGATTCTAGGGCCGCGATCCCCAGGGACCGCGGCGCATCACCGGTCCGAAATAGGGCACCCGGGACAATTTGAAAGCCGGTGTCAGGACGAGCCCGGCCGCGAATCCGCCCACATGGGCCCACCACGCCACACCAGGCTGGGTGGGATCGGTCAGTGCGGCTGTCACGAGTTGGGTCAGGAACCACAGTCCAACCACCCACACGGCGCTGATCCGGAACGGCCAGAAAATGATTCCGAGCGGAATGATCACGGTGATGTGCGCGCGCGGATAGAGAAGGATGTAGGCCGCGAGCACGCCGGAGATCGCACCCGACGCCCCAACCATCGGCACGGTTGAGTGCGGGTCGGCGTAAGTCATCGTGAGCGCAGCGACGAGACCGCACGCAAGATAGAACACGAGATAGCGCACGTGGCCCATCGCGTATTCCATGTTGTGACCGAAGATCCAGAGATAGAGCATGTTGCCGCCGACATGCAGGATCGAGCCATGCAGGAACATGGAGATGAAGATCGTGGCGAACGGCGGAACTCCGAGCGCCATCGATGGCGCATCCCCATGGCCGAGAAGCGCGGACGGCGTAAATCCGAGCAGATCCAGCGCCGCGTTCATCTGCCGCCCAAGGCGGACCTCCCAGACATAGACGAGGACACAGCTGATGATGATCAGCCAATTTACGACGGGCGCGGTGCGCGCGGGATTGTCATCGGAAATCGGGATCATCGATCAATGAAAGATGGGGGCTGAAAGATCGACTGTCGAGTCGCAGGGCGGCGAGCTCAGAGCCACCGCCCGGGATTGAAGAACCACGAGCCTTGTCGCTCGCTCCACGCGCCCGTCTGCCAGCGATGATGCCCCGGCGGTGGCTGCTGCCAGTGCCCGGCGACCCAGACATATTGACCGCCGCGCCAATCCCAGCGGCCGTCGACCCACACGGCTTCCTTGAACGGAGCTGTACCCGGCCGCTCGATGCGAAGCGCCGGTGGCGGCGAATGTGGCGCAGTGACGATGAGTGCGATTCCCGCGCGCGCCTCGTGTGTGCAAAAGCCCGCAATGAACAACGTCGCGACCCAGGCCACCGCTGTTCTCGAGAACACGCGCAAAGAAGGTCCCACCGCAATTCCGGTATCAAAACGGTTCCGGCGGCATTTACGATCCCCAAAAAGCAAAAACACCTGCGGCTTGCGCGTCCAAGCGCGATAGTTATTGTGCGGGCAGCCTCGCTTCTGCCGCTTTTTCAGGTCCCCTCATGAACATCCACGAATATCAGGCCAAGGAAATCCTCCGCGGCTTCGCCGCTCCCGTTCCGCGCGGCAAGCCCGCCTTTACGGTCGATGAAGCGGTCAGCGCCGCGAAAGAATTGGGCGGGCCCGTCTGGGTCGTAAAAGCGCAGATTCATGCGGGCGGCCGCGGCAAGGGCGGCGGCGTCAAGGTCGTGCGCTCGCTCGACGATGTCCGCAAGGAAGCCGAGCGCATGCTCGGCATGACGCTCGTCACACACCAGACCGGCCCGCACGGGCGGGTCGTGAAACGCCTTTATGTCGAAGACGGATCCGCGATCGAGCGCGAGCTCTATCTTTCGGCACTTGTGGACCGCACGACGTCGCGCATCGCGTTCATCGCCTCGACCGAAGGCGGCATGGATATCGAAGAGGTCGCGCACAAAACACCCGACAAAATTCGCACCTTTCAGATCGAGCCTGCGGCCGGCTATTCGCCCTATGTCGGGAATGAAATTGCGAGCGCTCTTTCTCTCACGGGCGATCAGGCAAAGCAGTGCGGTGCGCTGATCCGGAGCCTTTATGACGCCTTTGTGGCCAAGGACATGAGCCTGCTCGAAATCAATCCCTTGGTGGTGACGAAGGAAGGCAAAGTCATCTGTCTCGATGCCAAGATCAATTTCGACGACAACGCCCTCTTCCGCCACAAGGACGTCCAGGAGCTGCGTGATCCGGACGAGGAAGATCCGATGGAGCGCGAGGCCGCCAAGCACGATCTTTCCTACATCAAGCTCGACGGCTCGATCGGCTGCATGGTGAACGGCGCCGGCCTCGCGATGGCGACGATGGACATCATCAAGCTCTATGGGGAGGAGCCGGCCAATTTTCTCGACGTCGGCGGCGGCGCTTCAAAGGAGAAGGTCACCGCGGCGTTCAAGATCATCGTCTCCGATCCGAACGTGAAAGGCATCCTCGTCAATATTTTCGGCGGCATCATGAAATGCGACATCATCGCCGACGGCATCGTTGCCGCGGCGCGCGAGATATCGCTATCCGTGCCTTTGGTCGTTCGGCTCGAAGGCACCAATGTCGAAAAAGGCAAGGACATTCTCGCCAAGTCCGGCCTGCCGATCGTGTCCGGCTCCGATCTCGCCGATGCCGCGCAAAAGATCGTCGCCCTTGTGAAAAAGAAATAGGCCCGAAAGGCCGGTACGGAATTTCGCGAAGAGAGATCGCATGTCCATTCTTGTCGACAAGAACACGAAAGTGATTTGCCAGGGGATCACCGGCAACCAGGGCACGTTCCATTCGGAACAGGCCATCGCCTACGGCACCAAGATGGTTGGCGGGACATCACCGGGGAAGGGCGGGACCAGTCACCTTGGTCTGCCGGTTTTCGACACCGTGCGCGAAGCGGTCGAAAAGACCGGCGCCACAGCAAGCGTCATGTACGTGCCGCCGGCCTTTGCCGCCGACGCGATCCTCGAAGCTATCGACGCCGAAGTGCCACTGATCGTTTGCATCACCGAAGGCATTCCGGTGCTCGATATGGTCAAGGTGAAGCGCGCCCTTTCGGGCTCGAAGTCCCGGCTGATCGGGCCCAATTGCCCGGGAGTGATTACGCCGGACGAATGCAAGATCGGCATCATGCCCGGCCATATCCATCGCCGTGGCAAAGTCGGAATCGTCTCGCGTTCCGGCACGCTTACCTATGAAGCCGTCGCGCAGACGACGGCGGTCGGCCTCGGCCAATCGACCTGCGTCGGTATCGGCGGCGACCCCGTTAAGGGCACGGAGCACATCGAGGTGCTCGAGATGTTCCTCAAAGATCCCGAGACCGAGTCGATCATCATGATCGGAGAGATCGGCGGTTCGGCGGAAGAAGACGCGGCGGATTTCATTCGCCGCTCAAGGACAAAAAAACCGATGGTCGGGTTCATTGCGGGTGTCACCGCTCCGCCGGGACGACGCATGGGTCATGCGGGCGCGATCATCTCTGGCGGCAAGGGCGGCGCAGAATCGAAGATGGAAGCCATGCGCGCGGCCGGCATCCGCGTTTCTCCCAACCCCGCTGCGCTCGGCACAACGCTCGTCGAGCTCCTGAGCGGGAAGTAGGAAAGTCTTCTAAGGCACCGTAGCCTGGGCCACCGGCGCTCTCGCCTCTTCTCCTCTCAGCCATTTCTGCATCGGCCGTTCGAAATAGCGGTAGGAGAGCATGCCAAGACCAATCAGGAGCGCGAAGAACCCGACAAGCATGCGCAGCGACATGAAGTCTTGGGGCTTCAGCCCCAGCCAGAGTGCCGCCAGCGCGAGCACGAGTTGCAACGGAATCTGGATGAGATAGGTCGCGTAGCTGATGTCCCCCAGAAAGGCGAGCTTGCCATAGCGGCCGCCAAGAACCGGTTCATCGAGGGACAGTGCCAGGATGGTCAGCGGGCTCACGATGAAGGTGAAGGCAAGCCGGAACGACCAGCCCACATAAATGTCGTACATCGGATTTCCGCGCGCGGCGGCGGCGGCAGCGGAGATCATTCCGTGCAACGGCCAAGCGTAACATTCGTAGAGCACGAGCGCCCAGGACGCGATGGCAACGAGGCCGAGCGCAATCGTGATTTCGCGCACATCGCTCCGGCGCTTGAGTGCCTCACCGAGGTGATAGGTGGCGCCGCCGATGAAAAATCCCATCAGTCCGCGCGCAATGAACTCGTTCCAGAAGATGAGGGGGACCGATGCCAGAGCAATGACGAGTGCGGCTCGCCAGCCGCCGAAGCCTGCGCGCACCACGGCAAAGAAAATTCCGTAGAGCAGGACCTCGACGGAGACCGACCACGCGGGACCGTCGAAGCATTGCACCAGCGTCGGCGGCAGCCATTGTTGCGCCATCAGGAGACTGGACGCGAAATGTTGCCAGTCATTGCTGCCATAGATGAACCAGTGGCCCGTGCGCATGAAAAAAAGGCGTTGAAGCATCGCCGCCACCAGCAACATGGCCAGATGCAGCGGATACAGGCGTGAAAACCGAAGTCGCGCGAAGCGGGCCGGCGCCATCGCACGTTCGGCGATCTCGGCGCGGTAAAGCCAGTAAAAGACGAAACCCGAGAGCGGGAAGAAGAGATCAACGGCGGCCCAGCCTTCCATGTAGAACGGCTTGAGCAGCCAGAAGAGCGGCTCCATTTCGAATTTCCAGCCCGGCTGAAATGTTCCCTTCAGCGCGAAGAAATGCTGCCAGTGCCAGAAGACGACAGCCAATGCGGCGAGCCCACGCAAGGCATCGAGCGATTTCAGCCTTTCAGGCAGCTTTCCCGCGTCGCGTCGCATTATCGTCCTATTGAGGGTCTAGATGGTTGAATGGTCGAAGGCCCGGCGCTAAACGCGTCCCTCCTTTCGGGCAGTCCGGACGAGCAAACGCCGCCCAAGCTTTATCACGGTCGCTGGAATGACAAATCCCAAACTCAACCGCGCTTCGAATGACGTTCTGGATGCGACGTCGTTTCTCTATGGCACCAACGCCGCTTTCATCGAGGCGCTGTACGCGAAATTTCTCGAAGATCCTGAATCCGTCGACGAAAGCTGGCGCGCCTGGTTCAGCCAGCTCGGACAACGAAATCTCGACCCGGCGCAATTGGGCCAGGGACCGAAATGGCGAAACGGAAGCTCGCCCCTTCCGGAAGACGAACTGATCGGTGCGCTCACGGGCCAATGGCCGGAGCGGAAAAGGGCCGGCAATGCCCAGGACCTCCGTGCCGCCTCGCAGGAATCGATTCGCGCCATCCAGCTCGTGCGCGCCTATCGCGTCATCGGGCACCTCGCCGCCGATCTCGATCCGTTGCGGCTTTCGGCGAAACCCACGCATCCGCAACTCGATCCCGCCTTTTACGGTTTTCGCGCCGGGGACCTCGATCGCACCATCTTCATCGATGGCGTGCTCGGCCTCGAGACGGCCACGCCGCGCCGGATCGTGGAAATCCTGAAGCGCACCTATTGCGGGCGCATCGGCTACGAGTTCATGCACATCAATGATCCGGAGCAGAAGGACTGGCTGCAGCGCCGAATCGAAGGCCCGGATCGCGAGATTTCGTTCACCCCCGAAGGCAAGCGCGCAATCCTCAACAAGCTGATCGAAGCTGAGGGGTTCGAGAAATTCTGCGCGGTGCGCTTCCTCGGCACGAAGCGGTTCGGCCTCGATGGCGCCGAAGCGACGATCCCCGCGCTCGAGCAGATCATCAAGCGCGGCGGCCAGCTCGGCGTGAAGGAAATCGTGCTCGGAATGTCCCATCGCGGGCGGCTGAACGTGCTCGCCAACGTGATGGCAAAACCCTACCGGCAGATCTTCCACGAATTCCAGGGTGGCGCGGCCAAGCCGTCGGAAGTCGAAGGTTCGGGCGACGTCAAATACCACCTCGGCGCATCATCCGACCGCGAGTTCGACAGCAATCGCGTGCATCTCTCGCTCACGGCCAATCCCTCGCATCTCGAGGCCGAGGATGCGGTCGTGCTCGGCAAGGCACGCGCCAAGCAGTCCCAGCTGGGCGACACTGCGAACCGCACCAGCGTGCTGCCGCTTTTGCTTCATGGCGATGCGGCCTTCGCCGGCCAGGGCGTGGTGGCCGAATGTTTTGCGATGTCCGGCACGAAGGGATTTCGCACCGGTGGCACGATCCACTTCATCATCAACAACCAGATCGGTTTCACCACCGCGCCAGTCTATTCGCGCTCCTCACCCTATCCGTCCGATGTGGCGCTGATGGTGCAGGCGCCAATATTCCACGTGAACGGCGACGATCCCGAGGCGGTCGTCCATTGCGCGCGGATCGCGAGCGAATTCCGCCAGCTGTTCCACAAGGACGTCGTCATCGACATGTTCTGCTACCGCCGCTTCGGTCACAACGAGACCGACGAGCCGGCGTTCACGCAACCGTTGATGTACCGGGCGATCAAGGATCATCCGACCGCGCTCCAGCTCTACGCGAAGAAGCTCGTGGACGAAGGTACGCTCACCGACGAGGACGTGCGGACCATGATCGGCGCGTTCAACGCGCGCCTCGACGAGGAATTCGAAGCCGCAAGATCGCATCGGCCCAATCGCGCCGACTGGCTCGACGGCCGCTGGTCCGGCTTCGCCATTGCGCCCAAGGGTGACCGGCGCGGCGAAACCGCCGCTCCTGCGGAAACACTTAAAGTCGTTGGCCGCGCGCTCACCACGGTGCCTGCCGATTTCCGGGTTCATCGCACCATCGCGCGCCAGCTCGAAGCCAAGGCGAAAATGTTCGAGAGCGGCGAGGGCTTCGACTGGGCGACCGCCGAGGCGATAGCCTTCGGTACGCTTCTCGCCGAAGGCGTCCCTGTCCGGCTCTCGGGACAGGATTCCTCTCGCGGGACCTTCTCGCAGCGGCATTCGCAACTCGTCGATCAGGAAAACGAGACCCGCTACACGCCGCTTGCGCATATCCGCGAAGGCCAGGCCGAATTCGAAGTGGTCGACTCGCTCCTTTCGGAGGAAGCGGTGCTGGGCTTCGAATACGGTTACTCGCTCGCCGAACCGCGCGCGCTCGTGCTCTGGGAAGCGCAGTTCGGCGATTTCGCCAATGGCGCGCAGATCGTGATCGACCAGTTCATTGCGTCCGGCGAGATGAAATGGCTCCGCATGAGCGGCCTGACCCTGCTTCTGCCGCACGGCTATGAGGGCCAGGGGCCGGAGCACTCATCGGCGCGGCTCGAGCGCTATCTCCAGCTTTGTGCACAGGACAACATCCAGGTCGCCTGCCCAACGACGCCGGCCAATTATTTCCACGTGCTGCGGCGGCAGGTGCACCGGCCATTCCGCAAGCCGCTGGTGCTGATGACGCCCAAATCGCTGCTGCGGAACCGGCACTGCACGTCCTTCCTCGCCGACATGATGCCCGGTTCCTCCTTCCATCGCGTGCTCCGCGACCAGGCGGAAGTCGTGCCCGGCGCGTGGAGCGTGAAGCTCGTGGAGGACGAACAGATCCGGCGCGTGATCCTCTGCACCGGAAAGGTCTATTTCGATCTCATGGAGGAACGCGACAAGCGCGACATCCAGGACATCCAGATCCTTCGTCTGGAGCAGCTCTACCCCTTTCCGGAAAACGTGCTCGCTCTGGAACTCAACCGCTTTCCGAAGGCCGAGCTCGTTTGGTGCCAGGAAGAGCCGGAAAACCAGGGCGCCTGGAGCTTCGTCGCACCGAGAATCGAGCATACGGTTGCCCAATTGGGAGGCAGCGCGCGGCCGCGCTATGTGGGCCGGCCGGAATATGCTTCGACAGCGGCAGGACTCCTGAGCCAGCACAACACCGAGCTGCAGGCGTTCCTCAATGATGCGCTGACGATCTAGAATGCGCACGAACGCGAGCGAGGCGCGATGAGCATCCAGATCAAGGTTCCCGCCATGGGTGAATCCGTGACGGAAGCAACGGTCGGCCGCTGGTTCAAGAAGGAAGGCGATTCCGTCGCGCGCGACGAACCCCTGCTCGAACTCGAAACCGACAAGGTCACCGTCGAGGTGCCGGCGCCCGCCGACGGCGCGCTGGAATCGATCAGCGTGCAGGAAGGCGACACCGTCCAGGTCGGCACCGTGCTCGGTGCGATCGCAGAAGGCAAAGGCGGCGCGAAGCGCGCGACGCCGGCGGCCAATCCCTATGCCGCTGCGCCCAAGCCGAAAGCGGTTCCGACGGCTGAGGCCATTAACCCGCCACCCGCGATCAAACCCGCGCCCGCCTCCGCGAAAAGATCCGAGGCTGCGCCTGCACCAGCGATGCCATCCGCGAGACGCGTCGCCGACGAATCCGGTCTCGATCTTTCCTCGCTCGAAGGCACCGGAAAAGGCGGACGCGTCACCAAGGGCGATGCGCTCGCCGCGCTCGAGGCCCGCGCCGCGCAACGCGCGTCCGCGCCGGTCCAGGCAGCGCCAGCAGGCCCGCGGCCAAACGCGGCCCGGGAAGAGCGCGTCACCATGAGCCGGCTGCGCCGCACTATCGCGCTCCGTCTCAAGGAATCCCAGAACACGGCGGCGCAGCTCACGACCTTCAACGAAGTCGACATGAGTCACGTCATGTCGCTGCGCGCCGAATACAAGGACAGCTTCGAAAAGAAGCACGGCGTGCGGCTCGGCTTCATGGGATTCTTCGTCAAGGCGTGCATCGCGGCGCTGAAAGAACTCCCCAATGTCAATGCCGAGATCGAAGGCGACGACATCGTCTACAAGAACTATTACGACATCGGCGTCGCGGTCTCGACGGAGCGCGGTCTTGTCGTTCCCATCCTGCGCGATGCCGACAAGCTCTCGCTCGCACAGATCGAAGCCAACATCGCCCAGGCGGCGCTGCGCGCGCGCGAGAACAAGCTCAAGCTCGAGGAGCTGCAGGGCGGCACATTCACGATCACGAATGGTGGCGTGTTCGGGTCCCTGATGTCGACGCCAATCCTCAATTCGCCCCAGTCAGGCATTCTCGGCATGCACAAGATCCAGCAGCGGCCGGTCGCGATTGACGACAAGATCGAGATCCGCCCGATGATGTATCTCGCGCTTTCCTACGATCACCGTCTCGTCGACGGCCGCGAAGCGGTGACCTTCCTTGTGCGGGTGAAGGAGAACCTCGAGGATCCGCAACGGCTGCTGCTGGATATCTGAATACGAGCGACAGACTCGTTTGAAAAACTATCAATAAATATCAGACGCCGAATATATCAATGCGCCGGCGCGATCTATCGCTTGAAAAGCGTTATGGAATGCGGGTTAGATGATTTCCGGCGTGGTTTGATTTCGTGCGGCGAATATCAGAGATAAATCAAAGGTGGTGCCCGCTCCGGCTCGCCGCTTCGCGGCGAAAGCCCCCTCCGTCAGCGCGCGTGAACACGCGCGCTGCCACCTACCACCGTTCGCTTCGCTCACGGGGGAGGAAAGAGACTGCGCCGCCCCCTTCGTTCACCATGGTCGGCCGCAGGCGGGCGACCCGGTGACCGCTTGCCTTATCGACGCGCTGAATAGCCGATTCGCTGTCGGCCATTAGAGCCTGTCGCGCGCGGAAGCGCGCGGCCAGGTGGGCGAGTCTCCGCCCGCCCACGGTGCGTTGTTTTGCAAGTCGAGCGGCTGGTGCCAGGCCGCTCGCGGGGACGGAGACTACCCTGCGGATCCATTCGTAAATCATCAGAACCAACGCCATTTGCTTCTCCTTCGAGGACCAGAAAACGAAAACGCCCCGCGCGGCTAAGCCGGCGAGGCGCAATTCTGAGGTATAGGGCTATTCCTATCGCGTCTTTACAAACGCGTCAAGCGTAATTGCATAGCCATTTTATTCGACGTCGCTGGAGCAAGACCCCCGTTGTAATTCAGTTGAATCGGAGCGCTGACAGGCGGGCGGCTACCCATGACCTTTTTTTGAACGTGTTCATAGAATGGCCCGATCATCAGAGGCTGCGCGGCTATCCGGGCCCCACCCCTTCCGGGCGAGCCGCGGATGACACCTCACCCTCGATGATACGGATGCCCCGAAAGGATCGTGACCGCGCGGTAGATCTGTTCGGCCAGCATCGCGCGCACCAGAAGATGCGGCCAGGTCTGGGGTCCGAAAGCGAGACTGCGTCCGGCGCGTATGCGCGGCAGCTGTGCGAGCCCATCGGCGCCGCCGATGACGAATACAATTTCCTTCGTGCCGGCGTCCCTCAAGGCACCCAGCATCTCGGCGAAGTCCTCCGACGTCATGCCGCGGCCCTTGGCATCGAGCAGGATGACGTGTGCGCCGCCCGGCACGCGCGCTGCAAGGCGCTCGCACTCGTCTCTCAGGCGGGTGGTGACATCGCGTGCCCGGGAGGGCGGGATCTCTTCGACGGCAACCGCGCCAATGCCGAGCTTGCGTCCCATTTTCCCGGCGCGATCGATGTAATCATCGCAAAGCTCGCCCTCCTGCGAGCCGCGCGCATGTCCGACCGCGAGAACGGTGAGACGCATAGGACTACGCGAACCTTATCGCGCCAGAGCGCGGTTGGGCTCGTCTACGCTCCACATGCCTTCGAGGTCGTAATAGTCGCGGACCTCGGGCCGGAAGACGTGCACGATGATGTCGCCGGCATCGACCAGGACCCAGTCGCCTTGCGAAAGACCGTCCACCGGGCGGGTACCGTAACCGGCATCCTTCAGCCGGCGGGCCAGATGCTCGGCAATCGCGGCGACATGGCGCGCCGAGCGCCCGCTCGCAATCACGATCGCATCCGCCAGCGACGATCGGCCTTCGAGGTCTATCGTGACGATGTCCTCGGCCTTGTCGTCGTCCAGTGATTTCAGAATTCGGGAATGGAGGCTCTCGCTCGGCTGTTCGCGCGCCGCTGTCTTGCTCTTCGTGCGGCGTTTCATGCCTGACTGGGTACGGCTCAGCTTCGTCCTCCAAAAAACGCGGGCACAAAGGACATCGCCATCCAGCCGGAGTTCCTTTCTGCCATATGTTGCGCTTGCTCAAGCATAGCATGCACCGGCGGAGGCGGCCATTGCTTCGCCGCCTTCCTCCTGCGCGCGAATGACGGTTGCGCTTTGCGCATTGCGCGGACCATCGAGGATAACAATGGCGGGCGGGCGGGCCCGGAGGAGTACCGTTCCCGTCCGGCGCGCGCCGGCAAACCGCAGAAGCGGCGCGGCGCGCAGGCCAGCGAGCACCGTGCCGGGGCGCGTCACCACCGCAATGGGAACGCCCGCCACGATCTCCGGCCAGCGGCGCCAGCGGTGAAAATCCTGTAGCGAGTCGCTTCCCATCAGCCAGACGAACGTCACGCGCGGAAAGCGGCGTTTCAGTCCGGCGAGCGTATCGGCCGTGTACCGCGTGCCGAGCGTGTGCTCGAGATCGACGACACGAATGCGCGGATGACGGGCTATGCGCTCGGCTTCCTCGACGCGGTCAAGAAGCGGCGCCATGCCGATCGACGGCTTGAGCGGGTTCTGCGGCGACACCAGCCACCAGACGAAGTCGAGCCCGAGCCGCTTCAGGGCCGTCTCGCTGACATGAAGGTGCCCGGTATGCGCGGGGTTGAACGAGCCGCCCAGGAGCCCGATCCGCAGGCCCTCGGCCAACGGACCTGGCGGCTTCAGCCACGCGATCGAATGTTCGCGCGCGCTTTTCACGGCCTGACCTGACCCGTCCCGCGCACCACATATTTGAACGTGTTCAGCTGTTCCACACCCACAGGGCCGCGCGCATGCAGCTTGCCGGTGCCGATCCCGATCTCGGCCCCCATGCCGAATTCGCCGCCATCGGCGAATTGCGTCGAGGCATTCCAGAGCACGATCGCCGAATCGAGCGCCGCGAGAAAGCGCTCGGCCACTCTCCGATCGGAGGTCACGATGGATTCGGTGTGATGGGAGCCGAACGCTTCGATGTGGCCGATCGCCTCCTCCACGCCATCGACCACGCGGACCGCGATGACCGCATCGAGATATTCACGCCTCCAGTCCTCCTCCGTCGCCGGTGCAGCGCGCGGAAACAGAGCGCGGACCTCGGCATCGCCGCGGATTTCGCATCCGGCAGACGCGAGGTCCTCGAGGATCGGAACGCCGTGCGAGCCAAGCACGGCGCGGTCAATCAGGAGCGTTTCGGCTGCCCCGCATACGCTGGTCCTGCGCATTTTCGCATTCACGACAATCGCGCGGGCCATCTCTAGCTCGGCCGCCGCATGCACATAGACGTGGCACACGCCTTCGAGGTGCGCGAGAACGGCCACACGTGCCTCCTTCATGACTCGCGACGTGAGCGTCTTTCCGCCACGCGGGATGATGAGATCGATCGTGCCCTCGAGGCCTTCGAGAATCATGCCAACCGCGGCGCGGTCGGGGGAAGAGACGAGCTGGACCGAGGCCGCTGGCAAGCCTGCCGCACGAATTCCCTCCGACATCGCGGCGTAAATGGCTTTGGAGCTCGCGGCAGATTCCGAGCCACCGCGAAGGATAGCCGCGTTTCCCGATTTCAGTGCGATCGCGCCGGCGTCAGCCGTCACATTGGGACGGCTCTCGTAGACCATCCCGATAACGCCGATCGGCGTGGAAATCCTCGCGATGTCGAGGCCATTCGGTCTTTGCCAGCGAGCCAACTCGCGGCCGACAGGATCGGGAAGTGCCGCGACCTCCTCGACCGCCTTCGCCATTGCGCCGACCCGGTGCGCATC